>ERZ1673743.142-NODE-142-length-122719-cov-10.644509_pt1 | contig 122719 bp, 134 predicted proteins | sample MGYA00580197_ERZ1673743 | MGnify/ENA primary metagenome ERZ1673743 (study PRJEB41218, sample SAMN15661795) | gut metagenome | host: Homo sapiens | place: Canada: London | collected 2015-08-20/2019-03-30 | study: EMG produced TPA metagenomics assembly of...
ATGCAACTTTTAAAAAATTACTATATAAAGTTACATTTACCTTTTTAAGTAATAATGATTATTTCAATAAAAAAGTTCATATTATTACTCATGATATAATGTTGGTGTCTAATCAAACATTAAGGAGTAATAAATATGAACTATATACATCTTACCATAGAAGAACGAGCTTGTATAAGTAAATTTAAAGAAATGAATATGAGTTTAAGAGAAATGGCTAAACATTTAAATAGAAATGTCTCTACAATCTCTAGAGAATTAAAAAGGAATTCTTATAAAACAGGAATAAATAATTCAGTAACAAGATATGTACCTACTTATGCTAATAGAAAGTATAAAGAAAGAAGAACTAAATGTCATAGGTCAATAATAGCAACTAATGCATCAATAGAATATATAAAAACTAAAATAGAATTACATTGGTCTCCAGATCAAATAATTAATAGAAGTGATGATAATAAACCAGCTAATTTTCCTTCCATATCCACAATATATAGATGGATTCACTTAGAGTACATTCCAAAAATAAAAATTGAACATTTAAGAAGAAAAGGAAAATTTAAAAGACCTGCTGAAACAAGAGGACGATTTAATTTAGGTAAAACAATCAAAAAGAGACCTAAGGAAGTATACAAGAGAAATACGTTTGGACATTGGGAAGCTGACACAGTTGTTTCAGGGAAGTTAAATAATTGTACTTTGAAAAGTAAATACTGTTTTGTTTCTTTAGCAGAAAGAAAAACAAGATTATATTTAGTAAAATGGATACCTAATAGAAAGGAAGAAACTGTTACTAATGCAATAATAGAATTATTAAAAGATTTTCCAAAAGAAGCGGTTAAAACAATAACATGTGATCGAGGAAAAGAATTTGCTGGTTGGAAACGAATCGAAGAAGAATTAGAAACAAATATGTATTTTGCGGATCCATATTGTGCATGGCAAAAGGGAACAAATGAAAATTCAAATGGATTGTTAAGAGAGTTTTATCCAAAGCAAATGGATTTATCTAAGACAGATGAAAAAGAAGTTCAAAATGTACTTAAACTTCTAAATAATAGACCAAGAAAATGCATTAATTATAAAACACCACAAGAATTATTTAATGAGTATTTATGTGAATGTTGCACTTGATTTGACAAATTATCACATTAAAAATGGCATTGGTTTTTTATTCACCAACACCATTTATAATACAACCCTTTAATGGACTAGGTCATTTTTTATTTAATAACTACATTAAATCTTGATGATGCTAAACAAATATTATTTTTTATTAGATAACATTCAACGTAATGATTTCCTTCAAAATCGATTGTTTCGTACCTCATATCAGAATTAATATCATCAATTTTTTGAATATTGTTTCCCATGCATAATTCGCCCCTTAGCATATTCCTACTACGTGCAACTGAGCCATTATTTTTAATTTTCCATAATAATTGATATGGTTTTGAAATATTTGTTTCAATAGAAAAACAAAGCATTTGAGATTTATCACTTACTAAAGAAAATGGTACCCCACTTACGCAATTAATATGTGTGGACTTAATGAAGCTATCAGGATTCTTAGATAAATATCTTTGACATTTTATTTCAAATCTAAAAGGTGATATTTTATCTATTCTATATAAGTTTTCTATAAACATTTCATTATTTACTAAGTGTTCTTTTTTCTCATATTCAGAGGTAAAGTACTCCGTATTAAAAAACTTATTCCACGATTTGCATATCTTTTCATTATCATTAATTACATATGAATAATTTAAATCATTGACAAAAAGTTTTAATTTTTCCTTAAAATCCTTAACCTGTAATTCATGTTTATTTGTTGTAATTATATTATTACCATTAGTAGGATTATTTATTATAGTACTTAAATCAAGTCTATTGATAATTCTATTAATAATATCCAAAAGCATAATATCAATTGTTTTTGTAGAATCAATTTTACCCAATTGTTCTTCCACAAGAATAGTAATAGCAAGTCCACCACACAACTTCCATTCTTTTCTTGACCTAGCAAAATATTTTAAAAATCTAGTCATTATTCGTAAATAGTCATTATATGTCTTATTTTGCTCCCTGAACCAATTGTTTATAGCTCTTGGATCTCTATTTGTCCAGTTTTCTCCACAATGTTCATAAATGTCTCCATTTTTTCTATATATGGCAAAATCCACATGATAATCATTTTGATAATTAATTCTTATACAATTCTTCTTTTTTTTTGGATTTTCTTTAAACGAATAATTATATGGTTCTAAAAATTTAATAACTAAATCTTTAGCACTATTAGCACTATCTGTTAAATAGGAAATATTACTTTTATCAAATATAATACCAACATCTATATCAAAATCATCATATTCAGGATTGATAGTTGTGCACATTGCTACACTTCCTTGTGTTACATTATCAATCAGTTGGTAATTTGTGTTGTTCTTCTCATTATATTTATTTATTCCTTCTTGCAAACGTTCAATATTTTTATTTTTTTTATCAATTAACTCAGATATTTTATCTCCATCTAAAACAACTACATCTTTATAAAAGTTATCTATCATTACATTCATCTTTTTCATATTATTCCCCCAAATCAATATATTTTACTTCATTATTTTTTAAACATAATCCCCAATTATATCTTGGAATAGAAGTTTTATTATAATTACACACTATAATTTCTAGTGTTCTATTGAAATTAATTTTTCTGAATATTTCAAATATTAATGAGCTTTGGCAAGCACCAATCAAATATATTTTACCTGTTTTTAATTTACTGATATCATATATTTCTTTTACAATTAAGTCTGAATATTTTCTCAACTGTTTTTCACTAACAATTCTATTATCATCACATTTTTCAAGATAAAAATGTGATATATTATATTTCGAAAATTGTTTTATATCTCTTTCACTAATCTTTGAAGTTGTAGATATACATAAAATACTATCTTCATCATCATTTGTTAATCTATCAACTTTCATTTTAGGCAATAATATTGTTGGCTTATAATTTAGCTTATCTACCTTATCACTACTACTATCGTATTCGTAATGATTAATAATTTTTTCCTTTCTAAATTTTGTCCCTGTTATAGCAATAAATGGAATCGGAGCAACTCCATAATATGATTTAGATTTATTTAAATTATTATCTATAAATTTATCTATATCACTAATAAAGTCTTTAATAATTTTCTTTGAACTATTACTATTTAATTTCCTAATACTATCTCTGATATCAATCATATAAGTATCAGGTAAATCATCTGCTTGATATTTTGAATCCAACCCTATTATTGATATAGTCTTTTCTTTTTTATTGGTTTTTAAAAGTAAAAATGTTGCAAGCATTAAAGCAAAAACACCAATAATCATACAAAAACAACCATTTATATGAGGCATATCAATTTCAAATTTTTTATATAGTATACTATACAAAAAATCTTCTACTGATGGGATAGCAATACTAATTAGCGCTATACCCGTCGTATATAGACTAAAAATTATTTTTTTCATAATATCACCTCCTAAATTCCTACAGGTTCTAATTGTTCAATCATTATTTCTAAGCAATCCATTATATCTTCAAACTCTATGCCTTCTGCATAATCAAAGTTCTTTTGATATTTATTCCATCTTTCTTTTAAGGCTTCACTATTTTTAATAATATCTAAAGCTTCAGACGAATTACCATTATATTCTCTCTTAGTAAAAGTTTTATCTATTGCTTTTCTAAAATGATCTAAGTTGATGTTTTTCCATTCTTTTGTATAAATTAAATAAATATCATAAAAATCTTTTGCTCTTCCATTTAATTCTAATCTGCTAAGAATGGTTTCTATTTTTTCTGCTAATACTGTTTCCATATTATAGGCATATAAGTCAATGTAATAATCACCTAATAATGGTAAATACTTATATCTTATTTCTCTAGGAGTTATCGGATCTCCAGTTGCAATATCAATATGTATTGGTTCATGCATTTCATCATAATTAACTATCATACTGACTCTAAATCCACCATATTCATCTTCATCTCTAATAGGTGCTATACCTGCATAATCTATCTTAGCATTATCATCTATATCTATTGATATAATTTCTTTAATCATATTAATTATTGTTTCTTCATCAAAATTAGCATTTCTAAAAGAAGTATCAATATCTACAGTCGCTCTGTTTTCTACGCCAAATAAAGTACTTAAATAAAATCCACCCTTTAATACAAAATTATCTCTATACTTACTCTTTGAAAGTCTTTCTAAGAATCTATCATACATATAAAGTCTTAATAACGTATTAAATTTAATATTTTTTTCTTTAGCTATATTTTTAAGTTTAGCTTTTAATTGCATACTATTCATAAAAAACCTCCATAAAATCCATTACTTCTTTTTTAATTCCCATTTTATCAGCATATTTAGAAAGTTTAATAAGGTCTTTATCTTTTCTTTTTATATATTCTCTAATACTATGCTTAACAAATTCTGAATCCATTCTATTTTTAGATCTAATAATATCACATATACATCTTTCCGTATCATATACTTTTACTTTATTACCCATTGGAGTATCAATTTGAATTAGTCCTAGTTCATAAATATCTTTATCAACATAAAAGACATTATGATTTTTAATTTTATAATTAAAATAATTATTTGGGACAGTTATATCGTATTTATTATTTGGAGCTTTAATAGAAAGTCCATGAAAATAAAGTGCTGTCATATGTGAGTATATAATATTAGGAAGTTCTAATCCAAAAACAAAATAGCTATCTTCTATTTTACTTGAATCAATATAAATACCATTACCAACTTTTTCTATCATACCTTTTTCTTTCATAATATTAAGATACATTCTATGAATTCCAAGATTAGATAGTTCTTTTGAAGTAACATATCCATTATTCATTTTCATAATAGATTCTATAATTTCAATATTACTTTGATCTTTAAATTCTTTAATTGTCATCCTTTCCATAAATATTCCTCCTTGACAAATCTAATGAAATTATATCGTTTATCATTAGTTTTGTCAAATGATATTAAAAAGAATTGGAAATATTTTTCCAAAACTTAATAATTTTACCTACTTTTGGAAATTTATTTCCAATACTCTAAAACTATCAGCTTTTATGCATTTTTTTTAATTTGCGTACCTAGCTTAGTACCTAAAACAAATTTATATGCATTTTACCCTTTATTTTCAACAAAATATAAACTATTTGCTCTCTTCAGGGACTATTATATTAAAAAAGAGGATTGTTGTGTGTACCTCCTAGTATCTAATCCATAAGTAGGAAAGTCTATGTTCGCACTGCAACTTTCCAATTCAAGCATAAATGGAAAACCATTTCTAGATCATGAGATTCTATAACCTTCACCTGTCTTATAGAATACTACAGAACTATCAGATAGCCAATTAAAACATAGTTTTAGTTTTGTTTTTTACGATATATTATATTTCATCATTTCTATATTTTATTATGTTATTACCATCTTCTATTATTAAATCATAATATCCATCCATTTCAGCATCCTGAGGACACATGTTTATTTTAATGCCATTATTTAATATAAATTGTATGGACTTAAAATAATCACCACCAGCCGGAATAGTAATCATTGATGAACTTCTACCATCACTTATCCATTTTTCATATGAATAATTGAATCCTTCTATTTGCATATCACTTATCTTATCATAGTTTCCATGTATTTCAATAATTTCTTTCATTCCAAAACTATCTTCAATTCTATTTCGATTTTCATCAAAATCCCATCCGTGAATTCTATGATAATTATTTAAATAATCAATATCTTTATTTGAAGCACTTCCTATAGCTTGTTTTATTCTTTCGAGTGTTATTTTTCTATAATCAAGGTAGGTGATTGAATAATCAGTATACTCTATTATTAAGAAATAATCATTATCGAATAAAATATAAAATGGTTCTTCTAATGTGTTATATTCTAATTCATTATTATTTTCTTAGCATATATGTTTACCACATAATTGTTTAGTAAATTCTTTTGCTATCGCTAATTCTAAACCAGTTTCTTCTTTTGTTCTTGATATATCTACTGTATAAAATTCATCAAAAATTCTATTCTACCACCAGGAAGTATAAAATAATCTCTATCAATAATTTTAAATAACAATACCCTTTGTTTTATCCTTATTATATATAACTACTGATGCTTTAGCATTAAATCTTATATTATCTATTTCAAAATCTAAATTCATACATTATCTCTATAATACCAATTTTATTTTTTAAATCTCTTAAAATGATATTCTTCTCCTTCTATATGTTCAAATCCTGCCTTTTTTACAGCATTTATTGATTTTAAATTATTATTGTCTATTCGTGCAACTACCTCATTAAATTGTGGATATTTATTTAACAAATATTCACTAAATTCTTTTTCAAATTGTGAGCCTAAATGCTTACCTCTAAATTCCGGTAATATCCCAAGGCCTATTTCTATTTCTTCTGATAATATTTTTTCATCTCTCTTTTCTTCTGGATGATAATTTAAAAAGGCTAATCCTATAAAACTATTATTATTCTCTATAATATAACAATTTGTTATATTGTCTTTTTTATTTAACTCAATATTTCTTTCTACAAATCTTTTTATATCTCCACTAATTAATTCACTACCATTAGATTTAATAGTTCTTTCAAGAAGAGTTAAATGTTCTTTATTTTCTAAATCAAATGTAATTAAATCAAAATTATTAAGTTTCATTTCTTACCTTCTTTCTTTTGCTAATTTATTTTTAAACTGCCATCTAATATTTTATCTATAATAGCGTTTGCCCTAGATTCCATATTAGGCAAATCATTTAATGCAAAGAATTTTAATTGCTTGCTTTCATTATCTGATACTTTTATATTTCCAGTATAATTTAAAACCTTAAACAATATTATGACGGTACACATTTTATCCCCATTAGGATATTCAAAATAATAATCTTTACCCGACAAAACACTAACTAATTCTAATTTATCCGCACTAATTCCTGTTTCTTCTTTTAATTCTCTTATTGCTGTTTCTTCAATTGTTTCGTTTAATTCCATTGATCCACCTGGTATTCCCCAAGTGTTTGTATCAGTTCTTAAATTTAATAACAATTCATTTTTATCATTAAAAACTAATGTTGTAGCACCAACACCTATTAAAGGTTCGTGTCCGACATATTTCCTTAAATTCATTATATATCCCATAAAATTGCCTCCTCTTAACTAATCTTCTTCATTTATATTATTTATCATACTATGCTATTTCTATTTTATTTCCATCTAAATCTTCAATAGCAAAGCATCTATAATGGTCTTCTGAATTAGGTACAGACTCTGGCTCATACAATATTTTAGCATTAATTGATTTACAAAGTTCAAGAGATTTATCTAAATCATTTGTATATAAACCTAATACACCATTATTTTTCTTTACTAATCTATCTCCAGTTGCTTATCTAATAATAATGAGTAAAATTTAATAGATTTTTTTATATCCTCCACTACAAAATAGAAATTATCAATTCTCATATTGTCACCTCTACCAAATCCGATTTATTGCAATATGCTTTTTTTTACTAAATTAAGTTTATATTTATCATCCAATATAGATATGCTATCAACTACCTTAATTCCATTGATAACTTTTTCAACAGGATATTTTTCTAAACTTAACAATCCATGTTCATACACCTGTTGATTTAATAACTTATCAATATTATCTATATCACTTGCAATATAACTTTCTAAATAATATAAAGTATAAACATTTTTGGACTTTGAATATTTAAGTTCATAATGAGAATCTAATTTTTCTTTTATTTTTGTACCACTCACATCAAAAGTCTTATTAAATTCATCAATAAGAACTTCTTTTCTTTTTTCTTCATTAAAACCTTTTTTTAGCACATATTCAGTATTATATTCCATATTATATAAATCAATTAATTCTCTAAATGTTATATTATTAACTTTTATTTCATAATTATCTAATGTAAATTTGTTTTCTTGTTGAAAAAACGGATATAGTACATTCCAAGTATCTGGTTTAATATTATAAAGAATTAGACCATTTCTTGTATTAGTATATAAATCTGTTGCACTATCTAATCTTGTAGGCTTCATGTCTAATGGAACTTTCTTATCTAGCATATCCTTTGTTATAATTATTATTTACACCTTCTTTTTTACTTTATCATTATAAGGACCCCAATCTTGTCCTATAATCATAATTTTAGAATCCAATCTATTAAACCAGTCAGTCCATATAGATGGTATATTGGATCCAAAATTATTATCATTGTAAATATTTATTAACGATTTCTCTTTATGTTTAAAATTTGTACATTTATCACATTTAGACATTAACTTTAATAATTCTTTAAATACTTCTTTTTTCATTTTCTTAATCAAAATTTATTTTTAATCCAATTGAGTATTAAATTCCCAATATCCGTTTCTTTACCAAAATAGAAGTGATTTGTATTGCCTATAATTTTATATTCAAAATCACTACAATTTTTTGCCTTTTCTTTTAATAAATCTAAATGCAAATAATTATCAGTTTCTTCTGAACCTGAAAAAGTTAATATTGGAACACTTATTGTTTCAAATTGATACCAATTATTTGAGTTTTTCATAACAGGTAAATTATCTAAATTAGATTCTTTATTAAACCAATTATAATACGTTTGTGAACTCATATACATATAGTCTTCAATTAAATTACTAAGAAGCTTAGTTGGATTATTATTATCAATATTTTCTTTTGCTTCTTCAATAAGTTGTTGATAATCTTTTTGACGTAATAAGTGAAGTCCTACCATATCAGGTGCACTTGCAAGTATCATTCCTATAATTTCTGGTTTTCTTTTATAATAATAGTAAATCAATTTGTTGCATCCATAGCTATGCCCAATTAAAATAATTTTTTTATAACCAAATTCTTTTGCTTTATCAATAGCTAAATCAATATCTATAACACAATCTTCAAATATTTCATACATACATCCAAATCTTTTATACGAGCCATCTTTCATTAATATATCATTTTCTATGGAATATCCCCTATTATGCTCATAAAGAAATCCAATATCATTTTCTGAAAGAATATTTCCCCATACGGTAGCGAAATAGTTATCAACTATTGTTTGACACATTCCATGAATGAAAATAACACATATATTTTTTTCATTGCTTTTAAAATGAACCATAGGAAGTCGTAATCCATCTTTAGTATACGCATCGTTAATAAATTCTATATTATTCATATTGTTCTCCTTATCTACAATTCTATTTCATCTAAATCATTTGGAACGATTACATTACCATCAAAATATTCTCTAGCTTCTGCTGTATATAGTTCCTTTTTATCTTTATGAGTATCTTCAGTATGAAATAGTATTAAGTTTTTAATATTTAATGATTGCATAGACTCACAAGCGGATTTCAACGTTGAATGATGTTTTTCATAAGCTTTAAATATTTGTTCTTCTTTATTTAAACAAAATGCTTCATGCATAACATAATCTGCTTCTTTTAATCTATCATATAAAATAGGATTACAAGTTTTATCTCCTAAAAATATTAATTTTTTTCCGTTATTTAAACACATATTTTTTATCGCAATTGATACTTCTTCATTACAATAAATATTTAAAGGTTTTATATCATCACTTATAAGTTTTTTTGCAACTCCTTTTTAGTCAATTCTTTTTCATGTTCTTTTTTTAGTTTATTATCTAAAATTTGAGATTTGGCCTTATCAAATGATGTTATTTTTATTCAATTATTATCTGCACTCCTCAATAAGCTTTAATGTATTTAAATTTCAATTGATTCTTCTATACCTAATACTTTATAATTTATATTGAACTTTTCAAAATTTTCTTTCATATAATCTACATCTGTAGGATATACATCATTATCCATATGAATTGGTAAAACTAATTTTGCACCTAGTTCTTTAGAAAATAATGAAGCCTCATATGATGACATTGTAAGGCCATGAGCTGTAACTGGCAATGCAACGATATCTGCCTTATAATCGTTGTTAAAGCAAATTGTATCGCTTGTTGTATATAATCTATATTTACCATCATCTACGATATATCCTACATTTTCTAGAACTTCTTTACCATCTTTTAAATTTGGATTATAACCATGTATTGCTTTTACTACTTCTATTCTTATATTATCAAGTGTTATGATATCATTTTCTTTAACTATATTAAATTTAATTTCAGGATAAGTATTTTGCACTTCATTTGTAGAATATATTGGAATATTTAAATCTTTTAGTACATCTGCTTTTATATGATCTCCATGTTTATGAGTAATTAAAATAATATCAGCAGTTTTCCAAATTTCTAAGAATTTATCTTGATATTTTATTCCTCCAGCATCTATTAATATTTTTTTATTATTTGTTTCAATCATTATACACGATTGAGGATATTTTGTAATTTTCATAATATTCTCCTTTAGTTCCTTTTTGGTAATTTTTTATAATCATACTTATCCATAATTGGATTAAGTAATTCTTGTGCTTTATTTAATTTTTCAACTACTTGTTCTAAAGTGTATTTACTTTTACCATCTTTAAGTAAATTCAAATGCTCTGCTACTTCAAAAATTATAAATGCTGCTTTTCTAGCGTTTTCTCTTTTTGTAAAATCAAATTGTAATAAATCGGTTTTCAATTCTTTATATTGTTCAATTAATTCTTTTAAATCTTTACTAGATTTATCAGCATATTTATCTTTATTTTTGTGAGCATGAAAATATAAAGAAATTTCATCATATCCAGAAACTTTTAATAGTTTCTACAATGGCATATCCAAAGTTTCAACAATTTTACGTAGATCATCAATATCTACTTTTTTTATTTTACCGTTAATTAAATCATTTAAAGTACTTCTATTAATACCTGTTAATCTAGCAAGTTCTCTTTGTGAAATACCTTTTAACTCTCAACAATTTAATTTTACCACGTTTTTGTTTAAACATCTAGTTTTTCGGTCAAATTGTATTGACAATATTTTCGACAGCATAATATTTAAATTGTCCTTAATATCGGACATCAACAAGAAGGAGGTAAAGAATATGAGATTATTTAAAAAGTATAATATTGATAACTGTATAATTCCTAAGTATTTATCTATCTGAGCAACTGGTATGCTTAATTCTTTATTAGTTAGAACTGATGATGAACTTGAAAAACAAGGTTATCTTATTCCAATACTAATTAAAGAAGTTATAGCATTTTTTAATATTGATATACCTTATTTAGAATCTAGGTTTTCTAGTAAAAAACTAATAAAAAATATGTAAGAAAAAAAATACGACTTGAAACAGATAAATGAATTAAACAAATGCATAAAAAATCAAGTTTATTTATCACTTTAAGCCAAGTTGTGTTTTTTTCGTATGTTATACTTTCGTTACTATGAATAATACTATTATAAAGGATTTATAATTTTTGTCATTTAAAAACTGACACTTTTTTTCATGTCGGTTTTACAATACTTAGTTATTTGCCGTTTATTGACAAATTGTGTTTGTTCGAAAACTTGCTTATAAGCATAAAAAAAAGTGCCATCCGTAAAGGATGGCCAGGGGGTTTTGGTTGATATACTAACATTGTTAAAATCGTTAGATATATCGGCACGATAGGGAGACTATCATGCTATATATAATGATATACAAATTTTAAAAATCTGTCAATATATTTAATAACTATTTTATTTTTATTGACGTTAAGCTTCTAAACTTTCTTCTATCTCTTTTAATTTTTCTTTGCTTATTTTATCTGGATTATATCCAAGCTTAGCAGAAACATTTATATAGTCATTATCTTGATTATAAGAAAATGATCCTATTCCATCTAGTTGTAATAAGTTTTCTATATTTCCTTCCATGCAATACTCACAACAAGCATCTTCAATATTTATTTCTTTTATTACATCATTATCTTCAAACTTATTAAATGATACTACTATTGGCTCATTTATTCTATCAATATATAACTTTATTTCTTTTTCTATTCTTTCTACAAACATCTTTGTTTCATCATATGTAATTGTAACAAAAAAATTATATTCTTTATTTTCTATTTTGACATCCATTATTCCATCAATTGATAATAAATATTCCTCTAATCTATTTCTATAATCCTTTATTTCTAATTCTATCTTTTTCATAAATCCTCCTAATCGTTATTGTTCATTAAACTATTTAAAATGGTATTATAGTATTTATAATCTCTAAAACTATTTTCAATGTTATCTAAAATAAAAGCATCAACATCTTTTTTACATTGAACAAGAATTTTGTAATCTTTTTTAATATCAGCTATTTTAAATATCATATCTCCACTTTGTCTTATACCAAATAAATCTCCACTTCCACGCATTTTAAAATCCATTTCAGATACATAAAAGCCATCATTGCTTTCTTCTAGTACATGAAGTCTTTCCTTCTCTTGATCACTTATTAAAATACACTTTGATTCCAAATTGTTTCTTCCAACTCTTCCTCTTAATTGGTGTAAAGTTGCAAGCCCAAAACGTTCAGCATTAAATATAACCATTAATGTTGCATTTTTAACATCTACGCCTACTTCAATTACTGTGGTAGAAATTATTAAATCTAAGTTTCCTTCTTTAAAATTGTTAATAACTTTATCCTTATCAACATTTTTCATCTTACCATGTAATATATCTATTCTTATGTTTTTTAAATTTTTACTTAATAAATCATATATTGTGTTTACATCATTAAGATCTGATTCACTTTCTTCAATTAAAGGAGCAACAACGTATACCTGATGTCTATTTTTTATTTCTTCCTCTATTGAAGATATAACTTTATCCAACTCACTAAATTTCAAAACAGTAGTTTTTATTTCTTTTCTTCCTGCTGGTTTTTCTTTTATTATAGATATATCCATATCTCCATATATAGTTAAAGCATACGTCCTTGGTATTGGTGTTGCAGAAAGATAAAGCACATCAACAAACTCACCCTTATTTTGTAAACTTTTTCTTTGATTAACTCCAAAACGATGTTGTTCATCTGTTACAACTAATCCAATATTTTCAAATTCTACATCATCTTCTAACATAGCATGAGTTCCAATAAGAACATCTATTTCTCCATTTTTAAGTTTTTCTTTTATTACTTCTTTTTGTTTTTTTGTTTTACTTCCAACAAGCAATTCAGTTCTTACATTTGGAAACAAATTTTTAAAGTTATCATAATGTTGAACTGCTAATACTTCTGTTGGAGCTAAAATAGCGCTTTGATACCCGCATTCTAGATTTAAAATAACTGCTATAAAAGCAACTATAGTTTTACCACAACCTACATCACCCATAACAAGTCTATTCATTCTTTTAAAACTATTAAAATCCTTTACTATTTCACTTAAAGCTTCTTCTTGGTCTTTTGTTAAACTAAAAGGTATCATTTTTTTTACATTTTCAATCATTTCATCATCAACGTGTTTTATCACATAATCATTAAATAATTGATCACGATATTTTATAATATTTATTTTAAATAAGAATTCAAATAATTCTTCGTATTTCAATTTTAAATTTGCTTTCTTTGTTTCTTCTAAACTTGTTGGAAAGTGTAATTCCCTAATTGCATCTTTACTTGAAATAAAATTATATTCTTCATTTATATATTCAGGTATTATTTCATTTATCTTTATATCACTTTGAAGAATTGATTTTATACTATTTTCAAGTGTAGATGTTTTTAAACCACTTATTAAATGATATACTGGTTCTACTTCAGTTTTATATATTGGTGTAAGTTTTATATCACTAGCGATGAATTGATTTTTATCTTTTTTATATTTACCGACTAAAGTAATAGGTTTTCCAACTGTTAAAAATCTATTTATAAAGGCTCGATTAAAAATTACAACATTACACCTAATATTTGAAGTTAAAAATGTAAATCCAATTTTATTTAAGTTTCTTTTTATGTAACTTAACTTTGGAACACTTTCAATAATACCAGTTACACATATTTGTTCATCTTCATGATTAAGTATATTAGTTGGACTATAAACGTTATAACGATAAGGATAATATCTTACTAATTCATCTACATTATATATGTTTAATTTGTTCAATAATTCTTTTGTTTTTGGACCAATTCCTTTCACATTTTCTAGTTCCATATTTCCTCCATAAATTTTTTTAAAAAAAGTCAAAAAAGTGTTGACAAAAATACCCAAATCGATTAGTATATGTAGTACCAATTCACTTACAGGCGAATTGGTGCTAGTATCACACTAGCCAACCCCTTTTTATTCTTTGAAGCAGTTCTCAGGGGGACTGCTTCGTTTTTTTGTTTATAATTATTATACCAAAAAAAAGATAATATTTATAAATAATTAAATATTACCAATTCTTCATGCTCATATTTATATATGGGCTTTTTTATTTTAGTTGAAATATTTGTATCTCCAATCATTAAAATATAATCTTTATCCAAACTATTTATTACATTAGTATTATATTTATTTACAACTATTTCATCTTTTAATTTAAAACAATAATTTATAGAACTAGACCAATTCATAATTATTATATTATTATCAGTTACATGATTTTTTATTATATCTAAGTCATTTATTATTTTATAGTTAATTAATCCCATTGATTCAAATACATATTTAAAAGTGAAAAGATCACTGTTGGAAAGAAGAGTATCTAAAATAAAAGTATATTTTATCTTAAAAATATTTTTTTCTAATATTTTGTTTAAATAATCTATTAATTTAAATACGTTATCAACAGTTCCATTTTTAATGTATTTAGAATCATATCTTTTTAGTTTATCAGAGTATGTATATATGTATTTATCAGTTAATTTTACATATATATTTTTTATATTAGTTCATCTCTTCAATTTTAGTATTGAAATATTTTTCTGGATTTACATACTCACCATTATATATTAATTCACATAATAACATATTTTGACTTACTGAAACGATTTTATTGTTTCCGCTTTTACCTATTACTTCGCCTACTTGTACAGTATCACCAACATTAACATTTACACTTGAAAGACTTGAATATTTACTAGTTAAATTATTTTTATGTTTGATTTCAACTGTTTTACCAAACATTTCATCTTCATCAACTTTTATTACTTCACCTTCAAATACGGCAAGTACATCAAATGATTGCTCACTTCCATATAATACACCGGTATTTGGTAAATATGTTCTTTCATATTTTATTAAAGATTTGCTTTTAGTTTCTTCATCACTATTTGCATCATAGAAATTGATGTGTATTTTTACACTTTCATCACTGAATGGACGTTTAATTATATTTTCGATTTCTGAATTTACTGGTAGATAGTAGTTAGCAATATCTCTTAAAACATATGAATTATTATCGACATTCATTGATTTGATAATACTTTTTGATACTCCTATAGTTATTCCTACTAATCCTGCAATAAGTAAAATAAATAAGCTAGTTACAACCCAAGATTTTAATCTTCTTCTCTTCATATTTTCCACCTTCCTAATAGAAAGTGTTCGCGAATATTTAAAAATTATACATAAATATTGGAAAATTCTTGAGTATTATAATAATAACTTAAAATATACTTGTAATCTTTATTTTGTTTAGCAAGTTCATTGGCTCCAGTTTGACTCATACCAACTCCATGTCCATAACCATAGGTTGTAATATTTATCTTATCTTCACTTGAGTCAATCGTAAAATCAGTACTTCTTAAACCAAGTAGCTTTCTGAATTCGATACCAGTATAAGTTTTAGCATCAACAGAAACTTGTTCAACATGGTTAGTTTTATTTCTTTTTTGAATAGTTATTGCATTAAATGACCCTAGTTTTTTAGTTAATTCTTCTTTAGTAAATGTTGTTACCTTTTTATATCCACTTGTATCTTTATCCCATGGAGAAGAAACTGATGTAATATCATTATTTTTAAATACAGTTATAGCATCTTCTGTATAGCCATTTGATGTTGAAAAGTAATATGTTTTAAACAACTCGTTGTTTTTCTTTATGATTTCTCCTTCAGTTGCTTTTACAGCTGAAGCAACTATTTCTTTATACTTATCATAAGTATCTCCCCATTTTTCCTTCATTGCATTTTCATCGATATAGCATTGATCGGTTGCCGTTGTTAGGTTTGCTTCATTAAAATTTTCTTTATTTATTTTATAATAAGCAAATGTTCTTGCAGCAACTGCTTGGGCTTTTAAAGCTTCGATATTGAAAGATGCTGGCATTTCACAAGAAACTACGCCAATGATATAGTTTTCTAATATATCATCCACCACTGGATTTTTTTCTGTGTCTTTTACTTTTTCTACTAGTTTTGGCATACTTTCAAAAAAATCATTTTTTATAAATGAAGCGTTGTAATTATAAAAAAACAACCCTAGATATACTACTAAGATTGGTACTGACGCATAAGTTAATATCTTCATAATATCCTCCTATATAATTGATATACTCATTAAATCATATAAAAAAGATGCTAAAATATAACTTAAACATAGGATAAAAATGATCGACAAAAATCTTGCTTCCCAAATATGGTTCTTTTTTATTATGGGATCAAAGTTAATTCCTGACACCGCAAAAGTGGATGCAAGAATAGAAATAGCATAAATCATTAATTTAATCATGATCAATATCCTCAATCATTTTTATTCTTCTAATATGTCTTTCTTCACCGGCAAAATCCGTTTTTATGAATTCATCTATCATATCTAGAATGTTTGCCATTGGTTCTTTATAACTCATTGCAATTATATTGGCATTGTTATGAAATTTTGCTAAATGAGCATCACTTACAGAACAAACTCTAGCGCAGCGAATTCCATGTATTTTATTGGCAGCAATACTCATACCTATTCCTGTTCCACATAATAAAATACCTAAATCAACTTCTTTATCTTTAACAGCGTTTGCTACTTTAAAAGCAAAAACGGGATAGTCATCAGTTGGATAATTTTCTTTACTATAATCAACGACATCTATTCCAAAACTTTTTAAGTGATCTATTATTACTTTTTTTTCATTTACTCCATTATGATCTGTGGCAATTCCTATTTTCATTATTTTTCCTCCATTGCTTTTTTAAATACTGGTAATAGTCCAATATTACCATCTCTGTGAACTGGTAATTGATATAAATCGTGTCCTGGAAAATCATTTCCTTCTATTAAACAAGGTTTATCCTCTCCTAAACAAACATCCCAAGCTATATATCCTACTTCTGGAACTTTTTCACAAGCATCCACACATAGTTTTTTTACGTCTTCCCACATCGGTATCTTTACTCCAACAATTTTCTTATTGGTATATGGATGAACCGAAAAAACATTTTTACTTTTATCGATTGCTTCATAATTTATTACACCAGTTTCTACATCAACCGCTGTAACCATTCCACCATGATTGAAGTTATCCACTACATTACCAGCATTTCCGATTCTAAGGTATGCAGTAACCACTTTCTTATTTAATGTTACCACTCTTAAAGTGTTAACTGAAAGTGGATATAAATCGTTTAAAACTTTGTTTTGTTTAGCTACTTCTTCAACTAATATTTGATTATTTTTTAATAAGTTATTGTATAGTTCTTCAGCACTAAACTTGGTAGTATCGATTTTTTCAACACCTTTACCACAAGATAGTCCAACTGGTTTTACAATGATAGTTGAGTGTTTTCTTATGAACTTTTTAAATTCACTCAAGTTTTCTCCTGTTAGTTTTAACCAATCACGATTTAAGTATTCATTAAATATTTCATTAAACACACATTTATCCTCAAATTTATAGATTGATGCTGGGTCGTTATATTTTTTACAAATGGCATTGTTGATTCCTCTTGTAATAATTGTTTTTCTTTCTTTTCCGTTCATTTTATACATCTCAAATTGATAATAATCTACATATCCAGCTTGATACTTTAAACCACACCAAACAACATCAAAAAAGATAAATGGTTTAAACTTATGATTTTTTTCATGAACCATATCAATTGTTTTAAACATATTACCAAAGTTCATTTTACCTATTCTTTTCATTAAATATGTTACTTTGCTCATGCATATCACCTATTCATATTTTACCATACAATAAAAAAATAGACACATAAGTGTCTAATTCTTTACAATTAATCTTTATTAATATTATATTTTCTGTTGAATTGCTCAATTTTACCAGTTTTTTTACGTTTTCCTTGAGCTCCTGTATAGAATGGATGACATTCAGAACATACTTCTAGTAATTGTTCTTCTTTGTTACTCATTGCTTCAAATGTAGCTCCACATGCACATTTAAAAGTACATTTAACTTGTTTTGGATGTAAATTTGCTTTCATTTAAATCCTCCTTCCGCCATAACTAAATATAGTTATAGAAATTCACTAGTTAATAGTATAACATAAATGGAATAATTTTCAACTATTTTTTACTCATCTATAAGTTTTATATTTACACCAACGCTTTCAAGTTTTTCAACTATTCTTTCATATCCTCTTAAAAGGTGTTCAATATTTTGAATTTCGGTTGTTCCAGTAGCAATAAGTCCAGCAACTAACATGCTTGCTCCTGCGCGTAAATCTGTTGCTTTTACTTTTTTTCCTACAAGTGGTGTTTTACCCATAATTATTGCTTTTTTATCAAATGCTTGAATATTTGCTCCCATAGAATTTAAATGAGGTACATGTCTTAATCTATTTTCATAGATTGTTTCTTCAAATAAAGATTCTCCTTCACATTGCGTTAAGAAGGTTGACATTGGTTGACCTAAATCAGTTGGAAAACCTGGATAAACTGTTGTTTTTATATTAACCGGTTTTAAATGTTCTACTTTTGATAAAATAATTGAATTATTATTTATTTCGTATTTTACTCCGGCTTCTTTTAATTTGTAAAGCAATGATTCTAAGTGTTTTTCAACAATATTTTCTATTTTTAGATTATTTCCAATTAAAGCACCAATCATGATATATGTTCCAGCTTCTATTCTATCAGGGATTACTTCAACAAAACCATCATGCAATTCTTCTACTCCAATTATTTCAATAGTAGATGTTCCAGCTCCAAATACTTTAGCTCCCATAGAATTTAAAAATGAGGCGACGTTTGCAATTTCCGGCTCTTTAGCCGCATTATAAATAATTGTTTTTCCTTTTGCTAATATAGCTGCCAACATAATGTTTATTGTTGCTCCAACTGATGGAAAGTCAAAATAGAATTCATTTCCCTTCAATTCATCTGTTTTCATTATATAGTGATCAGCAACATTTTTAACGTTTATTCCCATTTTTTTAAAAGACTCTATATGATAATTTATCGGTCTTGATCCAATTACACATCCACCAGGGTAAGCAATTTCTGCTTCATGATATTTACCTATTAAGGACCCCATAAAGTAATAAGACGCACGTAGTTTACCAGCATATTCCTCAGTTATTTTTTTGTTTTGTACGTTACTGTTATCAATTGTAAGGACTTCATTTTCAAATGTAATAATAGAACCTAATTCTTTCATCATATCGATAAGTATTCTAACATCGGATATATCTGGAACATTCGTGATAACACATACTCCACTTGTTAGTATACTTGCAGGTATAAGAGCAACTATCGAATTTTTTGCTCCGCTTATCTTTATTGTACCACTTATGTCACGACCACCTTCAATAACTAATTTTTTCAATATTTTCACCTAATTTCATCTTAATATAATTATATTATTAATATATTTATTATTCAAGACGAATATGATGGATGAATTTGTCAATTATAAACGATTTTTGTACTTTTCCATTACTTCTTTAATTAAAGATGTATATTCAATATCTTTATTATTTTCTTCATCTATTAAACAAAGCGGTGGATAAATTACACACCACCAATTCATTCCACTAGATGAACCTAATTTAACAACAACAGAATCATAATATCCTGCATTATATTTTATTCCTTTATAATATTTTGTTGGAAAATAATTTTCTCCAATTGATAATTCATAACCATAATCTATTCTGTTATTCAATAAATATTCATCGATAATTGATGATATTTTAGTTTTATTAGCTGTTAAAGTTTGTTTAGCTTCAGTTGATGAAGTACTATTTTTAATAAATTCAAATATTTTTGAATCTAAATAATTACTTAATTTATTCTTTTCACTTATATCTTTTAAAGTGTTGCTATTTGCTATTACTCTAAAACGTATAGATGCATCTGGTATTATTAATTCATCTTTGGATTTATTATTTACAACTATAATCATTAATGTAGCTACTATAACTAATATTTTTTTCATTGTTTCCACCTCTACTATCTATATGAGGTCAAATAAAAAAATTTATTCACTTATAATGAATAAATATCTATTTTTTTCGGATAAATCTTTTTCTATAGAAATAATCGCATCTGGGAAATAATTTTTAGCAAGCATTTGGAGTTCTTCACCTTGTTTATATCCAATTTCAAAAGCAATTATAAAACTTTCATTTAAATACATTCTTGCATTCTTTATTATTTCTTTGTAATAATACATTCCATGATCTAAAGCAAATAATGCTAAATTTGGTTCATTATTCTTAACAATATCCATAATTTCTTCTTCTGGATCTATATATGGTGGATTTGAAATAATGACATCATATTTTTTAGTTAAAGGTTTTAACATATCACCTTCAATAAAATTAATATCGGTATTATTCTTTTTAGCATTTGACTTAGCTACCTTTAAAGCAGAGGAAGAAATATCAACGGCATCTACATTGCAATTAATCTTTTTCTTTAGAGTAATTGCAATACATCCTGAACCAGTTCCTAAATCAACAATATCTACTTTCTTATTAAAATATTTTTGTATATAGTTAAGTGTTTTTTCAACCAATGTTTCCGTTTCAAATCGTGGAATTAATACATTTTCATTAACATCAAAAATATAACCATAAAAATCAACATTTCCAATGACATATTGAATTGGTTTTCCACTCTTTATCTCTAATATTTTGCTATTTAAAATATCTATATCTTTTGCTGTTAATTCATAATTATCATTTTTTTTATAAAAAAAAGCAGAAATAAGTGTATTTAACAAAGTTAAACTTATTTCTTTTTCTTTTAATTTTTTATATTCACTTATTTTCAAAGTTATCAGCCCCAACAAAATTAATTATTTTCTAGTTTTCTTCTTTGATCTTCAGTTATTAAAGCATCAATAATAGCATCTAAATCTCCGTCCATTACACGATCAAGATTCATAACAGAAAAGCCTATTCTATGATCAGTTACACGATTTTGTGGATAATTATATGTTCTTATCTTTTCAGAGCGATCTCCAGTTCCGATTTTATTTCTTCTATCTTGACCTTCAGCCTCTTCTTTTTCACGAAGTTTTAAGTCATATAAACGAGTTTTCATAATTTGGATGGCTTTTTCTTTATTTCTAATTTGACTTCTCTCTGTTTGGCTATAAACAATTATACCTGTTGGAATATGTGTAAGTCTAACGGCAGAATCAGTAGTATTTACTCCTTGTCCACCACATCCACTTGAACGAGTTATATCAATTCTAATCTCATTCATATCCAATTCATAATCAAATTCTTCAGCTTCTGGCATGACAGCAACTGTAGCTGTTGATGTTTGAATTCTTCCTTGTGATTCCGTTTCCGGTACTCTTTGAACACGATGAGAACCACTTTCAAATTTTAACTTGGAATATACGTTTTCACCTTTAATCATAAATTCAATTTGTGAGTATCCGCCAGCGGTACCTTCAACTTCATTCGTTACTTCAATTTTCCAACCTTGTTTTTCAGCATATCTAGAATACATTCTAAATAAATCTCCGGCAAATATATTAGCTTCGTCTCCTCCAGCTGCTCCACGAATTTCCATGATAATATTCTTTCCATCATTTTCATCTTTAGGAATTAAAAGAATTTCTAGTTCGTGAGTGATAGTTTTTAAACTTTCAGTTGCTTCATCTAATTCCATTTCAGCTAAATCATGCATCTCTGGATCATTTATTAATGCTTTGGCATCATCTATTCTTTTTTGTGTTTCTTTATATTCATCATATTTTTTTACAATTTCTTCAAGATCACTTTTTTCTTTAGATAATGTTTTCATTTTAGAGTAATCTCCTAATATTTCAGGTTTTAATAACTCTTCTTGAATTTCATTATATCTACTAACTATTATATTTAATCTATCTATCATATACCCACCTAAATTTTTCTACATTGCTTCTGTTTCTTCTACATCATCTATTATAACTAAATCCTTTAAATCATCATCGTCATCATCGTCATCAACTACTGCTTCATCATAGTTAACATCATCGTCATCTAAGCATTCATCATCATCGTCATCAGCAACTACTTCTTCTTCATCATCATCAGATTCGATTACTACTTTTTTAGAATGATTATCTGAAAGATCCCAATAACCTTTTTCTAACATTATAAATCTTTTATCAGTTGTAAGAAGACCAAAGAAGTCAGCTATTTTACTTTCAAAATAAGATTCAGGAAGATGCATTAATTCAATAACTAATTTAAATAAGTCTTGAATAGTCATTTTACTTCCGTTTTCTTTTAATATCATATATGCTACATCAGTATGTGACATAGTTTCTAATTCTTCATCACTTAATTTTATTGTTTTCATATTTTCCTCCTTATATTCACTTGCATTATATGCATGAATAAAATAATTTGTCATTAATACTTAAAACAATAATAATTTTATCATATAATTATTGCTTGTCAATATAAATAATTAATATTCTATAATTATACGTTTATTAGTCATTTTATCCTCTTCTATATCATAACTAATTTTTATTATGTGCTCCTCTTTTTCTATTAAAACATTAAATATAGGAATATCGAAACTATAGTTGTTTTCTTTTAAAGTTAACATGATTAAAGGATTTAAAAAATCCATTGTTAACAAGTTTTCATCACTTTTTTTAAGTACATCTTTATTTAAATCGTATTCATATAAAGTTTTATCTATTTTAAATTTAATAACATTATCTTTTATATAATAATTTACTTCACGATTAATGGCATCTACTCCATCACTTTGAAGAATAAATTTTAGTTTTTCCATAAAATCTTCCTTACTTGCCGATATTTTATCATATTTTTTTTATTTTGTCTCATTATAATAAAAGGTGATGAAATGAAACATATAAAAAACCTATTTAAAATATCTATTCTTCTTTTCATCAGTACTTTAGTTATAATTATTGGAATATATGTTTATTCATATTTTATGCCAGCAATGTCTTTAAATTCGGCTAATTCTTATTACTTGTATGATAATAAAGATAATGTTGTTTATCAAGGAAGTAATAAAAGTGCTTGGGTTTCTTTAAAAGAAATAGATCCTAAATTTTTAAATTATATTATTTCTATAGAAGATCAACATTTTTATCATCATTTAGGTTTTGATATTCCAAGAATTTTAAAAACTTTATTTACCAATATAAAGTCAGGGAAAATACTGGCTGGAGCTTCTTCTATAAGTCAGCAATATGTAAAAAACTTGTATTTAACCTTTGATCAAACCTGGGAAAGAAAAATTGAGGAAGCTTTTTTAACAATAAAATTGGAAACTCATTATTCTAAAGATGAAATTTTAGAGGGTTATTTAAATACAATTTATTTTGGAGAAGGAGTTTATGGAATAAAAAATGCAGCTAACTATTATTTTAATAAAGAACCTAATGATTTAACTGATGAGGAAGCAATTATTTTAGCAGGTATTCCTAAAAGTCCAAATAACTATAATCCTATTTCCAATATGGAAGCTTGTATGAAAAGAGTAAATATAGTAAAAAGTGTATTAAAAGAAAATGGTACTATAACAGATGACGCATATAATAATCTTAATTTTGATAACTTGAATTTATATGGAAAAAAGAGTACAAATAACTTGAATACTTTGATGTATTATCAAGATGCGGTTATGGATGAACTTTCTAAAATCAATTCAATTCCGGAAAAGTTGATAAATTCCGGAGGAATTAGAATTTATACTAATTTAGATTTAGATACTCAAAAAGCGATGGATGAAGAAATAGAGGCTAAAACACTTGATGATGATAATCAAGTTGCTGGGATTGTTGTTAATCCAAGAAATGGTAAGGTGGTTGCTTTAGCTGGTGGTAAAAACTATTCTAAAAGCCAATATAATCGTGTATTAAAATCAAAACGTCAAGTTGGATCAACAATAAAACCTTTTCTATATTATGCGGCTTTAAATAGTGGTATGACAGAAGCATCAACATTTAAATCAGAAAAAACTTCTTTTGTATTTCAAGAAAATAAGGTTTATAATCCAACTAATTATGGAAATAAATACGCGAATAAAGATATATCTATGGCTTTAGCTCTTGCTTATTCTGATAATATATATGCGGTTAAAACACATTTATTTTTAGGAGAAAATACTTTAGTTGATACATTAAAAACTTGTGGGTTAAAAGAAAATCTTGCTCCTAATCCATCTCTTGCTTTAGGTGCAAGTGAAATCAATATGTTAGATTATGCAACTGCTTATACTACACTTGCGAGCAATGGATACAAAAGAGAACTTTATTTTATAAATAAAATTGAAGATGTTGATGGTAATGTCCTATATATTCATAAAAATAAAGAAGAAAAGGTTTTAAATGATGATGCTTTATATATTTTAAATGAAATGATGAGAAATACATATAATTATAATTACGTTGATTATAATTCACCAACCGTTATTTATCTAAATGGAAAATTAAATCAAAAGTATGCTTTAAAAAGTGGAACTACCGATAATGATTACTGGATAAGCGGTTATAACAATAATGTTTTATCAATATTTTGGGCAGGAAATGATCAAAATGAAGATACACCTAAAGCATATTCTAAAATAATAAAAGATATATGGCTCAGAAGCGTTAATGCATTTACTGAAGATATAATAGATGATGAATGGTATTCCCTACCAAAAAATGTTATCGCGATTCCTGTAAATCCTAAAACAGGAAAATATGATGCAAAATCAAAAGAATTATTTTACTTTATTGATGGAACTCAAACCCCTTACATAAAATGAAAACGACCTTAATGGCCGTTTTTGTCTACTTTAATAACTATTTGATACATGTCTCCAAAATCAAATTCCTCAAATCTAACCTTTTGAGTTTTTTTATTAGCAAGGTTAATAATTTTCTTTAATTCATTTTCAATTTCGTCGGTTGTTTCGACTATTGGTTCACCATATACTATATTTTTTGGTGATTCTTGAGGTTTGGATTCATTATCCTCTTCTTCATCAATATCAATAACGTCTAATTCACTTAAAAGAGGATTTGTGCTAACTCCACTTGTTTTAAATGGATTAAATCCAATTGATGCTTCTGGATTCATATTAACAGATTCATTTTCTAAATTATTAAAGAAAAGAGATTTTTTTTCAGATGGTTGATTACTAAAATCATTTGTATATGAATAGTTTACTTCATTAGATGTACCAATATCACTAGAATTATTTAAAATATTGTTAACATTAACATCAAGTTGGCTGTTAGCATGAACTTCGCCAGTTATGTTTTTGTTATTTTGATAACTAGATAAGATATCTTGGATTTCATCATCAAGTCTTTTTACTGTCCATCTCTCATTAATGATTTTATTTAATAATTCAACTTGTTTTAGTTTATCGGTTACTTTAAGTAAACTTCTCGCATGTCTTTCACTTATCTTTTCATTCATCAAGGCATCTTGAACTTCTGGAGCTAGACTTAAAAGACGAATTTTATTAGCTAAAGTTGATTGACTTGTTCCTAAACGTTTTGCAAGTTGATCTTGTGTTACATATTTTCTATCTAGAAGTTTTTTATAAGATCTTGCTTCTTCTATCGCTGAAAGATTTCTTCTATGTGTATTTTCAATTATAGCTACTTCAGCTGATTCATTATCATCTAGATCTGTTATTATTGCGGGAACTGCTGTTAATCCAGCTAATTCAGATGCTTTAAATCTTCTTTCTCCAGCTATTATTTCAAATTTATTTCCAACTCTTCTTAAAACAAGTGGTTGAATAATTCCATGTTCTTTTATAGATTCAGCAAGTTCATCTAATCCTTCTTCAGAAAATCGAAGTCTTGGTTGAAATCTATTAGGAATTATATCTTCCATATTAATAAGTTGTATTTGTGATTCCATTTTCATGTTCTTCACCCCAATTATTCTATACTAATATTACTTTATTTTACTACTTTTTTCAACATCATTTTTAATTTTTGAATATGCACGAGGATACTTATCAGGAGTTTTCTTTATCTTTTTTATTAAAATAATATTTCTAAGGGAGTCCTCTTTTATTAATTTATAAGTAAATGTTTTTTCGATGTTTCCACCTAACTCAGCAATGATTTTTTTGCTTCTTTTTAATTCATCATCAACATTACCTTTAAGAGGTATAAAATATCCATTTATCTTACAAAAAGGTATACTTAGTTCTGATAGAATTTGTAAGTCACTTACAGCACGAGATGTGGTAACGTCATAATATTCTCTTCTTTTATTTGCAAACTCTTCAGCTCTTTCGTGAACTATTTCAACATTGTTTATTCCCAATTTCATTGTTAATAACTCTAGAAATTTCAACTTTTTATTATTAGAATCCAATAAAGTTACTTTAATATTTGGATGCATTATAGCTAAAACCATGCCTGGAAAACCAGCACCGGTTCCAATATCAAGTAAAGTTTCTACTGATGAAAAGTCATAAAATCTTTCTATCATAAGAGAATCAAAAAAGTGTTTTAGCAAAACTGAATCATAATCTCTTATTGCTGTTAAGTTTGTATGTTCATTATATTTTAAGAGTTCTTCTATATAAATATTAAATTTTTCTAATGTGGCATCTTCTATTTTGATATCAAATTTTGATAGTTCATTTACAAATTCTTCTTTATTCATCTTTTAAATCCTTACTATAATGTTTTTTTAGATAAACTGAAAGTACGGATATATCCGTTAAATTTACTCCACTTATACGTGTTGCTTGAGCTAAAGTTTGAGGACGAATTTGTTTTAATTTTTGTTTAGCTTCACTGGCAATATTAGATACTTTGTCATAATCAATATCATCAGGAATTTGTTTACTTTCTAATTTTAACATTTTTTCTATTTCACGATTTGTTTTTTCAATGTAACCAGCATATTTAATTTCGACTTCAACTATTTCAAGAACCTCATCTGTATAAGTGTTTTCTAAATAAGGTTTTAGCATGCTTATTTTTATTTGTGGTCTTTTTAGTAAATTTAGAAGGCTCATTCCTACTTCAAAAGTATCCGTTTCTAAAGAGTCTAGTATTTCTTTTGTAACATTATGAGCATTAACTTTAATGCTTGCAAGTTCATCTTTTAAACAAGCAATACTTTCTTTCTTTCGATTTAAGTTATTCATTTGCTCTTCGGTTACAGAACCATATTTATAACCAATGCTTCTTAATCTTAAATCAGCATTATCATGTCTTAAAACTAAACGATATTCAGCACGGCTAGTTAATAATCTATAAGGTTCTTTTGTTCCCTTTGTTACTAAATCGTCAATTAATACACCGATATAAGCTTCATTTCTTTTTAAAATTAGGGGTTCTTCACCTTTTACCTTTTGACTTGCATTAATTCCAGCAATAATACCTTGACCTGCGGCTTCTTCATATCCACTTGTTCCATTTATTTGACCAGCAGTAAATAATCCATTTATAACCTTTGATTCCAAAGATGGTTTCATTTGTAACGGATTGATGGCATCATATTCAATTGCATAAGCATATTTTAATATTTTGGCATGTTCTAATCCTTTTAAACTATGAACCATTTTTTCTTGAACGTCTATTGGCATAGATGTTGAAAAACCTTGTAAATATAAATCTGGATAAAAGTCACTTTCTGGTTCTAGAAATAATTGATGTCTTTCTTTATCCTTAAAACGAACTACTTTATCCTCAATACTTGGACAATAACGTGGACCTATTCCTTCAGCATAGCCACCATACATTGCTGATTTGTCCAAATTATCTCTTATTATTTTATGAGTTTCTTCATTTGTATAAACTAAATAACATTTTCTTTGTTTTTTAGGATCATAATCCGGCTTTCTATCAAATGAGAATGCAAGCAATTCATCATCACCTAATTCAGGAGTTAAAACTGAATAATCAACTGTTGTGGGATCTATTCTTTGAGGAGTCCCGGTTTTTAATCTTTGAATTTCTAATCCAAGAGCTCTTAATTTATCAGAAAGATGTTTGCTACTAACTTCTCCATGAGGTCCTTCGTATTTATGAGTATCCCCTACTAAGATTTTACTTTTTAAGTATGTTCCAGTAGTTAATACTAAAGATATACAATAATATTTATCTCCATTATCTAAGATTACCCCTTTAATAGAATTATCTTCAACAATTAAATCTTCAACCATTCCTTCTATTATTTCAAGGTTTTCTAATTTTTTTAATTCATTTACCATATTTTTAGGATAAGTAATTTTATCTCCTTGAGCACGAAGGCTTTTAACAGCTGGACCTTTACTAGAATTTAGCATTTTTATTTGTAAATGAGACATATCAGCTACACGTCCCATTAAACCACCTAAAGCATCTACTTCCCTTACAACAATTCCTTTTGCTGTTCCACCAATACTTGGATTACAGGGCATATCTGCAATATTTTTTAAATTGGAAGTGATAAGTGCGGTAAAACATCCACATCTTGCAGCTGCAGCTGCAGCTTCAATTCCGGCATGTCCGCCTCCAACTACTATTACATCATATTTCATAAGTCATTCCTACTTTCCTAGACAAAATTTAGAAAATAAAGTATCTAACAATTCATCTTTATAAACTGCTCCAATTATTTCTCCTAAAAGATCATATGCTTCATTTATATCAACTGAAATCATTTCAAATGGAAGTCCATTTTCTGCAGATTCGATTCCATTTTCCACAGCAGAAACGGCTTCTTTTACTAAAGCAATATGTCTTGCATTTGATAAATAATTATAGTTTTTACTTTTTAATTCATCAAGATTAAACAATTCTATTATAGTTTGTTTTAATGAATCCAAACCGTTCGCTTCTATTGTATTACCATAACAAATCGTATAATCATTCAATTTATCTAAATTGATTTTCTCCTCAAGATCACACTTGTTGATAAAAATTATTTTTTTAGCAGAAGTTTCGGTATTGATAACATCCAATTCTTCTTGAGTTATTGGTTCATTGTTGTTTAAAACAAAAACAACTAAATCTGAAGATATGATTGCTTCTTTACTACGTGTTACACCTATTTGTTCTACTAAATCATCGCTTTCTCTTATTCCAGCGGTGTCAATTAAGTTGAATTTAACTCCATTTAAAAATATGGATCCATACACAACATCTCTTGTTGTTCCAGCAATACTCGTAACTATTGCTTTATTTTCATTAGTTAAATGATTTAAAATACTACTTTTTCCAACATTTGGTTTTCCAATTATTGCTAAATCAATTCCATTTGAGACAAATTGAACGTTTTCGGTTGAACTCACTAGTGATTTTAAAGACGTATCAATCTCTTTTAATTTAGTACTTAATAGATCATAAGTCATTTCTGGGTTATCAGTTTCTTCAGGATAATCATAGTTAACTTCAAGAACAGCACTTAAATTAACAAGTTCTTCTCTTATGGATTTTATAATATTTTTTAGATTTCCTTCGACTTTATTCATAGCATATTTTCTGGCTTCTTCTCCTTCTGAAGAAATAAGTTCTTGAATTCCTTCAGCTTCCGTTAAATCAATTCTACCATTTAAAAAAGCTTTTTTAGTAAATTCACCAGGAGTAGCCATACGGCAACCACTTACAAGTAATAATTCTAATACCTTATTTGTTGTAGAAATTCCCCCATGACAGTTTATTTCTACAACATCTTCCTTAGTAAAAGTTTTAGGAGCGCGCATTACACTTACAAGTACTTCATCAATTACTTCATACCCGTCAACGATATGTCCATAATGAATAGTATGACTAGAAACATTTTCTAAATTTGTTCCCTTAAATATTTTATTTGCAATACTTATTACATCTGGTCCAGAACATCTAACTATTGAAATTGCTCCAACACCTAAAGCAGTCGATATTGCACATATATTTTCGTTCATAACTTGGCCTCCTTCAAACACACTCATATTTTAACACTTACAATTGAAAAAAAAAAGAGAATTATTTATTCTCCTTAGGTTTAATTACTACGTGTCTATTTGGTTCTTCTCCAGTACTTTCAGTATAAACATATTTATCATCAGTTAAAATATTATGAATTACTCTTCTTTCATAAGAATTCATATTTTCAAGTTCAACTGGTTCATGAGTTGATTTAACTTCACGGGCAATATTTTTAGCAAGTCTTTCTAAATATTTAACTTGTTTTTCTTTATAGTTTTCGACATCTAATATTAAATATGGATAACTTTTTATTTCATTCATAACTACTTGTTTACAAATGGTTGTTAGAGCTGTTAATGTTTGACCATTATGACCGATAAGTATTTTATTGTTATCAGAATACATCTTTATTGTTATTTGTTCATCTCTAATCTTTGATTCAAAAGTAACTTTTATTCCCATACCACTTATAATTGATTCAAGGTATTCCTTTAAATAGTCAACTATATCAGTTAGTTTGTATACATATAACTTAACTGATTCTTTTTTTAGAAGCCCTGTATGTATTTTTTCTACATGAGTTAAACATTCATTTTCACTTATATTTAATTCAGTTAATGCTTTTTCTCTTGCTTCTTCTTCTGTTTTTCCTTCAAATACTTCATACTTCATAATTTTAACCTACTTTCTTAAACAATATTGTTTGGAATACATTAAATGCATTTGTTACTACCCAATATAGTGCAATAGCAGATGGCAGTTGAATTGATGCAATTCCAATAAACACGGTCATGAATATCATCATATATTTTGATTGAATACCACTTTCTGTAGTAACGCTTGTTTGAGACATTGTCATTTTAAATGATAAAGCCGTAAACAATACAATTAAAACTATTAAAATTATGTAATAATAATTTCCCTCTTTGATACCAACAAGTGGTGTTGTTCCTAATTGGAATTTCCAAAAGTTATTTTCAAATATTGCAGGTACTCGATTAATTGCTTCTAGGAATGCAAAGAATAAAGGCAATTGAATAAATGAAATTAAACAGCTACTCATTGGATTTATATTATATTTTTTATAAACAGCTAAAGTATCTTGACTCTTTTGCATCATAGCTTCTTGATCTGTGCGATCTTTATATTTTTTTTCAATTCTTTCTAGTTCTGGTTGAGCTTTCTTTAAGCTTTCTTGTTGTTTAATTGTTTTAGCACTGAATGGCATCATTATTAATCTAATGATAATACCGATTACCATAACAGATATACCATAATTTCCTAAAAGCTTACCTAAATTAATTATTACCCATGCAAGTGGACGGACAAATAATTGTACCCAAAGTCCGTTATAAGATTTTTTATCGTAAACCTTCATAGCTGAACATTTAGGTAAATCACTTAATTTAACATCCATGTATTTTTCATATTTTTGATAATTTGCTAAAATTTCTTCATCCTCTGGTAAACATAGAATATTTGCTGATAAACTTTGACCTGTTTTTTCATCAATTACTCTTTTCTTGTCTCCATCTACTAAAGTTTTATTACAACCAGTCAATGTTACTAACACGATTGCAACTATAATAAATATCTTCTTTTTCATATTCCCACCTATCTTAATGTCTTAATCAATTCATCAGTTAATTCTTTATAAGATAAATCAAGAAGACCTTTTTTAATTATTATAATATAATCTTTATTATTTTTAAATAACTTTTTGTTATTATGAATTAATTCCCTAACTACCCTTTTAGCTCGATTACGTGTAACCGCATTTCCAAGTTTTTTTGATACTGCTATACCAAATCGTGGATAATTAAAATCACTTTCCTTATTATATATAATAAAACTATTACTTTTTTTGTAAGGGCATTTATGGATTATATAATCAAATTCCTTATGTTCCTTTATTGTTTCATATTTTTTCATAATTACCCTCCTTTTTCATATAGAATAAAAAGCCACAAAGTGGCTTATATTATCTACTTAAAATTTTTCTTCCTTTTGCTCTTCTAGTTTTTAGAATCTTAGAATTTTTACGTGCAAAGAATCCATGTTTTTTTGATTTTTTACGATTATTTGGTTGAAATGTTCTTTTCATTCTTGTTCCACCTCCACATCTCAAAAGCAAGGTTATTATATAATAATAGGTTGTATAAGTCAATTATTTTTGCGTTATTTTCGGTAAATTTAGTAGTTTTCAACTTTTCAACGTTAATTGTTTAAAACTTTTTTAACCGTTTGAAAACTTTTTTAAATAATTTGTTGAAAGTGTTGAAAAGTAGATTTTTTTACGTTATTATAGTACATAAATTGTTAATAAGTTTGTTGATAACGTGTTGATAACATAAATTTTAAATATTGTACTTTATTTTTCAACAAAAGTGATTTACAATTTACTTAGTTAAACAAAATCGAATTTGAATTAGGGTGGTTAAATGGAGAAGGAGAATTTTTGGAACAATTTTTTGAATGTCCTTAGCAGTAAGTTAAATAATATTTCATTTAACACTTGGTTTAAAGATGCTGAGATTATAAGTTTGGATAACCATAATTTGGTAATATGTGCAGCGAATAAGTATAAAAAGGACTATATTAATAATTATTATGAAAATATTATTAAAGATGTCTTAAAAGAAATAAGTGATGATGAATTTGATTTTGAAGTAATTTGTAAGGATGATATTAAAGAAGAAGAGGTTATTATTGAAGAACCAGTTATCGATATTCCAAAGTTTAAAGATAATAATAGTAATTTAAATCCAAACTATACTTTTGATAACTTTGTGGTAGGAAATTCAAATAGACTTGCTCAAACGGTTGGTTTATCTGTTGCTGAGCAGCCTGGAAAACTTTATAATCCACTTTTTATATATGGAAAGAGTGGGTTGGGTAAAACTCATTTAATGCATGCAATTGGTAATTTTGTTAAAGAAAATCTTAATAAAACTGTACTTTACGTTACTAGTGAACGCTTTATTACCGATTTTACACAGATAAATAGAAAAGATGATAATAATTTAGATCTGATTGCCCATTTTAAGGAAAAGTATCGAAGTGTTGATGTTTTAATCATAGACGATATTCAATTCCTCGGTGGTGCAAATAAAACTCAAGATGAATTTTTTAATACTTTTAATGAATTATATAGTTTAAATAAACAGATAATTATATCTTCTGATAGAAGCCCTGATGACTTAAAAGTACTAGAAGAGCGTTTGAGAACAAGGTTTACTTGGGGACTTACAGTTAATATAATGCCTCCAGATTATGAACTTAGATTAAAGATAGTAAAAAATAAGATTGCTGGACATGAAGTTAGTAAACTTATAGCTCCGGAAGTTTTAGAGTATATTGCAAATAATTGTGAAAATGACGTAAGACACTTGGAAGGTGCAATTAATCGTTTATATGCTGTAACAGCAATGTACTCACCAAAAGAAATCAACTTAGAGTTTGCAAAAGATGCTTTAAAAGATTATATCGGTTCTTCCGTGTATATCACGAATAATATACAAAAGATTCAAAAAGCTGTTGCTGAGTATTATGACTTGACAGTTGAATCATTAAAAAGCAAGAAAAGAACGGCGATTATCAATCATGCAAGACAAGTTGCTATTTACTTATGTAAAATGACAACTGAAGAAACACTGGATAAAATAGGACTTGAATTCAACCGAGATCATGCAACAGTTATCCATGCATGTGATAAGATAGGGGAATCATTTAAAAAAGATGAAGAACTGAGAGAAGAAATTAATAAAATTAAAGATAAAATCATGAATTAATGTTAATAAGTTGTAAGTTATTAACACTTAAAAGTGAAAAATAATGTGTAAAATGTATGGAAATAAAGGTGTAAACATAGTTTTCAACATTTTCAACACTAATAATAAAAATAATATAAAAAAAAGAAAGAAGGAATATTATATGAAATTTAAAATTAAGAAAAATATTATTTTAGACCAATTAGTGAATGTAAGTAAAGCAATATCAAGTAGAAACATTATCCCAATACTTAATGGAATAAAATTTGAACTTACTAGTGAAGGACTTACATTAATGGCAAGTGATACAGATTTAACTATTAAATCATTTATCCCAAGTGATAAAATAGAAAGCATTGATTCTACAGGAACAATCATTATTCAAAGTAAATTTTTAATAGATATCATTAGAAAAATGCCAAGTGATGTTGTAAACTTTGAAGTTATTGACGATTTAAAGATAATGATTTACACTGAACATAGTAAATATAACCTAAATTGTTTAAATAGTTTAGATTATCCACAAATAGATATAGAAACAAAGGATGAATATATTAATTTAAAAGCAACAGATTTAAAAACATTAATTAAACAAGTAATATTTGCTATATCAACTCAAGAATCTCGTCCATTGCTTACAGGTATTAATATTAAAGTTAATGGTAATGTCTTAGAGGCTATTGCAACTGATTCATATCGTTTAGCTAAAAAGACAATTATATTGGATCAAACTATAAGCGAACCAGTAGATATCGTTATTCCTGGAAAAAATGTTGATAATTTAGATAAAATATTAGAAGATAACGAAGAAAATGTTGAAATCCATGTATTTAATAACAAAATATTGTTTAGATATGAATATGTTGACTTCCAATCTAATTTATTAAATGGTACTTATCCAAATACTTCATCATTTATTCCAAATGATTTCATATTTATAATTACTACTAAACTTAATGATTTATTCTCATCTATTGATCGTGCCGCTTTACTTGCTCAAAGCAAAGAAAAAAATATTATAAAGATGGAAACTAAAGAAAATATGTTAGAAATATCATCATTTGCTTCTGAAATTGGAAAAGTTGAGGATTATATTGAAATAGATAAGAATACTTCTGAGGATATTTCAATATCTTTCAGTGCTAAATATATGATGGATGCATTAAAAACTTTCTCAAGTGATGATATAACAATATTTATGAATGGAGATTCGAAACCTATCATATTAAAATCAGCTACTGATGAGTCATTAATTCAATTAATATTACCTATAAAGACTTATTAAGCGGATAAAATTAAGGAAAATTGCAATTTTTTGTAATTTTCTTTTTTTTCGACAATTTTTTTGAAAAACGTATGATAGTATACAACCTCGTCAGGAGGGTTTTATGAAAGATTATATGATTACAGATGATACTTTGGCGATATGTCCAAATGGAAAGGGAAAAGCAACAATTATTGAAAAAAATAGTACTTTTGATGTTGAAATCAGTCCAAGAACTATTATAAATAAGAATTCACTTATGTATGGTAGTTCATTAGATGGTAGACTAGAAAGCACTAATTACTACGTTGGACATAAATATAAACAGCCATTGGTTATCAGTGAAATTAATGATATTATATTATTTCCAACGAAATCTCCAAGACTTAGATCTTGTATTTGGATTAATTTTATTAATATTAAAAATATCATAAAAGATAGTGAAAGTAATAGGGGAATAATTGAATTTTCTAATGGAATATTAATTGATGCCGATATATCTTTTTATATTTTAAATAATCAATATAATAATACACTTAGATTAGTGGCTGAATATAAGAAAAAACACCTAAATTAGGATACTTTTTCTTTTTTTGTACCTTAAATTATGGTATAATTAATATGTGTATAGGAGTACACAAAATACTAAAAATCTTTTAAAATTGAAATTAGGGGGTAAAAATGAAAATTTTGAATTTGAAGTTACTGAATTTTCGTAACTATGAAAAATTAAGTTTGGATTTTGACCCTAAGAAAAATTTGATTATTGGTAAAAATGGTATGGGGAAAACCAATATTGTTGAAGCTATCTATGTTCTTGCATTTACAAAGTCCTTTAGAGGAACAAAAGAAAATGTAATAATAAGATATAATACTGATTTAACTAGAGTAGAAGGAACAGTAGAAGAGAAGTATAAAAACGATTATAAGGTAATTGTTAAAGAAAATGATAAGACTGTTAAGATTAACAATAATAAGATAGATAAATTAAGCGATTATTTATCGAAAATCAATATAGTTTTATTTACTTCACACGATCTATTGTTAATAAAAGATACTCCTAGTGTTAGAAGAAAACTTATTAATATTGAATTAAGCCAATTTAGCAATGATTATTTGAAAGTTTTAACTCTTTATAATAAAGTTTTAAAACAAAGAAATTTATATTTAAAAACACTTTATTTAAATGGAACAGCTCCGATAAGTTACTTGGATATCTTAACTGAGCAGTTAGTTGATTTAGGACTTAAACTTTATGATTATCGTAATAATTTTATGAAGGATATAAACGTTTATATTTCTAATAACTACGAAAAAATTTCTGGAAAAAGCGGTCTTACTTTGAAATATGACTCGTGTTATCATGAGAAGAACCGTGAAGAACTTTTAAAAGTATATAAAGATGAAGAAAAAAGAGATATTATTTTAGGAAAAACTAATTTTGGAATTCATAAAGATGATTATATTTTTTATTTAAATGATTGTAATTTAAAAGATTATGGGTCTGAAGGAGAACAAAAAAATGCAATTATTTCTCTTAAAATGGCTGAAATTGAAATATTTAGAAAAGAAAAAAAGGTTACTCCTATATTGATATTAGATGATTTATTTAGTGAGTTGGATGAGGAAAAAATTAATAATATAATGTTGTTTATTGATGATGATATACAAACATTTATTACTACAACGGAACTTGATAAAGTAAATGATGAATTAAAGAAAGAAAGCCGTATTTTTTATGTAGAGAATGGCAACGTTAAGGAGGGTATTTATGAATAGCGAACATTATGATGCATCGGATATTCAAGTTTTAGAGGGACTTGAAGCCGTAAGAAAAAGACCTGGTATGTATATTGGTACAACAGATGTTAAAGGACTTCATCATCTAGTATGGGAAATTGTTGATAATGCAATAGATGAAGCTTTAGCTGGATATTGTAAAAATATAGAGGTTGTAATAAATAAGGATAATTCAATCACAGTTAAGGATGATGGTAGAGGAATTCCTGTAGACATACATCCAAAAACTCATATTTCTACAGTAGAAACAGTTTATACTGTATTACATGCTGGTGGAAAATTTGGTGGAGGCGGATACAAGGTATCCGGAGGATTACATGGTGTAGGTGCCAGTGTAGTAAATGCTTTATCAAGTTGGTGTGAAGTAAGGGTTTATAAAGATGGAAAAATAAACTACATTCGTTTTGAAAATGGTGGACATACTAAAGAACCATTACATGTAATAGGTGAATGTGAACCACATCGTACAGGAACTACAGTTACTTTTAAACCAGATCCAACAATTTTTGATACAGATATTTATGATTATGAAACATTAAAGGTTAGAATAAGAGAACTTGCGTTTTTAAACAAGGGATTATCAATAAATATTCGTGATGATAGAGATGATGAGGATACAACGGGAGAAACTTTCCTTTATGAGGGAGGAATTTCTGAATATGTTAAGTTCTTAAATAAGAATAAAACACCAATTCATGATCAAATTATTCATCTTGAGGGAGAAGAAGAAGGCGTATTCTTTGAAGTTGCAATGCAATATAATACTTCTTATCAAGATAATATTTATTCATTTGTTAATAATATTAATACTCATGATGGCGGAACTCACGAAGAGGGAGTAAGACGTGCTTTAACAAGAGTAATTAATAATTATGCAAGAAAAACTAATATGCTTAAAGAAAAAGATGAGAGTTTAACTAGTGATGACGTTAAGGAAGGATTAACTATGATTATTTCATGTAAGCATCCAAATCCTCAATTTGAAGGTCAAACTAAAGGAAGACTAGGAAATTCAGAAGTAAGAAAGTTAGCCGATAGTGTCTTTTCAAAAGGCTTTGAAAGATTTTTAATGGAAAATCCCGATAACGCTAGAGCAATTTTAGAAAAATGTATTATTGCATCTCGAGCAAGAATGGCTGCTAAAAAAGCACGTGAGGTTACAAGAAGAAAAACGGATTTAGATTTACCTGGATTTATGGGAAAATTATCTGATTGTAAGAGCAAGGACAGAAGTGAATGTGAAATTTTCTTAGTCGAGGGAGATTCTGCTGGTGGAAGTGCAAAAACTGGTAGGGATTCAATGACTCAAGCTATTCTTCCGTTAAGAGGTAAAATTTTAAATGTTGAGAAAGCAAGACTTGATCGTGCCCTTGAAAATGCTGAAATTAGAACTATCATTACTGCTTTTGGTACGGGAATTGGTGATGAATTTGATTTATCTAAGTTAAGATATGACAAAATTATAATCATGACAGATGCCGATGTTGATGGATCACATATTAGAATATTATTATTAACATTATTCTATAGATTCTTTAAACCGATAGTTGAAGCAGGACATGTTTATTCCGCAACACCACCTTTATATAAGGTAACTTGTGGAAAAACAATAAAATATGTTCTTGATGATAATGAATATAATGAATACGTTGAATCTTTAAATGGTAAGAGCTATGAAGTTCAAAGATTTAAAGGTTTAGGAGAGATGAATGCAGCTGAGTTAAAAGAAACAACAATGTCAAAAGAAAATCGTATTTTGAGACAAATTACAGTTGATGATTTAGTTGCAGCTGATAAAGTTTTTGAAACACTTATGGGTGAAGATGTTGAACCAAGAAGAAAATTCATCGAAGAAAATGCTCATTTTGTTCAAAACTTGGATATATAGGAGGTAAGGTATGGATAAGATTAATCAAAATAATATAGTTACAGAAGTTCAAGAATCATTTCTTGACTATTCAATGAGTGTAATTGTTGCCAGAGCTTTACCAGATTTAAGAGATGGTTTAAAACCAGTTCATAGAAGAATTCTTTATTCAATGTATGAAAATGGTTATACACCAGATAAACAATATCGTAAATGTGCGCGTGTTGTTGGTGATGTTATGGGAAAATATCATCCACATGGCGATTCTTCTATATATGAAGCAATGGTTAGAATGGCTCAAGATTTTAGTTATAGACACATGTTAATTGATGGACATGGTAACTTTGGTAACATGGATGGTGATGGAGCAGCAGCAATGCGTTACACAGAATCTCGTTTAGCAAAAATATCCCTTGAATTACTTCGTGATTTAAATAAAGAAACTGTTAATATGATTCCTAACTTTGATGAAACTGAGGTTGAACCTGAAGTATTACCATCAAGATTTCCAAATATATTGGTAAATGGGACAATGGGAATTGCTGTTGGTATGGCAACAAATATTCCTCCTCATAATTTAGGAGAAGTAATTGATGGATGTGTCGCTTATATAGATAATCATGAGATAACTATTCCAGAAATTATGGAAAAACTAAAGGGGCCAGATTTTCCAACAGGTGGTATTATCTTAGGTAACAGTGGTATTAAGAAAGCCTATGAAACTGGTCGAGGATCTATTACAATTCGTTGTAAAGCTGAGATTGAAGAGGACAATGGTAAAAATAAAATAGTTATTACTGAACTTCCTTACGGAATTAATACATTTGATCTAAAAACTAGAATAGGTGAGTTAGTTCGTGATAAGACTTTAGAAGGAATTGCTGATTATCATGATGCAACAAGTCTTGAAAAAGGCGTAAACATTATTATTACTCTTAAAAAGGAGGCAAATCCTCAAGTTGTTTTAAACAATTTATATAAACATACTCAATTACAATCAACATTTGGTATTATTTTCTTAATGATTGATAATGGAACTCCAAAAGTTTTGAACATTAAGGATATTATTTCTAAATATATTGATTTCCAAAAAGAAGTAATAATTAGAAGAACTAAATTTGATCTAAAGAAAAAAGAAGAAAGAGTTCATATTTTAGAGGGTTACAAAATTGCTCTTGATAATATTGATGAAGTTATTAAAATTATTAAAGAAGCAGAAACTGATGTAATTGCAAGAGAAAACTTAATTCAAAGATTTGGATTTGATGAAATTCAAGCAAATGCTATACTAGAATTAAAACTACGTAGATTAACAGGCCTTGAAAGAGATAAGATTGAAAATGAACTTGCTGATTTAATTGAACAAATTAAAGAATTAAAAGAAATTTTAGCAAGTGAACAAAAAGTGTTAGATATAATTAAGAAAGAACTTCTTGAAATTAAGGCAAAATATGCTGATGAAAGAAGAACAAGTATTGATATGACAGCTATTGATTATATTGAAGATGAATCATTAATTCCACAAGAAGATATAATTGTTACAATTTCTGATAAGGGATATATTAAGAGATGTGCATCATCTACATTTAAATCTCAACATCGTGGGGGAGTTGGAATTAAGGGAATGACTACTAATGAAGAAGACTATGTTAAATATTTAGTTAATGCATCAACTCATGATTATATTTTATTCTTTACTGATAAAGGCAAAGTATATCGTATAAAAGGCTATGAAATTCCTGAATATAGTAGACAAGCTAAGGGACTTCCAATCATAAATCTATTACAAATTGAAAAAGGAGAAAAGATTAATTCGATTATAAGCATTAGTAATGAACATGACAGTAAGTATTTAATGTTTGCTACTAAGAATGGATTAGTAAAGAAAACTCCAGTAGAGGAATATTCGAACATACGTACGTCAGGAAAAATAGCTATATCATTAAAAGATGATGATGAGTTAATTGATGTAAAAATTTCCGATGGAAATAATAAAGTAATTTTAGGCTCTACTTCTGGTCGTATGGTTGTGTTTAATGAAAACGAAATTCGTCCAATGGGTAGAACTGCTAGTGGAGTTAAAGGAATTAATCTTGATGGTGGATATTCTTGTACGGGAATGGAAGTTGGAAAAGATGATGATAACCTATTAATAGTTACTAAATTAGGATATGGTAAGAAAACTTTAATTAGTGAATATCGTATGACTAAACGTGGAAGCAAAGGAGTTAAAGCTTTAAACGTTACTGATAAAAATGGTGAAATGATAGCTCATAAGATTGTTAACAATGAAAAAGATTTATTGATGATTACTGAATCAGGAATGACGATTAGAATGGGAATTGATCAAATATCTCAATTAGGAAGAGTTACTCAAGGAGTAAAACTTATAAACTTAAAAGATAATCAATATGTTTCAACAATAAGTATTTTAGACAAAGAAGAAACTGAAAATGAAGCGGAAGAAGCTTAATAGGTTCTTCTTTTTTATGCAAAAGTTTTCAACAATTATTTTGAAAGTACAGATTTTTAAAATCTGCATATTATTCTAATTTTATATTTGTTGCATATATGTTTCACGTGAAACATTATTAGTATTTATAAATAATATTTAAATATATAAAACATTAAATTAAAAATGAATACACTATTTAAATTTAAACAAATAGTAAATTATTACTTTCATTTGCTGATTCTTGTATGGTCAAATTAATATGTTTCACGTGAAACATATTAATTTAAAAATATACTTACTTTTTTTATTTAAATAATAGCTAATAAATAAAAATATAATGGCTTTAAATAACATTTTAACTAATTTAATACTTGAATTTTATTAATTTTAATAATTAAATTGAATAAATAAAGCAATGTTTTACGTGAAACATTGCTTTATTAACAATATTTTTAATTTTTTGTAATATTGCAAGGTAATAATTAATTTTATTTTAATGTTTCACGTGAAACATTAAAATATTTATATGCTTTTTGAATTTTTTTGTATAAAATAGTTTTTTTAAAATAAAATATAAGTAACGTGCATAATAAATATGTTTCACGTGAAACATTGAATTAAGTAAATAAATAGATAATTTAATTTTAGATTAAAATATTATAGATATAAAAAAATATAAAACTTAAAGCAAACTATGTTTCACGTGAAACATAGTAGATGAAAAATCGTAATTAATTCTAATTTATATATGTTATTCTATTTAAAAATGCTATTTTACCATTTATGCATAATTGCTTGTAATGTTTCACGTGAAACATTACTATTTTTTATAAAAATTTAAATTAAAAAAATGAATATCATATTTGAATTTAAAAAAGTATTTAATAACTATTTAAATCCTGATTATATTTGCATATTAAATAAGTATGTTTCACGTGAAACATTGATAATTTAAATTAAATACACAAAATAACAAATTTTTAAAATTTGTACTTCCATTTTATCTTGTTATATTTTTTCTTTTTTGCTATAATTAATTTGCACAACAATTATGTTGGAATCTGGTCAGAGTAGGAATACAGCAGCCATAACAACCTCTAATTGTGTGTGCTTTTTTTATATTTAAATATATGTAAAGTTTTCAACGTTTTTTTGGAGGTAACTATGATAGATAAACTAATAAAAGAATCTTTAAAATCTTTAAAACATAATGATGTTCCAATTGCTGCTTTTATAGTAAAAAATGATAAAATAATTTCTAAAGCTCATAATAGTCGTATGCAAAAACACTTAACAATAAATCATGCGGAAATTATGGCAATAAGTAAAGCAAATAAAAAAACGAAAGATTTTAGATTGTTTGACTGTGATCTTTATGCCACACTTGAACCATGTGATATGTGCATGAATGTTATTAAAGAGGCTAGAATAGAAAACGTTTATTATTTGATACCTAGAAATGAAAACAAAAAAATATATAACAAAACGAACAAATGTATTATACAAGATGTTGACAATAAATCTCTAAAATATAGGGAATTATTGACACAATTCTTCAAAGATAATTGTAAGAGATAAAACTAATATGATATAATTTGTTTAGGTGAAAGCTTATGGACTACAAGGTATTATACAGAAAATATAGACCAGCTGACTTTAATCATTTAGTTGGGCAAGATTCTATAAAAAAAATATTAGTAAATTCTATTATTAATGATAAAATAGCTCATGCATATATATTTACTGGACCACGAGGTACTGGTAAAACAAGTACAGCAAAAATATTTGCGCGAGCACTAAATTGCTTGAATCCACAAAATGGTATTTCTTGTGGTGAATGTGAAAACTGTAAAAATTTCAATCAAAGTCCTGATATAATTGAACTTGATGCAGCAAGTAACAACAGCGTTGATGATATTAGAAATATAGTTGATTCAGTAAATATCGCACCAACTAATAGCAAATATAAAATATATATAATAGATGAGGTACATATGTTGTCAACAAGTGCTTGGAATGCTTTTTTAAAAACACTTGAGGAACCACCTCATAATGTTATTTTTATATTAGCTACAACGGAAATTCAAAAAGTTCCAATTACAGTATTGTCAAGATGCCAAAGATTTGATTTTCAAAGAATAGATAAGACTGAAATAACAGAACACTTGAAAAAAATTTGTGAAGAAGAAAATATAAATAGCGAAGATGATGCTTTAGCAGAAATTGCTTTCTTATCAGATGGTTGTATGAGAGATGCATTAAGTATTTTGGATCAACTATCAAAAATAAGTGAAGAAATAAATATAGATGTTTTAAAACAAAATTATGGAACAATAACGAATGATGATATTGAAAAATTATATGTTGCTATTCTTCATAATAATCTAGATGATTTATTAACAAAATTATCAGATATAAAAAAATGTGGTATTGATATTAAATTATTGCTTGATAAAATGATCGAATACTTTTTGAATAAAGCTATTGCCTTAAAGCAAAAAAATGTAAGCAACAATGCTTTTAAACAATTGAAAAAAATAATTAATTCACTTAATGACTTATTAGGAAAACTTAATTCTAACTCAAATGGATTTTTGATGTTGGAGTTAGAGTTAGTATCATTTATAAATGATGATGAAGTAAATTTAAGCAGTCGTGATATTAATCAAATTATTTCCCGGGAAATAATTTCAAAAGACACTAAAGTTGACGTAAATGAAATGTTAACTGCAAATGATTCTAGTTATTATAAAGTAACGAAAGAATTTATTGATACGCGAATAAACAATACTTTAGTATCAGCAAGTAAAGAAAATAAACTTTCATTTATAGAATCGTGGAAAGAATTTTATACATACCTAGATAATAATGATCTAAAAGAATTTAAAACTATTGTTAAAAATTCAATTCCTCAGATTGTATCCAATGATTATGCTTTACTTGTTACAAAAAGTGAAAGTACAAAAATAATCGGAAATAAAAAACTTCACGAGCTTGAGATTCAATTTAAAAAGGTTTTAAACAAAGAATATAAATTTTTATTTTTAAATGAGCAAGAGTGGAAAAACTTTTTATCAACATATGATAAAGATAAAAAGTATGAATTAATAGATGAAACCATTTATATAAATAAAGATGATAATTCATGTCAGTTGGCAGAAAGTATATTTGGTTCAAATAATGTAAATATGGAATAGGAGAAAATATTATGAATATGAATAATTTAATGGCACAAGCCCAAAGAATGCAAAAAGAAATAGAAAGAAAACAACAAGAAATTTATTCTACCGAATATACAGGTAGTTCAGAACTAGTTGAAGTTGTATTAAGCGGAGATAAAAAATTAAAAAACGTTAAATTTAAAAATATGGAAAAGTTTGATGTTGAAGATCTAGATATTTTAGAAGATATGATAAAGATAGCTTTCAATGATGCTATTTCCAAAATTGAACGTGATGTTGAATCAAAGCTTGGCGTTTATGGTAAACAACTTGGTGGTTTGATTTAATATGTATCCAAGTAGTTTAAATAATGTAATTGAGTCATTTAAAAAATTACCAGGAGTTGGAGAAAAAAGTGCTGAAAGAAATGCATTGGCTTTACTTGAATTAAGTGATGAAGATATTGATAACTTTGTAAATGCGATTAAAGAATGCAAAAGCAAATTACATAGATGTAAAATTTGTGGACATTTAACTGACCAAGATGAATGTTATATTTGTGCAAATGAACATCGACGTGATGACCTTATATGTGTTGTTGAAGATTATAAAAGTGTATTTATGTTTGAAAAATCTGGGAGCTTTAATGGAAAATATCACGTATTAAATGGACTTATATCTCCAATGGATGGTGTTTATCCAGAAGATATTAATCTAACCAGTCTTGTTAAAAGGTTGGATGGCATTGAAAATGCTGAAGTAATTGTTGCATTAAAATCTTCTATTGAAGGAAAAACAACAACCTTATATATCAAAAAAATATTAGAAAATAAAAATGTTAAGATTACTAGATTATCTTATGGAATTCCAATGGGAGTAGAACTTGACTATCTTGATGCACTAACATTAGATCAAGCCCTTTTGGATAGAAAAGAAGTATCATAAAATAAGTATATTAAAATATATTGTAATATGGTGATAACATGAAAGTAATAAAAAAATTGTTAAAAAACTTTGTGTTTTCAACAATTACAATTTATAGTTTAAATATTATATTAGTTAAAATAGGTTATTATGTTCCAATCAACTATTTTAGTTTAATTATAACATCAATTTTTGGATTCCCTGGATTGATTATATATGGAATACTTGCCTATAAATTTTATTGGTGATGAATATGAACAAAGAAGCAATTATTGATAATATAGAAAAATCATTCCTTGAGAAAAAAAATTCTCATGCTTTTTTGTTTGAGACAAATAATATAGAAAAGGCATATAGTGATATCTTAAATATTTTGAAAGTTATTACTAATCATGAATTTGATAATTTAATTGATAACAATAATTTTCCGGATTTAATTACAGTTGAACCAGATGGTAAAGATATTAAAGTTGTACAAATTGAAAATATATTGGATTCATTTTCAACAACATCAGTTATGGGAAGTTATTCAATATATATAATAAAAAGTGCTGAAAAACTAAATATATCAGCTTCTAATAAAATTCTTAAATTTTTGGAAGAACCTGAAAAAAATATTGTTGGCTTTTTTATAACAACTAGTATATCTAAAATGTTACCAACTATCAAAAGTAGATGTGAGATTTTTAAACTTATTTATCCTTATGAAAATTTGCAAGATTTATTAAGTGTTAATGATGAACAATATCTATTTGTTGATGAAACATTAGATTTAGCGTTTAAACTAAATTCTACTAAAAAGTATGTTTTGATGAATCAAATAAAAAATATAGCTAAAAAAGAAAGAGTTGAGATTGAAACTATACTTGATATATTAAGAAAAGCGTATATAATAAAATATGATTATTTATTAAAACGTCTTACTTGTGATAAAAATATGATTGATAAAATATTAGTAAGTGTTGATACGAATGATATATTAGTTTTAGCTAAAAGAATAAAATTAATTGAACAAATACAAAATGAATTTAAATTTAATTTAAATAAAGAATTGATATTAAACAAAATGATATTGTTATGGGAGTAGATTTATGAAGATATGTGGAGTGAAATTTAAAGATACTGGAAAATTATATTATTTTAAATATGATAATTTGGATTTGAAAACCAGATTAACTGTTGTTGTGGAAACAGAAAAAGGGGAACAATTTGCAAAAGTTTATGAGCTTGACGTTCCGGAGACAAAAAATATTAATATAGAAGATATGAAACCGGTTATTAGAATATCAACAAAAAAAGATTACAATAATTATCTTACTAATTTAAAAGATGCTAAAATAGCTCTTGATTATGCAAGAGAATGTGTAAAAAAAGCAAACCTTGAAATGAAACTTTTAGATGCAACTTATACTTTGGATAGAAAACAATTGATGTTTAACTTCATTGCAGATGAAAGAATTGATTTTCGAGATGTTGTCAAAGAAATAGCTGCAAAATATAAAACTCGTATTGAACTTCATCAAATAGGAGTAAGAGATAAATCTAAGGAGATTGGTGGTCTTGGTCAATGCGGAAGACCACTTTGTTGTGCATCATTTTTAAATGGAATTGATACAATTAGTATCAGTATGGCCAAAAATCAAAATATTGCATTAAATCCAAACAAGATTAATGGAGCTTGCGGAAGACTTCTTTGTTGTCTTGCATATGAGGATGAAGTATATACTTGTCATAGAAAACTTTTACCTAAAGTTGGAGAATATATAGAAACTCCAGATGGAAAAGGAAGAGTTGTTTCAATTGATGTTTTGAATAAAAAATACACCGTTGAAATAAATGGAGATAAATGTGTTTATGAATCAAGCAGAATTAAATGATTTATATGATTATGATATGTATATATATCAAAATAGTAAATATTTTAAGTTTTCAGTAGACTCAGTTTTATTAGCTGAGTTTGTTAGGGTTAGAAAAAATGCCAAAAATGTTTTGGATCTATGTTCAGGTAATGCACCCATTCCTTTGATTTTGTCTAAAAAATTTGGTGATAGACTAAAAATAGATGCATATGAATTACAACCTGAAATATACGAACTTGGTAAAATGTCTATTGAAAAAAATAATGTAAAAAATATTAATTATTATAATGATGATATAAAAAATATTGATTATAAAAAGAAATATGATGTAGTTACCTGTAATCCTCCTTATTTTATATATCATGATGATAAAGTATTAAATGATAATGAAGTGCTTGCTAAAGCTCGTCATGAGATAAGTACTAATTTGGATGAGGTTGTTCACGTTTCTGCTGCATCTTTAAAAAATGGTGGATATTTTTATTTGGTACATACTAGTTCTCGAATTGTGGATATTATTGAATGTTTAAAAAAATATAATTTTGGTATAAAATCTATAGTTCCTATTTATGATAATAGAAATGGAGAATCATCGCTTGTTTTAATTGAAGCGCTTTTGAATGGAAAAGATTATGTTAAAATAGAAAGACCGGTATATATTGATGAAAACAAAACATATCAAGGTATTTTTGGGAGGTAAAAAATGAAATTAGTAGTTGGTTTAGGAAATCCAGGAAAAGAGTATGAAAATACTCGCCATAATATAGGTTTTATGTCGCTTGATAATTATTTAGGAACAGTAAAATATTCTAAAAAATTTAATGCAGAATACTATGAGACTAATATTGATGGAGAAAAATATATTTTTATTAAACCTTTAAGTTATATGAATTTATCAGGTAAAGTTGTCTATGATTTTGTAAATTTTTATAAATTGGATTTAAGTGATGTGTTAGTTATTCAAGATGATATGGACTTGGAGTTTGGCAAAATAAGAATTAAGATTAATTCTTCAAGTGGTGGACACAATGGAATAAAAGATATTATAAAATATTTAAATTCTACATCTTTTGCTAGAATAAAAGTAGGAATTGCACATAATAGAAATATGGATACTAAAGATTATGTTTTATCAAAATTTTCTAAAGAAGAATTAAATATTTTATCAAATAGTTTTTCAGTTGTTGATAAAATAATTGAAGATTTCAGTAAATTAAGTATTCAAGAATTGATGAGTAAATATAATTAGGAGAAAATATGGATTTTTTGAGTGATATTTTTAAATATAAAAATGGATATCATGTTTGTGGACTTACTGAGGAATTAACTATTCAATATTATTTGAATTATTATAATAAAAAACATGAAAATGTTTTAATAGTTACTAATACTTTATATGATGCAAACAAAATATATCAAGGTTTAAAAACATATACAGACGATGTCTGTCTTTTTCCAATGGATGATTTTTTAGCTTCAGTTGCTCTTGCAATATCACCTGATTTAAAGGTGCGTCGCCTTGAAACTTTAGAGTATTTAAAAGAACATTCAGGTATAGTTGTTACTAATTTAATGGGATATTTGAGGTTTTTACCATCAATTAAAGAATCTACTAACTTTGAACTTATATTGGAAAAGGGAAGAGCTTATGAAAGAGATGAACTCTTATCATTTTTAGATAAACTAGGATATACACGAGATTCACTTGTAACATCTACTGGAGAGTATGCTGTACGTGGATATATCATAGATATATTTCCAATAGAAAGTGAACATCCAATAAGATTGGAATTCTTTGGAGATGAAATAGATTCTATTAGATTCTTTAATGAAGAAACTCAGTTATCAATAAATGAAGTTTCTAGTTTTAAACTTATGCCATTTTCTGAGGTTTCCACTGAACAACATAATTCTTTATATGAATATATGAATAAGCCGTTTACTTTTTTTGTTGATGAAAATCAAATATTGAATGGCTATAATAAAATTCTTGAGGATATTAAAGATTATAATGAATCTAAGAATACTGATGAAGTATTTATGTATAAATATGAAGAAATTATGGTTGATAATTTTATGCGTGTAGAAACAGTTAATAATTATGCTGATAGCGTCAGTTATAATTCAAAACCAATGATAAAATTTAAAGGAAATTATGACTCTTTAAAAGATTATGTGTTATCAACTTATAAGAAAAATACATTAATTATATACTTAAGTAATGATAGACAAATTAATTCAATTGAATCTTTGTTTGATCATGTTAATATAGGAACTATTATTGATGGAGAAATTAATATAATAAAGAAAAAAGTTAATGAAGGTTTTATAATAAACAACTATTCAGTAATAAGCGAATATGATATTGATGATATAAAAGTTGTGAATACCTATAAGAATTCTTATAAATTGGGAAGAAAAATTAAAAGTTTTGATGATTTAAAAATTGGAGATTATGTAGTACATCAAAGTAATGGAATAGGAATATATGGTGGAATAAAAGCTTTAACTAAAAATGGAATGCAAAGAGATTATATATTAATAAATTATGCAGGTAATGATAAAGTATATATTCCTGTTGAAAAAATTAATTCGATATATAAATTCTCTGATGCTGATGGAGTTAAGCCTAAAATAAATTCTTTAAATTCTACAAATTGGGCTAAAACAAAGATGAAAGTAAAAGCTAAGATAAAAGATATATCAGGAGAATTAATAAAACTATATGCCGCAAGAAATAATATAGTTGGAGATGCTTATAAATCTTATCCTGAAGAAGAAGTATTTGATTCCTATTTTCAATATACGGCAACAAGTGATCAAGAAAAATGCATTAAGGAATTAAAACATGATCTTTCTTCCAAAGTTCCAATGGATAGACTTTTATGTGGTGATGTAGGATTCGGTAAAACTGAGGTTGCGTTTAGAGGAATATTTAAAACAGTTATGAATGGACATCAAGTAGCTTATCTTTGTCCAACAACTTTGCTTTCAAGACAACAATATAAAAATGCTTTAGAAAGATTTAAAAATTACCCAATTAACATAGCTTTACTTAATAGGTTTGTATCTGTTAAAGAAACTAATCGTATTATCAAAGGTTTAAAAGAAGGAACTATTGATATTGTTTTTGGTACACATAAACTTCTTAATGATAAAATTGATTATAAAAATCTTGGATTACTTGTTATTGATGAAGAACAAAGATTTGGAGTAACTCATAAAGAAAAAATTAAGGAATTAAAAAATAATGTTAATGTTCTTACTTTATCAGCAACCCCAATACCAAGGACTTTAAAAATGGCGATGAGTGGTCTAAGAGATTTATCTATTATTGATACAGCTCCAGTGAATCGTTATCCTGTTCAAACTTATGTTTTGGAAGAAAATGATGTTTTAATCAAAGATGCAATTTATAAAGAAATGTCTAGAGATGGGCAAGTGTTTATTCTTTATAATAAAGTTAAAAGCATTGAAGATGAACTTACTAAGATAAAAAAATTAGTGCCAGAAGCAAGGGTTGCAATTGCTCATGGTCAAATGGATAAGAATGAACTTGAAAAAGTAGTAAGTGATTATATTGATTATAAATATGATATTTTATTATGTACCACTATCATAGAAACTGGTATTGATATACCAAATGTTAATACTTTAATTATAATAGATGCAGATAATTTTGGACTTTCTCAACTATACCAACTTCGAGGAAGAGTTGGAAGAAGCGATAAAATTGCATATGCTTATTTAATGTATAAACCATCTAGAATTTTAACGGAAACAGCAAAAAAGAGACTTCAATCAATTAAAGATTTTACTGAACTTGGATCTGGTTATAAAATCGCGATGCGAGATTTATCTATAAGAGGAGCCGGAGATTTACTTGGAAGTGAACAAGCAGGCTTTGTTGACTCCGTTGGTCTTGAACTTTATACTCAAATGGTTAATGATGAAATAAAACGCTTAAAAGGTGAAGTAGTTGAAGAGGAAGATGAAACTAATCCACTTATTGAAGTTGAAAATCATATAGATGATACATATGTAAAAGAGGAAAACATAAAAATTGAAATTCATAAAATTATCAATGAAATTAAAGATGAAGAATCCTTATTAAAAGCTAAAGAAGAAATTAAGGACCGTTTTGGTGTTGTCGATGAAAAAATGGAAATCTATATGTATGAAGAATGGTTTGAAAAGCTTGCGCGTCTTTTAAATATTACACGAGTAAAACAAACCGAGTCTTTAATCGAATTAGAATTAGGTGAGGATGTCTCTAATAAAATAGAAGGAGATAAATTGTTCTTAATTGCATATAACATTAATCCAAAATTTAGACTTGCTTATAAAATGAAAAAAATTTATATAAGTTTACCAAAAGTTAATTTGGATAAGCATTTTATCTATTATGAAGTTAAACTACTTGATGAAATTCTAAATATGATAAAATAAACTTGAATAAATTATTTTTACGTGATATATTAAAGTCGTTAGACAAAGAAGGAAAGAAGTTATTTGAAGACTTTTATAAGAGAATCTGGTTAGGTGAAAGCAGATAAGTTAGTAAAATAATCGAATGGGTCTGGAGTTTAAATCGTTTAAGTCGCGTTAAGATAAAAGTGTATGATTACATTCATAAAATAGGATGGTACCACGGATACGTTCGTTCCTATGTTATGGATGTTTTTTTATTGAAAGGGAAATTTATATGGAAAAAGAAAAATATTATATTAGTACAGCAATTGCTTATACATCTGCAAAACCTCATATTGGAAATACTTATGAAATTGTTTTAGCCGATGCCATTGCTAGAAATAAGAGATTAGAGGGTTATGATGTTTATTTCCAAACTGGAACTGATGAACATGGAGAAAAAATTCAAATTAAGTCTACTGAAGCTGGAATCGAACCTCAAGCATATGTTGATAACGTCGCTAGTGAAATAAAAACTATCTGGGATTTGATGAATACAACATATGATAAATTTGTTAGAACAACTGATAAACATCATGAAGAAGTAGTTCAACATATATTTAAGAAAATGTATGATAAAGGGGACATCTATAAAGGTGAATATAAGGGATTATATTGTATACCTTGTGAGTCTTTTTGGACTGAAAGTCAATTAGTTGATGGAAAGTGTCCTGACTGTGGTAGAGATGTTCAAGAAAAATGTGAAGAAGCTTATTTTTTCAAATTATCTAAATATCAAGATAAATTAGTTGAGTATATTGAAAGTCATCCAGACTTTATTCAACCTGAAGCTAGAAAAAATGAAATGTTAAATAATTTCATTAAACCTGGTCTTCAAGATTTATGTGTTTCACGTACATCTTTCTCTTGGGGAATTCCTGTAGATTTTGATCCAAAGCATGTTGTTTATGTTTGGTTAGATGCTTTGACTAATTATATTACTAACATTGGATATGATGTTGATAATCAAACAGATAAATTTAAGAAGTTATGGCCAGCTAATTTGCATTTAATCGGTAAAGATATCGTAAGATTTCATACAATTTATTGGCCATGTTTCCTAATGAGTTTAGATTTACCACTTCCAGAAAAAGTATTTGGACATCCTTTTTTAATAATGGCTGATGGTAAGATGAGTAAAAGTAAAGGTAATTTAGTGTATGCTGATGATCTAGTTAACAAATATGGAGTTGATGCCATAAGATACTTTTTCTTACATGAAATTCCATTTGCAAGTGATGGGGTTTTCTCTGAAGATTTACTTGTTGAAAGAATTAATGGTGATCTTGCTAATATTTTAGGAAATCTTGTTAATAGAACTATTTCAATGTCTCATAAATACTTTGATGGTGTAGTTGAAAATACAAATGTTACTGAAAATGTTGATGCAACTTTAATAGAAAAAATTGAAGCTTTACCTAACTTATTTAAGAAAAAAATGGATGAATTAAGAATAGCTGATGCTATCGATGAAGTACTTAATTGCCTAAGAGCGACTAATAAATATATTGATGATACAACACCTTGGGTTTTAGCTAAGGATGAAACAAAACAAGATAGATTAAAAACTGTGTTGTATAATTTAATTGAATCAATAAGAATTTGTACTGTTTATCTTCAAGCCTTTATTCCTGAAACAACAGAAAAAATATTTAATCAAATTAATACTGATCTAACTTCTTATGAATCAACTAAAGAATTCGGTCAATTTAAATCTGGTACTGTCTTAAATAAACCAGAAATACTATTTGCAAGAATAGAAAAGGAAAGTGAGTAATCACTTTCTTATTTATTGGAGGTCATTTTATGCGTTTTACGGATACTCATGCACATATTTTTAATGAATATTTTGAGGATTTTAATGAAGTTATAGAATCTGCAAAAAAGAATAATGTGAATACAATTTTAAATGCTGCTACAAGTCTAAAAAATATTCCCGAGGTTTTAAAAACTTCTGAAGAATATGAAAATATATATGCCTGTATTGGAATACATCCCGAAGATATGGACGATGATTATAAAAAAATCGAAAAAATTATTGAAGACAATATTAATAATAAAAAGTTGGTTGCAATAGGAGAAATCGGTCTTGACTATTGTTATACAAAAGAAAATCGTGATAAGCAGATTGAAGTTTTTGAATTTCAACTAGCTTTAGCCGAAAAGTATAACTTGCCAGTAATTGTTCATTCTAGAGAAGCAACATTGGATACAATTAATTCTATTAAGAAGTTTAAAGTTCGTGGAGTAATTCATTGCTTTAGTGGTAGTCTTGAAACAGCTAATATATTTATGAAATTAGGTTTCTATTTTGGTGTAGGTGGAGTTATGACTTTTAAAAATTCTAAGATTGATCAAGTTATAAAAAATATTCCTTTGGATAGAATAGTTTTAGAAACTGATTCACCTTATTTAACACCAGAACCTTTTAGAAAATATTCTAATGAACCAAAATATATAAAAACTATTGCCGAATATTTAGCTAATCTAAAGGGAGTGAGCATAGAAGAAGTATCTTCTATAACCGAAAAAAATGTACAAGAACTTTATAAAATAAAAAAGTAATATAAAATTTGTGTAAAGTGTTTACTTATATATTGATTTTTGCTAAAATGAGTATATAAGGTGGTTATATGATTAAGAATAGTAACAAATTTATTAAAGCAACTAAAATCATATTGATTATTTGTTCAGTATTTGTAATACAAAAAGTGAACATGGTTAATTTAAATGATAAAATAACAAATGAAAATTTGAATAAGACGATTGATTTAACAGCAATGGCTTATAAACTAAATGAAATTCAATTGAAAGATAAATATTATCCTCTTGATACATTTACTGGTGATTTAACAGGATATGGAGCTAATTGCCCACTTTGTAGTGGAAAACTTGGATGTACTGGACAAGATGTATCAGATGGAACAACTATATATAATGATGCTGATTATGGTAATGTTAGAATTGTTGCATCAAGTAAGAATTTAAAATGTGGTTCAATTGTAACATTTGATGCTGATTATGTTTCTGGTGAAAAAGTTGTAGCAATCGTACTTGATCGTGGTGTTCTAGGAACAGATTTGGATTTACTTGTTGAATCAGAAGATTTTGCTTCTAAGAATGTCGGTAGACACAAAATTAGTTATGATGTTTTAAGAAATGGATGGGAAAGATAATTACTTTCCTTTCTTTTTGTGGTAAACTTATGACATGGTGATTTTATGGAAAAACACGTGTTTAAGAAAAAATTCGGTCAAAATTTTTTAAACGATAAAGCTATTATTAATAATATTACATCTTCTATTAATCCAACAGAAGATGATTTAATAATAGAAATTGGTCCAGGAAGTGGAGCACTTACTAAAAATTTGGTTAAGTATAATTCAAATTTGATTTGCTATGAAGTAGATAAAGATTTAGAAACCACTCTAAATCAAATAAAAAATGATAAGACTCAAATAATTTTTGATGATTTTTTAAAAAGAGATATTCAAAGTGACATAAGTAAAATCGATTATAAGAATCTATATATTATAGGAAATTTGCCTTATTATATAACAACACCAATAATTTTATCGATTATTGAATCAAGAGTAGATGTTAAAGAAATGGTGTTTATGGTGCAAAAAGAGGTTGCTGAAAGATTTTCTGCTAAACCAGGAACAAAAGAATATGGATCAATAAGTGTGCTTTTAAATTATCATTTTGATATTAAGAAATTATTTGATGTTTCTAGAACTAAATTTTATCCAATTCCGAATGTAGACTCAAGTGTTATAAAACTTGTTAAAAAAGATAATGTACTACCTGTTGACTTTGAAAAATTTAATAAACTTGTTAAGGATTCTTTTCAATATAAAAGAAAAAATATTAGAAACAACCTAAAATCTTATGATTTAAACAAAGTTGAAAGTGTATTAACTAAGTATGGTTACTCACTTTCTTCTAGGTCTGAAGAATTATCATATGAAATATTTGTTGAACTTGCTAATACTATATAGCAAGTTGTTTTAACTAAATAGATAGTTTTTCATATACTATATTGGGTGATTTTTATGGAAATCCAAATAGGAGATGCTGTTACGAGAACTAGTCATAACAACGATGTTATATTTAAAGTAATAAAAATTGAAGAAAATATTGCTTATCTTAAGGGTATGGATGTTAGATTATATGCTGATTCTCCTTTAGAAGATTTAGTTAAAACGGAACATAGAGAAGAAAAAATGCCTGAAGTAAATATTTTGACAGGTGACAGGGACGAATATTTTTATCTCCCTGGTAAAATTTTACATATAGATGGCGATCAAGATTATCTTGATAAATCTTTAGCTTTTTATAAATCCGCTGGAGTATTAGCAGTTGGTAAAAGAATTCCTGAGTCTGAAGTTCCGCAAAAAATTGATAGCCTTTTAAAAGAAATAAAACCGGATATTTTAGTAATAACTGGACATGACGCGTTTTATGGAAAACTTGCAAATTCAAGCGATATATCTAAATATAAAAATTCCAAATATTTTATGAAATCAGTTTTAAAGGCTCGTGATTATGAAAAAAGTCATGAAAAACTTGTGATAATTGCTGGAGCATGCCAAAGCGATTATGAAGACATAATTAAAAGTGGAGCTAATTTTGCTAGTAGTCCCAAAAGAGTAAATATTCATGCATTAGATCCGGCAATAATTGCTGTCAATATTGCACTAACGGATAAAAATAAAAGACTTGATATAAAGGAACTTTTGAACAAAACTAAATATGGAAAAAATGGCATTGGTGGTCTTGTTGGTAATGGAATGATGTATGTAGGTTATCCTAGATAAAATTGTTGCTTTTTTTCAATTTATGTATTAAAATTAAACTATAATAGAGAGGTGAAACAGGATGGAAATTACAAATGTACGTGTACGTGTAGTTGAAAAAGAAAATTCCAAAATGAGAGGATTCGCATCTGTTACTATAGATAATCAATTTGTAGTACATGATATTAGAATTCTTGAAGGAGATAATGGTCTTTTCTTAGCTATGCCAAGTAAGCAAACTGGTGTTGGAGAATATAGAGATATAGCTCATCCAATTAATCAAGAAGCAAGACAAATGTTTACTGATGCTATCTTAAAAGAATACGAAGCAGAACTTAAGAGAGTTAAATCAGAAAATTAATTCACAATTTTGTGAATTTTTTTTTGCAATAAAAATATATTTTATTAGGAGGATAATAATGGAAAATAATAATAGTTTAAATCATGTAGTAAAAATTGTAGAAAGAAAAAATATAATTATAAGTGGTATAAAGAAAATTGTGAGTTTTGATGATAAACAGTTCTTGCTTGAAAGTAATATGGGAAATATATTTATTAAGGGTAGTAATCTTGAAATGATAAAATTAGATACGATTGATGGAAATGTCTCAATAAAAGGTACAATAGATTCTTTTGTATATGCTGAAGATAAAAAAGTAGGAGATTCTATTATTACTAAGCTATTTAAATGAATCAATTAATTTATATATTATTAATAATATTTATTTCTATTATAGCTTCTTTAATTTATCAATTATTCATTAATCGAAATAAAATATTAAAATTTTCTTTAGCAATTTTCTTTATTATTGCTTTAGTGTATTTTTGTTATAAATATAACTATTTTATATTTAACTTTTATGTATGTTTATCAATTTTTATTGGTACTTACACTGGATATATTGTAAAAAATCGTGTAAAGAGAGTATTATTCAATAAAAAAAGTAATGCTTAAAATGATTATTTGCTATATTATAATTAGTAGGAGGAATTGTCATGAATAAATATAAAATGAGACTATGTTTATATGCAGCTACATTTGTTTTATTAGTTGGTTTGATGACCCTATCTTGTTTTAATACATGGCAAAAAATATATAATAATAAAAAGGAAAAAGAAAGACTTGAGTCTGTTTATACTTCTTTATTAAATGATGAGGCAAATTTAGAAGATGATGTAAAAAAATTGCAAGATCCTGAGTATGTAGCTAAGTATGCTAGAGAAAAATATTTGTATACAAAAGAAGGAGAATATGTCATTGATTTAAGTGACTTAGGAAAATAATTTGAATAATACCATGTTATGTGGTATTATTTAGTTGCTTGGGGCCGTAATTTGGTTTCGACAGATTATGGTTTTGATTTAGTTGCAGGTAGTAGCTATGCTTTAAATAGCAACAATTTAAAATTAACTGACAAAGGTTTTAATTTTTCTCCAGTATTTGCTTAAAATTTAGCAAGGAGGCTGGTATTTTAATCATCCATAGTTAAAATATTGGTTCATATATGTGGTTTATATTTGCGTTAGTTCTTATATGACGTAGATGAATAATTTATAAGATAGTAAGTATTAGTTTGTTAGATGCTTTTGTACTTATGAAATTCTATTTCTAACTAAACCTGTAGACGCTACTTTGAAAGTAATTTGGACGGGAGTTCAAATCTCCCCGGCTCCACCAGATTGATAGGAAACTCGGACTTTTAGGAATTCGAGTTTTTAAATATTAAAAAATAATTGTAAAAACAACTTTCAACAAGACTAAAATCTCATTTTAGTAATAAACTTGCATAATGACATAGTCATTTCATGCATAATGGTAAAAACATACAACTAATAAAGGAGAAATTTAATGATTATTTATATTGCTAGACACGGACAAACAGATATAAATGCTGAACACAGAGCTCAAGGTAGAAAAAGCGGAAAACCTTTAAATACTATTGGTATTAAACAAGCAATGGAGTTAGGTGAAAAGTTTAAAGAAGAAAATGTGGAATTTGATTATATTTTTTCTTCCCCACAAGAAAGAGCTATACAAACGGCTAAAATATCTACAAATAGAAGTGATATAATTGTAGACGAAAGACTAGATGTTTACGATTTAGGTAGTGCAGATGGAATGCTAATGTCAGATATAAAGATAACAGGGACTGTTCCTGATATGAATATTTATAGTGGCATAGAAAAACTTGAAGATTATAAGAAAAGAATATATAGTTTTATAGGGGAAATAATAGATAAATATGGTGAAACTGACTATAATATTTTAATTGTTGGTCATAAAGATTCTACAGGTATGCTAAGTGCTTATTTTGAAAATTTTAAGGTTGAAACGATTTATGATGATTATTTAAAACTTGCATCACCAAATTGTGAATATAAAAAATATATAATAAAAAAATAAGCTGTTCTACTTTTACTTTATAGTATCATTGGGAGATTTGGTAACTTTATAAATGATTTATATAAGAAGCAATGCTTGATGATAATGAATTTGATATTATTTACTATAATAAAACTGATGACAAAAATAATGCTTTTGAAGGACAAATATGCTAAACTAATAAGTAGTTAAGGGATGTTTTATAATGAATATAGAGGAATTTTTAAAAGCTTTTAACGATATAATATCTTATAAATTCCAGTTAAAAATTGGAGGAAAAAAGTCTGAGTCGGTAATCTCTAACAAGGAATTTGTTTCGTCAAAAAATCGCAAAGGAAAAGCTATGCCTTTTTATCGAAGAGGATTATTAGGAACAACTACTGATTATACCCCAATAGATGAATTGGATATACCTATTGAATTGACAATTCAATGTTCTTATCCACATACTTTGAAATGGGAAAAAGAATCTAAATCAACCAATAAAAAAGCAACTTATTTTCAGGTAAGAATTTTAAATGAGGAAGGTAACAAACAATTGGGTTACTTGTCAATAGATTTAACTCCCGCTGGTGATATTGACCACAAATTTTGTAGTTACTATAATGAAAATGGAACTCGCGAGATTATGCAATCAATTGCTTATAATTATGATGAGCAAACAAAAAAAGTTATACCAATAGAATGTTTAAGTTTTATTTTCTATAATTTAGAAATGGGATTAGAAGAAAAAATTTCTTTTTATAAAGTAGATGGAATCTTAAAATGTGTAACAATTAATAAAGAAGGTTTAAGAAATCATGCACTTGATAGTATTTTTTGGTCAAATGATGAGGTTAAAACAAAAACTGAATTTTTTTCGAGATTTTGTAATAATGCTAAAGTTGAACATGCAACACCTTTAGTATGTGATATGACAAATTATATTATAAATAAAGACTTTACTAGTAAATTAGAAAGAATGAAAGAACTACAAAGAACTTTATCGCATGAAGATGATTCTCGATTTAATTATTATGATTATGATAAAATAAGAGATGAAATAGAATACTTATCAGATACTAAAAACGATATTTTTAGCGGATTTTATGGAGAATACATTGGCAATACAATTATTAAATCAGGTTCTAGTCTAACTTTAATCGTAGAAACATTAAATGATGGATATCATTATTTTACAAGTGTAGATATTACTAATACTGATGCTTTTGATATTGATTTTTACCATGAAAGGGTTGGTGGTAATTTATATTATCAAGCAATAGCAAATTCAGATAAAACACCAATGTTTAGAACAAAAATTGAAAATGGTAAAGAAATATTAGTGCCATTGGGAGAGTGTATTACTGAAGACGAAATAAGAAGTTTTGAATTATTTAAATCATATTGTGATGATGATTTTGTCATTATCGAAAGTAAGAAAATGGCAACGTTAATTTTAGATAAATATTCAGATGGTGAGCAAGGACTACGATTATTAAAATCAAACAGAAAAGTTTGATTTTTTTGTTTGTATAATTTTTATATCTTTTAATGTTAAAATCATAATTTTTACTCTACAAAATTTAGAGTAAGTTTGGTTATTGCTCATGCTATAATTTTATTGAGGTGAGGAAATGAGCATTGGAGACAGAATATGTAAATTGAGGAAAAGTAAAGGTTTTACTCAACTTGATTTAGCAAACAAGTTATTTATTACTGATAAAGCTATTTCAAGTTGGGAACAAAATAGAACTGAGCCAAGTTTAGAAATGTTGGTTAAAATTGCAGAAATACTTGATTGTAGCATTGGATATTTAGTTTATGGTGATAATCCAAGAAGTGATGTTGAAACTGAAATAAAAATAAAAATAACGAAAGATGAATATGATGTTTTGTCAAACTTTATGAAACAAAATGCAAAATTTATTAAGGAAAGTAATCAAGTTGATACTTATTATCAACCAACATATCAAAAATTTTTAAATGATAAAGAAATAAATGAATGGTTAAGAATAGGTGAACGTGGTAATAAAAAGATATTAAATTATAAAAATTGGCATGATAATATGTACTGTGATGAATATGAAGTTGAAATTGATAATAAAGAAAATTTAGATAGAATATTTAATGTTTTAGGCTTAGAGCAAATCGCGGTTGTAGATAAAACACGTGTTAACTATCTTTATTTAGATAAATATGAAATTTCTTTAGACTTTGTTAAAACTTTGGGCTATTTTATTGAGATTGAAGTAAAAAAATATACAAAAGAGCTAATAGATGAATATAATGATATATTGAAATTAGCTAAAGATTTAAATTTAAATTTGGATAACATTGATAAAAGAGGTTATCCATATCATATTATTTATGGATAATAATTTATTTTAAAATTACAAATTAAAACCTACTTCAAATAAGAAGTAGGTTATTTTATCTTCTTCTTAGACCATATCTAAGTAGGCTTAGTAATCTTATATTTTCTAAATCAATATCATCTTGATGAAAATGTTGACCTCTTTTTCTTAATTCATCTGTTATATTGTGTATGCTGCTTTCTTCTATATCCCAAACAGGTTCATTAGAAAAGATGCTTTTTTGTTCGTTATATTCTTTATGTGAGTGGTAGTTTTCGTCTTTAATCATTTGAGTTCCAGCAAGTGTTGTTAATTTTAAAACATCATATTCTCCAGCAAAATCACCGATATAATCAATAACTTGTAATTGTTGAATCATGATTCTTTTTCCTTTTAGTGCTTGAATTATTTCTTCTGGACTACTATAGTAAGTTCCTTGATATCCGTATATTCTTGTTCCACCAATTAAAACTTTATTATCCATGCCAACAACTTGTTTGCTTTTTTCTTCCAATTCTTGTAAAGCTTTTGTAATCTCGTAAGTATCACTTAATTTTTCAATTGATTCATTTAAATAATCTTCAAATAATTTATTTTGCATGTTATTGCCTTTCTTTTTTTTTATTATATCATGTCATTTATATTATTTAAATTAAAAAATGAAATTATGCTATAATATTATCAGGAGGCGAAACTATGTATGACATTATAATTATTGGGGCAGGTCCTGCTGGTATGTCGGCAGCTATTTATGCAGCTCGTGCTATGAAAAAGGTATTAATTCTTGAAAAAAATGTATATGGCGGTCAAATAATTAATTCAAGTGTTGTAGAAAATTACCCCGGAATAAGTAAAACATCTGGTTATGAATTTGCAAACAAATTATATAATCAAATAAAAGATCTTGGAGTAGAAGTAAAGTTTGAAGAAGTAATTCAAATAATTGATGCAAATACGCTTAAAACTAATAAAGATGTTTATAGAACAAAAACTATTATAATTGCTAATGGTCTTATACAAAGAAAACTTGGATTATATGGTGAAAATGAATTAATTGGTAAGGGTATTTCCTACTGTGCTACATGTGATGGAAGTTTTTATAAAAATAAAGATGTTGCTGTTTTAGGGTCAGGTGCAACAGCAGTTGAGGATGCGCTGTATCTAGCAAATATTGTAAAAAAAGTTTTTTTAATAAATAGAAGCGATAGTTTTAAATGTGATGCTACTATGTTGGATAAACTTGAAGGAACTGAAAATATAAAAATAATCTACAATAACTCAATTTCTAAATTAAATGGAGAAAGTAAATTAACTAGTATAGAACTTACTAATCATGATTTGCTGGATGTTGAAGGATTATTTATTGCAATTGGTTATATGCCAAATAATCTAATCTTTAAGAATTTTGTAGATATATCTTCTAATGGCTTTATTGAGTCAGATGATACGTCAACTAAAACAAACAATATATTTGTGGCTGGAGACACAAGAAATAAAAGTTTTAGACAACTTATTACAGCTGCAAGTGATGGTGCAATTGCTGCTAGTAAAGCTATAAATTTTTTAAATAATAAATAGATTGTTATTTTCTTTTGTCTATTATAAAATATAGGTAGTTGGAAGTGAAATTATGAAAAAAGGATTTATTATACTTTTTACTGCTATAATACTTCTAATATTTATTCTTTTATTTACTGAGTATAAAAAATATGGGATAAAAGAAGTTACAGCAGATAATATAAGTAAAGTTATTACAAAGCATGATTATGTTTTAATCCGTTATGGAAAACCATCAAAAAGTTTTAAAACCATGGCAAAAAACTTTAAAAAGGAATATCGTGTAAATACTTATTATACATATCTTACAAAAAGTAAAATTGAAGAAGCTTTATCTATTGTTTTAGATGATAAAACTCAATTGCTGTTTGTAGATGGTACTTATAAAGCCTCAATTAACGAAGATAGTTATGATAATTATGTTGATTTCTTTGAAGAGAATATTTATAACAAAATACTAGAGAAAGATCGTTATTATAAGGTTGCAAAGAATGCTAAAGAATATATAGATTTAGTCAAGTCAAAAAAATATACGATCGCAGTAATTGGTTATGCAGGTTGTTCTTACTGCAATTTATATTTACCAGTTATCAATAAAGTAGCTAAAGAGAATAATTTACCAATATATTATTTTGATTCAGATAATTATGATGAAACTGAATTTCAAAAAGTTATAAATCTTGATTTTGAAATTCCTGCAAAATGTAATACTAAAGGAGAGGTTAAAACGATGACTCAAGGATTTGCTAAACCTATGACTTTGATTACTAAAAATGGTAAGTTAGTTGATTGTATAAAGGGGTATGTTAAAGAAGAAAAATTGATGGATACACTTGGTAAATATAAACTAGTGAAGAAGGGAAGTACTGAAAATGAAGCAAAGTAGTTATGAATTATTAAAAAAATTTACAAATAAATTTTCTGGTTCTGTAGCATGGAGGGTAAAAAAGCATTGTAAAATTATTGACATGCATTTAAATCCAAATGAGACAATTAATTTTATTTTTGCTGGTCAGTTGGATATTAAACCATTAAGCCTATTTAATACTGGAGTAATAGCTGTTACAAGTGAGAGATTAATAATAGCTCAAAAGAAATTAATTGTTGGATATAAATTTTCATCAATTACACCTGATTTATATAATGATTTAACCGTAAAATCTGGTATTATTTGGGGAACAATTATGATAGACACTGTTAGAGAACAAGTATATATATCTGATTTAGATAAAGAGGCTTTACCCGAGATTGAAACTGAAATAACGATGTTTATGCAAGAAGCAAAGAAAAAGTATGCTAAAAAGAAAGATGAATAATCTTCTTTTTTTGAAGGTGAATATGAAGAAAAATGTTGTATTTGTAATTTTTTTAGTTATATTATTTTGTACATATTTTTTAGTTGTTAATAAGAAAAAAAATTATGAACTAGAATATGTAATCAATACGTATACAATAAAGGAAGTATACGATAAAACTTATAATAGTTATTACATAAATGTTTATAATAATTTAAATAATTATTCTTTTGTTTCTTCTAAGAAATATAGTAATAAAAGGCATATAATTGATAATATCGATGTAAAAGAAACTGATGGTACGACTTGTGTTAAACCAATAAGTAAGTATTTAACTTTTTCTTATGTGTGCAGTGATGATAACAATTATTTTGTTGAAAACAAAGATGTTGTTAACACTGGTTCTAAAGAAAACTATGATAATTATTCAGTTTATAATAAATCAAATAAATACTATGTATGGGATGGCTACGGAATAAAAAATGTTTTGTCAAGAAAAGAAATTCATTTTTTAGATAAAGAACATTATGATAATAGTTTAAGTTTTAATTATAATGAGTTTATTTTATTTGCTGATTATGATGCAGGTAGATCTTTCAGTGACTTTTACTATATTGATATAGAAAAAGAAACAAGTGAAAAGATTGAATCTAAATATGATATATCATTTGACTCGTACTTTTTAGGCTATTATAAAAATAAAGTTTATTTATTTGATAAGAAAAATATGGTTGAATATTCTATTGATTTAAAAAAGAAAAAAGTAACAAAAGTTAGTAAAAAGGAAATAGGTAAATATTATGATGGTACTTTAAAGGATGTTGCTTTATCAAAATTAAAATATACCAACATGTATTTTGATTATAAAAACATAGTAAATTATGTAGTAGATAATAATAAACTTTATAAATATTATAATAATTCTAAAGAAAAGATGTTACTAACAAATCTTGATGTAAAAGCAATTATTTCTTGTAATGATGAAAAAGTGTATTATTTAAGCAATGATTCTTTATATAGTTATGATGAACAAAATGGAAATGTTTTATTGCTATCCAATTTCGATTGGAAATTTAATTATTTAAATCGTATATTCATATTTTAATAACACCTTTTTCTTATAATACATATTCTATATTAGGAGTGATTTTATGTATTATAGAGAGCCAACAAAAGACACTTATTTTGAATATTATACAATTAAAACAGGAGATAGTCTTTATAAAATAGCTAAAACGTATAATATTAATCCTAATTTACTTGCAAGTATGAATGGATTTGATATTAATGATTATATTTACCCAGGTCAAGTACTTTTAATACCTAATCAAAACTATAGTTATTATATTACAAAATCTGGTGATACTTTAGACACAGTTTTAAATACTTTAAATGTTGACATTTCAAAATTGTTAAAAGAGAATAAAAATGTCTTTTTAATGGATGGTCAAATGTTAGTTAAGAAAAAGAATTAATATACTCGATATATTTTTTCTTTTTTTTATGCTATAATTTTTTATAGAATAGGAGGGTTAGTATGGTATTAAGAAAGCCTTATGCATTTTTGATTAAACATTTTAAATTAATTCATATAATTATATTGTTTTGTATATCTATAGCTTTATTTAATTTGAATGATATTTCTACTCTTTTTAGGACTTTGCAGCGTACAAGTACATATGTGTATGCTGGTGCAGATATTTATATCAATCATGGAATTTATGTATTTTTAGTTATAGCTTTAGTTTTATCGGCAATTGTTTATTATTTGTTTAAAATAAAGAAAAAACCTAATAAATTATATTTATTTTTGCTTATTTATTTAATTGCAACTATTTGTTGTTATGCATATATTTTTAGAACCTTAAAGATTGTGATGGATACGGCTTTAAGCAGTGATACTATTATACTTATAAAAGATTTAACCCTTTTATTATCTTTACCTGGATATGTTTTTGTTCTTATTTGTTTAATTAGAGGTATTGGGTTTAATATTAAAAAATTTAACTTTAGTAAAGATTTGGATGACCTTCAAATAAGTGATAAGGATAGAGAAGAATTTGAATTTACATTAGGTCAAAATAATTATAAATATATGAGAACTTTAAGAAGAAGTATCCGCGAATTCAAATATTATATTTTGGAAAACAAATTTGCTATTTCACTTACTACTACAGTAGTTGTTATTATACTTGGTGTAGTTGGATTTAATTATTATAAAAATTATATTAGAGGTCTTCAAGAGACTGAAAGTGCGATTGTTGATAATATTACTTATACTGTATTGGACTCTTATGTAACAAAATATGATTTTAATGGAGATCGAATAAAAGAAGGATATAAATATGTGGTTGTTAAGTTATCTTTGTATAATTCTTCATTAAAAGCAAAAACTTTAAATTTAAGAAAAATCGTACTTGCAAACGGGAAACTTATTTATAGAACAACTAATTTTGTTAATAATAAGTTTTATGATTTAGGTAAACCATATATTGAAAAACAAGTGTTACCTGCAGGTTCTAAAAGTGAAGCTACAGTTGCTTTTGAAGTACCAGAAAAATTAAATGATGCTTACACACTAAAGGTTCAATATAGTTTAAGCGGAATGTTTAATAATGTATCTCTAGATTATAAAAATTTTATGGTTGATGTTAAAAATATAGATAAAGATGAAAATGTTGTTAATCATAATTTAAATGAAAATATTATTGTTAATCCAGTAGATAAAAATTATTTGAAATTTAATATTAAGTCATACTTAATAAAGGATAGCTATAGCAGTAAGTATGTTAAATGTAAATCAGTAAATACTTGTTATTTATTATCAAATGTTATTAGTTCTAATTCCAATAATTCTATGTTTTCTAATAAAACTATGATTATACTAGATTATGATGCTTTTATAGATAATGAAGCTAACTATTATAGTAATTTAAGAACAGTTAATAATATTTTTGGAAATTATATGACAATTGTATACAAAATAGGAAATAAAATTAAAAGTGAAAAAGCTATAATGTTAGATAGTAATGATATTGATAATAAACTTTTTATTTCAGTTGATAGGGATATTACTTCAGCAGATGAAATATATTTACAGTTTGATTTTAGAAACGATAGACATATTGTTAATTTAAAGTAGGTTACAAATTATATAGTTAATATAACTAATATGAAGTAACGGCGATAGCATGAGCGTAGTTTTAATAATCTCATTGTTTTTTAAAAATGAGGAAGGAAAAACTATAATAAAACAAATTATTAATTGTTACTGATATTATATTAATATGATGACTTTTATAGTCGTCTTTTTTTATATTGCCTATTTAAAAGATTTTTTTTGTCTCATCTTTTATTGATTAATAGTATAAATAAAGTAATTTTTAGAAAAAAATATCAATTCCACTACTGAAATTGATATTTTTCTATATTAAGCTTGATAATTCAAACAATTTTTCTTTTGGAGGGCCTAGTCGGATTTGAACCAACGATCAGGGAGTTGCAGTCCCATGCCTTACCACTTGGCTATAGACCCAAAAATTAATTACAAACATAATATTACACTATAGAAATTACTTTGTCAATTGTTTTACTAGTAAATTATATTTAACAATTTTATCTTTATGCTAAATTTAATGCTTCTAAAATTGACAAATATTAGGCCTTACATTATAATTTTAAACAGGAGGCCGCCTATGAAAAGTTGTGTAGTAATTTATAATCCCAATAGTGGACATATACTTAGAAAATCAATGATACCCACTTATAAAGACTTAATTGAAAAACATGGTTATTCAGTTAAATTTATTGCTACACAATATAAAGGTCATGCAAAGGAAATTGTAAGCCATATTGGCTATGTGGATCTTGTGATTTCTATGGGTGGAGATGGGACTTTTAATGAAATTGTTTTTGGAAATTTTCAAAGAAAACAACGATTAATTTTAGCACATATTCCAGTTGGAACGACTAATGATGTTGGAATTATGTTTGGCTACGGAAAGGATATTGAAAAGAATATTCATTTATGTTTAACAGGTGAAGTTATGGATTTGGATATCCCGTTAATTAATAATAGACCATTCGTATATGTGGCTGGTTTTGGTAAATTTTTGGATATTCCATATGAAACTCCTCGAAGTTTAAAGAAGAAATATGGTCATTTGGCGTACTTAATTGCTGGTGTTAAAGATTTCTTCAGAGTGACTAAAAACTATAAATTAACTTACACTATAGATGGAGTTGAGAAGAAAGGTTTATATTCTTTTATTCTTATTTCATCTGCAAATAGAATAGCTGGATTTAATAATTTTTATAAGGATGTAAAGTTGGACGATGATTTATTTGAGGTTTTATTTTGTACATATACTAGACGTTTAGATATAATAAAAGCTTTTGGAATGCTAAGAGCAACTGGACCTAATAATGTATCTGGTTTAGAATTTCACAGGACATCTAATATTAAAATAACTTTTGACCAACATCAAAAAAAGGCTTGGTGTGTTGATGGTGAAAAGTTAGAAATCAGAACAAAAACTTATGAAATAAAAAATGAAAGAAATGTTAAAATTTTAATGCCAAAAAAGAATATTGATAAATTATTTATACAAGAAAAAAGTAATTAGATTTTAATTACTTTTTTTGTTAATAGTAAAATTCCTATAGAAATGATTGAAATGATTAATCCAAGTTTTTGTAATGGTGGAGTATAAACTATTTTTATTTTATGTTTTCCTTTGTCTGCTTTAAACATCAGTAACGAATCTGCAAACTTTTCAGTTTCTACTTCTTTACCATCAACCCACACTTTCCATCCTTCATCATATGGAATAGATGTATAAATCATCATATTTTCATCTAGTGTTATATTTCCTTCAATATTGTTGTTTTTAAATTTTGTATATTCGAATTGATAATTCTGTAAATAATTATAAGCACTTACAAATAAATCGTGATTTATATTATATATTTCAAATTCATCTTCGTAGTAATAATTATATCCAACTATAACGTCAACTGTATCCTCTGTAGAGGAGATGTTTATAATTCTTTTTTCATTATAGTCATCAATATATGAGTATTCTAATTCTCCAGTTTTTTCAGTTAAGTTTGTGTAGTCATCGTTTAAATAGTATAAAGTATTTCCGATTATAAAGAATTTTATGAAATTACTATTAGTATAAAAATACATATTATCATAGTTGTTTTTGTATTTAAATTTTAAAATTGTTCCAGTATCTGAACTATATATTTCTTCAGTTTTTATAAATTTTGAAGGAGTTAAGATATTGTCTATTCCAGTTGCATTTTTCATAATTTCATTTTGGTAAATAAATGGACTATAATTATTTTCCGTATTTTTTATATCTTCTTTTACTCCAAATATTAAACCATTTGTATATTTAAAGGTTGTGAGATTAGTGTATTCTTCATTTGCTTTTTCATATCTTGAGTAATCATTACTTTCTCCTATTAAATATTTAACGTTGAATAAGAGATCATAAATTGGAGTAGTTTGTTGGTAATAATAACTATTGATTCCATTTCCTGGAATTCCTAAATTGTTTTGAAATTTAGCCATACTTTCATAAGCCATTGATGAGAAGGTATTTACTCCGTTATAATCATACCAATCTCCATCGTTTAATGTCATCATACTTATATTTTCTATTCTATAAAATTTAGATTTATCTGTATTCTTTATGTATTTTAATTCATTAGTTATTTCATTATAATTAGAATAAAAATTCTTTATTTCTTGAGTTATGTTCCAATTATAATTTATTGATACTACTACTTCTACAACAGAAAATAGAATTAATCCGGCAATTATAATTGGATTTTGTTTCTTTAATAAATAACTGGCAACGTATAATAAAAAGTAAATTGTTAATAAAATCATATTTATGAACAACATATTTGGAGTAATGCCATCCCAAACGTTCATAGTTAAATAAAGTAAAACTGTTATTAATAATAAATAAACAATAGTAATTAATTGAATTTTAATGTTTTTTATATTTATTAATGAATAAGCACCTATTATAAGAAGAATAAAAGTATATAGAAATGAGTATCTATATGGCAAATCATTTGGAACATGAAACGCGTGCATTATATAATCAGCAACGGGATTAAAGAATGCAAATATAATTGAGCCTAGTAATAAAGAGTATACTATCTTTGTTTTTAGTTTGATTTTGGGATTTATTAAAAATAAGATTAATAAAGCTACTGATAAAATACCAGCTGAAATATTTGGAGAAGTTATCGTATCACTTGCGAAAACTGTTGTGCTTACACCTGTTAAATGTGATTCTAAAAAGTCTCTTACAGAAAATAAGTAATATTGGCTTGTTGGTATCGAACCACCTGTTGCACTTATTGTAAACATTGATTTAAACATTGGAAGCAAGAAAACAGCAAGAACAGCTCCAGCTATAAATGAAGCAAATGCGAATTTTTCTAATCTATTTAATATAAACTTTAAAGTTGTTTTATATTCTTTTATACTAAATTTTGTTTTATAGATAAGATAGAAAGTAAAATAAATTACCGAAAAGATGCATATCATATATCCTATAAAATAATTAGAAAATAACATAATGGCTAAAGAAACAAAATAAAGTTTCCATTTTCCTTCATTTATAATATTTTCAATTCCTAGAGTTATAAGAGGTAACCAAACCATTCCATCTAACCACATAATATTCCAGTAATATGCTGCAAAATATTGACTAAATCCATAAAGAATTCCAATTGGAATAAATATAAAATTATTTACTTTAAACTTTTTGTTTAGGTAATAAACCATAAATGTTGATGCACATGTAGCTTTAAGTCCAATTATAAAAGAAAATGATGTTAATAGAGCCTTTTTTGTAAAAAAGAACATAATAATATTAAATGGACTTGATAAATAATTAAAGAAATTTCGAAAAAAAGGTATTCCAAGGCCGATATTAAAGGAATAGATTAGGTTCTCAAAATGAGTTAATTTGTTATAAAGTCCGCCTAACATTGGCCCATATTGATGATAAAAATCAACACAAAGAAGAGAATTTTTGCCAAATGGTGTAACGTTGTTTAAATTGTATATGAAACCCATAGTAAATATAGCTATTATAAAAGTAATTATTACACTTTTGTTTTTCTTAAATAAAGAATCTAATATTTTTATCATCATACCACCTTAATTAATTATATCTTATTTTTTTCTATTCGCGAAGACATTTTCGATTTTTCTTGCAAACTTAGGCTTTTTGTTGTAGAATTGAGTAGTTATAAAAGGAAGTGTTTATATGGATAAAATTATCAATGTAGCAGTAGTTGCTCACGTAGATGCTGGTAAAAGTACTCTAGTTGATGCATTACTTGCTCAAAATGGTGCTTTTTCTCCAAGAGAAGAAGTAGTAGATTGTGTAATGGATAGTGATGATATTGAAAGAGAAAGAGGAATCACTATATACTCAAAGAATTGTGCAATCAGATATAAGGATTATAAAATTAATATAGTTGATACTCCAGGACATGCTGATTTTTCAAGTGAAGTAGAAAGAGTTATTAAAACTGTTGATACAGTAATTCTTTTAGTTGATTCTCAAGAAGGACCAATGCCTCAAACTAAGTTTGTTTTAAAGAAAGCATTGGAACAAAATTTAAGACCAATTCTATTTATTAATAAAATAGATAAGAAGGATGCACGTGTTGAAGAAGTTGTTAATATGACTTTTGATTTATTCTGTGATTTAAATGCCACTGATGAACAACTTGATTTCCCAATTGTTTATGGTATTGCTAAACAAGGAATTGCAACTTTAGATCCAAATGATTTAGGAGAAAAGACTATTACTCCTCTTCTAGAAACAATTTTAAAACAAGTAAAACCTTATGAAGGTAATGAAAATGATAAATTACAAATGCAAATATCTTCTTTAGCATATGATGAATATATTGGTAGACTTGGTATTGGTCGTATTAAATCCGGTAAAATTAAAACAAATGAAATGGTAACTTTAGTTAAAAATGATGGAGAAGTTACAAGCTTTAAAATAAGTAAATTATTTGTTAATGAGGGATTGAAGAAGGTTGAAAAGGCTGAAGCTTACTATGGAGATATCGTTACTATTGCTGGATGTAATCATATTTCGATAGGTGATACTGTTTGTGAACATGGTGATGTAAATCCACTTCCACCAATTCATATTGATAAACCAACACTTTCAATGAACTTTTTAGTAAACAATTCGCCATTTGCTGGAAGAAGCGGTAAATATTTAACAAGTAGACATATCAAAGATAGATTAGATAAAGAACTTGAAACTAATGTTGGACTTGAAGTTGAAGAATTACCAAATTCTGAAGGTTATAAGGTATCTGGTAGAGGTGAATTACACTTATCTATTTTACTTGAAAATATGAGAAGAGAAGGATATGAACTTTCTGTATCTAAACCTCAAGTATTATTTAAAGAGATAGATGGTAAAAAATGTGAACCTTTTGAAACAGTCATTATTAATACTCCAAGTGATTATGCATCAACAATTATCAGCGATCTTCAAGAAAGAAAAGGTATGTTACTTTCAATGACTACAACTGATGATAATACAACAAATATGACGTTCTCTGCTCCAACTCGTGGATTAATTGGATATCGTTCAGCATTTATTACTAATACAAAGGGTGAAGGTATTATGGTTAGATCATTTGATGAATATAAACCATATGCTGGAGAATTAACAACTCGTAAAAATGGTGTATTAGTATCTATGGAGGCTGGTAAGACTTTAGGGTTCTCATTATGGAATCTACAAGATAGAGGTCAATTAATTGTTGGACCAGCTACTGATGTTTATGTTGGTATGATTATTGGTATTAACAATCGTGAAAATGATTTAAATGTAAACCCTTGTAAGAATAAACAACTTACAAATACACGTGCAAGTGGATCTGATGATGCTATTGCATTAATTAAACCTAGAACATTTACTCTTGAAGAAGCTTTAGAGTTTATTGAAGATGATGAATATGTTGAAGTAACTCCTGATGATATTCGTCTTCGTAAGGCAATTCTTGATCCAAATGAAAGATTTAGATTAAACAGAAAGTAATTTTCTGTTTTTTTATTTGCCTTTATCATGCTTTTTCTCTAAATCGTTAATTTTTTTTATCATGTTTTCTAATACTTTTTTTATTTTTTCAATTTCTTTCATATCTTCATCACTTGGATCTGGAAAGTCAATAATTGGTGCATTGTTCATATATGGACTTCCACCATTTTTAAATTGTTTTGAATTTATATTATACGTATATCCTTCATATTTTTCTTCGATAGCTTGTTGGATTGCTGAATTGCATTCTAAAATTTGGGAAATAGTCATTAACCAGTTCCCAATTGCATTTTGTTCATTTGCGGTATAATCTCCAAGAAGGGCATAACCGATAACTAATGCCGATAAAGTATATACCTTTGGATTTAAATATAAAGGCCTTTCGTTCATATTATATTATATAGAAAAAAGAGTAACTTAATTACTCTTTATGTTTATTGAATTCATCTTCAATGAAGCTTGTTTTTATAAGCTTTTTAAATATATTATCACTTACTATAAGATCAAATTCTCCAATAAATTCGTATATTGTAGGATTAAATTTTATTTTAAAATCATTTAATCCCTTATACGCACTGGTATTTGTAAAGTTTCCGGATACACCATTCATATCGCAGAAATTAAAATATGGTTTATATCTTTCTAATATTGAATAATAAAGAAAATGATTTGGATTTAAATGAGCATGTTCTTTAGAAAATCCACTCATAAAAATTGATACACGATTAAAGTGCTTTATAACTAGGGCAGCTGCTATATATTCTATTTTATTTCTCTTTAATCCTTGAGTTGCCTTAATGATTTCTTCTTTATATCCTTGAAGTTTTTTGTCAGAATCCATTTTAGCATTAAGATTCTTTCTTCTAGGGTCGGTTTGAATAATCATATTCCATTTATCATTATTTATTTGTTCTTTTTCATACATATCGCGGACGTTTTCTAAGTATTTTTGATAATCAACTTTTACCATCACTAGATCAATAGAGTTATCACGATTAAATACATTATAAATATTACGATAATAAGAAATTGGTCTTTTAGTGTTATTTTTAATAAAACCATAAAGAATATCTATATCTTTTGGACCACCTAAACATAAGCTTAAGCCTTTATTTATTCCTTGTTTTATTTTTTTTCGATAGTTTCTATTAAGTTTCGATAAACTATAGTTATTTAAATTGATATAAGCGTTAAATCTTGGTTGCATTAAGTCAAATTCTTGTAGTTCAAGTCTTCTTTTAACATTAATGGCTTTAAGTTCATCTATAAGACGAACATTTCCATTATAGTTCATTTGGAAATTTCGATCTTTTGAAGTTTCTCCGATTATAATTTCTGGATTAAATTTAATAAATACAAAGTTCCTTTTTTTATAGTATCTTCTTAGGCAAATTAGAAAATCTCTAAGAAGTTGTTGATCATAGTAATTGATTAAAAATCCTTTAGGAGCATAACCATATTTAGTTCTACTAGTTATTCTTTTGGTCAATATTAAAGAAGCGGCTTTAATATTGTTAAAGTCGTCAACAAAGCCGATATATTCGTAATTATATCCATACTCACTCATAACTAAAGCATATTTACTAGTTTGACAGTAATTATTAAGTGGATGAAATTTAGCAAATTCATCGAATTGTATATTTGTTAATTCAACTATTCTCATCTATTTCGCCCCTATTTTATCTAATACAAATTATAACATAAAATTACTATGTTTTACAATTGAAAAATACTAATTGATAAATAATTATAGATGTTTTATAATATATATTATCTAAATTTAAATTATTTTTCTTGAATAAAATGATTTAATATGTTAAATTATTATGGAAATCAGGTGAGAAAATGGAAACGGCATTAATAGTTATTTCTGTACTAATTATAGTATTAGTATTATTACAAAGCAATAAAGCACAAGCTGGAGGTCAAATTATTTCCGGCGGAAATGCTGAGTTATTTCAAAACCAAAAGGAAAGAGGCGCTGAATTACTAATTAGCCGCATTACTTTAATACTTGGTATATTATTCTTTGTTATATCTTTAATATTATATTTACAATAGTAGTACATAAAAATGTACTTTTTTTATTTTGTGTTTTATAATTATTGTTATAGTAGGTGAAACATATGAAAGAAAGAATAGTTGAAATATTACAAAATGAATATGATGCTTTAGATTTATTTAGTATAAGCGATAAGATGGGAATTTCTTCATCTGAAGATTTGGAACGTTTACAAAATTATTTATATGAGTTAGTTGATGAATTAGTTGTTTATCAGACAAAGAAAAATAAATATATATTGTATGAAAAATGTCCAAATTTTAAAAAAGGGATAATTCAAATAAAAGATTCGGGAAATGCCTTTTTGTTACAAGATGATGACGATATCTTTATTTCCAAAAAGAATATTGGCTTTTCTTTAGATTCAGATTATGTATTAGTTGAGGTTATAAAGTCAAAAACTAAAACTGAAAAAGCTGAAGGACGTGTTATTAAGGTTTTAAAAAGAGGAGATAAAAATATCGTTGGTACCATAATTCGTACAAAAAAAGGCTTAAAGTTTTTACCTAAAGAGAAACTTAATAGCGAGCTTGTTATATCTGAAGATGATTATGCTCATGTTGTTGAAGGAGAAATCGTTGTTGTTAAAATTGATGATTCTATATCAAAAGGAAAATTCAACGCGCATATTGAAAAACATATTTGCCATAAAGATGATGCTAATGAGGATATTTTAACCATAGCTGCTAAACATGATATTTTTGCTGATTTTAGTGATGAGGTAATTGAAGAATTAAAAACAGTTCCTGTATCTTTAAGTGAAAGTGATTATGTATCAAGAGTAGATTTAAGAGATAAAGTAATATTTACAATTGATGGTGATGATACTAAAGATATAGATGATGCAATCAGTTTAGAAGAAAAAGATGGTCTTTATGTATTAGGTGTACATATTGCTGATGTATCATACTATGTTAAGTATAATTCACCTTTGGATAAAGATGCGTACGCGCGTGGAACTAGTTCTTATTTAGCAAATTCGGTTATTCCGATGCTCCCACATCAATTATCTAATGGAATTTGTTCATTGAATGAGTTAGAGGATAGATGTGCAATATCATGTGAAATGCGTATAAATGATAAAGGAAAAGTAGTTGACTATGACATTTATCCATCAGTTATAAAATCTAGAAAAAAGATGACTTATAATAATGTAAATGAAATATTGATGAACAATATAATTCCTGAAGGATATGAAGAATTTGCTTCTACTTTGAAAAAAATGAACAATTTAGCACATATAATTAGAAATGAAAGAATGCTTAGAGGTGCCAGTGATTTTGATGTTGCCGAAGCTAAAATAATATGTGATGAAAATGGAAAGGCAATAGATATTAAAAAACGTGAAAGATTTGATGGAGAAAAAATGATTGAAGATTTTATGGTTGCTGCCAATGAAACTGTTGCTAAACATTTTATAAATAATGATAAACCAGGAATATATCGTGTACATGATGTTCCACGTCCTGAAAAAATACAAACATTTATTAATTTTTGTAATGCGAATGGAAAGAAGATAAAGGGTAAATTTACTAATATAAATCCACATACTTTCCAAAAATTGCTTGCTCAATTAAAATTGGAAGGCAGTGAAGAAATCATCTATAAGTCATTAGCTATTAGAAGTATGCCAAAAGCTTATTATTCTTATGAAAATATTGGACATTTTGGATTAGCTAGTAGAAATTACACTCATTTTACGAGTCCAATAAGAAGATACCCAGATTTATTTACTCATCGTTTAATTCATGAATTTTTCTTTTCAAATAACAACACAGAAAACGAATTTGCATCCGTTTTACCTGACGTATGTAAACAATCAAGTGATCGTGAAGTAAAAGCTGTTGAAGCAGAAAGAGAAGTTGTAAAAGTTAAGATGGCTGAATATATGGAAAATCATGTTGGGGAAACTTTTGTGGGAATGATTTCCGGTGTTCAAGAATTTGGTATATTTATTCAACTTTATAATTTAGTTGAAGGATTAATCAATATTGTTGATTTAGATGATGATTATTATATTTATGAAGAAGAAACTATGAGACTTATTGGTAAAAAGAAAAAACATATCTATAAAATTGGTGATGAATTAAAAGTTAAATGTGTTTCCGCAAATAAATTTGATGGAACAGTTGATTTTATATTAGATAAGTAGGGAGAGTTATGGTAGAGTTAAAAAATAAAAAAGCTTACTTTGATTATTTTGTGGAATCAGAAATAGAAGCTGGAATTGAACTTCTTGGAACGGAAATTAAATCTATTCGTTTGGGTAAAGCAAATCTAAAAGATACTTTTGCTCGCATAAAGAATGATGAAGTATATATAATTAATATGTTTATAGCAAAATATGAAAAAGCAAATGTGTTTAATCATGAGGAGCGTAGAGAAAGAAAACTTTTATTACATCGTAGTGAAATAATGAAACTTAAAGATAAAGTTAAGCTAGATGGATATTCTTTAATTCCTTTAAAGTTATATTTTAAAGGTAATCATGCAAAGATTTTACTTGGATTATGTAAGGGTAAAAAATTATATGATAAAAGAGAAACCATCAAGCAAAGAGATATTGAAAGAAGTGTTAAAAATGCCTATTAGGTATTTTTTTCTTGCAATAAAGCCTAAAAATAAGTTAATATTATTGTAGTGCCCAATATTTTCATATCTGGTTTTTATGGTAATATTGGAGGAAGAAAGTGTTACAATTTATCTTAGTTGATGACGAGAAAATCATGAGGGATAAGGAACGCCAACTTTTAAATGAAGTTTTGTTTAGTGCTAATGTGGAATACGATATTCTTGAATATTCACATTTAACTGATGAACTTAAAATGGTAATAAATAATTCTAATCCGAAAGTCTATATTATGGATATTGATTTAAAAAGTAAAGTTAGTGGTTTAGATATTGGTAAATATATAAGAAACTATGATTGGGATAGTGAAATAATCTATATAACTAGTCATGATAAAATGTTTGAAAAAGTATTTAGAAATATATATAAAGTTTTTGATTTTATTGAAAAGTTTGATTCTATGGAAGAACGATTTAAAAATGATATAAATCAAATCTTATTGCGAAAGTGGGATAAAAAGAAGTTTGTTTATTCGAATAATAGAATATCATTTGAAATATATTTAGATGATATCTTATATCTTTATAGAGATACAGTCGAAAGAAAAGTAGCAATTAAAACTGTTAAGGGTAATATTTTCTATGTTAATAAAAATATTAATCAAATTATAGAAGATTTAGATGAAAGATTTCTTCAAGTACATAGATCTTGTATTGTTAATAAGGATAAAGTAAACATTTATAATTGGGCAAAAGGATATTTTATGTTGGATACTGGAGAGAAGGTTAATATGTTATCAAAAGCATATAAACAATAGTATGAATGTCTTTTTATTAAATTATTTTGCTATCCTATTAACTGAGTTTGTTAGGATAAAGTTGTTTACAGAAGTTAGTTTTTTAAAACCAAACTATAATGCAATAAAACTTATGTTGTTAGTAGTTTTTATGTTTCTGTACACGATAATTTCTTTATATACTAATTCTATACTTAGATTTATTCTTTTGAATGCTAGTACGATTGTTTTTTATAAAACATTATTTTCAGCAAAAATAAAAGATATCTTTTATTATATATGTGTAATTTATATTCTGACTGAGATTCTATCTTTACCTGTAGAATTTTTGTCAAAATGTTTAGTTGACCAATCATATGATGATATTTTGCTTTTTAAATATGTTAAGCTATATGTTATATTTTTACATACTATAGTGTTAGTTATTCTCTTGGGACGTAAAAATTTGATAAATTCAATTCAAATAATTTATGTTTATTCGATGAAGCATTTCAAGTTTTTTTTACGAATTATTGAAACTTATTGCTTTATAACATTTTTTCATGTTTTACTTTATAAATGTGATTATGATATTGTGGTAATTTTTTATACTATATATTTACTTGCTCTTACATTTCATCTTGTCCTAGTTGCTGTATATTATTTGGCTAAAATCAATACTGATTATGTTTCTATGGAGAAATATAATGTTTTATGTGATAAATATAATGATGAAAATAAAGAATATAGAGATATGCGTCATAATCTATTGAATGATTTGTTAGCAATAAAAACAAGTAAGTTTAATGATGAAGTAATTGATAGAATGGTAAGAAAATATAAAAAGAATTATCAAATAGATAATGATTTAAAAACTAATGAGTTTGGTATAAATGGAATTCTTGATATTAAAATGAAAAATGCAGAGATGTTAGGTGTGAAAATCGCATATAATAAAACTTTAAATGATTTAACTAAGTTTTATGAAAAAATTGATTATTTAAGATTATGTGAAGCTATTGGGATTGTTATGGATAACGCTATAGAAGCTGCTATGGATTTAGATGAAAAAATTGTATATGTAGATATAGATACTGATAAGGGATTTCATATGAAAGTTATTAATAAATTTTTAAATGCTGTGGATATTGATAAAATGTTTATTAATAATTATTCTACTAAAAAAAGAGGTAGTGGTTTAGGGTTAAATTACTTATATGGATTAAAAAGCAAAGGAATATATACTAAGATAAATATTGTTGATGATACTTTTGTTGTTAGTATTGATGTCTGAAATAGCGATTTTTATGTCTAAAGTTGTATAAAAATAAGAATAAATTTCAATTTAGAATAAAAAAATAATTATTCGACACAAAATGACAAAATATCTAAGTTTCGTATTTTATAATGCTTGTGTAATTAAGAAGGAAGAAGGTGTAGATGTGACTGGAAAAGTAAAGTGGTTCAATAATGAAAAAGGTTATGGATTTATTGAATGTGATAACCTTGATGATATATTTGTTCATTATTCAGCAATTATTAAAGAAGGTTATAAAACTTTAAAAGAAGGGTCTTTAGTAAATTTCAAATTAGTTGAAACAGCAAAAGGACTACAAGCTCTTGAAGTAACAGATGAAGTTATGACAACAGCATAGAATTTTCTTCAAAATTTCAAAATACTTTGCTATAATTAATATAGGAAGGTGATACTATGAATATTAATATTCGTGGCGATAAAATTGAAGTTACAGATTCAATTAAAAACTATGTAAAGGAGAAATTAGCTCGTCTAGATAAATATTTTGATGAACCAAATAGAATAGATGCTCATGTATTAATTCGTGTAAAAAATAACGAAGAAATTATTGAAGTTACTATTCCAACATCTAAATATACATTAAGAGCTGAAGAAAAAAATGCTGATTTGTATGCTGCAATTGATTTAGTTGTAGACGTATTAGAAAGACAAATTAGAAAAAATAAGACTAAATTAAATAAACATAGAAGTGATGATTTAATGGGCTTTGCTTTTGTAGAATCAGATGAAGAGGAGATAAATGAATCAATAGTTAAAAGAAAAAATATTGATACAAAACCTATGTCTGAGGAAGAAGCTATTCTACAAATGGAACTTTTAGGACATGATTTCTTTGTATTTAAAAATGTTGATGAAGAGTGTATTTCTGTTTTATATAAACGTAAAGATGGAAATTACGGTATCATTAATAGCAAATAGTTAGATTTCAGGAGCGGATTTATCGCTTCTTTTTGTTTGCTTAAAAAAAGTTTTATGCTATAATTATATAGAGAGTGAAAGTTTGGGGATGAAAAATAACAATTTGGTGTTATTTTTATTTGTTTTTAAACGTTTTAATGATAAAATATATTATTAATGGAGGGTATTTAAATGGGATTATTAAGAAGTTTAGTAGATACTGAATATAAAGAATTAAAAAAGTTTAGACGTATTGCTGATAAAATCGTTGCATTAGAAGATGAATATTCTAAAAAGAATGATGAAGAATTAGCCAATATGACAAATGTTTTAAAGGAAATGCTAGAAAATGGTAAGACAATAAATGATGAAGAAGTTATTGTACCAGCATTTGCTACAGTAAGAGAAGCGGCATATCGTAAGATTGGTGAAAAACCTTACTATGTTCAATTACTTGGTGGTTTAGCACTTCATTATGGTAATATTGCTGAAATGAAAACTGGTGAAGGTAAAACTTTAACAACAATTTTACCAGCATATTTAAATGCATTAACTGGTAAAGGTGTACATGTTGTAACTGTTAATGAATACTTAACAAGCAGAAACGCTGAATGGATGGGTCCAATATACAATTTCTTAGGCTTAACTGTTGGAGTAAATTTAAACGCAAGAGAGATGAGTCCAAGTGAAAAAAAGGAAGTTTATAACTGTGATATAACTTATTCAACCAACAGTGAAATAGGATTTGATTATTTAAGAGATAACATGGTTGTTAGAGCAGAAGACAGATGTATGAGAAAACTTAACTATGTTATTCTAGATGAAGTTGACTCAATTTTAATCGATGAAGCTAGAACTCCTTTGATTATCAGTGGAGGAAAAGCTAACTCAGCAAATCTTTATATTGAAGCTGATAATGCTGTTAAAAAGCTTGTTGAGGAAGAGGATTATACTGTTGATCAAAAGACTAAAAGTGTTATTTTAACAGAGGCTGGTTCTAAAAAAATAGAGAAATATTTTAAATTGAAAAACCTTTATGATGTTGATAATTCAGCACTTGTACATCATATAAATCAAGCTTTAAAAGCAAATTATGGTATGAAGATAGATGTTGATTACGTTGTTGATGGGGACCAAAATGTTGTTATAGTTGACCAATTTACAGGAAGACTTATGATTGGTAGACAATTTTCAGATGGATTACATCAAGCAATTGAAGCCAAAGAAGGAGTTAAGATAAATGAAGAAACTCAAACAATGGCAACAATCACATATCAAAATCTATTCAGAATGTATGCTAAGATTTCAGGTATGACAGGAACTGCAAAAACTGAAGAAGAAGAATTTAGAGATATCTATAACATGTATGTTATTGAAATACCTACTAATAGACCTTGCATAAGAAAAGATATGGCTGACTTAATGTATGCAACTGAAGCAGGTAAATATAAAGCTATAGTTGAATTTATTAAAGAGGTTCATGAAACTCATCAACCAATTCTAGTTGGTACTATTTCAGTAGAATCAAACGAAAAATTATCTGCTATGTTGACTAAAGCGCATATTAAACATGAAGTTTTAAATGCTAAGAACCATGCAAGAGAAGCTGAAATTATTGCTAAAGCTGGCGAAAAGGATGCGGTTACAATTGCTACAAACATGGCTGGTCGTGGAACAGATATTAAGTTAGGTGAAGGTGTTGCTGAACTTGGTGGTTTATGTGTAATTGGAACAGAAAGACATGAATCTCGTCGTATTGATAACCAATTAAGAGGACGTGCTGGACGTCAAGGAGATCCAGGTTATTCTCAATTCTTTATATCTTTTGAAGATGAATTAATGAGAAGATTTGGTGCTGATAGAGTTAAAGGAATGGTTGCGGCTCTAGGTTTAGATGATATGGAACAAGTAAGAAGTAAGATGTTTACTAAATCTGTTGAATCTGCTCAAAAGAAGGTAGAAGGAAACAACTATGATTTACGTAAAAACTTACTAGATTATGATAATATTGTTTCTGAACAAAGAAAAATAATTTACGAAAGAAGAAATGAAATTCTTGATTCAGAAAATATTCATTCTATTATTAAAGATATTATCAATGATCATATTGATATGGTAATTGATTCTCATATTGAACCAGAAGGATATTTAACTGATAAAGATTTGGAAGACATAATTGAATATGTAAATACATTTATTAAGAAAGATAAGTTAAAATTAGAAGAACTATCTGGTAAGAGTGAAGATGATGTATTTGAAATCATCAGTGCTAGAGTATTGGATACTTATGAAGAAAAAATTTCTATTATTCCAGAAGAAATAGTTAATGATTTTGAAAAGCACATTTCACTTCGTGTAATTGATGAAGCATGGGTTAAACATATTGCTGATATGGATCATTTAAGAGAAGGTATTGGCCTTCGTGGATATGGTCAAAATAATCCTTTACAAGCATACGCTTTAGAAGGTTATGAAATGTTTGAAAGAATGCAAGATAATATCGATGCATCAATTACAACTTTCTTGCTTCGTATGGAAATTAAACAAAATTTCACTGCTAAACCAATGCAAGGAAACGCGAATGACGGAAAAGAAAAAGTAAAAACTACTATCAAGAATGATAAAAAGATTGGTAGAAATGACTTGTGTCCATGTGGCTCAGGCAAGAAGTATAAACAATGTTGTGGTAAATAAGTTGATTTATAAGGTGTTGTGCAGTAATGCAGCAGTAAAAAAAGTCAAAAAAATAGACAAAAAACAGCTCAAAACGCACACTTGTGTGCAATTTGTGTGCGTAAAACAAAAAATTAATGCACACAATTGATTTAAACCTTATAAAACAAGGGATTTTTCAATGAACACAAATTCACAATAATCAGCATTCGTGCTGATTTTTTCGTTCTCTAAAGAAATTTAGATGAGGAAGTTATGGGAAAAGTGAATGTAACAAAAGGAGGGAATTTATATCAATATAGATTTGAAATAGCTCCACAAAGGGGAGTTAGAAAATTTATTAACAAATCAGGTTTCAAGACAAAACATGATGCTTATGTTGCTGGGATGAAAGCATTTAATGAATATATGAATACAGGTAAAAAATTTTTTCTTAATACATGTCATAAATTGGTAATACTTAAAAATATTTTAAAATTAGCTCTCATCCCCTTTCTTTATAAACAAAAAAAATAGACACGAAATTATGTCTATTTATTTCTCTCTACAATTTCTCTATAATACCATGTTAGGACATTTTTTTAGGACAGTCAACGGACAAAGTGAAATTTTTTAAATAACTGCTGTGCTGTAAAACTAAATTCCACCCTAATTTAAGTAGAAGTGGAATTTAGTTTTGTAACTGAGTTTTTTTTACACTTTATTATTATTAATTTTTTTAATGTAAGAAATATCAAACAAATCAAATTAAAGCAAACTATTACAATGGCTATCTTTATAAAATTATATTTTAATTGTTCTTTTATTGATGAGTGAATTTTTTCATTTATTTTTAAATAATAGTTTTCAAATTCATCATCACTAGTGTATATATTAGATATTTCATAAGGTAATTCTGTTCTAAAATTTAATCTAACCTTATTTTCAGATTCAAAAAATAAAATACACACTGTTTTCTCATTACTATATATAATTATCCTTCGATTTTCTAATATTAGATTAGATTGAATTTCTACTCCATTTTCCTTTAAAAATTGAACTAAATTTTCTATAGTATCATATTTAGCAAATACTGATACTTCTCCAATAACTCGCTTACGAAAATCATTTTTATTTATTTGAATAATTGCATCATCATAAAAAGATAAATAATTATTATTTACAATTAAAGAATCCAAAAAGAAAGAATCCAACTCAGATACTTTTATTTTATCATTATATTGATAAATTCCTATTTCTCCATTTTTGTAGTTATATTCTTTTTTTAACAAAAATATCCAACAAAAATATAATGTAAGAAAAATAATTATACTCAATATGATAACAACAATATATTTCTTTGAAAAGTTTAACATAATAGCTCACCACTAATATTATAGTATAATATTAGTCAGCAGTATATATTATTTATATACTCAAATTAATTAATCTTGAGAACGAATGGATACATTGTGTGCATTTTGTGTTCATTGAGAAGAAAACACATAGTAAAAATAGTACAAATAATACTATTTATACATAACCTTACCAGAACCATTCAGACCTTTAAAAACATATAATACAGATAGTTTTACATAGTACAAATAATACTAGAAAAGGATGAACATGTGGCTCAGGCAAAAAGTATAAACAATGTTGTGGCAAATAAGCCTGCAAACCCGCATAAATAAAGAAAATGCGGGTTTTTCTATGATTACAATATTTAGGAAATTTTAGGCATGTCTTTTGTCTTAGATAAGTTTTAGATAAGCTATAAATCCTTTGCAAAACCTTATAAAATAAGGAAAAAATGCGTATTTAAACTTTAATTTCAAATTAGATACAAAACGTATCTAAAAAAATAAAAATTGCAAGTTTTTGTTATTTTGTGGATAAATTTGCAAAACAAAAGAAAAAATGATATAATCTATTGCATTGAAAGGAAGAGATTATTATGTTTAAAATAATAGTTAAAAATTTACATCATCATAATAATCTGCACTTGAACCAACGACATTAAAAAATGTTAAAAGGTACAAGTGCTATTTGTGGTGCTTGTATCTGGTTTTAAATATATAAATTATTTAGCTATACAAGGACCATTGTATAGCTTTTTTTATTAAAAAATAGAAAGAAGGATTATTATGAAGATACAAAATGTTAAAGGTGGTTATGATTTTTTACCAAAAGAACAAAAAATCAGAGATTATATAAATAGTATAATAATAGATAATTTTAAAAAGTTTGGATTTGTAAATATTGAAACACCTATATTATGCTATTATGAGATTCTTAGCGATAAGTATGATGAGAATAATGATATTTTAAAAGAAATATATAGGCTAACAGATCAGGGAAACAGGGATTTAGGATTGAGATATGATCTAACAGTTCCTTTTGCAAAATTTATAGCATTAAATAAAAATAAAATATCATTTCCATTTAAGAGATACGAAATATCAAAAGTATTTAGAGATGGACCTGTTAAAGTTGGTAGAGATAGAGAATTCACTCAATGTGATGCTGATGTAGTAGGTATCAAAGGACAATATATTGAAGCAGAGTTACTATCATTATTTGTAAAAACTTTTAAAGAACTTAATATTGATATTATAATTAAATATAATAGTAGAAAACTTATGACTGGATTAATTATTGAGTCAGGAATATCCGAAGAATTAGTTCCAGAGGCAACAACTATTTTAGATAAAAAAGAAAAACTAAAAGTTGAAGAGTTCAATCAGATGCTATTTGATCTAGGTTTAACTGAAAAGCAAATAGAAAGATTAAATAAGTATTTCCAAATGGATTTGTCAAAATTGAATGAAATTTTTAAAAATACAGATAATGAGAAAATACAAATGGGCTTAGAAGAGGTAAATAATTTAGACAATTATTTAAAACAACTTGAACTTAATTGCTGTAATTTTGATGTTACACTAGCAAGAGGTCAAAATTACTACACAGGAAATGTTTTTGAAGTTTATGATAAAAACAAAAGAATAAAAGGAAGCATTGCAGCTGGTGGTAGATATGATGAAATGATTGGAAATTTTATAGGAGATGAAGGAGAATATCCTACAGTTGGAATTAGTTTTGGTTTATCTGCCATATATGAATTATTAAAAAAATATTTAGAAAAAGACAATTCAAATACTGATATTTTTATCATACCTATGGGTACAGAGATAGAATCATTAAAAATAGCAAGTCAATTTAGAAATATAGGATATAATGTTGATGTCGAAATGAACAATAGAAAACTTAAAAAATCACTCGATTATGCTAATAGAGAAAAAATCAAATATGTTATAGTTATAGGAACCAATGAAATTTCTAGTGGCCAACTGAAAATTAAAAATATGATTGAAGGTACTGATATTTTAGTTAATATAAATGAGATTGAAACTATAAAATTATAATTACTTAAAAATTGTAATTTATTAAAATTCGTTATTTTTTAGATAAGTTCTGCTAGGTTTGCTGAGTGCTGCATAGTGCTCTCAAGTGCAACCAAGTGCAAAATTAACGAGACAAGTGCTCTTAAAAACTGCCAAAATCCCCAATATAAAAGGTCATGTGGCTCAGGAAAAAAATATAAGAATTGCTGTAGAAAGTAGCATAAAATAGCCGAAAACTAATAATTATAAAAATTATAAATTGGTTCGAGTTTTATAACTTGTCCACAAAATATTAAAAATATGTAGTAAAATAAAGGTGTGAACAATGATTATATTTGTTGACACCTTTTAAAATTTAAATAGAAAGGAGAAAAAAATATTGAAAAAAGATTTAGTAGCAGCAGAAATAATAGTTAAAGAAAGTAAAATGGGAATACTAAGAGTTGGAAATGTTAATTATATTTATTTAACTGATTTAGCAAAGTATCTAAATTCAAGTGATACATCTTTTACAGTTAAAAATTGGTTAAGAAGAATAAATACTATTGATTATATTGGACTATGGGAAGAAATTCATAATCAAGATTTTAATTTGGTCGAATTCGACCAAATTAAAACTGAATATGGTGGAAACTCATTTGCAATGTCACCAACACAATAGGTAAAAAGAACCAAAGCAATAGGAATAATTTCAAAAGGTGGAAGATATAATATTGCAACAGCCCATCTGGATATTGCATTTGAATCTGCAAAACACAAATGCAGAACTAATTGAAGAAAAAATACCACAAGGTGAAAGATTAGTAAGACTTAATCATTCAGCAAGAAGACAAATGAAAGTATTAAAAGATAATAAAAATATAAAAGATTTAGAGTTATTACAAAAACAAGTTAATGAAGAAAATAATTTAATAACTAATTAAAAAAAGTATCAGCAGTCTCACTTTTATTTTTGATTTTTTTTAAATAAGCCAAAAGAAAACAAAACACAAGTTAAAGCAATTACAAGAAAATCAAGTTTAGATAATTTTTTTACAAAATAGACATCCGTTTATCTTTGAACAAATTTCAAATGAAGAGTCTTGGTCTTATGTTGAGGGTACAATAGAATTATATAAAGATATGGAAACAAAGAGATAAAAAATTTAAGTAGGCATATTATGATAATTGATAATAAGCTTTTAGAAAATGATATTATTAAATTTTTTATGAAAAAATATAAAATTCTAAAAGAATTAAGTATTAAAATCAAAAGTAGAATATCATGATGAAGATATAGAAAAATAAAAATTTTTAGGGTATATAAAGGAGTGATAAAATGGCAAATTTAATAGTGGTGTCTGGTCCGCAAGCTGTTGGTAAAATGACAATAGCAGAAAAAATTAAAGAACGATTAGGATATTCTCTAATGGTTAACCACGATAGCATTGAAGTTTCAGATAAAATATTTGGTATGGGTACACCTGCACAAAAGGAATTGAACAAAATAATTAGAAAAGGTGCATTTGATACTGCAATACAATATGATATAGATATGATTTTTACTTTTGTAACAGCCTTTGATTCACCAGAAGACATAGAGTATTTAAATAATTTAAGGAATATGTTTGAAGCAACAGGTGGACAATTTTATTTTGTTGAATTGGAAGCAGATGTAAAAACAAGATTGGAAAGAAATGTAACTCCTCACAGATTAGCATCAAAATTTACAAAAAATGATGTTGAAAGAAGTCAAAGAGATTTACTTGATACAATGGAAAAGTATAGATTAAATTCTAATGATGGAGAATTAATTTGTGCAAATCATATGAAAATAAATAATACTAATTTAGAACCAGAAGAAGTTGCTGATCAAGTTGTTGAACACTTTAAATTAATAAGCAGTCATAGTCATAAGATATAAATATATTTTTTAGATAAGTTGTTGAATAAAATTTTACAATTATTCAACAAAAAATTATTAAATAAGAATAAAAAATGCCAATTTAAATGCAAAAAATTACTAGATTGTTTTAATATTCTATCATGCGACTCAGGAATTAAATATAAACAATGTTGTGGTAAATAAGCCCGCGAACCTGCATAAAATAAGTATGATATAATTAATATACAAGTTTAGGAGCTGATTTTATGAATAAGGATGAGTACATAAAAATAGTTAATAAAAATGAATATCTTGACAGTAATGGAAAGAAGATTTTAATCGAACAGATTAAAAAATACTATGAAGTTAAAAACTATAGTATAAAAAAGGATACTTATAATATTGGTGATGAAGTAAAATTAAATAAAGGAACTTTATTACATGGTACATATAAAAACATTGATGGACTAAAGGAAATACTTAAAGACGGATTAATATCAAGTTGGTTTATTAATGGAAGACTTTCTAAATATCCAAGTAGTGTTGGCATATGGAATTTAAAAAAGGATTATTATTTAAAAGATTATATAGATTTTTATTCAGGTGGAACTATAATGTATTGTGGTGTGTTTGAAAATGGAAAAGACACTCAACAAAATAAAACAGAAGTTATTCCTTATACTGAGATGAATAATATTATAGATATAGTGTCAAAAGTAGATTGCCATATGTGGACTTTAGAACAAACTAAAGAAGCTAGATTTATGCCAAGCTTAGTTCAAGATAGAGTACAGATTGGTATAATTTTTAATGGCAGTAATAAATATTTGGCAGAGTTACTAAAAGGTGATATTTTAAACCCTAATAATATAAATGATGATGACGTTAAACCATTTATTAATCAAGATTACTATGAAAGATTTATTAAAAATAGAAAATATAAAGATGACTTTTTTACAGATAGAGAATCAGCAATTTTATTTGGGATACCATCAAATTTTATAGAAGGAATATTAGTTGGTAGAAAATATGAAAATGATAATAAAATTTTAGTAGAATTAAAAACATTACTGCCAGATGTATATATATGTAATTTAGATGGTAAGGTAATAGTTGCTAATAAATAGGTGATGGAATGAAAATTATTGAATATGAAGATAAATATTTAGAGGACGTTAAAGAGTTGTTAGTTCAACTCGAAGAGTACATTGTCTCTATTGATAAGGATTGTTTAGATCAAGTTCATTCGGATTATAGAGAAAAAATGGCGTGTATAGATTTAAAAGATGTAAATGATAATGATGGTAAATGCTATTTAGCTGTTGAAAATGATAACGTACTTGGATTAATTATGGGATATATACCAATGTATGATGAGTTTGATTATTTAGATTATTAATGCCCTAAAAGAGGTAAAATATCTGAATTAATAGTTACATCTAAAATAAGAGGTAAGGGTGTAGGTCAAGCTTTAATAGAAAAGATGGAACAGTATTTTAAAAGTAAAGGTTGTGAAATTGTTTTAGCTGGTAAAGACTTTCATATGAAAGATGTATTTTTAGAAAAAAATACATGCGAAGCAGTTTTAAAAATGCTTAATGATGTTAATGCTATACCTGGATTTAATAAAGTAATTTTGGATTCTGGTTATCGTTCGCTAGAGTATCAACAACATGTTTTTGACTATTATGTTGATAGAGATGGGTTAGATGAAGCTAAAAAAAAAGTTGCTTTAGTCGGCACAAGTGAACATCATACTGGTTTAGCGGTTGATTTTGCTTTAAATGTAAATGGAGAATATCTTGATGAATTAAGTGGTAATGAACAAGAACTTATATGGCTAGCTGATAATGCTTATAAATATGGATTTATTCTAAAATATCCAAAGGGCAAAGAAAGCATTACAGGTTATAATTATGAACCTTGGCATTTTAGATATGTTGGTAGTAAAGAAATAGCCTTAGATTTAAAAAATAGAAATCTTACTTTAGAAGAGTATTTAGATGGCAATTTAAATTAGAAATATTGTTTTAAAATGAAATTTTTATGTATTATAAAATAACATTTGTTATGTTTATTTGACAATGATGTTATTATATAATAAAATAACAATTGATATTTTATTGAAAGAAGTGATTATATGGCAAGAAAAGTGGAATATGATAAGGAAATGTTTTTGATTAAAGCAAAGGATTATATTAATGAATTTGGTATAGAGTTATTAAATTCAAGAGATTTATGTAAATATATAGGTTGTTCTACTCAACCATTGTTTAGAAATTTTAATAACATGGATAATTTTAAAATTGAATTGAAAAAATATCTTCATGATTATTATGATTTATATATTGAAAAAATTGTTGATAAAAATGATTATCTTTATACAATAAGTTACGCATATGCTAGTTTTGCCTATAATGAATCGAAAATATTTAAAGCGTTATTTATGTCTGAGTTAGCAGGTTCAAGAACAATTGATGAAGTATTATCATCAAGTTGGAATGTTGAAACTATAACATCTATTCCTGAACAATATTCTTTAACATTAGAACAAGCAAAAACGTTATATCGTGATGTTAGATTTTATACTCATGGTTTATCTTGTCAAATCGCTTGTAAAAGTATTGTTGTTACAGATGAAGAAATGAAAAGTCTAATAAGAAATTTAATAGACAACTTAGAAATGGTGATAAAATGAAACAAACTTTTAGAAATATAAAAACTGTTTATAAATACGGAAAAGAATATAAAAGTTGCTTAATATATGAAACAATTGGATCACTTTTTGGTATTTTTATTGGTATTGCGTTACCGATTCTACTTGCTAATCAACTTGTATATTTAACAGATAATAATTGGATTCAATTAATAGTTATGAGTTTAGTTGTTTTAATATTAGGATTGATAAATGCCCTTAAAACTGTGTTGATAAGAAAAAACACTCAAAAGTTTACTGTTGGAGTTACAGAAAAACTACAAAAATCTTTAAGCAGTGAAATATTGAAAGTTTCCCAAACAGATTTGGATAATAATTCAAGTGGTGTTTTTATTCAAAGAATGACAAGAGACACTGATGAACTTGCAAATATGTTTACTGTAGGTTATGGAAGATTAGTTGGAATTATTTCAAGTATAGGAACATTTATTTCAATATTTATTATTAACAAGTATGTATTTATTTTTTATTTATCAGTTTCAGTTATTTTAACTATGCTACATTTATCAAAGTCTAGAAAAATAAATAAGCTTGATAAAGAAAAAAGAAAGCAACAGGAAAAAGTAACTGGATTAACAAGTGAATTAGTTAGAGGTGCTAGAGACGTTAAGATGTTAAATGCTAAAAGCGGTTTTGTTAATATGTTGAATGAAAATATTCAAGAAAAAAACAAAAAGTATTTAGATATGCGTAATGTTGATATCTCCTATAACTTTATTATTGAATGTTTAAAAGAATTGTTTCAATTTGCTTTAATTATATTATTTATATACTTAATAAGTTATGAAAATCTATCTGTTGCTATGAGTGTTGCATTATTTTCTTATAGAGAAAGAGTTATGCAAAGTTTTATGGCTAGTATATCCGATTTATTAGAAGAAGCCAATTGTTTTAACTTATCGTTTGAGAGAGTATTTTCTTTATTAGATAATAAATCATTTAATAAAGAAGAATTTGGTAAAAAACATCTTGATAATATTAAAGGTGACTTTGAATTTAAAAACGTTTCTTTTTCTTATGATAATGATTTAAAAGTATTGGATAATATTAATTTTAAAGTAGATGCTAATACAACTGTAGGTTTTGTCGGAAAAAGTGGAAGTGGCAAAACAACAATATTTAGTTTATTGTGTAAAATGTATAATATTGAGTTTGGTGATATTCTTATAGATGGAAACTCTATTAATGATTTAGATGAAGATTCTATCAGAGGTAATATAACGGTTATATCTCAAAGTCCTTATATTTTTAATATGAGTATTATCGATAATATGAAGCTTGTTAAAGAAGATGTAACATTAAAGGAGATAAAAGAAGCATGTCGTTTAGCTTGCTTAGATGATTTTATTGAGAGTTTACAAGATAAATATAATACAGTAGTTGGTGAAGGCGGTGTTACTTTGTCTGGAGGTCAAAGACAAAGACTTGCTATAGCTAGAGCATTAGTTCAAAAGACAGAAATAATTTTATTTGATGAGGCTACAAGTGCATTAGATAATGAAACACAAGGTAAAATTCAAGAAGCTATTAATAATTTAAAGAATGAATATACAATTATGATAATAGCACATAGATTCTCTACAATATTAAACTGTGATAAAATATTCTTTATTGAAAATGGAAAAATAATAGATTCTGGAACTCATAAAGAATTGTTAAATAGATGTTCTGAATATAAGCATCTATATGAATCTGAAATAAAAAAAGGAAAGTAGGACAACAATTAAATTATAACTTATGATATAGTATATATGACAAAATAGAATGATAGGGAGAGTTTATATGAAAAAGTGTAAAGATTGTAATGTTGAAATGATTGAATGCTCTAGTCTTCATACAGATTATGTTGGTGGAGTTAAATTTGAAGAACAAATATTTTTAGATTATGATGATGAAAAAAATGGAACTAAAATGTTATTTAGTAATAAAAAAGTGTCTAAAAAGCGTTTAAAAGCAAGAGTTTGTCCATCATGTGGTGTAGTTGAATTATATGTTGATTTAGCTAGTAATGAATAAAGGTAGAACGTGTATGGAAAAGTTTTATTTAGAAATACCATCAAATCAAAGAAAAGATGATATAGTTGATTATATTAATGAATTTGTTGTTTATAATTCATATCTTAATGGCATGGGTTCTTTAGATAAAATTCTTGATGGTTTAACTTTTGAAGAGGCGTTAACTAGATGTTTAAATATGCAGAATGAAGAATATGCGAGAAGTATGCACAGAGCTCAAACTAAAACATTCTTACTTATTAGAGAAAGTGATAATAAGCTAATTGGAACAATAAGTGTTAGATGGAATTTACCAAAGGAAATGGTTCTTTTTGGTGGAAATATAGGTTATGGTATTCGTCCAACAGAAAGGAAAAAAGGGTATAATAAAATTAATTTATATTTAGGTATTATTGAAGCAAGAAAAGTTGGATTATCTAAAATAATTCTTTCTTGTGATGTTGATAATTTAGGTTCAAGTAAAACTATGGAAGCATTAGGCGGTAAACTTGAAAAAACAGAAGTGGATCCGGAGGATGGAATACTTACAAGTGTTTATTCTTTTAATGTTTCTGAAACAATAGAAAAGTATAAAAGTAAATTTGAAAATTATATTAGAACTTAGCAATATATAATAATTTTAAATAATTTAAATATAATAATAGTGGAGATGAATATGAAAAAACTTATTATTATATTGTTAATTACGTTTGGTGTAGCAGTACTACCTACTATTTTTATTGATTTTAATACGGATTATTTGATTAAACCTGCTTTATTTCCTCCTAAAATATTGTTTCCTATTGTGTGGACAATTCTTTATATACTCATGAGTATTTCTTTGTATTTATCTAGCAAGAATGATAATGATGTTTATAAAGTTTATGGAATACAGTTGGTTTTGAATTCATTATGGAGTCCATTATTTTTCTTGTTTAAAACTTATTTGTTTTCAACACTAGAATTAGTGGTCTTGATTTTATTTGTATCAGTTATGATTTTTCAAATGCATAATAAAAATAAAGCAGCTGGATATTTACAAATTCCTTATTTTATTTGGTTATTATATGCATTATATTTAAATGTTTCAATATTTATTTTAAATTAGAGATATATTAAGTTATATCTTTTTTTGTTATAATCTCTTTAGAGGTATTTTTATGATATTAAATGTAAGTGGAAGAACTGATGTTGTCGCATTTTATACAGATTGGTTTATGAATAGATATAAGGAAGGTTTTGTTGATGTAAGAAATCCTTTTAATAAGAAATTAATCAGTAGAATATTTTTTGAAGATGTTGATGCAATTTTATTTTGTACTAAAAATCCGATTCCTATTGTTGATAAATTGAAACTTATAAACAAACCAATTGTTTTTCATATAACAATAACTCCATATAAAAAAGATATTGAACCAAATGTACCGGATAAAAGTAAAGTTATAGAGGCTGTTAAGAGAATAAGTGGAATTCTAGGAACAGTAAATGTAGTTGTTAGATATGATCCAATATTTATAAGCGATGAATATTCGATTAACTATCATATTAAAGCATTTTCCAAACTTTGTTCAGAACTTGATGGGTATATCAAAAAAATCATAGTTTCTTTTATTGATGATTATAAAAATGTTAGAAATAACTATGATGTTTTAAAATATAGGGAATTTAGTAATTCTGATTACGCTTTAATTGGGACCAATTTTAGTTCTATTGCTGAATCTCATAATATTAAAGTATCAACTTGTTTTGAAGATAATACTTTAGTTGAATATGGATTTACTAAAGATGAGTGTATGTCAAAAGAACTTGCTTATAAGTTAACAGGGAAGGTTTTTAAAAGTGAGTGGACAGCTAGAAAAGAACGTAAGTGCCATTGTGTTTTGATGGTTGATATTGGTTGGTATAATACTTGTCCACATATGTGTAAATATTGTTATGCAAATTATGATGAGAAAATGGTTGATGAGAATATAAAGAAACATGACAAAAATTCATCGTTGCTTATTGGAAAGTTAGAAAGTGATGATATAATAAAAAGACGTTTAAAGTGAGGTTATTATGGATAGAAGTTTTGGAGAGCAAAAATGAATAGATGTTCTTGGTGTAATTTAAAAAATCAAAAATACGTTGATTATCATGACAATGAATGGTGTGTTTTAAATATGGATGAAAGATATCTTTATGAGATGTTTATCCTTGAATCATTTCAAGCAGGTCTTTCATGGGAATGCGTTTTAAATAAAAGAGAGGCTTTTTTAAAAGCATATGATAACTTTGACATAGATAAAGTTGTAAAGTATGATGATGTGAAAATCGAAGAGTTAAGGAATAACAAGGATATTATTCGTAATCGTTTAAAGATACAAGCAAGTATAAATAATTCTAAAATATATATGAATATTGTAAAAGAGTTTGGAAGTTTTTATAACTATCTTTCGCATTTTTCTGGTGGACGTATTTTTTATGAAATTGGAAAAACTACATCTGCTCTTTCTGATAAAATATCTTTTGATTTAAGATGTCGTGGAATGAAGTTTGTTGGATCAACAATTATCTATTCATATCTTTGTGCAGTGGGTATAATTTATGCTCATGAAGAAACTTGCTTTTTATATAAAAAGCGTTAAATTTATTGTTAAATGATAAAAACATTTCATGTTTCAATAAATTATATAATATCAAAATGTAGTTTAAAATTTTCTATAAATAATGGCGTTAGTTTATTAATTAGATAATTATCCACAACTATTACTGCTTTTTGGTTATTAAAGAAGCAGTATTTTTTTTGTTTACTATTTGTTAAATAATAATATGTTGTATTATTAAAATTGCAGCTGCTAAAAACTGCATAAGAGTACCCATCAATAGTTACTAAATCGTTTATTTTCATAATATCTCCTTTTTATAAAGCTTATGATATTAAAAAACATTTAGAATTGTTAAATATAATGATATAATTGAATGGATGATGGATGTGATTTTGTGGATCAAAATAAAATTGGTGAATTTATAAAAAAACTTAGAACGGAAAATCATTTAACTCAAAAAGAATTTGCAGATAAATATGGGGTTACTTATCAGGCAGTTTCTAAATGGGAAAATGGTAAAAATCTTCCTGATATGTCACTTATAAAACAAATGAGTGAAGATTTTAATATTGGAATAGATGAGTTATTAGATGGAGAAAAAAAGACAAAGCGTCAAATAGATTATAAGTACTTAAAAGGTGCAATATTTGGGTCATTAATAATTGTATTTATGTTTTTCATTATGCTATTAAGTCATAATGATAACTATCAATTCAAGACTTTATCAACTAAATGTGATGATTTTAATATTTCTGGTACAGTTTCATATAATGATAAAAAATCATCGATTTTTATAAATAAGATAACTTATTGTGGTGGAAACGACGAACAAATATATAGAGATATAGAATGCATTTTATATGAAAATGATGGTGATATAGATAAAAAAATTGCAACATTAACACATGATAAAGTAACTCCAACAAAGTTAGAAGATTTTTTGGAAAATGCGAATTTTGTTGTTGATAACTATTCTCGAGTTTGTAAAGAATTTAAAGAAAATAGTTTATATTTAAAGATCAATGCAACTGATTTGAATAATAATGTTATTACATATCAAATACCATTAGAATTAAGTTCTGATTGCGTTTGTAAATAGAATAAAGTGAGGCGGATTTATGGCACGAATAGAAAAGAAAGTTTTGGATAATAGATGTCCTAGGTGTCAAGCTCCTATTGAATTTAATCCTAAACTTGGACTTTTTAAATGTGATTATTGTGATGGGGAATTCACGGCTGAAGAGTTAAAAGATATGACTACTGAGGAAAATAAAGTAACAGGAACCAGTGTTGAATATGTTAATTATAACTGCCCTGATTGTGGAGCTGTGATAATAACTGATGAAAATACGGCCGCGACTTTCTGTGTATATTGTGGAAATACGTCGATTATTAAAAGTCGATTAAGTGGAGAGTTTGCTCCTAGTAAGATCATTCCATTTAAAAAGACAAAAGAGGATGCGATTGCTGTTTTTCAAGGATTAAAAAAAGGAAGACATTTAATACCAAAAGAGTTTATAAATGAAAAAAATATTGAAAAAATTATGGGTGTATATATTCCTTTTTGGTTGTTTGATGTAACATCTACTGGAGATTTGCAAATAGACGCGACTAGAGTAAATAGTTGGACGAGTGGAGATACTCATTATACGAAAACAGATTACTTTAAAGTTGAAAGAGAAGGTAGTATGAAGTTTTCTAAAGTTCCAGTGGACGGATCAGTTAGATTTGAAGATGATATCATGAACACAATTGAACCATTTGACTATAACTCATTAGTTCCATATAATCATGCTTACCTTTCTGGATTTTTAGCTGAAAAGTATGATGTATCTAAAGAAGATGCTTATAAAAGTGCGGAAGATAGAACAGTTAAATCTACTAAAGAAGAGATGCTTTCAAGCGCACTTGGATATGCTTCAAAAGTTGTTACCAACTGCGATATTTCTTTGCATAATGATAACTGCGAATATGTTATGCTACCAGTATATATGGTAAATGTAAAATATAAAGACAAGTTTTATATTTTTGCAATGAATGGAGAAAGTGGAGAATTTGTTGGAAATATACCTCTTGATAAAAATAAAGCTGTGATAATGTCTATATTACTTTTTATTATAATATTTGTTTTTATTTTAGTTATTTCATATATTGTATTTAAGTTTGGAGGTAGTAATTAATGAAAAAGCGTTTATGGTTAATTATATGTCTTTTGTTGATTATTCCAACTTATGTCTTTGCAGCAAATGAAAAGGATTTAAAGACAAGAACAAGTTCAAATAATTATGGGGTATCCAAAAAATGGGATATGTCTTCAAGTACTCGAATAAATCATGCACTTTCTACTCCTTATGTTGATGCATCAGAGAAAATTTATGATTATTCAAATATTTTATCTACTACTGATAAAGATGAGTTAAAATTAAAAATGGATAAATTTATTAAAAAGACAGGATTTGACATGGTTTTTGTTTCTGTTGATTTAATATATAATGTAGATTCAACTAATGAAAACTATGCTGCTGATTTTTATGATTATAACGATTTTGGACTAGATGATGAGTATTATTCAGGTGTTTTATTATTAAGAAATACTTATGAAAGTAATCCATATTTTAATATTTATACGTTTGGGAAAGCTCAATTATATTTCACTTATGAAAGACTTGAAAATGTCTTAGATGATATATATCCATATTTTAAAGATGGTGCTGATTATTTAGGAGGCATAAATAAATTCATTGATGAATTGAACTCTTATTATGATAAAGGAAAACCACTTAGTTCTCGAAATGATACATTGGATGAATATGGAAATGTTGTTAAGGGTTATAATCCACCTTATTTAGTTGCTTTTATTGGGGCAATTGCCGTATCAGCAATTGTTGTTTCAATTGAAGTACATAAAAACAAAATGGTAAAAAAAGCTACAACAGCGTTTGATTATTTAGATAAAAATTCGATAAATTACACTAAGAAGGATGATAGATATATAAGAAGCCACACAAGTAGTTATAAGACTAGTTCGTCATCTGGAAGCGGAGGCGGTGGACATAGCATTGGTTCATCAGGCGGTGGACATTCTTCAGGAGGAGGAAGACATGGATAATCTTAATGAATTAAAAGAACATTTAAAAAATTTAGAAAAAAAATTGAATGATATTGGGAGGTCTCTTTGACGTCGACAAAAAATATGAAGAGATAAAAGCATTGGAAGAAAAACTGAATGATTCTTCAATTTGGTCGGATCAAAGTAAATATAATGAAATTAACTCTAATTTAACTCTCTTAAAAAAAGAGGTTGAGGACTATAACGTTTTAAGCAAACAACTTGAAGAAGCAAAACAAACATTGGAACTTCTTGCAGTTGAAAGTGATTTAGATCTTTATAACGAGTTAGTTTCACTTATTAATTCAATATCAACATCTCTTGAAAGTTTAGAATTAAATACTTTATTAAATGGTGAATTTGATAAAAACAAATGTTATTTAGAAATACATCCTGGAGCTGGAGGAACTGAATCACAGGATTGGGCAGACATGCTTCTTAGAATGTATACAATGTATTTTTCTAAAAATGATATACCTTATGAGATAGTTGATAAACAGGATGCAAATGATGCAGGTATTAAAAGCGTTACTATTTATGTAAAAAAAATATATTCCTATGGTTATCTTAAAGGTGAAATTGGTGTACATAGGTTAGTTCGAATAAGTCCGTTTGATTCTAATCATCGAAGACATACTTCATTTGCAGCTGTAAATGTTACTCCGGAAATAGAAGATGCTAATATTGAAATCAATGATGATGATATAAGAGTTGATGTATATCGTTCCAGTGGAAATGGTGGACAAGGAGTAAATACAACTGATTCAGCTGTTAGAATAACTCATTTCCCATCAGGTATTGTTGTAACTGTTCAAAATGAACGTAGTCAAATTAGAAATAAAGAAACAGCAATGAAAATCTTAAAAAGTAAGTTATATAAAATTAAAATGGATGAACAAAATAAAATGTTGAATTCTATAAAAGGAAATAGTTCAATTGATTTTGGAAGTCAAATTCGTAACTACGTTTTAGAACCCTATAGTTTAGTAAAAGATTTAAGAAGTGGTTATGAATCTAATAATCCAACAAAAATTTTGGATGGTGACATTGGTCCAATTATTGAAAGTGTTTTAAAAAGTAGGTAGTTTATGGATAGATTTATTAGAATTTTTAATATAATGTTAGGATGTATTATTATATCTTTTGGACTTAATTATTTTGTATTGCCTAATCAATTAGTTACCATTGGAAGTGATGGCCTAGCTTGTTTGTTTAGCTATATTTTTACATCAAATGTATATATAAATATGTTTATTCTTAATGTTATAATCTTACTTTTTTCTCTAATATTTATTGATAAACAAACTATTAAATTATATATAGTTCCAGCAGTTTTTATACCAATAATTTCATATTTGACTAGTTTTATAAGCAAGAGTTATCCGATACAACTTCCAGAAATGATGGTAAGTATTTTAGTTGCATCATTTTTAATTGGTATAGGGTATAGTTTTATATTTAAAGCTGGTTATAAAGCATCAGTACTATTCATTGTTGAAGATATATTTTCTTCATTAACTAATATACACTCTAAAAGCTATTCTTTTGTTGTGGATATTTTTAATGTAATATTAACCGTGATATTTATAAGTTTAAATGTCGGTTTATATTCTTTAATAATGATAATTATTATTCGTTATTTAATAACTAAAGCAGAGTTTGGTATAAATGATTATAAAATGTTTTATGTTATAACGGATAAAGAAAAAGAAGTTAGAGATTACATCGTTAATGATTTACATTATAAATTGACAACTTTGGATGTAACTGGTGGATATAGTAAGAAAAGCAGTAAGATATTGTTATCTGTTATCTCATCCAATGATTATTATAGGTTAAAAGAAGGAATAAAACTTATAGATAATCATGCTTTTATAGCTATTGTAGATACATATGATTGCATAAATAGAAAGATTGTTGATAATTATGAAAAAGATTAAAGTTGTCATTATTTTATTGTTCAGTTTTATTTTAGTTGGTTGTGGAAGTAAAAATAGTATTACTGGAGATATTTTTGCATCCAAAATGACTGAGATGAATTATTCGATAAAAGATGTGTTAAGCAATTATGACTATGCCGCATCAGCGTATAATGCTTATAAGGATGAAGTAAGTGTATTTTTCCTTAAAGGAAAAAAGAAATATGATGTTGAAGGGATTTTTATTGATGAATATCAAAATCTTTTTAATGAAGTTGGAGAAAAATATGATAAAAAGCTTTCTAGTGGAAAGACTTGGAAAAGTTTAATGTTGAAAACTGATGAAAAAATTTATTATATATCTTGGATAAGTGACTCATATATTATTATTAAGGCTCCTAAGAATAAAACAATTGAAGTTGAAAAAGTAATTAAAACTTTAGGGTATTAATTGTAAAATAGATTGTAAACAGTAAAAATAAATGAATTGTAAATTTACATGTTTGATATAATCTTTATAGGAGAGTGGGATTATGTCAGAAAAAATTAGCATGTTTAATATTGAGCTTGATTCAATCGAACTTGTTTTGGGGAAACTGGTTACTAGACAAAATTCAAGTGTTTTTGATAAGTTATGTATTAAATGTAATGGTTTATTGGATAAAATCATTGATTCTACTCCGGAGATTATTACTTCAGAGGAACGAAGACAAGTAATTAGTATATTAAGAAGACTAAGAGATGCGGCTGTTCGTTTATCAGAGTATAAACAATATCTAATAGCTACAATTGATAACAATATTAAAGCTCTTGAAGAAGAAGGTAAAATTGTTGAATTCCCAAGCGATAATGTTTTATCTTTACAAGAAGAAAAGGCAAGAAAGTTAACTTTAATTAATGAAAATAAAAATGCTGCATAGCATTTTTTTTCATAATATATTCATAATTAAGTTATATATTTTATTTGTTGGATGTGATAGAATATATAATAGGTGGATAAAAATATGGGTGCAAAGACATTTAAAACTCTAGATGAACAAATTGATATATTAAAAGGTAAAGGTCTAGTAATTGATGATATCGAGTATACTAAAAATATTATATTAAGAGAAAATTATTTCTTCTTGATGGGATATCGTCATTTATTTATGAGCAGTGATAATCCTAAATTATTTTTAGAAGGTACTACTTTTAAAGAACTTTATTCTTTATTCTATTTTGATAGGCAATTAAGAAATATAATGTTTAAAAATATCTTGATTATTGAAAATAATACTAAAAGTATATTTTCATATGTTTTATCTCAAAAATATGGTTATAAAGAAAGTGATTATTTAAGAAATATAAACTATAATCAAGCACCTGATAAAATAAGGCAGGTAAATGACTTATTAAAAAAGATGAAACGCCAAATTAGAGTAAATGGTGGTCAACATGAAGCTACAAAGCATTATATTAACAATTATGGTTATATTCCTTTATGGGTAGTTGTTAAAGTTTTATCATTTGGTATTACCAGTGAATTATATACAATATTAAAGCCAAATGATCAAAGGGAAGTAGCTAAATATTATGATGTTGAACCAGAAAATCTAATGCAGTTTTTACCGATATTATCCAATTATCGTAATTTATGTGCTCATGAAGATATTCTTTTTGAACATCGAACTCAAAAAGTTATACCAGATAATATTTATCATGATAATTTGAATATTCCAAAAATAAATGATGAATATATATATGGTAAAGGAGATTTATTTTCGGTAGTTATTATTTTTAAATACTTATTGTCAAAGGATGATTTTAGATTGTTAATGGCTGAGTTATCCTATGAAATAGATGCTTTATCTGGAAAATTAGAAGTAGTATCAATAGATAAAGTACTTGCGAAAATGGGATTTCCAATAAATTATAAATCACTTTTAGATATGGAATAGGAGGGTCTTCTATGGAAGGAGATAAAAAATCAAAAAAAGGATTAAGTGTTGCAATAATTGTAGGTATTATTGTACTTGTACTTGTTGCAATTGGGGATATAGTTGTTAACTATGTACCATTAAAAGAAATTTTTAGTAAAAACGTAAAATATGTTACTGAAAAAGAGGTTACAGTTACTGATAAAGGAATAAGTGATGCGGTTTCTAAACTATATGATGCATCTGTTATTGTTGAAGTTGGAACTAGCGAAGATAAACTAAGTGGTTGGGGAAGCGGTTTTGTTTATAAAACTGATGATAAATATGGTTATATATTTACTAATCACCATGTTGTAGATGGTGCTAAAAGTATAAAAATAGTATTATCTAATGAAACTGAAGTAACTGGAGAACTTGTTGGAAGTGACGAGTATGCTGATGTTGCAGTTGTTAAAATTCCAAAAGATAAAGTTATAGCTGTTGCTGAAATCGGTAAAAGTGAAGATGTTTTAGTTGGAGATACAATATTCGCTATTGGAACTCCAGTAAGTCTTGAATATTCATTCACAGTAACACGTGGAATTCTTAGTGGAAAAAATCGTATGGTAGAAATGAGTTCTTCTGCTAAGAAAAGTTATTATGGACAAAGTGGAGATTCATGGTATATGAATCTATTACAAATTGATGCTTCAATAAACTCTGGTAATTCAGGTGGTCCGCTTGCTAACTCAAATGGTGAAGTAATTGGAATCACAAATAGTAAATTATCATCATCCTCATTAAGTGGTGCATCTATTGAAAACATGGGATTTGCTATTCCAATTGAAGATGCTTTATCTGTTGCTGAATACTTAGAAAATAATGGAAAAGTTACAAGACCTGTTTTAGGTGTAACAATGACATCTGTTGAAGGTGCTGAATATAATGGTGTAAAAATAAGTGATAGTATTACAAGTGGAGCTGTTATTACAGATGTATCAAGTGGTTCTACAGCTGATGCTGCTAAGTTAAAAAAAGGTGATGTAATTATCAAATTAGATGATTATAAAATTAAAGATTATAAATATTTGAAATATTATCTATATCGTTATAGAGTTGGAGATAAAGTAAAAATAACTTATATCAGAGATGGTAAAGAGAAAACTGTTGAAGTTACATTAAAGGATTAGTTTTAATCCTTTTATTTTGTCTTTATTCTTGATATAATACTTTGTGAATTGGATGTGATAACATGGCTTTAAAAGCTGGAATAGTAGGATTACCAAATGTTGGAAAATCAACTTTATTTAATGCAATAACTAAGGCAGGTGCCCTTGCTGCAAATTATCCTTTTGCTACAATTGAACCAAATGTTGGAGTTGTTACTGTACCTGATACAAGACTTGATTATTTAGTTGAATATTATAAACCAAAAAGTGTTGTACCAACTTCATATGAATTTATTGACATAGCTGGTCTTGTTAAGGGTGCATCTAGTGGTGAAGGACTTGGAAATAAATTTTTAAGTCATATTAGGGAAACGGATGCTATAGTTGAAGTTGTTAGATGCTTTGAAAATAAAGATATAACTCATGTTGAAGGAAATGTTGATCCTATAAGAGATATTGAAATAATCAATGTAGAATTAATACTTGCTGATTTAGAGATAATTAACAATCGTTTGAATAAAATTGGTAAGAAAGCAAGTATGACTAAAGATAAAAATGAGCTTTTGGAAATAAACACTTTGAAAAAATCAATGGAAGCTTTAGAAAAGAACATACCTTTAAGAAGAGTTGAATTTGATGATGCAGAAAAACAAGTATTGAAAAATTTTTCCTTTATTACAGCAAAACCAATTATTTATGTTGCTAATGTAAATGAAGAAGATTTATCTGTTGGAAAAAATGAGTATACTGAAAAAGTTCGTGAATATGCTGGTCAAGAAAATGCCGGAGTAATCGTAATGTGTGCTAAGATAGAAGAGGATCTTGCACCACTAGAGGATACAGAAAAACGCGAATTTATGAGTGAACTTGGAATAACTTCTAGTGGTCTTGATAAGTTAATATTTGCAACTTATGATCTACTTGGACTTGCGACATTCTTTACAAGTGGTACTGATGAATGCCGTGCATGGACATTTAAAAAGGGAATGAAAGCTCCGAACTGTGCTGGATTAATTCATACTGATTTTGAAAGAGGATTTATTAAAGCTGAAGTAATGAGTTTCGATGATTTTAAAAATTATGGAAGTGAAATTAAAGTAAAAGAAGCAGGTCGCGTTAGACTTGAAGGAAAAGATTATTTAATGCAAGATGGAGATATAGTTTATTTTAGATTTAATGTTTAATAAATTATATCTTTTTTTCATATATTGTTTACAAAAGAAAGTGATTTTGCTATAATACTCGTGAGCTTGAAGGCTCCTTGCTTCTTAATTGAAGCCAAATAGACCATAAGGAGGTGTAGTATGAACAAATATGAAATGATGTTCATAGTAAAAACTACTGTTGAAGAAGATGCAGCTAAGAAAATTGCTGAAGATTTAAAATCAGTTATCACATCTATGAAAGGTGAAATTACTGATTCTAAAGATTTAGGTAATAAAAAACTTGCTTACTCAATCAATAAAGAGATTACTGGTTTTTACTTTGTAGTTGATTTTAATGCAACAAATGAAATTGTTTCTGAATTAGATCGTAAGGCTAGAATTAATGAAAACGTTCTTAGACATATGATTATCAGATTAGACGAGGAGTAAGATATATGAATAATGTATGCTTAGTTGGAAGATTAACAAGAGATCCAGAACTTAGAACAACTGGTACAGGAATTTCTACAACAACATTTAGTTTAGCTGTTGATGGAAGACCAAGTGCAAATGGAGAACCTCATACAGACTTTATTAATATTGTTGTATGGAGGGTACAAGCTGAAAACGTATGTAAATATTGTTCTAAAGGTAGTATGGTAGCTGTTATTGGAAGAATTACTTCTAGAAGCTATGATGCTCAAGATGGTACAAAGAGATACGTTACAGAAGTTGTAGCAGACAATGTTAGATTCTTAAGTTCAAAAGGAGCTAGTGCTGATAATTCCGTAAATTATAATATGAATAATGCTGGTGAATCATCAAGTACTCCTGCTAACCTTGAAGAAGATCCTTTTAAAGATTTTGGTTCAGAAGTAGTTTTAAGCGATGACGATTTACCATTTTAGAAAGGAATGAATAAAATGGCTGAATTTTTTAGAAAAAAGAAAAAAGTTTGTCAAATGTGCGCTGGTAAAAGCGTTGATTATAAAGATGTAGCAATCATTTCAAAATACATCAATGAAAAAGGTAAAATTATGCCTAGACGTATGACTGGAGCTTGTGCTAAACATCAAAGACATATTGCTCAACAAATTAAAAGAGCAAGATTTATGGCTTTAATACCATTTGTTAAATAAGAGAAACGCAAGTTTCTTTTTTTTGTGCTATAATATGTATCATTAAGGAGACAAATTATGGATAAATGGTATTTATTAAGAAATGCAATTAACAATAAAAATTATGAGGAAGCCGTAAGTTTACTTTATGATATTTCAAAAGGTATAGTAAGCGATAAAAAATTATTTTATTCTTCTTTAATGATTTTAACTAATGTTGGATATATTGCTGATGTAAAAATAATACTTGCAAAGACTTATACTTCAAAAAGCGATGATGAATTAAAAAAAATTATTTTTAATTCCATTGACGAATATGAAAAAGAATGTAGTTTATCAAATGAACAATTAGAAATAACAACTAGATGTATTAAAATGATTAGAGAGGCTTTTACATATGAAGAATATGAACTAGTTTATGATTTATGCGAATGGGGATATTATGTAAGTCAATTACCGATTTTTCTTTATTATGAGGGTAAATGTTTTTATAAATGTCAAATATATGATGCTGCTTCAGAATTATTATTGAAGTATGTGAATCTTGGAAGTGAAAAAGTTTCAAAAGCATACTTATACTTAACAAGAATATCTAGTCTTAAAAAAGAAAAAAAGCAATATGTTGATTATCAAAGAAAAATGAAAATTGCGGACATGACTAATTTGAATTCATTTTATTTTTATGATTTGACTGATTCCTCAGTTGATAAAAGAAAAGCATATCTTCAAGTGAATAGTTTGTTTAACTATTAATCGATTTGTTTCTTCATTTTTGTTGTGGTATAATAACTGGCACATTATGAAGGTGATGAAATGGATTATATTAATGAACTTTTATTACAAGAACGTTATGACGAGGTTTTTAGCCGTATATATTCTCTTGTTGAAGAAAAAGAGGCAACAAAGGAGTTGTATCCAATTTTGTTTAAACTTGCTAAACTAGGATATCATTTTCAAGTATATGATATTTTGACTAATTTAAGTATTCCAGGAAAAATGGAAAAAAGAATAATAGAAAATGAAATAAAAAACGAACAAAAATATATGTTATTAAATGATTATCAAAAGGAAATATATAATGACGCTATTTGGAGAATTTCTGAAGAGATAAAAAACAAAGAGTATATTTCTGCTTATATGTATGCAAGTTATGCATACTCTATAACAGGGATGCCTGAAATGTTATATTATAAAGGTAAAGCGCTTTTTAAAATGAAAGATAATTTTAATGCTCGAAGTGTATTTTTGGAATATATAAAAGTTGGATCTGAACGTGTTAATAAAGCATATATATTTTTACATTCAATTTCTATAAAAGTTCATAGTAAAACTATGGCAAATTACTATAAAAAAGAAATGGATAAACTGGAGTATTTATATCAAAGTAATTTTGATTATAAAGATATTGAATATCATTTGAGATTTTATTAAAAGGAATATTAATGAAAATTTCATAATTATTTGATATAATATTTGAAGATGGAAGTGATAGTATGAAAGTTATATTACTTAAAGACGTAAAAAAACAAGGTAAAAAAGATGAAATAATCAATGTAAGTGATGGTTATGCTCAAAATTATTTAATAAAATTGGGACTTGCTGTTCCTTGTAATGAAGGAAATAAAAAGAAACTTGATAGAACATTAGAGGAAAGAGAAAAAGCGGAAGAATTTCGCGTTAAAGAATGCCAAAAATTGAGTGATGAACTTAAAAATGTTACTATTACATTTGCAGCTAAAACTGGTAAAGATGGTAGAATGTTTGGTTCTATTTCTAATAAACAAATAGCTCAAGAACTTAAGAATAAAGGATACGATATTGATAAAAAGTTAATTGAAAGTGACCATGTAATTGATACTCTTGGAGTACATAAAGTAAAGATAAATTTACATAAAAAGGTTATTGCTTACGTAAATGTTTCAGTTAACTAGGAGGACTTATGGCCGATATAAAAGAAGAACCTAAAAATTTAGAAGCAGAGATGTGTGTTCTTGGTTGTGCATACATGTCTTCATCTGCTTTAGAAAAAGTATGCGATGAACTTTCTAGTGATATGTTTTATGATAAGCGTAATGGAGTTATATATGATGCTTTATCAGAATTAAAAAAAAGAAATGAAAAAATTGATTCAACGATTCTTAAAAATGAGATAGAAAAAAATACACCAATAAACTCAGTTGGTGGTGTTGAATATTTAAGTGATGTTATTGATTCAGTTGTATCAGCTTCTAATATTGATTCATATATAAAAATAGTTAGAGAGAAAGCTTTAAGAAGAAAACTTATCACAGTATGTGAAGATATTGAAAAGAATGCTAGAGTTGAAGATCAAGACACGAATGATTTAATTGAAAGTGCTGAAAAAAAATTATTTACAGTTACTAAAGCGAGAAAAGCTGGAGAATTTAGAACAAGTCGTGAAGTTTTAAAATCAGCTATAAGTCAACTTGAAACATTATCAAAAAATGATTCTGATGTAACTGGTGTTCCAACTGGGTTTTATGATTTTGATAAGTTAACCAGTGGTCTTCATCCAAATGAACTTATAATTATTGCTGCTCGTCCTGCTATGGGTAAAACAGCTTTTGCTTTGAATATAGCTGTAAATGCTGCTTTAGCAACTAACAAGGCTGTTGCTATATTCAATCTAGAAATGGGTGCTGAGCAATTAATGTTCCGTATGCTTTCGGCAGCTAGCTCCGTTGAAGGTAATAAGCTTAAAACCGGTAAATTAAGTCATGATGACTGGAAAAAAATAAATGAAGCAACAAGTGAACTTGGAGATGCACCAATATTTATTGAGGATACTCCAGGTATTACAATAGGTGAGATACGTGCTAAATGTAGACGTCTTGCAAGCGCTGGAAATTTAGGATTAATTGTGATCGATTACTTGCAACTTATAAGTGGTGGTCCTGGTTATGGTAATAATCGTCAACAAGAGGTATCTGATATATCTCGTAGCCTTAAAACAATGGCAATGGAATTAGGTGTTCCAGTTATTGCTCTTGCCCAACTTTCACGTAACGTTGAAGGAAGAGAAAACAAGCGTCCGATTATGTCAGACTTAAGAGAATCAGGTTCAATTGAACAAGATGCCGATATAGTTTCATTTCTTTATAGAGATGATTATTACACTAAACAAGTCGATAACCCGGATGGGGTTTCTATTTCGGAACTTATAATTGGTAAGCATCGTAATGGTGCAACGGGAACAATTGAATTGCTATTTGAAAAGAACATAAGTAATTTTAGAAATTATGTTAAAAATGTAGAAGAAACATAGGTGGTTTAATGAAAGGAAAAATATTGGGGTTTATATTAACAATATTGGTAAGTGGTTTATTGTTCTTTTGTGGAACTAACGTTGATTTTGCATCAGAACCACAAGAAGTTTATCAAGTCTATTTAAATGGTGATAAACTTGGTTTGATTAAATCAAAAGAAAAATTTTTAAATATGATTGATACTGAACAAGAAGCTTTAAGAAAACAATATGGTGTTGATAAAGTATATCCGCCAGATGGTTTAGATATAAAAAAAATATATACATATAATGATGATATTTTAAAAGAAGAAGATGTGTATAATAGTATTAAAGATAAAGAACCTTTTATGATAGAAGGGTATGTTGCTAAAATTGTTTATACTGAAAAGAAAATTATCAACGATGATCAAGTAATTGAACCTGGGGAACCAGTTGAAATAAGCATGATGAGTAAAGATATCATGAAAGAAGCTTTATATAAAACAGCTGCGGCTTTTATTGGATCAAAAAATCTTGATGATTATAACAAAAATACTCAAGAAAAAATTACGGATACTGGATCAATTATTAATTCAGTATATTTTGAAGAAACGATTACTATAAGAAAAGGTTTAGTTTCAACAAATAACATAATATTTAAAGATTCTGGTGAACTTTCTAAATATTTATTATATGGAACTTTGGATGAACAAAAGACATATATAACAAAAGTAGGAGAAAATTTGGATGCTATAGCTGATGCTAATAACTTAAATATTGAGGAGTTAATGATTGCCAATCCTCAATATACTAAGTCAAATGTATTACTTGCAGCAGGTGAAAAAGTAAATGTAGGACTTATTTCTCCATTAGTAAGCGTAGTTTATAAAAAGACTGAAGTAAAAGATATCGAAGTTCAATATAAAACAACATACGTTGATGATAAAAATAGATATACTGATTATAAACAAGTAACAACTCAAGGTCAAAATGGAGTTAAAAGAATTACTCAAGATATAAAGTATGTTAATGGAGAAATAAATTCATTAGTTATAAGCAAAACTGAAACTATTAAAGATCCAGTTAATGAAGTTGTAACAAGAGGAATTAAGAAATCAGCAAGCAGTGGAAGTGAATTCTATCATTCTCCTCAAGGTAACAGTGATTGGAGTTGGCCAACAATATCTCCTTTTGTAATTACTTCTAGATTTAAGTGGCGTTGGGGTAAACAACATCAAGGAATAGACATTTCGGGATGTGGATATCGTTCTCCAATATATGCTGTTCAAGATGGAACAGTTTATAAAGTAAACTATAATTCTAGTTTAAATGAAGGATTATCTATTTATATAGACCATGGTAATGGTTATATCACTCAATATATGCATTTAGCTGCTATCTTAGTTAAAGAAGGACAGACGGTTAAAAGAGAGCAAAAAATTGCATTAATGGGATCAAGTGGTTTCTCAACAGGAACACATTTACATTTAGGTGTATTTAAAGGTAAACCATATCAAGGAGGAGTTGCACTAGATCCTTGTGCATCAATATTCAAATGTTAGTTTCTGTATTAGCAAGTGGAAGTGAAGGAAATTCCACATATTTAAAAATTGGAAATAAAAATATTTTAATAGATATAGGTATGAATAATAAATATATCGCGACTAAATTAGGTGAGTTGGGTGTTGAAACAAAAGATATTGATTATGTTTTTATAACTCATACTCATACTGACCATACAGGAGCAATGAAAGTATTCTTTAAGAAAAATACTCCGTTTGTTTTTGTTGATGAAAAGATGATGATTGAACTTCCTTTCTTAGAGGATTATCCAAATTTATGTTTTGATTCAGATGAAATGGATTTTGGTGATTTTAAAGTAGAACCATTTAGGACAAGCCATGATGCTCCAGGTTCACGAGGATATATTTTTAAAGAAGGGGATAAGAGTTTTGTATATGTAACCGATACGGGATACATAAACCATAAACTTTTTGATAAACTAAGCAATCATGATCTATATGTATTTGAAAGCAACCATGATGTTGAAATGCTGATGCATGGGCCATATCCACCATGGTTAAAAAAACGTATTAGAGGTGATGAAGGCCACTTATCAAATAATCAATGTGGTTTTTATCTAAGTAAATTTATTGGGCCTAAAACCAAAGAAATTGCTCTTGCGCATCTTTCACATGAAAATAATTCTCCGGAGCTTGCTATGAAAACAGTGAAAAATGAATTAGAAGAAAATGGCATTGAGTTTAATAATATAATAATAGCTAAGCAAAGAGAAAGAACTGATTTAATAAAATTATGATTAAGGTAATATGTGTCGGTAAGATAAAAGAAGAATATTTATCTTTAATGATAAATGATTATTATAAAAGAATAAATAAGTACCATAAATTAGAAATAATTGAGCTAAAAGATTCCAATATGGAAGCTGAAGGAGACTTGATTTTAAAAAATTTGAAGCCAACTGATTACATTATTACTTGTGAAATAGATGGTAAAAATTTAAGCAGTGTAGAGCTTTCTAATAAGATTAATGAATGGTTTATAAGTAATTCTAATTTAGTTTTCATAATTGGCGGATCCGATGGAATTGATGAAAGAATAAAGAAGATGAGTAACTATAAGCTATCATTTGGAAGAAATACTTTTCCACATGGAGTGTTTAGAGCAATTCTTTTAGAACAGTTATATAGGTCATTTAAAATACTTAATAATGAGACATATCATAAGTGATGTGTTCTTTTTTTTACAATCTTTTTAACAAATTGTTAAAAAGTAGCTGACAAATAAGTTTGTTTTTAATATTATGTTAATATCAAGAGAAAACATCTCTTGATAAATTATGAATTTTGATATTAACAAAATGTTAGAAAGAGGATTTTATGGAAAAGAAAAAATTAGAAGATTTTGAAAGATGCATATTTAATATTGATATGGTAGAGGGTTTTGTAAATATTGGACCAATGTCCAATAAGAAATATAACTTACTTGTGCCGGCTCAAAAAGAAATTATGGATGATATCAGAAAAGATGGTGAATTAATCACTTTTATTGGAGAAGCACATTCAGAAAATGCTTCAGAATTTAAAAATTACCCACCCCATTGTGAAGTAGGAACTAAAGAAGCTGAATTTATAAGTGATTTTAACGAATATTTAGGATACGTTAATACATTAATCTATCGAAAAAATTCAATTAATGGAATGTTAAATCCAAAATTGCTTGAAGATTTAAAGATGATGACAAATTTAAAAGAAGTTATTTTTACTGGCGTATGCGAGGACTTATGTGTTATGGATTTTGCGCGTACATTTGCAAGATATATGGATGAACTTAATAGAACAGTAAACATGTTTGTTTCTTCTAATGCTGTTGATACGTTTGATGCTGAATATCATAATCGTGAACATTGGAAAAGTGTTGCAAAAGAAGTAATGGAAAGTGCTGGAATCAAATATGTAGAAAATTTTGAAGAATTAAAAAAAGAAGAAAAAAAATTAGATTTGAGGAAGTGTGTTTAGTATGAAAATAGAAAGATTACCAAGAAATTATACATTGTTAACTGATGAGTACGAATTTACAATGTCAGAAACTTATTTTAAAAATGGAAAGAAAGATGAGATAGCCGTATTTGATGTTTTCTTTAGAAAAGTTCCAACAAATGGTGGTTATGCTATAATGGCTGGACTTGATAAAGTTATTGAATATATTAGCAATCTACATTTTGGAGAAGAAGAAATTTCTTATTTAAAACGTGGAGAATATGATGAAAATTTCATTGAATATTTAAAAAATTTCAAATTTACAGGAAACATTTATGCTATACCTGATGGTACTCCAGTATTTCCGAATGAACCAATAATTACTGTTGAAGCTCCAATTATTGAAGCTCAAGTTGTTGAAACGGCAATTTTATCCCTAGTAAATGGTGCGATGGAACATGCAACCGGTGCAAGAAGAATAGTTGAAGCAACTCCTAAAAATGTACCAATTATGGAATTTGGCAGTAGAAGAGCTGATGGTTTGGAGGCAGCAATAGATGCTTCTCTTTATGGAATTATGGCTGGGTGTTTAGGAACAAGCAATGCATACGCTGCTAACATGCTTGGTATTCAAGCGTTGGGAACTCAAGCTCATAGTTATATAGAAACATTTGATACAGAGTATGATGCTTTTCTTGCTTATGCTATCATCAATCCAAATAATTGTTTATTATTAGTTGATACAATTGATACATTAAAAAGTGGAATTCCAAATGCAATTAGAGTGGCTAAAGAATATTTAATTCCAAATGGATATAGATTAAAAGGGATTCGTATAGATTCTGGAGATCTTGCTTATCTTTCTAAAAAGGCAAGAATGATGTTAGATGAAGCTGGACTTAATGATGCTCAAATATGTCTAAGCAACGGCTTAAATGCTAATATAATTAAATCACTTGTTGATGAGGGCGCTTGTTTTAATTCTTTAGGAGTAGGCGATAATATTTCTAAACCTGATGGTCGTATGGGTTGTGTTTATAAAGAAGTTGCTATAGTTAAAGATGGAAAAAGAATTCCTAAAATAAAACTTAGTAATGATATAGTTAAAACAATAAATCCAGATTTTAAAGATTTATATCGTGCATATGATAAAGAAACAGGTTATGCTCTTGCTGATATTATGGTAAGACATGGTGAAAGTGTTAAAGGTGATAAATTAATAATAGTTGATCCAGTAAACATTTTAAAACAAAGTGAGATTAGCAACTATACTTTAGTACCACTTCAAAAACAAATATTTAAAGATGGTGTTTTGGTATATGATGATCCAACAATATTAGAAAAGCGTGATTATTGTGAAGCTCAAATGAGTACGATTTATCCAGAAGTAAAAAGAGAAGTTAATCCACATACTTATTACGTTGATGGAACACAAGAGTATGTTGAATTTAAAAATAATATGATAAAAAGTTTAAGAAATAGAGAATTAGGAGGAAAATAGTATGTTTAATGCGAAGAAAGAAACAAAAAATATTATAAATTTTATTAGAAAATATTATGAAGATAATAACTTAGGTGGTTGTGTTTTAGGTATAAGTGGAGGAAAAGATTCTGCTGTAGTTGCTGCAATAATGTGTGAGGCAATAGGTAAAGAAAATGTTTTAGGAGTAACACTTCCATGCCATTCAAAAGAAAGTGATAAAAGTGATGCCAAACTTGTAAGTGATGCATTCGGTTTTGAACTTGTTGATTTAGATTTAACTGATGCATTTGAGGCAATAAAAGGGAAAGTTAATTTATTAGGAAACTTTACCGATGAAGAAACTCTCAATAGTGATATCAACTTAAAACCAAGATTAAGAATGAGTGCTGTTTATTATTTAGCTGCTTTGAAAACAGCTTTAACTCATAAAACTTATATAGTTGCTGGAACTAGCAATAAAAGTGAATTATTTGTAGGTTATTTTACTAAAGGTGGAGATTCTGTTCATGATATAGGAGTTTTAACTGATTATACAGTTGACGAAGTTATTAAAATTGGTGAAGTTTTGAATGTACCAGCCTCTGTTTTATATAAAGCCCCTAGTGATGGTTTATCAAATAAAACGGATGAGGATAAATTAGGTGTTACTTATGCTGATATAAAAAAATATATGAATAGTGAAAAATTGGATAAAAAGATAAGTGATAAAATCGAAAAACTTCATAGTAATGCTTATCATAAATTTAATTTACCATATTATAAGAGATAATCATGAAAATAGGTATATTTGGTGGAACATTTAATCCTCCGCATAAGATGCATTTAAAAATAGCTCTTTCACTAATAGAAAAAAATTATGTTGATAAAGTTATATTTGTTCCAACCGGAAATAAGTATGATAGAAAAGATTTAAACAATGAAATAGATAGACTTAATATGGTAAATCTAATGATTAAGGATTATAAAAACTTGGGATCAAGCGATTATGAGCTTGGAAAGGAAAGAGTTTATACATATCAAACTTTAAACTATTTTAAGAAATTATATAAAAACGATGAAATATATTTCATGTGTGGAAGTGATAATATAAATGATTTTAAAACTTGGAAAAATTATGAATATATCTTAAATAATTTTAAAGTTTTAGTAATACCTAGAAATAATGAAAAGATCAATATAAAAAGCTCAAATATTATACTTACAGATGTTAAAGCTGATAATTTATCCTCAACATATATTAGAAATAATATTAAAAATATTAAGAACATAGACGATTTAATTGATAAAAAAGTATTAGATTATATTAAAGAAAGGAATTTCTATGAAAGAGGTTGTTGAATCATTAATAGAAAAACATAAAAGAATAGCTACAATGGAATCATGTACTGGTGGGTTTATAGCTTCAAGCATTACAGATATAGAAGGTTCTAGTGAAATATTAACTTTTAGTGCGGTTACTTATTCTAATGAATATAAAATTAAGCTTGGAGTTAATGAGAAAACAATTGATGTTTACTCAGTATACAGTATAGAAGTAGCTGAGGAGATGGCTAAAAATATAGCCAACATTGCATTAAGTGATTATGGCGTAGGAATAACTGGTAAAATAAATCGAAGTGATAAAAATAATTTATATGGGGAGGACAACAAAATATATTATTCAATATATGATAAAGCAAATAATAAATTTTATGATTTTGAGTTAACTGCTATCGACGATACGAGATATAATAATAAAATATTTATAAAAAATAATATAGCTATATCTCTTTTAAAAATACTAAAAAAGGAAGAAGAAAATAATTAACAAATTTAAACTACTAAAAAAATATGTTATAATCAAATTGTTATGAAGAGGTGTTCTATGTATAAAACTGAAGAAGAATTTTTAAGTCATTATAATCCTGATGAATTTGATAGATTTTCAATAACAACAGATGTTTTAGTAATAAGTATAAGTGATGAAGAGTCTACTAATTATCGTAAAACTAGTGAAAAAGTAATGAGTATTTTATTGGTAAAAAGAAATAATTTTCCGTTTAAAGATAAATGGTGCTTGCCCGGAGGATTTATTCGCGTTGATGAAGAATTAGAAAGTGCTCCAGCAAGGATTTTGGAGAATGAAACAAATGTTAAAGATATTTATTTAGAGCAACTTTATACTTTTGGTGGTGTTAAAAGAGATCCAAGAATGCGTGTTATATCTACAACCTATATGGCTCTAGTTGATAAAAATAGAATGAATACTGAGTTAAAAAATGAGGCTAAATGGTTTAATTTGAGTGTAAGTGAAGAAAATAATTTAATTCATTTGACTTTAACTAATGGTGATACAGTAATTACTGCTGTTGTTAAGAAGACTTTAAGAGAAAAAACTACTGATAGATATGAATTCAGTATAGTTGAAAATGATTCTATTGCATTTGATCATCCATTAGTTATTGTTTCTGGAATAGAAAGATTAAAAAATAAGATTGAATATACTGATGTAGTATTTAATATGATGCCTAAATATTTTACTTTAGGAGAGCTTCAGAAAGTATATGAAGTAATCTTAAATAAAAAACTTTTGGATCCAGCATTTAGAAGAATTATTGCTAATAAAGTAGAAGAAACTGATGAGATGAAAACAGGTGGAGGTCATAGACCATCAAGATTATTTAAATATAGAGGAGGAAAATAAAATGATTGGTAATGATTGGGATAATGTTCTTACTCCAATATATAAGGGTGATTATTTTGAACCTCTTTTAAAACGTGTTCAACATGAGTATAGTGTTCATACAGTTTATCCAAGTAAAAAAGAAGTGTTTAATGCTTTAAGACTTACTCCTTTTAAAGATGTAAAAGTTGTTATAGTTGGACAAGATCCATATCATGGAGAAGGAGAAGCTCATGGTCTTTCTTTTTCGGTAAGAGATGGTGTAAGAATACCACCTAGTTTAAAAAATATATATAAAGAATTATATGATGACTTAGGAGTTCCTATAAGAAATACGGGAGATTTAACTTGTTGGGCTAAACAAGGAGTATTACTTTTAAACTCAACTCTAACTGTTGTTAAAGATACCCCTAATTCACATAGCAATATTGGATGGCAACAATTTACTGATGATGTTATTTCTTTAATAGATGAAAATAAAAGAGATGTTGTGTTTATTCTTTGGGGTAATTATGCTAGAAGTAAAAAAGCATTAATAAAAAACAATTATATAATTGAAAGTGCTCATCCATCACCTTTCAGCGCAAGAAATGGGTTTTTTGGATCAAAACCTTTTTCAAGAACAAATGAATATTTAAAAAGTAAAGGTTTAGAAGAAATCAAATGGTAAAAATTATTATAAAGAATTTTGTGGAAAAATTTTAAATGAGGAACTTATAGAAACTTTAGAAGAAAGTAATATAATATTAAATGAAATTGAGAAAGGAAAAAGAAGTGGGTTTAACAGTATAGAACAATTAGTCAATTCATTAGATAACTAAACGCAAAAATAATGTAAAACATGTTTTTGCTTTTTTTTGTTGAAAAGCTCATAGTTTTCGACAAAAATAGACAAAAAAGATAAAAAATAATGAATGTCAAGTATTGATTTAAGTATTGACAAGATAGTATAATTTAAGAAGATGATAGAGGTGTGTGTAAAATGGAAAGAAGAAAAGTTCCTAATATAGTAGGAGTCTCTTTAGATGAGGCAAAAGAAATATTAGAAAAAGCAAATATAGAAATAGAAAAAGAGAAAAAGAAAATAGATATATTTGAAAAAAGTGGAACAGTAGTAAAAGTAGAACCAAAAGAAGAAACAATTTTAAAAAAGAATGAGAAAGTAGTTTTATATGTAAGTGATAGAAAACCAATACTAATAATAATTCTTTTATTTTTACTATGCGCATTCTTAGGAAGAACAAGTTTAGGAAAAACTATCATAAGGGGAGCAGAAGATAAAGTAATAAGAGTATTAAATTTGAGTAAACCAACAGCACCAGAAATCACGGGAGGAAGCAAAGAATGGGCTCAAAGCCAAGTAGTAAAAGTAAAAAAAGATAGTTATGCAAAAAAAGGATTAGCATACTATGAGTATTGTGTAGGAACAAATCTAAATAAATGTGTATGGAAGAAAACAAACACAAAAAATGTAAGAGTAAGTAAAACAGGAAAATGGAAAGTAGTATTTAGAGGAGTAGATAAAGCAGGAAATACAAGTAGTAACTCAAATATAGAAGAAGTATATATAGATAACAATAATCCAATAATAAATAAAGTAAGCATAAAGAATAAAAAAGTGAAGATTGAAGCAACAGACAAAGAAAGTGGAATAAAGGAGTATTACTATAGTTTAGATGGAGAGAATTATAAAGAAACACGAAAAGAATTTGAAATAAAAGATAAAACAGAAAAAATAAGTATAAAAGTAGAAGATAAAGCGGGAAATAAAACAACTGTAGAAGTACCAGTAGAAAAGGAAAACGAAATAAATTCTACAAGTACAACAACAAAAGTAGTAGGAGAAAAAACAACAACTACAAACGAAATAACAACAAAAAAACCAACAGATGTAACAAATCCAGAAACAAGTACAATAACAAGTACAACAACAAATGCAACAACAAGTGCAATTAAACCAACAAGTACAACGACAAAAAAAGGTTTAGAATATGATATACCAAAAATTAACTTAGATAAAGTGCCAGTAGAATTTGTATATGGAAGTGAGTATGAATTACCAAGTTATGTAGATTTTGGAAATGATGAAGGAACATATAAATGTGTAGTAGAAGGAAAAGAAGAAAAAACAACAAAGAATTTAGGAATTGGAAAACACTTAATAGTATGTGAAGCAACATCAAAGCATAATAAAAGAACAATGGTAGAAAAAGAAGTAGAAGTAAAGGTAAAAAGTGGCGAAGAAGAAATTTGGGATGGATGGATAAGATTAAATTTGAATTATCCAGATAATTCAACAAACTGGGAATGGAGAATAGGAAAAGAAGGAGAAATTCGAGATGGATATGAGTATACTGGATGGCAAGACTATACAGGACCAATACTAGTAAAACTAGAAGATGTAAAAGACGTATATATAAGATATGATTTACTAGGAGAAACATATATAATCGCACCGAATGGAAAAGTAGCAGTAGATATAGAACCAGCAAAATATGCATTAAAGGGAAATGAAAAGACAAAAGTAAAAATAGTCTATGAAACAAATGTTGAGACAAAAGAGTATCGAATAGCAGGAGGAGAATGGGAAGACTATACAGGAGAATTTGAGGTTGAAAAGAACACATTAATAGAGGCAAGAGGAATAAGAAACGAAAAAGTATATGATTCAGATGGAAATTACTTGTATACAAAAAAGGTAACAGGAACAGATTCAGTATTCATAGGAGAAAAAAATGCAACAAGTGGAGGAACAACAAGTGGAGGAGATAAGGGGTCATTTGAATATGAAGTAGTAGTAAGACCAAATGGAAGTTATACAAAGCCAAAAAAAGATACATTACCAAGCACATATTTAGAAGGGCCGGAAATAAAAGTAAGTCCAACAGAAATGACAGAAAGTGTAATAGTAAAAGTAATACCAAAAGAAAAGGCAAGCAAAACATATATAAAAGTAGGAGATGGAAACTACCAAGAATACACAGGAGAAATAAGCGTTAGTAAAAATGTGTTAATAAGAGCATATTACATAAGAGAAGAAGACGGAAAAACGAGTGAAACAAGTTATTATTATATTCAAAATATAAAGAAAGCAAGTAAGCCATATGTTAGAATTGATGCAACACCAGATTATTTAAGTGAAAAAGTAGATAAAGTAACAGTAAAAATAAGTGGAAGCAATTATGCAAAACTAGAATATAGCTTAGATGGAGTAATATATGAAGAATATAAAGGAGAACTAACAGTAGAAGAAAGTCAAACAATCTATGCAAAAGGAACAAATGAATTTGGAGAGACAATAGAAAGTTTAGATATAACAACAAGAACCAGTCCAAAAGAAAAAGAGAATATTGAAATCTCAATAGAAGTAAGTCCAAGAAAAGAAGAAGTAGAAGGATTAATAAATAAAGCCAAAGTAAAAATAACATATGAAAAGAAAGCAACAAAGAGATATTATAAACTAGGATACTATGGAGAATGGAAAGAATACACAGGGGAGTTTGAAATAACAGATAATGTAACAATCTATGCATATGCAACTGGAGATAATGCAGTTGGAAATGCAAGAAAAAGTGTAAACTATTTAACAACAGGAATAGCAAGTCCAATAATAAGCATAGAACCATACGGAAAAAGCCAACAAGTAAAAGTAAGTATAGAATATGCAAGTACAGCAGAGATAACAAGATATAAAATAGGAAATGGAGAATATAGAGATTATAATGGACCATTCTATGTATATGAAAGTGAGACAATCTATGCATATAATAAAGATGAATTAGGAAATACGGGAACAAGTGAATACAGAATTAAAAACATAGTAAGCGCACCAAACTATGTATCAATAGATAAAGGGAAATACTATATAATAAAATTAAATTATCCAGAGACATCAAGTAATCGAGAATATAAATGGAAAAGTGATGGAGTATGGAAGAGTTATAATGGATATGGGATTCTATTAATAAAACCAGAATATAAAGAAGAATTTAAAGATATCAAAGATGGAATAAAAGTAGAAGATGAATATGGAAAAGAAATAATATTTACAGATCATTACTACTTTATAGATGTACCATTCAGTGAACTAATGGAAAACTTGTTTATGAGATGGGATACAGAAAAGATAAGTGCTCCAAAGATAATCGAGATACCAGAAGAAGTAACAAGAGAAGCAAGCATATCAATCGTATATAATAAAGCATTAGTAAAGAAGTTATATAAGATAGTATATGAAGATGGAGAAGAAACAGAATGGTTAACTTACGAAAAACCATTTAAGATAGATAAAAATAAAGCAACAATCTATGCAAAAGGAATAACAAGAAGTGAAAGTGAAAGCAAAGTAGGAAGTAAAACTATAACAAATATAGATGATACAGACCCAGAAATAAGAGTAAAAGGGAACTTTGAAAAAGCAGCAAGACAAATAAATGTAACAGTAAATGCTATAGATGAATTTGGAATAGATAAAGTAAAATTTGCAAAAGGAGAACAAACAAAAGAGTACTTTAAAAAGAATGGAAAAGGAATAAGAAATGGAAGTTCATTTAAAGTAGAGGAGAATGGAAAATATACTATATATGCAGTAGACTATGTTGGAAATGAAGTAATAAAAGTAATAGAAATAACAAACATAGATAAAAAAGCTCCAAATATAAGAATAAATATCTTAACAGAGAGTTATGGAACGGAAGCAGAGATAGAAATCGAATATGGAGATTCAGTAAAGAAAGAATACAAGATAGGAAAAAATGGAAGTTATAAAGAGTATACAGGAACAATAAAGATAACATCAAATGAAGTATTAGATTTAGTAAATGAAGATGGAAGCTTAACAATATATGGAAGAGGAACAGATGAAGCAGGAAATGTTAGTGAAGTAAGCGAAGATGTTTATATACTAGATTTAGATGCACCAGCAACACCAGAGATAACAGCTGGAGCAGGATATCCAATATTAACAGAATATGGAGTAAAACTAGGAAGTAAGAGTTATATCAAATATGATAATAGAGATGATATAACAAATTACTATTCAATAGATAATGGAGCAACATGGAAGGTATACACAGGGCCATTTGAAATAACAAGCGGAACAATAAAGGCGAAGAGTGTAAAGAAAGAATCAGGCTTAACAATAGAAGCAACGAAGAAAGTAGATATGCCAAGTGATGCATTAGGGTCAGAAGCATATGATGGGGATGAAAATACATATGTAGAGGCAATAAATGCCACAGCAAACAAATATATTAATGTATCGAAGGAATTATGGAATCAGAA
>ERZ1673743.143-NODE-143-length-122562-cov-20.032708_pt1 | contig 122562 bp, 105 predicted proteins | sample MGYA00580197_ERZ1673743 | MGnify/ENA primary metagenome ERZ1673743 (study PRJEB41218, sample SAMN15661795) | gut metagenome | host: Homo sapiens | place: Canada: London | collected 2015-08-20/2019-03-30 | study: EMG produced TPA metagenomics assembly of...
GACCCTCTGCTTGTAAGGCAGACGCTCTGAACCAGCTGAGCTAAGCGCCCTTTCTCGTCGAAAGCGGTGCAAAGTTAAGGCGATTTTCTGAACTGTGCAAATTTTTGGCGATTTTTTTGACCGGAGGATGAATTTTTATCAAAAATCGATGGCTTGTCCAGCGATTCGGGCGTCGGTGGCGGCCATGGCGAGGCAGAGGAGGGGTGCCCGGCGCGGGTCGCGGCCCCGGAGCAGTATGAGGTTTTCATCGCCGGGCGCAACTGCGGCGGGGTCGGGGTTGAGTAGGATGATGCGCAGGCCGTGCATCCAGGGCTCGAAGGTGCGGGCGATGACGGTGTCGACCTTTTCGCCGCGGGCGGCGATGTCGGCCAGGGCGGCCTCCGTGCCTGCGTCTGTGTTGTAGAATCGGGCTCCGCGGCCGGGAGCGGGATCGGCGGGAGCGATGACGGCGATGCGGCACGAAGCGGCGGCGAAGATGTCGATGACGGGGCCGGCGAGGTCGGCGTCGGGGCGGTAGAGTACGACTGTGCGGGGCGCGTAGCGGATGACGGCTGTGCCGGGGCGACGGCCGGCGAGACGCACGGGGCCGGCGGGTCGGCCGGCGCGGTAGTCGGCCATGCGTTTTTCGAGATAGTTATCTGCCATGGTATTCTTTTAATGCTTTCAGAAATTCGGCGCCGAAGCGGCGGGCTTTCTCGCGGCCGATGCCGCTGACGTCGAGCAGCTTGTCGAAAGTGGACGGGCGTCGGGTGGCCATGTCGAGCAGCGACGAGTCGCTGAGGACCATGTAGGCGGGGAGGCCTGCGCGGCGTGCGATGTCGCGGCGGACGGTCTTGAGATGCTCGAAGAGCTGATAGTCGGGGGCTGTGGCGCCGGGGATGGCCGGAGCTGCGGCACGCGGCCGTCGGCGGTATTCGGGGGCCTGGAAGCGCGGAAGCAATATGCGCTCGGCGCCTCGGACGACGCGCATGCCGTAGGTGGTGACGGAGAGGCGGCCGCCGTCGGCAACGGAGACGTCGAGGAGTCCGAGCTGAACCATCTGCTGGATGTAGAAGCGCCAGTCGGCGGCGGGTAGGTCGCGGCCGACGCCATATGTGCGGATGCGGTCGTAGCCTTTTTGGCGGAGTTCGGCGCGGGCGCTTCCGCGGAGGATGTCGACGAGCATGAGCTGTCCGATCTGCGAGTCGGTGCGCAGGATGGCGCTGGCGGCCATCTGCACTAAAACGGATCCGTCGAAGCGTTCGGGCGGGTCGGTGCAAATGTCGCAGTTACCGCAGTCGGCGACGGCTTCCTCGCCGAAGTAGCTGAGCAGGATGCGGCGGCGGCATACGCGCGCCTCGGCGTATTCCTTCATGCGCTCGAGCTTCTCGGCGGCGACCATCTGGCGGCCGCTGTCGTCGGCGAACTTGCGGCGCATGATGAGGTCCTGAAGCGAGTAGAAGAGGATAGTCTCGGAGGGTAGGCCGTCGCGCCCGGCGCGGCCGATCTCCTGGTAGTAGCTCTCGATGGTGCCGGGCAGGTTGTTGTGGACGACCCAGCGGATGTTGCTCTTGTCGATGCCCATGCCGAAGGCGATGGTGGCGCAGACGACCTGAACGTCGCCGTCGGAGAATGCGCGGCGTGCGGCCTCGCGGTCGGCGGCCGACATGCCGGCGTGGTATACGGCCGATCGGAATCCGCTGCGGGTCAGGGCCTCGTGCATCTTTTCGGCGCCTTCGCGCGAGAGTGTGTAGACGATGCCGGTGTCGGAGGGGTAGCGGCGTATCAGCTCGGCGACGGCGCGCAGGCGGTCGCGGGCGGAAGCGCCCTGTACGACGGATAGCGAGAGGTTGGGGCGGTTGAACGAGCCGAGCCACACGAGCGGGTCTGCGAGGGCGAGCTGGCGGGCGATGTCGCGTCGTGTGTCGCGGTCGGCGGTGGCGGTGAGGGCCATGACGGGCGCGTCGGGAAACAGATCCTTGATGCATGCGAGCTGCGTGTATACGGGCCGGAAATCGTGGCCCCACTGCGAGATGCAGTGAGCCTCGTCGATGGCGACGAGCGACACCGGCAGTCGACGGAGCCAGGTGTCGGCGTCGGCGAGCAGGCGCTCGGGTGACATATAGAGGATCTTGATCTTGCCGGCGAGGGCGGCTTCGGCGGCGGCTCGTGAGTCGCTTTCGGCGCGGCCCGAATGGATGGCTGCGGCTGGAATGCCGTTGGCCACGAGAGCCTGTACCTGGTCCTGCATCAGGGCTATCAGGGGCGAGACGACGATGGCTGTGCCGGCGAGCAGGAGGGCCGGCATCTGGTAGCAGAGCGACTTGCCGCCGCCTGTGGGCATGATGACCAGCGAGTCGCGCCCGCGGCAGGCGGCGTCGATCACCTCCCACTGGCCGGCACGGAAGCTGCCGTAGCCGTAGAAGTTGCGGAGCACGCGGAGTGCGTCGGATTTTTGGATCGGTGTCATGGCGGCGGTTTTAAAAGGCTGCCCGCGGCCGGAGGCCACGGGCAGGGTATGGGAGGGGTTGAAAATGCGGAGCTGTCAATCGACGGTCCAGGTCTCGCCGGCGAGGATCATGTCGCGGAGCGAGTCGAATCCCTTGGCGGCGCGTACCCGGTCGACCTGCTCGCTGACGCCGGTCTCGTAGGTGGGTGCCTCGACGTCGCGGATGACTCCGACGGCCAGGGGGAGGGTGATACCGTCCATCATGGCCAGCTGCTGGTGCAGGAAGTTGGATGCGGTGTGGGCGTCGTGTACGAGTACGTCGTTGATGGTGTAGCCGTCGCGGCCGATCTTCACTGCCTTGAGTCCGAATCCGTCCTGCACGAGGCCCATGTCGCCGTCCTTGCCGAAGATCATCTTCTCGCCGTGGCGCAGGTGTATGGTGCGGTCGGCGCGGACTTCCTTATCGGTTATGGGATTGTGGATGCCGTTGTTGAAGATGACGCAGTTCTGGAGTATTTCGGTGACTGATGTGCCCTTGTGGCGGGCGGCCGCCGTGAGGACCTCCTGGGATGTGGCCAGCTCGACATCGATAGATCGGCCGAAGAAGTTGCCGCGCGCGCCGAATACGAGCTCGGCGGGGATGAAGGGGTCTTCGACGGTGCCGTAGGGCGAAGACTTCGACACGAAGCCTCGTGCGCTGGTCGGCGAGTACTGTCCCTTGGTGAGGCCGTAGATCTTGTTGTTGAACAGGATGATGTTGATGTCGATGTTGCGTCGTACGGCGTGAATGAAGTGGTTGCCGCCGATAGCGAGTCCGTCGCCGTCGCCGGAGATCTGCCATACGGTCATCTCGGGATTGGCGACCTTGAAGCCGGTAGCGATGGCTGCCGCGCGACCGTGGATGGTGTGGAAGCCGTAGGTGTTCATGTAGTAGGGCAGGCGCGATGAGCAACCGATGCCGGAAATCACGGCTGTCATGTGTGGGGCGACACCGAGAGCGGCCATTGCCTTGTGGAGAGTGTTCAGGATGGCGTGGTCGCCGCAGCCGGGGCACCAGCGCACCGACTGATCGCTCTTGAATGAAGCTGGTGTATAGTTGTTTTCCATCTCTTAAGCCTTATCGATGATACACTTGAGCTTGTCCTTGACCTCAGCGACGGTGAAGGGCTGGCCCTGGATTTTGTTGATGCGCCGGATGTCGACTCCGGGAAGCTTGCTCTGGAGGTAGTCGGCGAGCATGCCCGTGTTGAGCTCGGCGACCACAACGTTCTTGTAGCTGCGGAATAAGTCGAGGGCGTTGGCGGGCAGGGGGTTGATGTATCGCAGCTGTGCGAGCGCGACGGGAGTGCCTTCGGCGCAGAGCTCTTCGGCTGCTGTGCGGAGGTGTCCGTATGTGCCGCCCCAACCGATGAGCAGGGTGTCGGCGGCAGCGTCGCCGTCGAGCTCGAGGGCCGGGATGTCGTCGGCGATGCGTGCGATCTTTTCGCGGCGTATGCATACCATCTTCTCGTGGTTGGCGGGGTCGGTGGAAATGGCGCCGGTGAGGGCGTCCTTCTCCAGGCCGCCGAGGCGGTGCATGGCGCCTTCGGTGCCGGGAATGGCCCAGTAGCGGACTTGTGTGCGGCCGTCGCGCTCGTAGGGGCGCCATCCACCCTCGGCGATGCGTTCGGCGGGGAGGTAGGGTACTTTGATTTCGGGATACTCGTCGTCGTCGGGCACGCGCCAGGCGCTGGATCCATTGCCTATGAATGCGTCGGTGAGGAGTATCACCGGAGTCATGTGCTCGATGGCGATGCGTGCGGCCTCGAATGCCATGGTGAAGCAGTCGGTGGGAGTGGCGGCCGCCACTACGGCAACGGGGGACTCGCCGTTGCGGCCGTAGAGGGCCTGCATGAGGTCGGTCTGCTCGGTCTTGGTGGGCAGGCCGGTGGAGGGACCGCCGCGCTGGACGTCGATGACCACGAGGGGCAGCTCGGCCATGACTGCCAGGCCGATGCCTTCGCTCTTGAGAGCGAGGCCGGGACCTGATGTTGATGTGACGGCCAGGTTGCCGGCGAATGACGCGCCTATGGCCGAGCATACGCCGGCGATCTCGTCCTCCATCTGGATGGCTTTGACGCCCAGATCCTTGCGCTTGGCGAGCTCGTGGAGGATGTCGGTGGCCGGTGTGATGGGGTAGGATCCGAGGAACAGTGGGCGGCCCGACTTCTGGGATGCCATGATGAGGCCCCAGGCGGTGGCGGTGTTGCCGTTGATGTCGGTGTAGACGCCCGGCACGGGCTCGTCGCTCTCGATGCGGTACGTCGAGACAGATGCGTGTATGTTGCTGCCGTAGTTGTAGCCGGCCTCGATGACTTTGGCGTTGGCCTCGTAGATGGCGGGCTTTTTGGCGAATTTCTTCCTGAGGTGGCGCAGGGCGGCGTCGAGGGGCCGGTCGAAGAGCCAGCATACGAGGCCGAGGGCGAAGATATTGCGGCACTTGAGGACGCTCTTGTTGTCGAGGCCGCAGTCTTCGAGGGCGGCCTTAGTCATGGATGTGACGGGAACCTCGACGACCTGGGCGGTGATGCCGAGTTCGGCGAATGGATCGTCGGTGGTGAAGAGGGCCTTGCGGAGGTCGGCTTCCTTGAATGAGTCGATGTCGACGATGATCACGCCGCCGGGCTTGAGGAATCTGACATTCTGCTTCAGGGCGGCGGGATTCATGGCGATGAGAACGTCGCAGCGGTCGCCGGGAGTGTGTACGCCGACTCCGACGCTTACCTGGAATCCGGAAACGCCGCTGAGCGAACCCTGCGGAGCGCGAATCTCGGCCGGATAGTCGGGGAAGGTCGAAACCTGGTTGCCCACGCCGGCAGAGACGTTTGTGAAAATGTTGCCCGCAAGCTGCATGCCGTCGCCGGAGTCGCCGGAGAAACGGACTACAACCTTGTCGAGAACTTTTACATTTGTTTTCTCTAACATATTGATTTGAGGTTATTTAGCGTAAGACTGTTAGTGTCTGTCGGTAATTTGCGCAAAGGTAGGCATTTATTTTCATTAAAAAAAATTAAAATGAAGAGTTGAGGCGCAGGCTCAGAGCGCCTGCTTTCCATGGCTGCTTTCCGAAAAAATTTGCGGAAGAAGGGAAAATTGTGTAAATTTGCAGACTATGAGTGAAACGCTGAATTTCGAGGGGGAGGACAGCACTGGCGCAGTGCCCTCCACGACATATACAGAGGACGATATCCGCACGCTGGACCCGCTGGAGCATATCCGGACGCGGCCGGGCATGTACATCGGCAAGCTGGGCGACGGCTCGAGCGCCGACGACGGCATCTACGTGCTGCTCAAGGAGGTGGTGGACAACGCCATCGACGAATACACCATGGGCTTCGGGCGCCAGATCGACGTGACGGTGGCCGACGGGGTGGTGTCGGTGCGCGACTTCGGGCGCGGCATCCCGCTGGGCAAGCTGATCGCCTGCTCGTCGACCATGAACACCGGAGCCAAGTATGACAGCGCGGTGTTCAAGAAGTCGGTGGGTCTCAACGGCGTGGGCATCAAGGCCGTGAACGCCCTGTCGAGCGAGTTCGAGATCATGGCCGTGCGCGACGGCCAGTCGAAGCTGGCGCGTTTTTCGGCGGGGGAGCTTCAGTACGAGAGCGATATCGAGGCAAGCGACGAGCAGAACGGCACGTACGTGCGCTTCCGCCCTGACGGGTCGATCTTTACCGGCTACGAATACCGCGAGGAGTACGTCGAGGCGCTGCTGCGCAACTACACCTACCTCAACACCGGGCTGGTTATCATGTACAACGGGCGGCGGCTTGTGTCGCGCGAGGGACTTCTCGACCTGCTGTCGCAGTCGATGGCCAAGGATCCGCTCTACCCGATCATCCACCTGAAGGGGACGGATATCGAGGTGGCCATCACGCACGCCAACCAGTACGGCGAGGAGTACTATTCGTTTGTCAACGGGCAGCATACGACGCTCGGTGGCACGCACCTGACGGCCTTCAAGGAGGCGGTGTCGCGCACGGTTAAGGAGTATTTCGGGCGCAGCTTCGAGTATTCGGACATCCGCAACGGCATAGTGGCGGCGATCGCCGTCAAGGTCGAGGAGCCGGTATTCGAGTCGCAGACCAAGACCAAACTGGGCTCGCGCGACATGGCGCCCGACGGGCCGACCGTGGCCAAATTCGTGGGCGACTTCATCAAGAAGGAGCTGGACGATTACCTGCACCGCAACCTTGACGTGGCGGAGGCACTGCTGCGCAAGGTTCAGGAGAGCGAGCGCGACCGCAAGGCCATGGCCGGCGTGACGAAGCTCGTGCGCGACCGCGTCAAGAAAGTCAGCGTCCACAACCGCAAGCTCATAGACTGCAACATACACCTGACGGACACGCGGGGGACGCAGGAGAAGCGCGACGCCACGTCGATATTCCTCACCGAGGGCGACTCGGCGGGCGGCTCCATCACCAAGGTGCGCGACGCCGACACGCAGGCGGTGTTCATGCTCAAGGGCAAGCCCTTCAACAGCTACGGAGCGTCGAAAAAGGCGCTGTACGAGAACGAGGAGCTGAACCTGCTGATGTCAGCCCTCAACGTGGAGAACGGGATCGAGAACCTTCGCTACAACAACGTGATCATAGCCACCGATGCCGATGTCGACGGGATGCACATAAGGCTGCTGCTGCTGACATTCTTCCTGCAGTTCTTCCCGGATCTGATCAAGGAAGGCCACGTGTACGTGCTGCAGACGCCGCTCTTCCGTGTGCGCAACAGCCAGCTGGGCTCGCGCAGCCGCCGCAGCCGCGACTCGGAGACCTACTACTGCTACAGCGACGACGAGCGCGTGGCGGCCATAGCCCGTCTGGGCGACAAGGCCGAGATCACCCGCTTCAAGGGCCTGGGCGAGATCTCGCCCGACGAGTTCCGGGACTTCATCGGCCCGGATATGCGCCTCGACCGCGTGACGCTGCGTAAAGACGACGGCGTGGACGCGCTGCTCGAATTCTACATGGGCAAGAACACGCCCGAGCGCCAGGATTTCATCATCAACAACCTCGTGACCGAAGATGACACCGATATCCTCTGACGCGGAGCGGCGCACGGCGCTGTTCGCCGGGTCGTTCGACCCCTTCACGGTAGGGCACGCTTCGGTGGTGGAGCGCGCGCTTCCGCTGTTTGACCGGCTGGTGATAGCCGTGGGCATCAACGCCGAAAAGGCCACAGCGACAGCCGCGGCCGACCGCGTGGCGGCCATAGCCGGGCTTTACGCCGGCGACGGCCGGGTGGAGGTCATGTCGTACAGCGGGGAACTCACCGCGGACCTTGCCCGGCGCATAGGCGCGGGGTGGCTGCTGCGCGGGGTGCGATCGGTACGCGATTTCGAGTACGAACGCGACATGGCCGACCTGAACCGCCGCCTGTCGGGCATAGAGACGGTAGTACTCTTCTCGCTGCCCGAGCACGGGGCGGTGTCGTCGAGCGCCGTGCGCGAGATCGCGTCGTACGGCGGCGATGTAGCCCCATTCCTACCCGAGAGACATTCATAAACAAGAACCCACACACCGTAAAGATAATATGAAGAAATTGCTCATCCTTGTCTTAATCGCCGCAGGCGTAGTCGGCGCCACCGTCAGCGCCCGCGAGGAAATCACACCCGACCAGAAACTGCGCATGGCCGCGGCCGTCATCCAGGCCTACTATGTGGAGGATGTCGACGCCGACACGCTCGTCGACGAGGCCATCATAGCCATGCTCAAGACCCTCGACCCGCATTCGGCCTATTCGACGCCCGAGGAGACCAACGAGCTCAACCAGCCTCTCGAAGGCAAGTTCAGCGGCATCGGCGTGCAGTTCAGCATGGTAGAGGATACCGTATACGTAATCCAGCCTACGGCCGGAGGGCCGTCGGAGAAAGTGGGCATCCGCCCCGGCGACCGCATCATCAGCGCCAACGACACCGTCATCGCGGGCCGCAAGCTCAACAATTCGGGCATCATCAAGGTGCTCCGCGGCCCCAAGGGGTCGGTCGTAGACCTGAAAGTGAAGCGCCAGGGAGTGACCGAACCGATCGTGTTCCGCGTCGTGCGCGACGACATACCCATCTACAGCGTCGACGCGGCCTATATGGTTGACGACAGCACGGGCTACATCTCGGTGACCCGGTTTGCCGAGGCCACGGGCCGGGAGGTGCGTCAGGCGGCCGATTCGCTCATACGCCACGGCATGCGCAACCTTATCATCGACCTGTCGAGCAACGGGGGCGGCTATCTTGGCTCGGCCTATGAGATGGCGAGCGAGTTTCTTGAGATCGGTGACCCGGTGGTCTTCACCCGGGGTCTTCACTCGCCGGCAAGCTACTTCTCAGTCGAAGAAGCGGGTCAGCTCGATGTGGACCGCCTCGTGGTGATGGTTGACCAGTACTCGGCCTCGGCGTCGGAAATCTTCGCCGGAGCCATCCAGGAGAACGACCGCGGCCTCATCGTGGGGCGCCGCACGTTCGGCAAGGGGCTGGTTCAGCGTCCGTTCCCCTTCCCCGACGGGTCGATGATCCGTCTGACGACATCGCGCTACTATACTCCGACGGGCCGCTGCATCCAGAAGCCTTACGAGAAAGGTCACGGCGAGGAATACCAGCTCGACATGCTCAACCGCTACAACAGCGGTGAACTCTGGCACGCCGACAGTATCAAGCTCGACAAGTCGGAGCCCTACTACACCTTGCGCAACCACCGCACGGTCTATGGCGGTGGCGGCATCATGCCGGATGTGTTCGTGCCGGTCGATACGTCGCGCACCTCGGCCTACTACCGCGACATGGTGGCCAAAGGCGTCATATATAAGTATGTGCTCAACTACATCGAGGGGCACCGCAAGACCTTGCTGCGCCAGTATCCGACCGAAGAAGCCTTCGCCGCGGGGTTCACGCCCGACGAGGCGATGATGCAGGGGCTTGTCGACGCCGCCACGGCCGACGGCATTGAGTTCAAGGAAGCGGACTGGGAACGCTCGGGCGAGATGATCCGCGCCGTGCTCAAGGGGCTGCTCACGCGCGATCTGTACGAGAACGGCATCTACGTGCGGTCGACCAATCCGCTCAATCCCGACTTCCGCGCCGCCCTCGAGCTGATCAACGATCCGGAACGCTACCGGCTGCTGCTCAAGACCGGCCATGAATAATACCGACACCAATCATACAACCATAAACTACCGACAGAGACATGACATTCGCACAGCAATGCAATGAGATATTCGACCGCTGCGTCGAGGCTTACCACGTCACGGACGACATAGACGCGCCCGTGGCCAATCCGTTCGCGCCCGGCACCGTCGAGCACACCCTCTTTGAGAAAAACCTCATCGACGCCCGCCAGTGGCACATGGAGGATGTCATCCGCGACCCGGCCATCGACCCGGTAGCCGCCCTGGAGCTCAAGCGCCGTATCGACCGCTCGAACCAGGAGCGCACCGACCTTGTCGAGGAGATCGACGACTACTTCCGCCGCAAATACGCCGACGTGAAGCCGTCGGCCGATGCCACCATCAACACCGAGACTCCGGCCTGGGCCGTAGACCGCCTGTCGATCCTGGCGCTGAAGATCTACCACATGAACCTTGAGGCCAACCGCGCCGACGCCGCTCCCGAGCACCGCGCCCGCTGCGCGGGCAAGCTCGACGTGCTGCTGCAGCAGCGCGCCAACCTGTCGCAGGCCATCGACGCCCTGCTGGCCGACATAGCCGCCGGCCGCAAGTTCATGAAGGTGTACAAACAGATGAAGATGTACAACGACACCGATACAAATCCGGTGCTCTATGGCGCGAAATAACGTCCGCACAGGCAACGACGCAGGGCTGATGTCCGTGCTGGTGGCCCGCTTCTCGGCCATCGGCGATGTGGCCATGACCGTGCCGGTGGTGTACAGCGCCTGCCGCTGCTACCCCGATGTGCGGTTCACGGTGGTGACCCGTCCGGCCATGACGTCGATCTTCGTCAACGCTCCGGCCAACCTCACCGTCGTCGGGGCCGACGTGAAAAACGACTACCGTGGGCCGTCGGGGATGTACCGCCTGGTGCGGGAACTCGTGCGCGACTACCGCATCGACGCTTTCGTCGACCTGCACGACGTCATCCGCACGCAGCTGATGGGACTGTTCTGCCGTCTGCGCGGTATACCGGTGGCGCGCATCAACAAGGGCCGCGCCCGCAAGCGCGCCCTGACGCGCCGGCGCAACAAGGTGATGCTGCCGCTGATCTCGCAGCGCGCCCGCTACCGCGAGGCCTTCTTCCGCGTCGGGCTGCCGCTGACCGACCGGTTCAACGGCCTTTTCGACGGGCCGGCCAAGGCCGACGCGGCTCTGTACGGCGCCATCACGGCGCCGAAGCCGGCCGGAATCCGGTGGATCGGCGTAGCGCCCTTCGCGGCGCATTCGGGCAAGGTGTATCCGCCCGAGCTTATGTATCAGGTGGTCGAGATGCTCGCCGTCCGTCCGGACGTGAGAATCTTTCTGCTCGGCGGGGGACACAAAGAACAGGAAATACTCGAATCGTGGGCGGCACGGCTGCCGCGCACGCAGAGTCTCGCCGGCAAGCGCTACGGCTTCGCCGCCGAGCTGGCCCTGTTCAACCATCTCGACGTGATGCTGACCATGGACTCGGCCAACATGCACCTGGCTTCGATAGCCGGCACACCCACCGTCTCGGTCTGGGGCGCCACCCACCCCTACTGCGGCTTCAAGGGCTGGCGGCAGAACGACGCCGACATGATACAGATGCCGCTTACGTGCCGGCCGTGCTCGGTGTTCGGCGACCGTCCGTGTCATCGCGGCGACTATCTGTGCCTCAACGGCATAAAACCCGACGCCATCGTGTCCCGCATAACAGAAAAACTATAGAAATGGCAGAAGACTTCGACATACGCGACAATCAGAATCAGGCCGACGGCGACTTCGAGAAGGCGCTGCGCCCGGGGCGCTTCGAGTCGTTCTCGGGCCAGGACAAGATCGTGGAGAATCTGCGCGTGTTCGTGGCCGCGGCGCGCATGCGCCATGAGGCGCTCGACCACCTGCTGCTGTTCGGCCCTCCGGGTCTTGGGAAGACGACCCTGGCGGGCATCATAGCCAACGAACTCGGCGTGGGCTTCAAGATCACTTCGGGGCCTGTGCTCGACAAGCCCGGCGACCTGGCCGGCATCCTCACGTCGCTGGAGGAAAACGACGTCCTGTTCATCGACGAGATCCACCGCCTGAGCCGCGTGGTCGAGGAGTATCTCTACTCGGCCATGGAGGACTACCGCATCGACATCATGATCGACAAGGGTCCGGGGGCACGGTCGGTGCAGCTGTCGCTGAGCCCGTTCACGCTGGTGGGCGCCACTACCCGCAGCGGTCTGCTGACGGCCCCGCTTCGCGCCCGCTTCGGGATCAACGCCCATCTCGAGTACTACGACCACGACGTGCTGCGGCGCATCATACTGCGCAGCGCGTCGCTGCTGGGCATCCGCTGCACCACTGAGGCGGCCGGCGAGATAGCCCTGCGCAGCCGCGGGACGCCCCGCATCGCCAACGCGCTGCTGCGCCGTGTGCGCGACTTCGCCCAGGTCAAGGGCTCGGGCTCCATCGACACCGCGATAGCCCGCTACGCCCTGGAGGCGCTCAACATCGACCGCTACGGCCTCGACGAAGTCGACAACAAACTGCTGCGCACCATCATAGAGAAGTTCAAGGGGGGGCCGGTCGGGCTGACGACCATCGCCACGGCCATGGGCGAGGACCCCGGCACAATAGAGGAAGTCTATGAGCCGTATCTGATCAAGGAGGGCTTCATCAAGCGCACCGCGCGCGGCCGCGAGGTCACCCCGCTGGCCTACGAGCATCTCGGAGCGCGGCGCCACGGCATGGACGGCCTCGGATTATTCGGATGATATGGCGGGTATAAAATCACTGGCAAAGGACACAGCCATCTACGGCGTGTCGTCGATCATCGGGCGATTCCTCAACTGGTGCCTGGTGCCGCTCTACACGTTCACGTTCGCCGAGGCCGAGTACGGCGTCGTCACGTTTGTGTACGCCGTCGTGGCCCTGGCGATGATAGTGCTGACTTACGGCATGGAGACGGGCTTCTTCCGCTTCGCCAACCACGATCGGTGGAAGGATCCTATGGAGGTTTACTCGACCTCACTGATCTCGCTGGGCGTCACGTCGACGCTGTTTGTCGTGGCAGTGGCCGCATTCCTGGATCCCGTGTCGCGGGCCATGGAGTGCGCCGACCATCCGTCGTACGTCATGATCATGGCCGTGTGCGTGGCCATAGACGCCTTTCTGGCTATTCCGTTCAGCTACCTGCGCTACCGCAAGCGCCCCGTGCGCTTCGCCACGCTGCGCCTGATCAACATCGGCGTCAACATCGGGCTCAATCTGTTCTTCATCCTGCTCTGTCCGCGCGTGCTGATGGTTCACTGGCCCGAGCTGACCTCGAAGTTCTATGATCCGTCGTTCGGCATCGGCTATATCTTCCTGGCCAACCTCATCGCGTCGGTGGTGAATCTGGCGCTGATGCTGCCTGAGCTACGGGGCTTCCGCTACCGCTTCAACGGGCGCCTGCTGCGCGAGATGCTGGCGTACTCGGCGCCGCTGCTCGTGCTCGGCGTGGCCGGCATCATGAACCAGACCGTCGACAAGCTGCTGTTCCCGACACTGGCCGCGGGCCGCGGGAACGCCCTGGAGGAACTCGGCATCTACGGCGCCAACTACAAGATAGCCATCGTCATGGTAATGTTCATCCAGGCTTTCCGCTTTGCCTACGAGCCCTTCATCTTCTCGCGCAACAAGGAGGACGGCGCGGGCAAGCAGCAGGCCTACAGCGACGCCATGAAGTATTTCGTGATCTTCGCGCTGCTGCTCTTCCTGGGCGTCATGTTCTATCTCGACTTCCTGAAATATTTCATATCGCCGCGCTATTTCAGCGGTCTGAAGGTCGTGCCGATAGTCATGATGGCCGAGCTCTTCTTCGGTATCTTCTTCAACCTGTCGGTGTGGTACAAGCTCACGGACCGTACGGTATGGGGCATGTGGTTCTCGCTGCTCGGACTCGGAGTGACCGTGGCGCTCAACTGCATACTCGTGCCGCTGATCGGGTATATGGGCTGCGCGTGGGCGTCGTTCTGCTCCTACGGGGTTATGATGACGGTCAGCTACATCGTCGGGCGGCGCAAGTACCCCATCGACTATCAGACCGGGCGGCTGATGTCATATTTCGCCATCGCGGCCGCGCTCTACGTGCTCGGCATGTACTGCCTTAGCCCATGGCCCACGGTCAACTATATCGTCCGTTTCTTCATTCTCGCCGGATTTGTCATCATCGTGCTCCGCCGCGAGCCTGTGCCTGTGCCGGCGAAGCTCAAACGCCTTCTGCGCAAATGAAAGTAACCCTGATCAACCATAGCGACACACTCGGCGGAGCGTCGACCGTCACCTTCAACCTGATGCAAGCTCTGCGCCAGGCAGGCGTCGATGCCCGCATGCTCGTCGTCCACAAGGCGACAGACTCGCCTTACGTACACCGGGCTGCGCCCCGCTGGCGCGCCCGCATTCCTTTCCTGGCCGAACATCTCAGGATATGGGCGCGCAACCGCTTCTCGCTCAAGAATATCTTCCAGGTGTCCATCGCCACCGACGGCCTGCCGCTGAGCAGGCATCCGCTTGTCGAGGACGCCGACGTGGTCGTACTCAACTGGATCAACCAGGGCATGCTCTCGCTGGGGGAGATCGGGAAAATCGCACGCATGAAGCCCACCGTCTGGACCATGCACGACATGTGGAACATGACCGGCATCTGCCACCACGCATACGGCTGCGAAAATTATCTGACGCACTGCCGGCGCGGCCCGCTGCTCGGATCGGCAGCCGGCGAGCGCGACGCCTCGGCCCGCACTTTCGACGCCAAGAAGGCGCTCTACGACAGTGTGCCGATACATTTCGTGGCTGTCAGCAACTGGCTCGCCGACGTGGCGCGCCGGTCGGTCCTCCTGCGAGGGCGCGACATCACGGTGATCAACAATCCGTTCTCAGTCGAGGAACTCGGCTTCAAGTCGGCTTTCAACCGCGGCGAGCTCGGTCTGCCGTGGAACGGCCGCATCATCCTCTTCTGCGCCGCCCGCATCGACGACCCCATGAAGAATCTTCCCGCCGCTATCGAGGCCATCAACACTCTGACGGACACCGACGCCGTCGCCGTATTCGTCGGTGCCTGCAAAGATCCGCGGGCGCTCGACGGGCTGAAGCTGCGCCACTATTGGCTCGGTCCGGTCTATGACCGCAAGCGTCTGCGCAACATTTTCGGCTACGCCTCGGTCGTGATGTCGTCGTCGGACTACGAATCGTTTGGCGCCACGCTGCTCGAAGGGCAGGCCATGGGCGTGACTCCCGTAGCACCGGCCCACGACGGCCGCGCCGACATCATCACCGACCGCGTCACCGGCTATGCCGCCGGCCCCGGCATCCGCACTCTCGGCGAGGCGCTCCGGCTGGCCTTGCGCCACCCGCTGCCGCAGACCGACCTCCGCGCCGCCGCCGAGCGTTATTCATATCCTGCGATAGCACAGAAATATATCGAACTGTTCAACTCCATCACGGGGAGCTGAACAGAGCAGGTATACAGTCTTTTAAACATCAGTTAATAAATACTAATAAATGTCAAAACACCCTCTCGGCGTTTTGAAATTAGTAGCCGTGTGCTTACCTTTGCATGTGTGTTTTTTATAGTATTAGATTAAGATAAAGGTTTAATTTGGAAAGCTAAGTTGTGAAACTTGGCTTTTTTTCTTTTTGCTAATAGTCATAAAAAAAGCGCCGGCGGGGACCGGCGCTGGGGAGGGAACAGTAGTCTTACCAGGATTCGAACCTGGACAGACAGAACCAAAACCTGTAGTGCTACCATTACACCATAAGACTGTCTGTGTGGGCCGGCCGAGGAACGGACGGCGCTGCAAAGGTAGTCAATTTTGCGTTAGCGGGCAAGTTTTCAGCCGCTTTTTTCTTTCGGGCGGCTTTCGGGCGGCTCTGAGTCGGGCCGGCGGGCTGTCATTCGCCTTCGATGACCCAGGCGACGGGGTCGGCGGGGCAGTAGTAGGCGCAGGCGCCGCAGCCGATGCAGTCGTCGAACCGCAGGGTGGGCAGGCGGCGGGGGCGGTTGTCGGCGGTGAATCCGTCGGGGATTATGCGTATGGCGCGGGCGGGGCAGCGGCGCTCGCAGATGCCGCAGGTCTGGCCGCGGCTGTATTCGATGCAGTCGGCGGCCACGATGCGGGCTTTTCCGATGGGACGTGAGTGCTTTTCGGCGAGTGTCAGAGTCTGGAGGGCGTCGGTGGGGCATACTTGGGTGCATCTGACGCAGTCGTAGAGGCATGCGCCGCGGCTGAAGTCGAGAACGGGATGGAGCATCTTGCGGATGCCAAGCTCGCTGACGGAGGGGCGGATGATGCCGGAGGGGCAGGCGGAGACGCAAATGCCGCAGCCGGTGCAGCGCATCTGGTAGTCGGCGCGCGACTGTACGCCGGGGGGCGTGACGGGGTTGAGCTGCTTCTCGCGCGGCCAGCCGGCGAGGGCGGTGAGTGATGCAGATCCGGCGACAGCGGCCAGGAATGCCCGGCGGTCGAGGGTCTTGACGGTGGCGTCGGCGGCGACGGTGGGCTGCATCAGGGGCATCTGCAGGCGGTGGCGGCCGCGTCGCAGGGTGATGGCGCCAGAGGGGCAGGCTGCGGTGCAGTCGAGGCACACGACGCAGCGGCTGAGGTCGACGGTGTGGGCCGAGGGGTCGATGCACTCGCTCTTGCAGCGGCTGACGCACAGGCCGCATCCGGTGCATTTGTCGGTGTTGATGTCGACATGGTAGAGGGAGTAGCCCGAGAGGGCGCCGAGAGCGGTGCCGACGGGGCAGAGTGTGTTGCATAGGCGGCGGCCGCGTGTGAGCGCAATCCATGCGACTACGAGTAGGGTGACGGCGGCGAATGAGGCTCCCAGGAGGCTGAATGCCGCGGGGCGGATGAAGGGAATGGTGAGGAAGGAGGCGATGCGGCTGAATGCCGACGCCGGATCGACCAGGTATGCGGCTACGGGAAATTCAAGCGCCAGGCATGCCGCGGCCACGATGACCACCGACCAGCGGAGAGCCGTCGAGGGGGGACGGTAGAAGAATCCGCGGCGGCGCCGGCGACTGAGGGCTATCAGACAGTCCTGAAGGGTGCCCAGCGGGCAAACCGCCGAGCAGTAGACGCGGCCCAGCAGCAGGGCCGACAGCGCCCACAGCGCCACCCAGGCCAGGGAGCAGGCCAGCAGGGCCGGCACGATCTGCCAGCGGCTGAACAGGCTGTCGTAGCCCAGGGCGACGGCCGCGCCGCAGGCCGCCATGATCAGCAGCGATATGGCGATGCGGAAGCGGCGCAGGAGCCGGTAACCTTTGGCCGTGATTTTCATGGATGCGAAATTAAGCATATTTTTTGAAATGCGCAATGCCCGGGTGAGCCTGTCAGCGGCTTTTCGCGGGCGGGGCATTTCAGAGGCCGGTGGGATCCCAGCGGTAGAGTTTGTCGGAGGGGCGTATTTTGGCGGGAACGGGGATGGAGAAGGCGTCGCCCTTGACGGCTTTATCGACGGGGCGGCAGCCGACCATGATGGATTCGACGGTGATCATCAGTGCGCCGGTCGTCGGACCGGTGATGACGATCTCGTCGCCGACGCGGAGCTCGCCGGCTTCCATGAGGAATTCGCCTACGCCCAGGCGCGAGAAGTATTTGACTCCCTTGGCCACGTAGTGCTTGACGCGGGTGGCCGAGGAGCCGTATTTCGATGACCATTCGCCGAGACGCTGTCCGAGGTAGTAGCCGTCCCAGAAGCCGCGGTTGAAGATGCGGGCGAGGCGCTCGTCCCAGCCGCTGACAGCCGCGTCGGTGTATGTGCCGTCGCAAATGGCCTGAATGGCTTCGGAGTAGCATCGGACTGCTGTGGCGACGTACTCCGGGCCGCGGGCGCGTCCTTCGATCTTGAATACGGTGACGCCGGCGGCGATCATGCGGTCGAGGAAGTGGATGGTCTTGAGGTCCTTGGGCGACATGATGTACTTGTTCTCGACGTTGAGCTCGTCGCCGGTCTCGAGGTCGGTAACGCGATAGCCGCGGCGGCAGATCTGTGTGCAGGCGCCGCGGTTGGCGCTGGAGTTCATTTCGTGCAGGCTCAGGTAGCATTTGCCGCTGACGGCCATGCACAGGGCGCCGTGGCAGAACATCTCGATGCGGACGAGCTCGCCGCGCGGGCCGCGGATGTCCAGGTCGCGTATGGCGTCGCTGATGGCGCGGACCTGGTCGAGCGAGAGCTCGCGGGCGAGGACGACGACGTCGGCCCACTGTGCATAGAAGCGCAGGGCCTCGATGTTGGAGACGTTGCACTGGGTGGAGATGTGGACTTCGACGCCGCGCGAGCGTGCGTATAGGATCGTGGCAATGTCGCTGGCGATGATGGCGGAGATGTCGCTCGCGGCGACTGCGTCGACGATGTCGCGCATGGTGGCGAGATCACTGTCGTACATGATGGTGTTGACGGTCAGATACGTGCGTACGCCGGCGGCGTTGCATCGGGCGGCGATGTCGCGCAGGTCGTCGAGGGTGAAGTTGGCCGACGAGCGGGAGCGCATGTTGAGGCCCCGGACGCCGAAGTATATGGCGTCGGCGCCGGCGTCGATGGCTGCCGAGAGCGACTCGAAGCTGCCAACGGGAGCCATTATTTCGAAATCCTTGCGGTTCATGAGATTGGTCGGGTTATTAGATAATGTAGCGAATGTAGCTGATGTAGCTATAATAGCTATTTTAGCTAATTTAGCTATTAAACACCAAAACCCGACAGCCGATGGCGGCCGTCAGGTAGTGGCGATGGGTTATTTATGTCTTTGGCCGTCGGTCTTATTCGGCAGCGGGAGCGGCGGGAGCCTGTGCCGGAGCAGCTGCCGGAGCCTGAGCAGCGGGAGCTGCGGCGGGAGCGGTCTCGAACTGGTTGGCGGGAGCCGAGGGCTGACTTGCGGGAGCCTCGCTGCGGATGGCAGCGTGTGAGTCGCTCTTGGGCATGGTGTAGGCCGATGCTACGGAGAGGACAACGATCAGCGCGGCAAGTGTCCAGGTGGTCTTCTCGAGGAAGCTGTTGGTCTGGCGGACGCCCATTACGGAGCCCGCATTGCCGAACTGCGACGAGAGGCCGCCGCCCTTTGATTTCTGAATCAGCACGATGCCGATGAGGAGCACGGCTACGATGACGGTCAAAACGATGATTACTACGTACATATCTGTCTTTAGGTTTATTCTTTTTTCTGAACCTGCGCCCCGGGGGCGAAACTCTGGTTGATCATGAGCTTGCGCAGGAACCGCAATTGGTCTGCAAAGTAAACACTTTTTTCCGGATAATTCAAATTTAAATTGCTAATAATTTCATAAGCGCGGTCGTAACGGCCTTGTTTTATGAATATTTTAGCAAGACTTTCGCTCAGGAGGCCGTCGGCCGCAGGCTCGGACCGGTGGTCGCGGCGCGTGGCTTCGGGTGCCGGGGCGGTTTTCGGGGCGGGGGAAGCCCCGTGGGCGGGAATTTTGCCGGGGAGATCGGAGGGCAGGTCGGGTGCGGGATTGGCGGCGAGGAACGCGTCGATGAGCGAGTCCTGGCTTCCGGGAGCGGCGTGGTTCACGGCTACGGGTTCTGTGCGGGCGAGCGTCTCGGCATAGTCGGGCACGGGGTTGAAGATCATGCGCTCGAGCAGCGCATCCTCCTCGGGTGATCGGTGGCCGTATGTCTCGAGGAATGTCTCGATGGCACGGTCGGTGGCCGGCTTGCGCACTTCGGGTTCGGGGGGGTAGAAATCGTCGAAACCGAGACCTGAAGGGTCGATGGCCGCGATGAGGCGGTCGCGGTCGCCTCCGAGCAGGGCCACGCGGCGCCGGAGGGCAGCCCGTTCGTCGGGCTGCAGGCGGGTGTCGGCGTACTTGAGCAGCAGTGCGGCCGCGACGGCCGATGCCGGACAGTCGCGCACGGCCCGTCGCAGTGCCGTGCAGTCGTCGTCGGTGAGTGCGTCGGGTTCGCGCGATATTTTGACAATCAGTTGGCTGAGAGTGTCCATGACGTTACCAGTTGCCTAAGGTGGCGTTGAAAATCAGGTCGACGAGTTCCTTGGCGATCTGCTGGCAGAGATCGTCCTGCACGTCGGTGAGCATGAGCGAGGAGTCGAAGTCGCGGTAGGCCGAGAAGGACTGGTCGATGTTGTTCTTGTCATTCTTCAGGTCGGTGTACTTGACGCGGACGGTGATGGTGAGCCGCGTCTGTGCGGCGATGGCATTTTCGGTGACGGCCTGGGGGGTGAGGTTGTAGCCGGTGATCTCGCCTTCGAGCATCAGGTCGCTCGCGCCGTTATCGACAGTCTGCAGGCGAGTGTTGCGCGTGATGTAGTCGAGCAGTTCGTTCTCGAAAGTCTGCTGCAGCGGGGGATATACCAATGCCGCGCGGATGGGGAAGTCGCTCACGGAGATTGTATGGTAGACCGAGTAGTCCATGGCCGAGCCGTGGAACGTATAGCTGACGCACGAGCTGAGCGTCAGTGCGACCGTAGCGGCTACGGTTGCGATCAGGGCCGTGAAACGGGGCGTCAGACGCTCTTTCAGCGATATTATGCGGCTTTTCAGTGCCATGCAGGGGTCATTCGAGATCATATTCTTTGATTTTGCGGTAAAGGGTGCGCTGCGATATCTTGAGTTCGTCGGCCGCGGCCTTGCGGTGACCGCCGTGGCGGGCGAGGGCGTCGCGGATGGCCTGCTTTTCCTGCTCCTGGAGCGAGACGGCCGCGGCTCCGGCAGCCGAAGGGGCCCGGACGGGCTGTTCGGGCTCGCTTTCGGAAAAATATGGGGCATCGACCACTTCGTTGGGTTCGGCGTAGGGTGCCCCGGTGGCGCGCAGGCTCTCGGTCATGTCGCGTATGAACGAATATTTCTGCGGCGTGGCCGGCGTCACCTGGGCGTCGATTTCACCGGCCCGGGAGTCGGGCTGTTCGTGCCCGAGCCGTTTTTCGAGCTCGTCGACTCTGGCCTGCAGGCGCAGGATGAGGTTGAATATCATCTCGCGTTCGCGCTTGTATGAGTTGGCCTCGCGGTCGATGACGGTCGGGGCGGTGACATCCGCACCGACGGGCAGGTAGTGGCGCACGGTGTCGGCCTCGACGGTGTTTCCGGCCTCGAACAAGGCGAGCTGTTCGACCACGTTCTTGAGCTGGCGCACGTTGCCCGGCCAGCGGTAGCGGAGCATGGCTGCGCGGGCTTCGTCGCTGAAGGTGACGGCAGGCAGGCGCCAGCGCTCGGCGAAGTCGGCGGCGAACTTGCGCGTCAGCAGCGCGATGTCGTTGCCGCGGTCGCGCAGGGGCGGTATGCGTATCTGTACGGTCGAGAGGCGGTAGTACAGATCCTCGCGGAAACGGCCTTCGGCGACAGCCTTCTCCATGTCGACGTTGGTAGCGGCCACTACGCGAATATTGGTTTTCTGCACGGTCGACGATCCGACCTTGATGAATTCGCCGCTTTCGAGCACGCGCAGCAGACGGGCCTGGGTCGTGAGCGGCAGCTCGGCGACCTCGTCGAGGAATATGGTGCCGCCGTCGGCCTCCTCGAAGTAGCCTTTTCGGGAGGCTACGGCTCCGGTAAAGGAGCCTTTCTCGTGGCCGAAGAGTTCGGAATCGATAGTGCCTTCGGGTATGGCGCCGCAGTTGACGGCTATGTATTTGGCGTGCTTGCGGGGGCTGTAGGCGTGGATGATTTTCGGAAAAAATTCCTTTCCGGTGCCGCTCTCGCCGACGATCAGGACGGACAGGTCGATGGGAGCGACGCGCAGGGTGCGGCTGACGGCGGCCGTGAGCGCGGGCGCGTTGCCGACGATGCCGAAGCGCTGCTTGGCCTGCAGGACGTCGGCCGACTGGTTGGAAGGCAGCGTCATTTCAGCTTGCGTAAGGCGTAGGTTTGCGACTTGAGATACTCGCCGAATTCCTCGACGGATCCCTGGTGTTTCATCTGCTCCTCGACTGAAATCGGGTCGCCGACGCTGATATGGAGCGTCGAGTTGCATTTGCGCCACACCTCTGAGGGCAGGCGCAGGGTGCGCAGCTGCCAGCAGACGACGCCCAGAAAGTTGAACAGGAACGAGTTGGAGCCGTGGAAGAATATCGGAATCACAGGCACCTTGAGCTGCTCGATCAGGCGGATGATCGACGGCTGCCAGGGGCGGTCGACGAGACGGCCGCGCCAGTTGACTTTCGACATGGCGCCGGCCGGGAAGAAACCTATGGGCTGTCCGCGGCGGACCTGCACGATGGCTTTCTTGATGCCCTGGATGGACACAGCCTTCTTGGCCGGGTCGTCGCTGGCCGTCTGGTCGACGGCGATGAAGTTGGGCTGCATGGCTGTGATGCGGTTGAGGATCATGTTGACCATGACCTTGTATTCGGGACGGCGCGAGGCAATCAGGTGTATGAGCGTGATGCCGTCGAGCGCTCCGAAGGGATGGTTCGAGACGGTGACGAACGCCCCCTGGGGCAGGTTGTCGAGTACCTGTTCGTTGTCGATGCGCAGCCGGATGTTGAAGTCATCGAGCAGGAACTTGACGAAAGGAGGCCCCGGATGGTCGAATCCGCGGTCGTGCACGTCGTTGACTTTGTCGACGTCGAGCCAGTGCAGGGCCTTGGCTACAAGTTTCTCGTGGCCCTTGAGGCGGGGCACCATCGCTATGACATCCTCGACATCGAGCACGGTGCGCTTGACCGGCTTCGGGACTTCGGTAATATTGCTGGAAGTTTGTTCTGACATTGTATGGAGGAGCGTTTTTTACGATTTCTGATATTCGGTCGGCGACATGCCGGTAAGGTGCTTGAAGTATTTGCCGAATGATGACTGGGTCGAGAAATTGAGCGCGTAGGCCACCTGCTGTATGTTCTTGCCCGAGAACCGGAGCAGGTTTTTGGCCTCCATGAGCACGTAGTCGTCGATCCAGCGCGATGCCGAGCGGCCAGTCGATTCCTTGACCAGCAGCGAGAGATATTTGGGCGAAATAAACATTTTTTCGGCGTAAAACGACACGGAACGTTCGCGCACGAAGTGTACGTGGACCAGGCGGATGAACTCGCGCACATACTCGTTGCGCCGACTGCCCGCGCTGCCGTTGGTCGGGCGAGTGTCTTCGGGCACGTCGATGATGCGCTTGTGCTCGAACTGCACGAGCTGGTAGAATGTGGCGGCAATCAGGCTGGTGGCTATGTTCTTGTTGATGTGGTAGTCGGTCTCGTCGCGGGTGTTGAGTCCGAGCAGTTCGAAGTATTTGTAGAGCAGGTCCGATTCCTCCTGTGTGAGTTGCATGACAGGGGATGGCTTCTTCACCATCGGAAGCAGGCGTATGGCCGACATGTTGATGTTGACATTCTGCAGGAAGGACATGTTGAAGAACAGCAGAGAGGCCTCGATGTCGTCGGGCAACGGTTTTCGGAGCTGCACTACGTTGCCGGGGAATGCCATGATGAACGTGTTGGGCCCGACGTGGTACGATTCGAGGTTGATGTCGAAGTCGAATTCCGAACCGCCGCGCACGAGCATCACCAGCGAGCCCTCGAGTTTGAGCGCGCGGTCCTCGATAGAGAGGTGCGGTCCGCAGCCTTTGTAGAAGTTGCAGAAGACATAGGAGTCCTTGAGATTGTTGAACTCAATGGTGTATTCCTTGAGCTTTCGAGCCGTATCGATAGCGATGATCTGTTCCATATAAGAAAAATTTCAAGACAAAATTACAAAAATATTAGCAAAAATTGCGCTTTGTGAGCGCAATTTTCATATTTTAACCAATAATTTCGCCTTTTTTCTACAAATTATCTATACAAGGCAGGCGTCGAGGGCGGCTGTGATGGCTTCGCGGTCCATTTGCTGACCGATGAATACCAGCTTGACCATGCGGTCGCCGTATTCGGGGTCCCAGTCGCGTGCGATCGACGGGTCGTTCTCCATCATCTCCTTGAGTTCCTCTTCGGGGGCGGTTGCGAACCATCGTCCGGCCTCGGTGACCTTCTTCTGCACGCCGGCCTGCTCGAACAGGTACGACATGTCGGAGTTGACGTCGAAGTAGACGACACCCTTGGCGCGGATTACGCTCGCGGGCCACTGTTTGCCTACGAAATAGTCGAACTTGTTGAGGTCGAAAGGCTTGCGGCGGTAGTAGACGAATGTGCCGATACCATATTCCTCGGCCTCGCCTTCCTCATGGTCATGGTCGTGATGGTGGTGGTGATGATGCTCATGCTCATCGTGTTCATCATGGTCATCGTGCTCGTGATGATGATGTTCGTGATGTTCGTGATGGGCTTCCTCTTCCTCCTCGTCGGTGGCGGGACGCTCGAGCTCGGCGATCCATGCGGCTGACGTGGCCACGCTGTCGTAGTTGAACTTATGGGTGTTGAGCAGCAGGTCGAGGTCGACGTCGGCCCAGTCGCAGCCGATGATTTCGGCGTGGGGCTGCAGGGCTCGCACGATGCGGCGGATGTGCTCGGCGTCGTGCTTCGTCACTTCGGATATCTTGTTGAGCAGGATGATGTTGCAGAATTCGATCTGGCTGATGACGAGATTCTCGATATCTTCCTCGCCGATGCCGGGGCGCGACAGCCGGTCGCCGCAGCCGAATTCGCTGCTCATGCGCAGGGCGTCGACCACGGTGGTTATGCAGTCAAGCACCGGGATGGGGCCGTCGTGCCGTTCGCCGACCATCTGCGGGATCATGGCAATGGTGCGGGCGATTGGCTCGGGCTCGCAGATGCCGCTGGCCTCGATCACTATATAGTCGAATTTACGGGAGTTGGCGATCTCCATCAACTGCTTCACCAGATCCATTTTCAGTGTGCAGCAGATGCAGCCGTTCTGCAGGGCCACGAGGTCGCCCTCGCCCTGAGCGCCTACGACGCCGCCCTTCTGGATGAGCTCGGCGTCAATGTTCACCTCTCCTATGTCGTTGACAATTACGGCGAAGCGGATTCCGCGGCGGTTGTTAAGTATGCGGTTGAGCAGCGTGGTCTTGCCGCTGCCAAGATAGCCGGTAAGCAAAAGCACCGGCAGTCGGTCGTTCGTTTTCATCTCAAAACTCAAATTTAGTGCAAAATTACAACAATTCCGCGATAAAAATATCCAAAAAAGTGGCAAAGTCGTAATACTTTTTCATTCAATGTTTTTCAAGTTTACCGTTGCGGTTGAAATGAAGCGTTATGGATACTTTATTACCGTTTCGTTTATAGATTTGACCGTTATATTCAACGTGCTCGAGAGTGACAACCCCGCCAATGGAAGCCGGAGGCAGATTGGCGATGTAGCTGATATAGCATTTGAGGTGAGCCTTTTGTTTACCGAGTCGGACAGTTATATTTGAGATGCCTGATGCCTCATTATTTTCATTTGACCATTTCATGTCGTTTTGGTCAGGCAGATCTGCCTCAAAACATAGGCGGCCGCTACTGATGGTGAATCTGATGTCGGAATGCGAATTTTCGCCATCGATTTTGATTTTGTCTGTAAGGGCTTTGTCGTTTAGGAGGTTATGTCCGTTGATGTCGATACACTCGATTTCTATGTTGCATGATCTCGATCCCGCCTGGATCGGCGTATACTCATTATTATCGCATGAAGACAATATGAGGGCTGAGATAAGCGCGAAGACGCTTATCCCGATGAATGTCTTTTTCATCAGTCAATGGGTTATTTTATTGTTGGACAGGATACTAAATCATCTGTCGGCGATGCGGCGTGAAATTGCCATATTTGTGGATGAACTTTCTTTGCCGTTTGAGCCTGTTATACCGACAAAGTCGCTGACTTCATTGGCGTTATCGGGAAGGGATATCGGTGAGAAAGAGATCTTTACTGTGTTGTCACTGACTTTTGTGAGTGTGTAACCGCATTCATTGTTGACAAGAGTTTTATCTGTTCCCCACGACAGAAAAGTCACAATTGGGAAGTTGGTGCATTTGAGTGTGATTTCGCCTTTGTAGCCGGGCTTTGCCGAGATCTGTACCTGATTGTAGTAATCCGGAGTGTAAGCTGCGGTTATTTCCTCAGTATTGTAATCTGCGAATTCCCATATCATGGGTATCGGGCCGTCTTCGTGACAGGATGAGATGGAAATGACCATAAAAAATACGGCCAGTAAGGCTGATAAATTTTTCATATTACTGTTGATTTAATGTCTTTTTCAAGAAGTCGTTGAGTGATAGGGTATAGGTGGTGAGGGAGCGGGCGGCGACGGTGCCTGCGCCGGTGGATACGTTGCTGTAGCCCCAGATCGGTTCGGCAAAGCCCAGGTCGCCCAGGTCGCCGAGGATACCGGTGTCGCGCTGCCATACGTAAATGGCGCGGTCGTAGTAGCTTCGCGAGACAGAAGCGAGTGTAAGCGTGATGCAGCAGTCGTAGAGCTCCGGATTGAACTCGGGCGAGTTGACGGAGTAGGTGGCATTATTAAAATGCAGGTTGAGTGTATATTCACGGCCGGTGAACAGGTGGTCGGTGAAAATCATCCGGTCGACATCGTCATTGCCCATTACCGACTCGAACACGCCGATGTGTTCCTTGAAGATCGGCTCGGCATCGAAGTCGAACGTGCCCGGCGAAAGGAAAGCATAGGGCTCGTGAGAGACGTCATAATCACCGTCGACTACGTCGTAGCAGACCGGAGGCTTCCAGTCGCAGGCGAGCTGAAAGTAATCGTCAGCCTTATGCCGGTCGGCGATTGTGGCGCGGACCACGAGACTGAAGTCAACTCCTCCGGTCATTGGCCTGTCGGGCTCTCTCCACACGCTCAGCACTTCCGGAACGAAACTGACAGCTGAGAAGGGGACCGGTTTCGGCACGGTCACTGCCGCTTCGGCGCGGCCGTAGCGTCGGCTTTCGGCCACGATGCGGATTTCATCGCCCTCGCGCGGCAGATAACCGTCAGCGGCCGGGTGGCCGTTGGCATAAATTGTGACCGAGGCATCGTCTACAGCGTGGTCGAGCTCGGCGTTTTGGTCGCTGAACATCCACGTGTGCGTGACGTGTACCTCTATCGGCTCGCCGGCGGTGATGAGCGAGTTGATGCATAGTACAGGCGCTGTGTCGACCTTCGGGTCGAAATTCTCGTAGCAACCTGCCAGCAGGGAGGCCAGTGATAGCGTAAGTATATGTCTTAGAATTGCCATGTGTACGAAACTGAGGGGATTATCGGTAGCATACGGACTTTCTGAAACACCGGTCGGCCGCTGTCGTCGTATGTGCGGCGCACGGCCACGGTGTTGAGGTGGCAGTAGGCGTTGTATAAGCTGAAATTCCAGTAACCGCGGCTGTTGCGGACGGTCAGCGAAAGGTCAAGGCGGTGGTAGAACGGCAGCCGATAGTTGTTGATGCCGGTCTTCAGGGGTGAGAAATCGTTGTACCAGTCGTGCTCGAAGCCGGGTGATTCCCAGACCTGGGGCAAGAGGGTGAAGCGGTTGCCTGAATGCCCCGTCCAGGCCGCGCTCAGACTGACGCGGGCGCTGATCTTATAATTGAGCAGAATGTTGACTGTGTGGCGGTTGTCGAAGCGGGCCGGAAAGGTGCGTCCGCCGTTCTTGTCCGGAAAGGTGCGGTCGGACCACGCAAGCGAGTAGGTGATGTGACCGGTGAGGCGTCCGGCGGTCTTTTCGAATTTCAGGTCGAGGCCTTTGGCTGTGCCGCGGCCGCTGCACAGGCGGTCGGTCCACATTTCCATCGGCGGCCGCAGGTAGTATTCGTCGCGGTAGTCGACAAGATTGCGCATGCTCTTCCAAAATCCTTCGGCGGAAGCATTGAACTGCCCGTCGGGACTCTGCCAGTAAACACCCACCGATATCTTGTCGGCAGTCTGAGGTTTGAATTTACCGGTAATAGGTATCCACTGGTCGGTCGGCAGTGCAAGATAAGTCTGGCACAGCTGGTGGACGTATTGATTTGTGCGCGCGTATGCTACCTTTACGGCCCAGCTTTCCGACGGCCGGTAAGCCGCCGACAGCCGCGGGCCGATGCCGAAATGCGTGCGGCCGTCGATGCTGAACAGCGAGCCGTGGAAACCGGCGTTTACGCGGAAGCGGTCGGAAATGCGGTAGTCGTCCTCGATGTAGACATTCGCTTCGTTGGCGCGGTAGGCCACGGTGGAGTCGCGCGAGATGACGGAAGTACCTCCTGACGAGTAGGTGCGCGTCGTCCGCGCCGGAAGGAATGAATGGCGGGTGTATCCGGCACCGAATCGGACCCGGTGGGCATCGGACGGATTCCAGTCGAAATCGCCGCGGAATATCCAGTCGTTGATGTTGTTGTCGGTGTCGGTCACGGACCGGGCTGTATCGGCGACCCCGGATGCCGGTGTGCGGTCCTCGGAATAATAAACATGCTTCATGCCTGAAAAGAAACGTGTGTAGGCGGCGGTGAATTCGGCTGTCATGGACGGCCGCAGCCTGTAATTGAAGCCGGCCCGTGCCACCAGATTGCCCCAGTGCATGTCGTAGCGGTCGTCCTCGTACCATAAATTATAGCCCGAACCGCTGTCGCTGTCCTTGCTGCCGGTCTTCAGGAGGTCGTCGCCGAAGTAGACGCTGACGAAGCCAGTGCCGCGGCTGTTGAAGCGGTGGGTTATCTTTCCGTTCAGATCCATGAAGGCATAGCGGAAGCGTATCTTTTCGGTATCTGACGACGAGTTGGCTATTGCGAGAATCGGCGCCGACAGAACGTCGAACCATGAGCGGCGCACAGCCAGGGAATAGGAGGTCCTGCGGCCGATGGGGCCGTTGAGACTCAGAGCGCCGGATGTCAGGCCGAGACGGAAGGAGCCGTTGCGGCGGTCGGGCGCCCCGTCCTTGGTGCGGACGTCGAGGTACGACGACAGTCGCCCGTCGTACTTGGCGGGAATGGAGGCTTTGAAGAAGTCGATATAGCGGATGGCGTCGACGTTGAAGGCTGAAAACAGGCCGGCGAAGTGGTTGACCTGATACAGGGGCACATTGTCGAGCATGAACATGTTTTCGTCGGAGTTGCCGCCGTGGACGTGCATCTCGGCCATGCCTTCGGAGCCGCCGCTGATGCCGGGCTGCATCTGCAGGGCCTTGAGCACATCGCTTTCGCCGAAGAGCACGGGCGTGCGCGCTATCTCGCTTCCCGAGAGCTTGCGTGCGCCGATCTCCGGCGTCTCGACCGCGGGCGCCTCGAGGCGCGACACTACGACGACTTCTTCAAGCATTTCGGGCGCGGCATAGAAATTCATATTGATCTGGGGAGCCGGAATTACCGGCTTGCGGACGGGAGCGGCCTGACGTACCCGCCGCCGCAGGATTATGTTTTTCCCCAGGATTTCGTAGACTATGTCGGTGTTTTTGAAAATGACAGACAGGGTGTGCTCCAGTGATTTGTCGCGGACATCGACGGATACGCGCAGCCCCCGGAGCAGGTCGGAGGAGTATACGAAATTGAGGCCGGTCTGTTCGACGATCGTCCGGAACACCGTGGCGGCAGGCTCGTTGACAGCCTTGACGGTGACATTCTGCGCCATGCAGGCAGCGGCGGCGCACAGTATCAGTGACAAAAATATGTGTCTCATCATTTTTCAGCTACGGTCAGTCGTGTACCCAGGATGTCGTTGATTACGGTGATAAGGTCGGTGGGGGTGCCCTCATAGTGGAGCGACAGCTCGAATTCTTCAAGCCGCTCGGGCAGATTCTCTACTTTCACGCCGTAGACCGACTCGATTTCGGCAATTACATCGGGCAACGGAGCATTCTCGAAGTCAATGACTTTAACTACTGTCAGCGGGCTTGTGGTCATGGTGTCAGTGCCTTGGACCGGAGGCTGCTCCGCGCGGTAGTCGCTGTAGAAGACTGCGGCTGCGGCGGATAGCGCGACAACGAGAGCGGCGGCTGCGGCAACCCTCAGGCGGCGCAGGGCTGCCGAAGGCCCGATACCCAGCCTGCGCCAGCCCCGTGAGGGTAAGAAAAGCCCCCGGCGGTAATGGCGGGCAATGAAATCTATTTCGCGGTTTTCCATCAGAAGTCGATACCCAGGCGGAATGAGAAATAGGCGCGCATGTGGCGGCGGGTGCCTATGTAGTGAATTTCATACGAGTCGGGGTCGGTCCAGGTGCCTTCGTAATGCTCGGCCTTGTATCCGGCAAGAGTCAGTCCGATGCCGAGATTGACCCCCATCTTGCGGCCCCAGTTGAAGCGGTATCCGACAGTGGGCGAGAAGTAGAGTCCGGTGCCCTCGGATACATTGGCTCCTATGCGCAGGTCGCCGAAAGGAGTGAAGCGACCGAACTGCAAGTCGGCGCGGCCCTGGACGAACAAGGGCACTATCCAGTTGTCGAGCTTGCCGCACCGCTCCATGCCCAGGCCTGCGCCGATGAAGAAAATCGGGTCGATCTGATAGCCGTGGGAAGTGGTGAAACCGGTGTAGAACGTAGTCTCACGCAGGGTAGTCATATTGCCGCTGATGTTGATTTCAGCAAATTTCTCCGAACGGACGCTGCTGCTCCACTCGAAGAAGCCGCGGTAGCCGCGGCGGGGCTGCCGCGCCTCTGTGGCGGCGGCAACAGCAAGAATTGCAAGTAGGCTTAAAAATGCTCTTTTCATGATGATGAATGGATCGTTTACACAAAAGATACATCATCACCGAAAAAGTCCTATGCGGAAAGCAAAAAAATTACAGAAAAGGCAGGAAAAACGGCTTGTGGCCGTCGGCGAGCGACTCGCGCAGGCGGCTGAAAGCCTTGGTCATCTGATTCTTGACAGTCTTGACCGATATGCCGAGGTCTTCGGCGATTTCGTCGTTCGACAGGCCATCGCGCTTGCTCATCAGGAATATCGTGCGGCATTTTTCGGGCAGGGCATCGATGGCGTGCCATATGCGGGCGTCGCGGAACGAAGTGTCGATATCCTCGTCGGGCACATCCGGAATAAGTTCCTCGCCGAGCGTCACGCGGCGGTCGCGGAGATGCCGCAGGCAGACATTGCGCACGGTGCGGTACATGAAAGGAGTGAAATTGCCGATCGCGCCGCCTGCGCCTATGAACTCCCACGCTTTCATGAAAGCCTCCTGTACCATGTCCTCGGCTGTGTCAGCGTCGCCGACCATGCGCAGGGCGTACATGCCGAGCGGCAGGTACAACAGTCTGAAGTTGGTTTCGAATTCACGCGGTGTCAAAGTCGGTTACGGATGATTTGCGTCAGATTTTCAAGGTGCAAAGTTAGCAAATTACTTCGGAACATAAAATTTCGGCGAGTCGTGAACCGGCGGGGCGCCGGGATTGTCTTTATATTAGCCGCTTCACGAAAGAGCGGCTTTCTGAAAACCGCATTCATCATGATCGAACCGTACGAAATTCTGCATTGCGCGACAACTACCGACATCACTCATTTCATAGGCGACAACACCGGCTCATCGCAGGCAATAGCCGAGTTTGTAATGCGTGTGGTCGACTGGATACTGGGCTATATAGGCCTGGCTCACAACATCACGGTTGTGACGGTGCTGTATGCGGCCGTAGTGCTCGGTATATCGCTCGTGGTGGGCTACGTGGCCAAGTGGATAATCTTCGCACTAAGCGAACAGGTGGCGAAGCGGTGGAATTCAGACACATACAACGCACTGGCGAGCGTACGTTTCTTCAGCAAGATCTGCCGCATGATACCGGCACTGACCTTCCTTATCCTGATCCAGTTCACGCTGTCGGCTCACGACTCGCTGTCGTCCATCCTGACGAAGGTGACACTCATTTATGTCGTCTATGTGACGGTGCAGGCCTTCTCGGCGCTTGTGGTGGCGATATGGATGCATGTCGACTCGAAGGAGAACAAACGCAAACTGCCGCTCAAGGGCCTTGCGCAACTCGCCAAGGGCATCCTGTGGATAGTGGCCGCGATAATAGTGATCGCCATCATAGTCGACAAGTCGCCCGCGTCGCTGCTGGCGGGGCTGGGCGCTTTTGCCGCCGTGCTGATGCTGATTTTCAAGGACAGCATACTGGGGCTGGTGGCCGGAGTGCAGCTGTCGGAGAACGACAGCCTGCACGTGGGCGACTGGATCAAGGTCAACGGAACCGACGCCAACGGGACAGTCCAGGAGGTCAACCTGACGGCGGTGAAGGTGCTCAACTGGGACAAGACTACCACGTCGCTGCCTCCCTACAGCCTGATCAGCGGCTCGTTCACAAACTACCGCTCTATGCAGGTAAGCAACACCCGACGCATCTGCCGCAGCTATATGATCGACGCTGACAGCGTGCTGCCCGCCACGCCCGAGATGCTCGAAAACCTGAAGAAACTGCCACTGATGGAGCACTGGATCACGGTGCGTCAGCAGCAGCGCGAACAGGGTATCGTGGCCGATGTCGACAATCCGGCCGGACTGGTCAACGGTACGCTCGACACGAATCTCGGCCTCTTCCGCGCCTATATGAAGATGTGGCTCGACGCCAATCCGAACGTGGCCCACGACAGCGACTGCTTCGTGTGCACGCTGCCGCAGACCAGCGCGGGCATTCCGTTCCAGGTCTACTGTTTCACAGCCACGTCGAAATGGTTCCCGTACGAGGCTATCCAGGACAGTATATTCGAGCATCTTGCCGCGATGCTGCGCTTCTTTCAGCTCTATACGTTCGAGAATCCTTCGGGCCGCGACACCGTCGTGGACGGTTATCTGAGCCCGGGCGGCGACATAGACGCCGTGTTCGGCGTACCATATCCTTTCTTCCAGTCGCCCGATGCTCCCGACTCACCCGCCTCGACCCGCACCACCCCCAAGCAATACCCCAAAAACGCCGCCGTCACCCAGCCCGGCCAGGCCCCGGCCGCCAAGAGTTGATACCCTATAGCTAATTTAGCTATAGTAGCTATTATAACTATCTTAGCTAAAAAAGCGGCGCAGCCGGCCTGACTTCCACGTCAGGCCGGCTGCGCAGTCTTATCGGGAGGTGGGATTATTCTTCGTCGTCGGACTCAGCCATGTTGTGGAAGACGTTCTGTACGTCCTCGTCGTCCTCGAGCTTTTCGAGGAGCTTGTTGAGAGTCTCGCGCTGCTCGGGAGTAACCTCCTTGAGGTCGTGGGGTATGCGCTCGAACTCAGATGAAACGATCTCGAATCCGTTCTCTTCGAGATATTTCTGGATGCCGGGGAAGTCCTCGAAGCCGCCGTAGAGGGCGATGAGTGCGTTGCCTTCCTCATCCTCGTCGTCGACAAGTTCGTCGACGCCGTAATCGATCAGTTCCAGTTCGAGGTCTTCGAGCGAAATGCCGTCCTTGGGCTTGATTTTGAATACCGACTTGTGGTCGAACAGGAAAGTGAGCGATCCCTGGGTGCCGAGCGATCCGCCGAATTTGGTGAAGTACGAGCGGACGTTGGCTACGGTGCGGGTGTTGTTGTCGGTAGCGGCCTCTACGAATATGGCGATGCCGAAGGGTCCGTATCCTTCGTAGGTGATTTCCTTGAAGTCGCCGGCGTCCTTGTCGGTGGCTTTCTTGATGGCGCGTTCGACGGTGTCTTTGGGCATGTTTGCTGCCTTGGCGTTCTGCATCAGAGCGCGGAGGCGGGGATTGGTCGAAGGGTCGGGACCGCCGGCCTTGGCGGCGATGGTGATTTCCTTGCCTATGCGGGTGAATGTGCGCGACATGTTGCCCCAGCGCTTGAGCTTGCGGGCTTTGCGGTATTCAAATGCTCTTCCCATTGGAGTGTTATTTTAAATATTGTTGAGGTTGATGATTGATTATTGACGTGGTTAGCGGAGTTCGGCTCCGAGCTGCTTGCGCAGAGCGGCGATGATCTTGCTCATGACGGCGTCGGTGACGTTGTCGTTAAGTGTCTTCTCATCGTCGCGCAGGGTGATGGTGACGGCGTACGACTTCTTGCCTTCGGGCAGCCCCTTGCCTTCGTAGACGTCGAAGAGGGCGACGTCGCGCAGCAGTTTCTTCTCGCTCTGGCGGATGACACGCTCGACGTCGGCCATCGAGGTGGCTTTGTCGATCAGCAGCGAGAGGTCGCGCTTGACTGCCTGGGTCTTGGGCAGAGGCTTAAATGTAGTGGTAGCCTTTGCGGCCATGTCGCCCAAAGCCTGCAGGTCGAGCTCGGCGAAGAAGACTGCCTGCTTGATGTCGAGGCGCCTCAGTATGTCGGCTGCCACAATGCCCATGGTGCCGAGCGGCTTGCCGTTGCGGCTTTCGACGGCGAGAGCAGTGGAGTAGATGTCGGGCAAGTGTTCGGGCGTCTTGACGGCGTACATGCGGCTGTCGAGCCCACAGCGGGTGAGTACGAGGCCGACGGCAGCCTTGAGGTCGAAGAAGGTGGCGTCCTCGGCTGCGCGGTCCCATGAGGCCGGGCGGCGGCGTCCGGTCATCCACAGGGCCAGGCGCGAGTGCTCGGCATAGGGCTTGAGCGGCATGGCGTCGGTGGGTTCTTCGCCGCTGCGGCGGGCGTAGACGTTGCCGGTCTCATACATGGCCAGGTCGGCCGAGCGGCGGTTGATGTTGTGGGCCAGGGATTCGAGGCCGCCGAAGAGCAGGGTCTGACGCATGACGTTGAGGTCCTGGCTCAGAGGGTTGAGCAGTTCGACGCAGGCGTCGGCCGGATATGAAGCCAGCGGCTCGTAGTAAGCCTTGGCCGTGAGCGAGTTGTTGAGTATTTCGGTGAAACCGGCGCCGGTGAGGCAGTTGGCCAGCGTGCGGCGGAGGTCATCGGCCGCGTCGGTCGGTGTCTTGAACGACAGCGACGCGTGGAGAGCCGAGGGGATGGCTATGTTGTTGTAGCCGTAGATGCGCAGGATGTCCTCTATGACGTCGCAGGGGCGGGTGACGTCGACGCGGTAGGTGGGCACGGCCAGCGAGAGCGTGCCGCCGTCGGCATCGGTGCGCCCGGTGATTTCGATTTCGAGCGAACGGAGTATCGCGTCGACAGTAGCGGCGGGAATTTCCTGGCCCAGCAGGCGGGTGATGGCGCCGTAGCTGAGTTCTACCTTGGCGGGTTCGACGGGCTGCGGATATATGTCGGTTACCGGGCCTACGATGCGGCCTCCGGCGATTTCCTTGATCATATTGGCCGCTATCTCGAGATAGAGGCGGCAGGTGTTGGGATCGACGCCGCGTTCGAAGCGGAACGACGAGTCGGTCGACAGGCCGTGGCGGCGTGCGGTCTTGCGCACGGATGTGGGATTGAAGCAGGCGCTTTCGAGGAATACCGAAGTGGTGGAATCGGTGACGCCCGAGTCGAGACCGCCGAATACGCCGGCGATGCACATGGGGCGCTCCGCGTCGCAGATCATCAGGTCGGCGGCATCGAGGGTGCGTTCAACTGCGTCGAGGGTGGTGAACTTGTCGCCGCCTGCTGCCTTGCGGACCACGATGCGGTCGCCGCCGATACGGGCGCGGTCGAATGCGTGTAGGGGCTGGCCGTAGGCGTGGAGTATGTAATTGGTGATGTCGACCACATTATTGATCGGGCGCAGGCCGATGACGCTCAGGCGCTCCTTGAGCCAGTCGGGGCTTTCGGCCACGCGGACGCCCTCCAGGGTCAGGCCGCAGTAGCGTGTGCAGGCCTCGGGCGCCTCGACGGTGACTTCGACACCGTTGCCTTCGGGATCGTCGATATGGAAGCCCCCGGCCGACGGACGCTTCAGCTTGGGCGCCGAGGCGGGTTCGTGGCAATCGAGAAAGGCGGCCAGGTCGCGGGCCACGCCGTAGTGCGATGCGGCGTCGATGCGGTTGGGGGTGAGGTCTACTTCGAGTACGTAGTCGTCGGTGAGACCGAAGTATTCGGCCGCGGGTGTCCCGGCCTTGACGGAGCTGTCGATGACCATGATGCCGTCGTGCGACGAGCCGACGCCGATCTCATCCTCGGCGCAGATCATGCCCGACGATTCGACGCCACGTATCTTCGATTTCTTGATTTTGAATTCCTTGTCGCCGTCGTAGAGTGTGGTGCCGACGGTGGCGACCACGACGGTCTGGCCTGCGGCAACGTTGGGCGCGCCGCAGACGATCTGGGCGGGCTGTCCGTCGCCGAGATCGACGGTGGTGATGTGCAGATGGTCGCTGTCGGGGTGTTCGACACAGGTCAGCACCTTGCCGACCACGATGCCGCGCAGGCCTCCCCTGATTGATTCGACACGCTCTACGGAGCCTGTCTCAAGACCGATGGAGGTGAGGTCGTCGGCCACGGCTGCCGGCTCAAGATCTATGTCGAGATAGTCTTTGAGCCATTTATAGGATATGTTCATATTCGCTAAGTGTTTTCAACGCGCAAAGTTAACAAATATCGGCCAAACGGCAAAACAGAAAATGACAAAGGCCGCATTTCGGCGGCCTTTGACGCCGGAGCCTCGGCTCCGGGAATGAGTTGCGGGCGGCGCGGAGTCCGCGGCGGATCAGATGTCGTTGTAGGAGTTGCCGGAGCCGGAGCTTGTGCCGTTCTCTTCGCGCTCGGCGATGTCGCGGTTGACGGCGTCCTCGTACGAGACTTCAACCTGCATGTATTTCGAGATCTTAAGCATGATAGAGCCGCCGGGGGCGTCGTAGAATGCGGCATAGTGGCACTTGTCGGCCTTTACGCCGGCGATTTCGTCGCCGTCGCCTTCGTCATACGGGTCGGCGAAGAAGTCGTAGGATGAAGTGAGTGTGTACTTGTTGTCGAACTGTCCCTTGTAGTTGAGGTATTCGCGCTTGATGGCGTTCCATGTGCTGAGTTCGGGCAGGTAGACGTTGATGCTCCAGACCTGGTCGGTGACCTGGGTACCGAATACGTAGACCTCGCACTCCTTGCCTGTGTATGTGCCGCGCATCGAGATCGAGTGGTTCTCGGCCGAGCGGTTGACGATGCGGAAACCCTTCTGGTTGACGAGCTGCTGGGCGAACGAACTGATGTTGCCGCGCATGGGTATGCCCATGAATGTCATGGCTGAGGAGTTGTCGACGATTGGCTCGTCGTCGTCACTCGGATAGTTTTCTACGTCCATGAAGCTGAGTTTCACCTGCATGTAGCGAGAGATCTTGATCAGCAGCACGCCTCCGTCGGCGATGAAGGTGGTGGAGTAGTCGACTTTTTCGTCCTTGACGGCCGCAACTTCGTCGCCGCCGCCGTCGCGGTAGGGCGATTCGAAGTCGGACGTCGAGCTCTTGAAGGTGTATGCGGCGTTCGAGCGGTAGTCGCGTACGATTTTGTTGTACTGGGTCTTGATCGAGTTCCAGGTCGACTGTTCGGGCAGGTAGACGTCGACCTGATAGACCTGCTTGGTGTTGTCGTTGTCGAAAACGTAGAACTCGCAGTTGGTGTAGCCGGCGAAGCGTCCCGAGAGGGTGTATACGCCGCGTTCGTCGTCGCGTTCCACGATTTTCAGGCCTTTTTGGCTGACGAGTTTGTTGCAGAACTGAGAGATGCGTCCGTCCATGGGTACGCCCATGAACGAGTAGTGGTCAGCCGCGAAAGCTGTCGAGGCTATCGCCGCTACCAGAAGAACAAGAGAGAAAATCCTTTTCATAGCTGATTACTTGACTGTTATGATTTGTTTTACTTTTTATCGGTGTAAAGGATCGAAGTAACCGAATGCTTGTCGCCCAGGAAGACGGCGGCGCGCACCTGACTGATGCCGGCGGCGTCGAACGGACCGGTGTATGCGGCCGATTCAGCGGTGGGCTCGGTCCCGTCGGTGGTGTAGCGGATCACCGGGGCGAGCGATTCGGGGTACGAGGTGTTCATGACCACTTTGCCGTCGGCCAGGTCGATGCCGGGCTGGCGCAGGTGAAAGTTGTAGCCTGCGGTCTGCCAGTAGGGTATCTCGCGGGAATTGATGACGGCATTGAAGTGCGCGTCGGTGTAGGTCGAGTCGCAGTTCCAGCCGCGCTCCGCCAGGCCGAGCATCTTTGGCAGCAGGAAGGCCTCGATCATCTCGGGCGAGCGCATTGTCTCGGAGAATACCTGGCCTGAGACGCCGATGACGTTTTTGAACGCTTCGTCGTCGACGGGGCAAAGCTGGCGGGGATAGCCGGCCAGGGCGTCGAACTCGTCGACATAGCCGCCCCACGACAGACCGCGCTCATAAGGATGGGGGGTGTAGCACATGTCGAGATAGAAATGGTCGACGTTGCTCAGCACGGTGGGAAAGCCGGCGCGGGCGCTCTGGCTGGTGACGGAGTTCTGTTTGCCGAGGGTGCTCCAGCAGTTGACGCTGAATACGTGGGGGCTGACCATGCGGTTGTATGCTTCGTCGTGGCCGACGGCGATTTCCTGCCAGCCCGAGATGGGGATGCCGAGGCGGTCGTACTCGTCGAGCAGCTCGCGCACGTAGATCAGGTGCAGGTCGCGCTCGTTGGTGATGCCGTGCTCCTTCATGTAGGCCTGTGCGATGGGGCTGCCGGTCCAGGCGCCCTTGGCTACCTCGTCGCCGCCGATGTGTATGGCGGGAATCTCAAGGCCTGCCTCGCGGTACATTTTCTGAAGTTCGGCTCCCAGATAGGTCATGAAGCGGACGGGGCCGGGGATTGCGGGGTTCATCACATTGTCGTGGAATGACTGTGCCGAAGTGTAGGCCGAAGTGTCGGCCGGGTCGATCAGGCGGTAGGTGTCGTCGCCGGTTGTGCGCAGGCGCTTCTCCATGGCCTTGATGGCGGCGCGGGCATGGCCCGGTGATTCGATTTCGGGTATGACTGTGATGCCGAGCGAGGCGGCCGTGCGCAGCATGTTGATGAATTTGTCGCGGGTGAAATATCCGTTCGAAGATCCGGCGGGGTTGTCGGGATTGCCGTCGCCGGTGAATATCTGGGCCATAAACTCGGTCTCGTCGGTGGTGTAGCCGCGTCGGCCGCCGACTTCGGTCAGCTCGGGCATGCCGGGGATCTCAAGGCGCCAGGCTTCGTCGTCGGCGAAGTGGAAGTGCAGCACGTTGAGGCCGTAGCGGGCCATCATGTGCAGAATGCGGTCCATCTCGGCGGGAGTCTGGTAATTGCGGGCTATGTCGATCATCAGGCCGCGGTAGGGGAAGTCGGGGCGGTCGGTGATGACTGCCGCAGGGGCGGGGCGCCCGTCGGCGAGTCCGAGAGCCTCGAGACGCCGCATGGCCAGGGGCAGGTCGGCCTCGGCGGCTTCGACGCGCATCTCGCCGTCGGCGATGACCGCACGCCAGGCGCCGGGTGTGCCCTGGTCGGCAACGGTTGTGGTGACGCGGGTCACGGGCGCGGCTTTGCCGCCGGTGAATGTGACGCTCTTATATGAAGGGATTACGTCGTAAAAGCCTGTCGGTACGGCCGCAAGTTCCTTGTTGCGGTCGAATACCTGCGGCCCGTAGGGCATGACGTCCTCGCCGCGGGGCGAAATCCACTGCGACGGGTCGGCCGTGATGTCGGCACGGGTGTATGCGACCGGCGCGGCTTTTCCGTTGCGCACGATGTGGACGCCGTCGGGTGTGTAGCAGATGCTGCGGAGGTAACCGGCGGTCTCGATGTCGACCACTACAGAGTCGGCGCCGCTGCGGAAGCGGTCGGAGTCGATGCAGTAGTAGCCGGGGACGATCTCCACCAGGGTGAAGGCCGGGTCAACCGTGTGCATTTTTCGGGCGAACTGGTTGAAGGCGAGACGGTCGAAGTCGATGTCGCCCTTGATGACGAACCGCTGTATGTAGGCGGGTTTCTGATCGGCGTCGAGGCCGTTGCCGAGAGTCGACCAGCTGACAGTTGTTTCAGCGCATACCGGAGCCGCACCTGCCGCCACGGCAAGTGCTCCGAGAGTTAAGGCTTTAGATAATTTCATGTGCTACGGTTGGATATAAGGTTGTTTATGACCTTACAAAGGTAGCAATAAAGTTTTGATTTAACCTTATCTGTCGGATTGTTTTTGACGAAACCCCGATATTTGGCTTACGGACACGGCCGTTTCTGTGACGAAACGCCGCTTTCCGCATCAGCAGTACATTGCTTCGATCTGGCGCGCGTAGCGGTTGTTGATTACGGGGCGACGCAGTTTCAGCGTGTTGGTGAGCTCGCCGTTCTCGATGGTGAACTCGCGCGGCAGCAGAGTGAATCGCTTGATCTGCTCGAAGCCGGCGAGCCCCTTCTGCAGCTTTTCGATGCGTGAGGCGAAGAACTGGCGTATCTCGGAGTTGTTGATCAGGTCGTCGACGTTCTTGAACGCTATCTTGTGGCGCCGGGCATATTCCTTTAGGGCCTCGAACGCCGGAATGATGATGGCGGTGACGTACTTGCGTCGGTCGCCGATGACGGCAACCTGCTCGATGAAGCGGTCCTCGCCCAGACGGCTCTCGATGGCCTGCGGGGCTATGTACTTGCCGTTGGAGGTCTTGAAGAGGTCCTTGATGCGCTCGGTGAGCACGATGGCGCCGCTGCCGTCGATGTAGCCGGCGTCGCCGGTGCGGAGCCAGCCGTCGGCGGTGAATGCCTTGGCCGTCTCGTCGGGGCGGTTGTAGTAACCGCGCATGACGGTGGGCGCCTTGACCTGGATCTCGTTTTCATCGCCTATGCGTACCTCGACCTCGGGGATCGGGGTGCCGACGGTGCCGAACTCGTATCCGACGGCCGGATAGCACGATACGGTGGCGGTGGTCTCGCTCAGTCCGTAGCCGATGACTATGTTGACACCGATGGTATGGAAGAATTCGACGATATTGGTCGAGAGCGGGGCGCCGGCGGTTGGGAAGATGTTGCCGCGGTCGACACCCATGGCGCGGCGGATGGCCGAGAAGATGCGGCGGTCGAAGAAGCGGTACTGCATCTCGAGCAGCATCGGTGCCTTTTTGCCAAGGCGTGTGTAGCGCAGATTGCGCTGTGCGCCTACTTTAAGCGCTTTTTTCACAAGCGCTTTCTGCAGGCCGCCGGTGCGGGCGAGTTTGTCCTGTATTGTGGCGTAGGCCTTTTCCCAGAAGCGGGGTACGGAACACATGCACGTAGGGTGAACCTGGCGCAGGGCGTCGGTGATCTCTTTGGGATTTGAGTTGATGTAGACGATGATGCCGGTGTACAGGCAGAAGTAGGTCCATGCCTTCTCGAAGATGTGGCTCATCGGCAGGAACGACAGCGAGGTGTCGTCGGGCGAGAGCATCGTCAGCCGTTCGGTGTGTATGCGGAAGCAGGCGTTGAAGCAGCTGTGGGGCAGTATGGCGCCCTTGGGTTCGCCGGTAGTGCCGGAGGTGTAGATGAGTGTGGCGATGTCGTCGGGCGACGCGGCGGCAGTGCGGGCGTCCACTTCGGCGCGGCATAAATCCGAGGCCGAAGCGCCCAGGGCCAGAAGATCGGCGAAGCGCATGGTAGTGCTATCACCGGCATCGGGCGCCACGGAACTGTCGAAGAGTACTATCCGCTCAAGGCGCGGGCATTGGTGCGCTACGGAGCGTGCAATTTCGTACTGCTTGCGGTCGCCGACGAATATGATGCGTGCGCCGGAATCCTTAAGTATGTACGCTACCTGTTCGGGGCTGCTGGTTGAATATATCGACACGGGAACGGCCCGGTTGCGGTAACAGGCCAGGTCGGTGATGAGTATCTGGGGGCAGTTGGCCGAGAAAACGGCTATCATATCTTCGGGTATGATGCCGAGGGTCTCGAGAGCGCAGGCTGCGTGGCAGGTGTCGGTGTCGAAGTCGGCCCATGAGCGGCCGGTCCAACATCCGGTCTGCATGTCGCGGTAGCGGTAGGCGTCGCGCCCGTCGCCGTATTTGCGGCTCTGTCGTGCAGTCAGTGTTGTCAGTATATTATTGTTCATAGGAGTTGAGACTCGTTAAAACGCGACAAAGGTAGCCCCTTTGCCTATAATAAACTAACAAAAGCGGGTGAAAAACGACGTATTGTTAACAATTATTTACATAACCGCGGCAGCGCGGTGCCGAATCTTAAGTTTTTTTACCAAACGGGGCTATTTCCGGCGGTGTTTGGCGTAGGACGACGCCAGTCGGCGGTGATACCCGCGGGCTGCATAGCCCGGGCCGTTGTATCCGCGGGCGAATGCGCTCCAGTTCTTGGCTTTCAGGGAGGGGAGCAACCCGCTGCGGGTGATAAATTCGCCGAAGAGCTCGAGCTGGTCGCGCTCGGAGCGGCTCATAAGCCTAACGAATTCCTGAGGCGAGCCGAGGCCGCAGAGCTTCCAGTTGAATCCGCCAAGCTGGAACATGCCCCAGAACGTGCCTTCGATGGCCGACAGGCTGTCGATGTCCATGGCGCGGTCGAGCCGCGCCTGCTGGGCGGCCTGCTGCGAGCCGTAGCGGGCAATGTTGGGGCGGCTGAACACCACGCTGTGGCTCTTGGTGTATCGGGAGAGGTTGATGCGGTTTTTTGCGGCCATCTTCCGGAAGACGGCCAGGTCGAAGTTGATGATGGGTTTGCCTTCGTCCCAGAATCCGCGGTGCGATGTCCCGGCCTCGATCTCGATGACGGCCTTGATGGCCGGAATCTCCACGCCGAGTTCGGCGGCGACCTCCTCGATGTCCTTTTCGGTAAGGGGGCCATGGCGCAGGGTGTCTTCCGGCTCGGTGAAGCAAAGCCGCACGGTGTCGGCGCCGATCACGAAATACTGGCGGTCGGGGTCGATGTATGTGATCGAGTCGGGAGGTGTGGTGAATATGCGCTGGGCGCCGGCGTTGGTCGGACGCGAGCAGCAGGCCAGGCCTGTGAGGGCGGCGAGCGCTATGGCCGGAATTGTACTGCGGTTATTCATGCGGAGAAGGTTAGGAGGTGAGGAAAAGGCCCGGGAGGCCTGCCGCAGGCAGGGTTCCCGGACCTTTGATGAGTGTCTTAAGCCTTGAGGTCGGCGACCTTTTCGAGGGTGCGCGTGAGCTGTCCCCAGAAACGTTCGACGGCGGGGATGTGCATGCGCTCGCTGGGCGAGTGTACGCCCTGCAGGGTCGGGCCGAACGAGACCATGTCGAGGTCGGGCATCTTTTCTTTGAACAGACCGCATTCGAGGCCGGCATGTATGGCCTTGACGGCGGGCTTGATGCCGTAGAGTTCCTCATAGGCCTCGGAAGCGAGGTGCATGATGGTCGACTTCATGTTGGGCTTCCAGCCGGGATAGCCGTCGCCGTGGGTGACGGTGGCGCCTGCGAGCTCGAAGAGGGCTTCGACCTGGTGGGCGATGTCCCACTTGCGCGATTCGACTGACGAACGCTGCGAGGTGGTGACGAGGATTTCACCGTCGGCGGGCATCTTCACCGACGCGAGGTTGGTGGATGTCTCCACGAGGCCTTCGATGTCGCGGCTCATCGATACGACTCCGTGAGGGGCCGAGTAGAGGGCTTCGATGAGGTGGGCTGTGGTGGCCGAATCGATGGTGAATTCGGGACGTTCCATTGTGGCGATGGTTATCTCGAGCGTAGGTTCGAGGCCTTCGTATTCGTCCTTAACCTCGGCGACAAAGCGGTTGAACATGGCCATGATGTCGTCCTTCGACGAGGTGTGGACGCCGAATACGGCGTGAGCGGCGCGCGGTATGGCGTTGCGCAGGTTGCCGCCGTCGATTTCGGCCAGCGAGAGCTCGTATTTCTTGCCGACAGTCCAGAGGAACCGTGCCAGAAGCTTGTTGGCGTTGGCGCGTCCGAGATGGATGTCGCCGCCCGAGTGGCCGCCGAGGCCCTTGGCGATGTCGATCTTGAAGTAGTGGAAGTCGGTGGGAGCCATCGAGCGCTCGTAGTGGAAGGTGCAGGTGGTGTCGACGCCGCCGGCGCAGCCGACGAAGATCTCAGCATCGTCCTCGGAGTCGAGGTTGAGCAGTATCGGGCCGTTGATCATGCCGTCGCCGAGGTTGTTGGCGCCTGTGAGGCCTGTCTCCTCATCGACGGTGAAGAGGCAGTCGACCGGGCCGTGGACGAGCTTGTCGTCGACCATCACGGCGAGCGCGGCTGCCATACCGATACCGTTGTCGGCGCCGAGGGTGGTGCCGTCGGCGTGGAGCCATTCGCCGTCGACTATGGTGGTGATGGGTGAGTTCTCGAAGTCGAAGTTCTTGTCGTTGGACTCGCATACCATGTCCATGTGGGCCTGGAGGATCACGCGGGGAGCCTGTTCGTGGCCCGGAGTGGCGGGCTTGCTCATGAGTACGTTGCCGATGGGGTCGGTCTTGGCGGCGATGCCGTGCTTGGCGGCGAAGTCAAGCAGGAACTGACGGATCTTGCCTTCTTTCTTGGAAGGGCGCGGAACTTTTGTGATCTGGTCGAAAATTTCGAAAACCAGAGCTGGCTGGAGATCTTTGATTGTCATATCGTGTCGGTGTTTTGGTGTTGTCTAAAATGTGTCTACAAAAGTTTAAGAACGTTTAATGAATGTGGCGTAATGTTAAATTTATTTATTTCAGCGCTCTAAGTTACAAAATAAAATTGATAAACGACCAAAATTTAACGAACGTTTCTTATATTTGCACCGAATTTAGAATTCAGGATATGAAATTACTGCTTCTGACCGTAGGATTGCTTGCCCTGGCCGTGGTGCTCTTAGGAGTGAAAGTGTTCTTTGTCAAAGGCGGAAAATTTCCCGACTCTCACGCTCACTCGTCGCCCGAACTGCGGCGCCGCGGCGTGGGATGTGCGGCATCCGACCGCGATTGAAATAATTAATAAGAAACCAAATAAAAAGAACCATCACAGTTCACTATGAGAAAATTTAAATTTGCAGTTGCCGCCTTCATGGCCGTGTGTGCCCTGACCGTGGCAAGCTGTTCGAAGGACGGCGACAAGGCCACCGCGGAAATACTGCCCGGCGACTCGGCCGCTATCAACATCCGCTACGTCAACATGACCCGTATCGGTCAAAACTATACGCTGGCTCAGGAGCTTTTCGCCGAGCGTCAGAAGATGATGCTTGACTTCCAGAACCAGGCCGCCGCCAAGGACAATCAGCTGCAGCGACTTTATCAGACCATCCAGCAGAAGATCAACAACAACGTGTATCTGTCGCAGCAGAGCGCCGAATCGGATCAGCGCGAGTTCCTGAACATGCAGAATCAGGCCCAGCAGTGGAGCAGTCAGCGCCTTGAGGAAATGGACCGCTACGCTGCTCTGCAGACGATGCGCCTGAACGACTCGATCCGCAGCGTCATCCGCGACATCTGTGTGGCCAACCATCTCGATGCCGTCATCGACGATACTGTTACCTATTACGTCAACCCGCGCCTCGACATCACCGACGCCGTGATCGAGGAGCTCAACCGCCGCTACAAGCCCGCTGCTCCCGCCGCACTGCCGGCCGACAGCCTCACGGTGAAGAAGAAATAAATCCTGCGTAAAGGAATATGAAAAAGGGGACTGGCCGACTGGCCGGTCCCCTTTTGCAATATCAGTAAGGAATTCAACGGATTATGATCTTTGCGGCTGAACCTGCGCTGCGGCGGATCACGACCTGTCCCGGCTGCGGATCGGCTACGGGTATCCCCTGCAGGTTGTAGTATGTGACGGCGTCGTCGGCCGGTTCGGCGGTAGCGTCGCTGATGCCGAGCACGTCGGTAAGGTCAAGATACATCGGGCCGTCGGTGTAGCCGGAGGTCGTCTGGGTGAAGTTGACGTTCATCCAGAAGTCGGCGCCCTCTGTGAGGAATCCGGCGTAGACGTAGGCCTGGAAGGGGAAAGTGATGCGGCAGTCCTTCATTATGCCGCCGTGGCCGAGAGCCTTGACTTCGGCTTTGGTCATGCCGTCGGCTATTTCCTGAGCGGCGCGCGACGAGATGCGGAAGTCGCCGTCGGTCTCGGTGATGTAGCCTACGGGGCCTTCCTCGAGTATCACGCAGTCGGGGTCGGAGGCGTCGAAGTACATGTAGTGGTCGTGCGAGCCGTGGACCGAAGGAGTGAGCGTGTTGGAGCGCGTTGCGGCGAACGGATTGACGATGCGGTATCGGCCGGGCACGGCTTCGTCCTCCTGAACCGCAACCTCGGTCACGGCCGGTGTAAAGCCGTAGGCATGAGTGACGGTGTAGTCGTAGAAGCGCGCTTTGCCCGGAAGGTCTTTCCATCCTTCGGTGGCATCGGGAGCGTAGACGATGGTATAGTCGATAGTCTGAAGCGAGCCAGCGCCATCGATGGCGATCGCCAGGATGTAGACGGGCTGGCAGGGCTTAAGTCCGGCTGGCAGGTCGATCAGAGCGCCTTGCTGCGAAGTGAGCTGCACGGGATTCTGGAGCAGGGCGCGCAGCTGTGTCTCATCGGTCGGGTCGGTGACGGCTCCGGCCAGTATCGCGGCCACGTCAGCTCCGGCCCAGGCTGATACGAGCGCCTTGCCGTCGACCGGGCACCACGATCCGCCCAGCAGTTCGAGCGAATAGTCCTTGGCTCCGGGCAGCGCGAGTTTCCATGCGCCGTTCTCGTCGGCTGTGAAGCCGCGCCCGTTGGCGTCGATCGAAGCATAAGTGAGCCACAGGGAGCCTTCGCCCGGAAAGGATACCACATTGTTTTCCAAGGAGCCTTTCAGACCGTATTTGTCAATGAGGGATGCGTCAATTTCACCGGTCTTGGCCATCCATGAGTATGAGTAGATGTACATTTCTTCGCCGTTGACCACGATGCCGAGGTCTGACGGCTCGATGATGACATTGGCGGGGTCGGTGGCGTCGATCACCAGGTAGCGCAGCGCTTCGTCATCGGATATATATGCGCCGAACCGCGCGATGTCGGGATTGGAGCGGATTGGTTCGACGATGCGGTAGTAGCCTTCGTTGGCGGCGTCCTTCTCGACCTGGACGTCATATGTGGCTGGCGTGAGGCCTTCGAACAGCGCCGTGAGCAGGTCGTCGGTGTATTTGCAGGTGCCTATTGCCTGCCAGCTGTGCGGGGTGGCGGGCTCGGCTACGGCCGGAGCTTTCTTCGCGTGATGTGATGATGTGTAAGGCATCGCGGCCGGCTCGGTCGGGATGAGATTGGTCAGATGCTCCGCGGCGCCCGCGGCGGACACGCCGAGAAGCAGTGCGAGTGCGAGTGTGTAAAGTTTTTTCATAGAAATTATACGGTTGGTAAATGAAACACCCGCAAAGGTATGCATTTTGTTAACATCTTCAAAGTTTTTTCGGAAATTTCTCACAAACGGAGGCCGGCAGGTCAGTCCGGGCCGGGTAAAATGAATCCCGCTCCGGGATGCGGGGCGGGATTCTTCAAGCTGTATGGTTAAAGATGCTTATTCGGCTTCTTCGATGGTGACAGCGCGGTCGAGCGATACATACTTCTCGCCGTTCTCGGTGATGTTGCAGAGGCTGCCGTTGTTGATGGTAGCGGTGATCTGCGATTCGGGAACGCCAAGCTTCACGAGACGGTTGTAAACGCCGTTAACACGGTTGTGACGCAGGGTCTCGTTGTATTCGGGAGTACCGGTGTAGTTGTCGGCCCAGCCTGTGAGGACATACTTGGTGTTGGGGTTCTGCTTCATCACGTTGGCGATGGCAGCCACGATGTTGTTGTCTTCGCGGGTGAGGCTGTAGACGTTGATCGGGTAGTAGATGGTAGCGAGCGGAGCCTTCTCCTCAACAGTCTGAACGGCTGCGGGGCGGTTGAGGCATTCGCGGAGCGAGTTCTCGAGGTCGTTTACGCGGGCTTCCGAGGTGGCCAGACGGGCAACGACGGCGTCGCAGTTCTGAGCGGGCGGGCAAACGGGAACCACGGGAGCCTTCCAGTCGCGCTGATTGAAGAGGTAGGTAAGGCCGAGGTAAGCCTGCACGTCGAGATAGGTGCGGTTGCTGGTGTCGTAGATGTCGTCGCAGGTTGCGTCGTAGGCCGAAGCGCGGAGGTCAAGCGAGAGCTGAACCTGCTTGCTTACGTTGAACGAGTTGATGATACCGGCGCGGAAGGTGAGGACTTTGTCCTTGTTGTGCCATCCGTCAGCGTTGCCCTTGGCGTCGAGTGTGCGGCCGAGCATGCAGTATGCGCCGGCACCGCCGTAAACGGTGAAGTTGTATACACGTCCGGGCTTGTAGCCGCAGAACCAGTTGGTCAGGTTGACCATCAGGTCGAATGTGGGGCCGATAGCCATCTGGCGGGTCTTGTAGTAGCCGTCGGTCATGTGCTCGTTGGGCAGATAGCCGTCAGCATCTTTGGTGCCCATACCCTTGAGGTACATCCAGTCGACGCCGATACGGCCGCCGAATACCGGAGTGAACCACTTGCCGACATAGAGAGCGGCGTTGGGAGCGAAGCGGTCCTTGAGATCGCGCACTACGTCGTGGCGCGAGAAGTTAACGTTGACACCACCCTGAGCAGTGATGAACCAGTTGTCTTTCATTGAGTTCATCAGGTAGCCCTGCGAAGGATCTTCCTGATACTGCGTTTCCTGGGCAGCCATGGGGGCTACGGCCAGAGCACATGCAGCAGCGATGAGAGTAATCTTCTTCATAGGAATTGTAGTTAGTTTATGATTTAATGATTAATAATTGTATTTTTAGGGCGCACTTTGAGTTTTCGGGCGCTAAGTTACGAACATTTATTGAGATTATAACTAAAAAAAGTGAAAAAATGTTGACCGGGAAGTGTTTTTTCTATTTACGGCCCCGTTTTTTTAACATTTCGTCTTCTTTTTCAGTGTCTGTAAATCAGAGTTCGAGCTGCGCGCGCACGTGCTCGTATATGTTCTGCGGGGTGAAGCCGAACTTCTCGTCGAGCACCTTGTAGGGGGCGGAGGCGCCGAAGCGGGCCAGGCCGAATACTGCGCCGTCGAATCCGCGGATGGCGCGGATGGTCGAGGGGAGTCCGGCGGTCAGGCCGAAGTGGGGCACGCCGGGCAGGAGGACGGAGTCGCGGTACGAGGCGGACTGCTCGTTGTAGAGGCCGATCGAGGGCATGGACACTACGCGGGCGGCGATGCCGTCGGCGGCGAGCATTTCGGCCACGGCGCACAGCAGCGACACCTCGGATCCGTCGGCCACCATGACGACCTTGGGGTCGGGGGCGTCGACGACGGTGTAGCCGCCGCGGCGGGCGCCGGCAGCGTCGGCCAGGCGGTTGCCCGATGCCGACGGCAGGTCGTGAAGGTCCTGGCGGCTGAGGATCAGTGCGGTGGGAGTGGCGTCGTTCTGCATGGCCATGTCCCAGCATACCATCGTCTCGGCTGAGTCGGCGGGTCTGAGGGCCAGCAGCGACGGGCGTCCTTCGAAGTTGCGTACCTCCTCGAGCAGGCGGATCTGGGCCTCCTGTTCGATCGGCTCGTGGGTGGGACCGTCCTCTCCGACGCGGAACGAATCGTGAGTCCACACGTACTTGACGGGGAGCTCCATCAGGGCGGCCATGCGCACGGCGGGCTTCATGTAGTCGGAGAATACGAAGAATGTGCCGCAGGCGGCCTGCACGCCTCCGTGGAGGGCAATGCCGTTCATGATGGCGGCCATGGTGAGCTCGGCGACGCCTGCGTGGAGGAAGGCGCCGGTGAAGTCGCCCGGGGTGAAGGCGCGGCGCACTTTCAGGAAAGCGTCGGTCTTGTCGGAGTTGGCCAGGTCGGCCGATGCCACTATCATGTTGGGCACGTGGCGTGCGAGCCAGTCGAGTACGTTGGCCGAGGCGGTGCGGGTGGCGATGTCGGGTTTGTTGACGATCGCGCTGAAGTCGATGGCGGGCATGCGGCCGCTCATCCACTCGTTGAGTTCGGCGGCCAGTGCGGGGTTGGCCTTGGCCCAGAGGTCGAATTCGTGGCGGCGTTCGGCCACGATGCGGCGCAGCTGCCGGTTGCGCTCGTCGTACAGCTCGCGGGCGTCGTCGAATATCTTCCACGGGTCGTCGGGGTTGCCGCCGAGGTTGGCGACGGTGGCGGCGAAGTCGGCGCCGCTCTTGCTCAGGGGCTGTCCGTGGGTCGAGCACTGCCCCTCGAAGCTCTCGCCGTCGGTCTTGACGCAGCCCTTGCCCATGACGGTGCGTCCGAGAATGAGGGTGGGGCGCTTGATTTCCTTGTGGGCGCGGCCGAGGGCGCTGTCGATCTGCTCGGGGTCGTTGCCGTCGATCTCTATGACGTTCCAGCCCCAGGCGCGGTATTTGGCGGCGTAGTCTTCCTCGTCGACGGCTGCGACGTCGGTCGAGAGCTGCACGCCGTTGCAGTCGTAGAACATGATCAGGTTGGCCAGGCCGAGATAGCCTGCGATGCGGCCTGCACCCTGCGAGATTTCCTCCTGGATGCCGCCGTCGGAGATGAAGGCGTAGGTCTTGTGGGCGAGAACCTCGCCGAAGCGGGCTGCGATGAACCGCTCGGCCAGCGCGCAGCCTACGGCCATGGTGTGGCCCTGGCCCAGCGGGCCGCTTGTGTTCTCGATGCCGCGGCGCGGGTCGACCTCGGGGTGGCCCGGGGTGACGCTGCCCCACTGGCGGAACTGCCGCAACTCGTCGAGGGTGAATTTACCCGTCAGGGCCAGTACGGCGTAAAGCATCGGCGACATGTGGCCGGGGTCGAGGAAGAAGCGGTCGCGTCCGGCCCACGTGGGGTCGTCGGGATCAGTGATCAGGAAGCGCGAATAGAGCGTGTTGACGAAGTCGGCGCCGCCCATGGCTCCGCCGGGGTGTCCTGATTTGGCTTTTTCGACCATTGCTGCGGCGAGAATTCGGATATTGTCGGCCGCGTGTTTCATTACTTGGAGGTTCATGTCGTCATGTAATTTGAATTCTGCCGCAAAGGTACGGCAAAAAGTCCTTGATTCAAAATTTAGCGGCGCACAACTTGTGTGCGATAAAGAAAAAACCACTCCGGAGCCGGAGTGGTTCAATATTATGTGTTAATTCGGATGCGATCAGAGGGCGTTGGGCACTTCCTCTTTGTCGTCGACGGGTATGTCGGTGTTGACGTTCTTCGAGCCGACCAGTCCGTAGAAGAGCAGGTATGCGAGCATGGCTACCACCAGCCAGTACGATGCCATGTAGCCTGCCGAGCCGGCGATGGCGTTCTGGATCAGAGGCATGACGCCGCCGCCTACGACCATCATCATGAAGATGCCCGAGGCCTGGGCCGTGTACTTGCCGAGGCCTTCGACGGCCAGGTTGAAGATGCCGCCCCACATCACGGAGGTGCACAGGCCGCAGAGCACGAAGAGCAGGGCCTTGGTGGGGACGGAAGCCATGGTGAAGCCGTCCTCGACGCTGTAGGCGGGCATCGACACGCGGTATTCCGACGGCAGGGTGATGGCGCCGATGATCAGCAGGATGGCCACGATGGATACGACGATGAGCTGGGCGCGGCTCGATACCTTGCCCGAGATGGCGCTCGAGGTCAGACGGCCTACGAGCATCAGCAGCCAGTAGATGGCGGCCACGCCGCCGGCCACGGCCGTGGCGTTCTCGGTGATGCCCGACTGGGCTGAGTCGCTCAGATAGAAGATGAGCACGCCGGGGATGCCGACCTCGATGCCTACATAGAAGAAGATGCCGATCACGCCCAGCACGGTGTGGCGGAAGCTCCAGGCCGAGTGGGTGTAGCTGGTCTTTTTGGCGCCCAGGTTGGGTTCGGGAATGGCTACGGCGGAAATTACGAGGAATGCCACCACGAACACGCCCATGGCGATGTAGAGCAGCGGGGTGACGTCGGTCATGCTCGTCGTGGCGGTTACCTGACCGATGAGCATGCCCACGAAGAGCGGGGTGAGCGTGCCGGCCAGCGAGTTGCACGAGCCGCCCATCTGCACGAGCTGGTTGCCCTTGTTGCCGCCGCCGCCCAGGAGGTTGAGCATCGGGTTGACCACCACGTTGAGCATGCACACGCAGAAGCCGCAGACGAAGGCGCCCAGCAGGTAGATGATGAAGTTGAGGTTGACCGTCTGGCCGCTTACCTCAAACACGCCCGTTTCCGTGCCTACGAAGCTCGAGAGCCACTGCAGTATCAGGCCGACGAGGCCGACGATCATGGCGTAGAGGGCTGTCTTCTTGTATCCGACTTTCGTCAGCATGTTGCCGGCGGGGATGCCCATGAACAGGTAAGCCAGGAAGTTCATCATGTTGCCGAGCATTCCCGACCATTCGTAGTTGTTCTTCCAGATGGTGCCGAGCGGTGCGGCCAGGTTGGTGACGAAGGAGATCATCGCGAACAGGAAGAACATCGCCACGATGGCGATTGTCCGTCCGTGCGATCCGCCGGTGGCGGCTTGGACTTTGGTAGTAGACATAATGGGGTGTTTTAGGTTTTTTGGTTATAGATTGCAGTTGCCTGTGCAATTGTCTGTGCAAAGGTAATAAAATTACTTTGCGCCGCCAAAAAAATGTGATTTTTAGCTGCTTTCGGCTATTGGCGCTCGCCGAAGATGGCAGTGCCGACGCGCACCATGTTCGCCCCGGCTTCGATAGCCGTCAGATAGTCGCCGCTCATGCCCATCGACACGGTGTCGAAGCCGCGCAGGTCGGGGCACATCGTCAGGATGCGGCGGTGCAGAGAGGCTATGGTCTCGAAGTCGGCGCGCACGCGCGCGGTGTCGTCGGTGTTGGTGGCCATGCCCATGATGCCGCAGAGGTGCGTGGCCTGCAGCGACTCGAAGCGGCGGCCGGCGAAGTATTCGAGCAGCTCGTCGGGCGCGAAGCCGGTCTTGGTGGCCTCGGCTGCCACGTGGACCTGCAGCAGCACGCGCTGTATCGTTCCGCGTCCGGCGGCGAGGCGGTCGACGAGCTCGAGCAGGCGCTCCGAGTCGATGCTTTCGATCAGGTCGGCATTGCCCACCAGGGCCTTGGCCTTGTTAGTCTGCAGGTGGCCGATGAAGTGCCAGCGGATGTCGGCGGGCAGGGCGGCGCGCTTGTCGAGCAGCTCGCGCACCCGGCTTTCGCCGAACACGCGCTGTCCGGCCGCGTAGGCCTCGGCTATGTCGGCTGCGGGGTGAAATTTCGACACCGCCACCAGGGTGACTCCCTCGGGCAGTGTCGACTTAATGGTTGCTAATCGGTCGGCTATCGACATCAGTCCTTAACTTTCATGCGGTAGACGTCCATCAGCGGAGTCTCGGCGATCGACACGATGTCGTAGTCGGCGGCAGAGCCTTTCATGTACTCCAACAGGTTCTCGTAGGCCGACTTGAAGTCGTTGGCCTGTACGAGCACTTGCGACACGGAGCGCTTCTCGGCACCCGTCTTTTCGTCGATGGTGATGAAGCCGACTTTCACCAGATACCAGCGGTCGCCGTCGTCGTGGAAGGCGATTTCGGCGATTTTCGAGCGCTTGACGGCCGCCACGTCGAATTCGCCCGAGATGAACGGGCGCTGCTCCTCGGTGATGCGGGCCTCGGCCTCGGTGAAGGTCAGGGCGTCCACCAGGTAGGGCTCGGTCACCTTCTTGGCGGCGCCGTTTTCCTGAATCTTATCGTATCTTACTTTGCATTCAAACCAGTTTGCCATTGTATATATAATATATTAATGTGTAATTGCAGGCGGCTGCGTCCGCGCAGCCGCCCGGCAAAGTTACGAAAAAACCGCCGCTCCGCCAAGAAAAACTTGGTAAGCGGCCTCTACAGGCTCTCCCGGATGTTGCTGAAAAATGTTGTTCGGCATAAATTTCAGGCTTTTTGACAGTTGTTTTTAATAGATTAACAATTAGGCTGTTATCCTGTCATTTTGAAAAATTTGAAAGCAAAACCGATAAAAATATGACGTTTTAAATGTTAAAATAGAAAATTTATGGCGATTTTTTGCTAAAAATTGTTGAAAAGTAGTTATCTTTGCACAAATTATCTTTTCGCGCATAGGCGCGGACCGCTTCAAAAACCCGGAAAATTATCACTTTATTTATTTTATGTCTAACTATTTCTTAGTATGAAAAAGCTGTTTCTTTTACTCGTGGCAGTGCTGTCCATCGGCCTGTGTGCGTCGGCTCAGACGCGTACGGTCAAAGGTACGGTACTCGACGCCGCAAATGACGAGCCTCTGGTAGGCGTGTCAGTGACAGCGGGAAGTAATGCCATGGGCGTTACGACCGATGTCGACGGCGACTTCACCATCGTAGTCCCTGAGTCGGCCAAGCATCTGACGGTTTCGTACGTCGGCTATGAGACTCAGACAGTCGCAATCTCCGGTTCCAAGATTGTCGTTCGCCTCAAGTCAAGCGTTTCCAGTCTGGACGAAGTGATCGCTGTGGCCTACGGTACAGCCAAGCGCTCTGAGTACACGGGCGCCGCCAGTGTCGTCAAGGCCGACCAGCTCGAAGACGCCCTTGTGGCCAACGTCGTTACCGCGCTCAACGGTAAGGTTTCCGGCGTACAGACCACAAGCTCGACCGGCCAGCCGGGTTCGTCGCCCACAGTGCGCATCCGCGGTACAGGCTCGATCAATGCTTCTTCGGCACCTCTTTACGTTGTCGACGGCGTTCCCTATATGGGCGACCCCGCCAACATCTCTCCCCAGGATATAGTCGAGATGACCGTCCTCAAGGATGCCGCATCGACCGCTCTCTACGGTGCCCGCGGTGCCAACGGTGTCATCCTCATCACCACCAAGAAAGGCCAGGAAGGCCAGGCTGTCGTGACTTTCGACGCCCGCTGGGGCTCGAACAGCCGCGCTCTCCCCAACTATGACGTGATCACTGACTCCCGCGAGTGGATGGAGCTCTACTATCAGGCCCTCAACAATACACAGATGAACTTCTTCGGCCTCTCGCCCGTAGCCGCCAACGCAGCCGTCAACAACGAGTTCTGGAGCGCTGTCGGCTACCAGACCTGGACGGTGCCCGAAGGCCAGGCCCTGTTCGACATGAACGGCAAGTTCAATCCCTATGCAACCCCCGGCTACAGCAACGGCCGCTACTATTTCATCGCCGACGACTGGGAAAAGGAAACCCTGATCCACGGTCTGCGTCAGGAATACAACGTATCCGTATCGGGCGGTACCGACCGTCTGCAGTACTACCTCTCGGGTACCTATCTCGAGGATGAAGGTATCATCAAGGGTTCGCACTTCAACCGTCTCACCACCCGTGCCACCGTCGACTATCAGGCCAAGAAATGGCTGAAGATCGGCACAAGCATGTCGTATGTATATTCAAACAGCGGCGATCCCCGCGACAACGACCTCGGCTCAGCCACATCGTCGGGCAACGCATTCTACTTCGTCAACGGTCTTCCCCCGATGTATCCGGTCTATATCCGCGACGCCGAAGGCCAGATCGTTTACAACAAGGTCTACAATAATCCCGTTTACGACTACGGCGACAACAAGGACTACGGCAACGGCCTCCTCGGTGCCGGCCGTATGCCTCAGGGCAACCCCGCAGGCGCGCTCCTCTACGATACGAACGACTATCTGTCGGATATCTTCGACGCCAAGTGGTACGCCGTCCTGACCCCGATCAAGGGCCTCAGCATTGTCGAGAACGTAGGTTACTTCCTCAACAACCAGCGCGCACATACGCTCCTCAACCCCCTCTACGGCCAGTTCCAGACCATGGGCGGCCAGGTAGTCCAGAGCCAGGCACGCGCCTACGACGTGACTCTCCAGACCCTCGTGTCGTACAACCACACCTTCGCCGACGTTCATGAGATGGATCTCATGGCCGGCTACGAATCGGAGGAATACGCTGTCGAGAACCTCTCGGCGCGGGGCAGCAACCTCTATCAGGCCCAGGTTCCTTTCGTAAGCAACACCATCGACCAGAAGGACGGCAGCGGTTCGCGCCGCGAACTCAGCCACCGCGGCTTCCTCTTCCGCGGCAAGTACACCTACGACGGCCGCTACTACTTCATGGGTTCTGTCCGCCGCGACGGCTCGAGCCGCTTCGCTCCCGGTCACCGCTGGGGTACGTTCTGGTCGCTGTCGGCCGGCTGGGATATCGCCAAGGAAAAATTCATGGAGCCGTACAAGGGCAACCTCCTCGACCTGCTCAAGTTCCGCGCTTCGTTCGGCCAGAACGGTAACGACGGCATCGGCAGCTCCACCCTCTATATGCCCTGGGCCGACTTCTACATCATGGAAGGTGCCAACGGAGTGTTCAACGACGGCTCGCTCGCCCAGAAGGGTAATGTCGACCTGACCTGGGAGACTTCGAACGCCTTCAACGTCGGCGTCGACTTCAGCTTCTGGAAAGGCATGCTGACCGGTACTGTCGAGTACTACAACCGCCAGACCGAGGACATGCTCTTCAACCTGCCCGTGGCTCCCTCGCTGGGCTACTCTTCGATTCCTTCCAACATCGGCTCGATGCGCAACAACGGCTTCGAGATCGATCTTAACTACCGTCCGGTCAACACCAAGGACATCACCTGGGATATCTACGCCAACATCACCTTCGGCTGGAACAAGATCCTCAAGCTCCCGAAGGACATCATGACCGAGGTTACCGGCGAGCCCGGCCGCTACGAATGGATACGCGGCACCTACCAGCACCTCGAGGAGGGCGGCTCGATCTACGACCTCTATCTGCCGCAGTATGCCGGCGTTCTCGGCTCGCAGGAAGAGCTCAACGCAATGGCTGCCTCGGACCACAAGTACACTGACCTCGAACTCGGCCAGTCCCTGTTCTGGATGCGCGATCCCGTCATGGGCAAGGATGCCGACGGCAACGAGATCCAAACCGGTTGGGGCGAGCCCTACAAGACCAACGACTGGGCCGCAGCCCGTACCTCCTACTCGAAGCATATGGGCCGCATCGCACCTCTGGCCTACGGCGGCTTCGGCACGACTGTCAACGCCTACGGCATCGACCTCACCCTCAACTTCTCGTATCAGTTCGGCGGCAAGATGATCGACACGGGCTATCAGAACACCATGACCACCGCTTCGGTAGGCGCATTCCACAAGGACCTGCTCAACGCCTGGTCGCCCTCGAATCCCACGAGCGACATCCCCGCCCTCTACACTCAGGCCAAGAAGCAGTACGTCACCAGCATGAGCGACCGGTTCCTCGTATCGAGCAACTATCTGCAGCTTACCAACATCACCCTGGGCTATACGCTGCCCAAGTCGTTCACCGGCAAGTTCGGCATCGAATCGCTCCGCATCTACGGCTCCGCCGAGAACGTAGCCCTCTGGACCAAGCGCAAGGGTCTCGACCCCCGTCAGGTCATGTCGGCCTCCAACAACTACGGCTCGAACAACTACACCTACTCTCCTATCCGTGCCATCTCGGGCGGTATCCGCGTAAGCTTCTAATTAATCCAACCTGATTAATGACAAAAGAAATGAAAAATTCAATCAAATACGTTGCCGTAGCCCTCTCGATCGGTTCGCTGGCTTCCTGCGCGGACCTCGATACCGAATACCTCGGCGGGTACGTCAACAACGAACAGAAGGAAGGCGCCGCAGAGGCCAAGCCGGACCTCGCAGCCGCGAGTGTCACGGCCCTCTATTCTCAGGCTCTCGAACTCGGCTCCAGCTACAGCGACACACACTTTGACTTCGGCTTTCCCGCCATCATGCTCGGCATGGACATGCAGACTGCCGATATGAACGGTGCGTACTCGGGCTACAACTGGTTCCTCAACTGGCAGAGCTTCGGCTCGCAGGGCCCAAACTCATGGGTAACCTATGAGTTCTGGGAACCTACCTACGCCAACATCAAGATGACCAACGACAACCTGGCCGCCATCTCGCCCGACACCGAAGACAACAAGCTGAAGTTCTTCCGCGCCCAGTCGCTCGCCATGCGCGCGTTCGACTACTGGATCCTGGCCCAGGTATACCAGTTCAACTACAAGTTCAATCCGCAGGCTCCCTGCGTGCCGCTGCTGACCGACGAAAACTCGACCGACGCAGCCGTCAACGGTGCCCCGCGAGCTACCTGCGAGGAAGTGTACGCGCAGATCATGAAGGATCTCGACGAGGCCATCAGCCTGCTCGACGGTAACCCCGTCACTCCGGCGAGCGTCATCACCGACCGCCCCAAGCGTATGGTATCGACCGCCGTGGCCTACGGCCTCCGCGCCCGCGTCAACATGTCGATGGGCAAGTACGCCGAGGCTGCTTCCGACGCCCAGAACGCCATCTCGAAGTTCTCCGGCGCGCCCGCCTCGATCGCCGACGTCAGCAAGCCCACTTTCGTGAGCCTCAACGAGAACAACTGGATGTGGGGTATCGCCGTGAACGAGACCGACGGCTGCGTGCAGACCGGTATCATAAACTGGCCCTCGCACCTCAACACGTTCTCCGACGGCTACACCACCGTAGGCGGCTGGCGCTATATGTCGAAGGACCTCTGGGAGTCGATTCCCTCGACCGACGTCCGCAAGGGCTGGTTCCTCGACGAGAACTACACCTCGCCCAACCTCAGCGCCGCCCAGCAGACCTACATCGATCAGTATGTCGGCACTCCCATCTACTCGCAGGCTCAGCAGGCTCCTATCTTCCCCTACACCAACGTGAAGTTCGATTCCTTTGAGGGCGCTCTTCCCGCCACCAACCTCTGCAACGATATCCCCCGCATGCGCGTCGAGGAAATGTACTACATCCTCGCCGAGGCACAGGGCATGAGCCAGGGTGTCGCTCAGGGCAAGGCTACCCTCGAGAACTTTGTCAAGACTTACCGCGACCCCGCTTTCGCCAGCGCCGCCACTACGGCTGAGCAGCTTCAGGAGGAAATCTTCCAGCAGAAGCGCGTAGAGCTCTGGGGCGAAGGTCTGATGTACTACGAGTACATGCGTCTCGACAAGGGCATCGACCGCCGCCGCGCCCACGCCCCCTACGTCTACACGTTCAATATCCCGGCCCGCTCGCCGCGCCTCATCTACTGCCTGCCCCAGGAGGAGATCAACTCCAACAAGGCAATCTCGGAGGCCGACAACAACGAGGAGGTTACATCGCAGCCCACTCCGGTCGACTGGGAGGAATGATTCAATAAACATTTCAAACGATTATCAATATGAAATTCTTCAAATATACATTGATAGCAGTTGCGACGGCCATGTCGCTGGGCTTCACCGCCTGCGACGATGACGACGACTACACGCCCGGCGTGCCCACCAACGGCGTCTTCTTCCCGTCGAACCAGACTACCACGGTAGATCTCGAGACTGCTTCCACGACGATGACGGTGACCGTCGACCGCAACGGTCTCACCGACGCCGCCACCTACTCGCTGGTATCGTCCGTGAGCGTGAACGGCGCCACGCTGACCGCCGACGAAAGCCCCATCAAGGTACCCGCACAGGTAGCCTTCGAGGCCGGCCAGAACTCGGTGAACCTCGTGATCCCTGTCAATGCATCCGTAATGCCCACTTCGGTGCCTTATGATGTGACCATCTCTCTTGCCGAGGGTACTCCCGGCTACAACTTCGGCCTCTCGAGCATCACGCTCAAGGTAACCCGTGCCGAGGCATGGGGCGATTGGAAGCCTTATGAAGAGGGTATCGGCACCTGGACTTATGCCCTGGGGCTCGACTACTTCCTCAGCGGCGACGATCCCGACCTGCCTCTGTCGATCCGCGAGAACGCTGAGAATCCCGATCTGGCCCAGTTCCGCATCGAGCACTGGGGCCGCAACGTCACCCTGCTGATGAACTGGAACAAGAAAACCAACGTCATCGTAATTCCCGCTCAGAAGACAGGCGAGGTGATTACCGTAAATACCGGTAACGGCACAGCTGATCTCGATCTTTACATCATGTCGTACGGCGAACTTATGGCTACAGACGCAGAGGCAACTCCGGACAAGATCGCAGAGGCTACTAATCTGTCGAAGTTCGATCCCGAAACCGGCCTGTTCGACCTGGCTGTAGGCTATGTTGTACTCTTCAACGGTCAATTCCTGACTCTGCAGGGTGCCGATCCTATCGGCTTCGAGACATTCCAGGTTGGCGAATATGCCGACTACACCATCGAGATGGCTTACAAGGGCACTCTCATCACTCCCGATGAGGATATGCAGGCTCTGATCATGGCCAATATCGGCGCCAACTCCAGCGAGGCTATCTTCGCTGCCTCCAGCGAGGTGACGAGCGCTCAGCAGCTCCTTCAGGCCATGCTCCAGGGTCAGGTGCCCGTCGTGAGCGCCAAGGCCGGTCAGAACGTTGAGGTTGCTCTTCCCGTCAGCGGCGCAGGCGACTACATCGCGGTGGGCGTCACCCTCAACGGCGACGAACCCATGAACGCAGCAGCAGTCAAGTTCACCGTAGTAGGCGGCGGAGCTAACGCCGATTGGACCAACTGCGCTACAGTTGAGTATGTCGACGCATGGTGCTGCCCGGGATGGAGATTCACATACAACGACGGCACTGTCGCCACCCTCGAGGACCTCAAGTGGTATGTCCAGGGTCAGGTCAGCAATACCGATCCTACCCAGTACCGCCTCCGTAGCCCCTACACTCAGGAGGAATGCGCCCTGTGGTACAATAAGATTAACGTAGCAACCGAAAAGGCCGATATCTACATCGACGCTTCGAATCCCAGCTGCGTCAAGATCATGCCCCAGTACAGCGGCTTCAGCTTCCAGGATAAGGACGAGACCGGCGCCGTGACAGGAGTAGTAGATATGTACATCAGCAATGGAGCAGGCCTCTTTGCAAGCAAGGGCATAGACGACGCTACCATCATTTCCAAGGGCTACGGTCAGGACTGGAACGACGGTTATCTTGAAATCCACCCTGCAGTCTTCGGCTACAGTCTTGCTGAAGATGAATTCGGTTACACTTGGAACGCTGATCCTACCGGCATCATCTTCTTCGACTTCGAGGCACAGTCCGCTCCCGCCAAGGCCAAGAGCAAATTCCAGGCCGTCAAGGCCAACCGCCTCAAGGCCTCGATCAACAACGGCTTCCGCACTCCTCTTGACCGCACGTACCGCATCGACCGCAACGTCAAGGTTGACATGAACAACGCACTCCACATCGTAAAATAACATAAAGCGATAATCCATCAAAAGCGCGAGTCCCCCGGACCCGCGCTTTTGTTTTCCCAGGAAAGCAGGCTTTCCAGCCTGCGCCAACGAGATGCTTCGCGCCAGGGAAGCAGGCTTTCCAGCCTGCGGCTTCGAGAGGTGATGAATTTGGAAAGCAGGCTTTTAGCCTGCGGCTTCGATTCGCGTGGAAATTACTTCGCATACCGTTTTCGCAGGCTGGAAAGCCTGCTCTCCTTATCCGCAGGCTCGGAGCGCCTGCTCTCCTTATCCGCAGGCTCGGAGCGCCTGCTCTCCATATGCAGCATTATTTTAAAAAAATATCCGGAAATATTTTGCCATCTCGGTCAATGGCGGTAATTTTGGGTTATGGATGACTGCTTTTTGGATAAGGACGGCGATGTCGAGATCTCAGCAGGCGGCAATCTGCCTCACTGGCATCAGGAGGGGAAAGTTCAGTTTGTAACATTCCGTCTGGCTGATTCATTGCCTCAGAGTGTTGTCGACGAAACGAAGAAAGTCATAGCAACTTTCCGGGAACTCAACCCTGAGCCATGGACGGCCGAGACGATGCAGCGTTACAGAAACCTGGTCAGAAAAGGCACTGAGAAGTTTCTTGACAGAGGCTACGGCAGTTGCATACTTGCCCGGAAGGAAATACGTGACATAGTGTCGTCAGCGCTCCATTATTACGATGGCACGAGATATGACCTGATCGCTTATGTCGTCATGCCAAACCACGTGCATGTCATCATTTGCCCCTATGAAGGTCAGAAGGCGAGTGAGATATTTCACGATATAAAAGGCTTCTCAGCAAGAGAAATCAATCGCAAACTGAATAGAAAAGGCCAACTATGGTTCCGCGAAAGTTTCGACCGGCTTATCAGAAGTGAGGATGACCTCAAATACAAAATCGCCTACATCAAAAACAACCCCAAACACCTCACCTCCGACCAATTCGACCTGTATATAGGGTGAACGGGAAAGCAGGCTTTCCAGCCTGCGGCTTCGATTCGCGAGGAAATTACTTCCGTTGCCGTTTTCGCAGGCTCGGAGCGCCTGCTCTCCATACCGCAGGCTCGGAGCGCCTGCTCTCCATACCGCAGGCTCGGAGCGCCTGCGCTCCATATTTGTTTTTGCGAGTTGGGAAAATTTGTGTAATTTTGCGCAAACTATTAATCTAAGCGACTATGCTCGATATAAGTGAAGTTTTCAATGCGGCCGCCGTGCTCAAGGATGTGGCACGCAAGACGACCGTGATCCCGGCTCCGAAGCTGTCGACCGACTGCGAGCTGTATCTCAAGACCGAGAACCTGCAACTCACGGGCTCGTTCAAGCTCCGCGGCGCCTACTATAAGATAGCATGCCTGACCGACGAGGAGAAGGCACGCGGCGTCATCGCCTGCTCGGCGGGCAACCACGCCCAGGGCGTGGCTCTGGGCGCGACCCACAACGGCATCAAGTCGCTGATCTGCCTGCCTGCGGGCGCCCCGATCTCGAAGGTCGAGGCCACACGCGGCTACGGCGCCGAGATATGCCTGGTGCCCGGCGTCTACGACGACGCCTACGCCAAGGCCATCGAGCTGCGCGACAAGGAAGGCTACACGTTCGTGCATCCGTTCGACGATCCGAAGGTGATCGCCGGCCAGGGCACCATCGGCCTCGAGATACTGGAGCAGCTGCCCGACGTGCAGGCCGTGGTCGTGCCTATCGGCGGCGGGGGCCTCGCCTCGGGCGTGGCGTTCGCCGTCAAGACCCTGCGGCCCGACGTGAAGGTCTACGGTGTGCAGGCCGCAGGGGCACCCTCGATGGAACATTCGCTGCACGAGCACCGGATCTGCCACCTCGACTCGGTGTCGACCATCGCCGACGGCATCGCCGTGAAGCAGCCCGGCAACCTCACCTATGAGCTGTGCAGCAAGTATATCGACGACATGGTAACCGTCAACGACGACGAGACCGCCGCCGCCATCCTGGCGCTGATGGAGAAGCAGAAGGTGGTGGCCGAGGGGGCCGGAGCCGTCGGCGTGGCCGCCGTGATGTTCGGCAAGCTGCCTGTGAAGGGTCAGAAGGTCGTGTGCATCGTCTCGGGCGGCAATATCGACGTCAACACGCTCAACCGCGTGATCTCGCGCGGCCTGGCCAAGAGCGGACGCAAGTACACGTTCATCATCGATCTGGTCGACAAGCCCGGGCAGCTGTCGGGCGCGCTGTCGATCGTGGCCGACGAGGGCGGCAACGTCATCTCCGTCACACACGAGCGCACCAACGCGTCGACCGAAATCAACGGATGCTCGATACGCCTCGAGCTCGAGACCCGCGACGCCGACCATATCGACCAGATCCGGCGCCGCCTGAAGGACAGCGGCTTCAACGTGACCAACTGACCAGCTGCGAATGATGCGCCGGCTTGCGATACTGATTCTGTCGTGTCTTGCGGTGGCATTCGCCGCCCAGAGCTGCTCCGACGAGCCGTCGGGGCGCCCCGACGTGGTGTTCATCGGCAACTCGATCACGGCCTACTGGGGCAAGTATCACCCCGCCTTTTTTGCGGACAACAACATAGCCTGCAAGGGCATCAGCGGCCAGACCACGGCCCGGATCCGCGACCGGTTCGTGACCGACGTGATGGATCTGAAGCCGAAAGCCGTCGTGATCATGGCCGGCATCAACGACCTGGCGCAGAACGAAGGCTGGGCGTCGCCCGAAGAGGTATTCGGCATGATACGCTCGCTGTGCATGCGGGCGCGCCGGGCCGGCATCGTGCCGATCATAGCCTCCATAACCCCGGCCGGCAGTATCTACTGGCGCACCGAACTGACGGGCATTCCGGAAGCCATCGCGGCGCTCAACCGACGTCTGCGCGACTATGCCGCGGCGGCCGGGATCGACTATGTCGACTATCACGCCGCCCTTGACACCGACGGCGACGGCGCCATTGACGCGGGCCTGACGGACGACGGCGTGCATCCGCTGCCCGACGCATATTTCATAATGGAAGAGGCCGTGATGCCCCACATCGCCCCCTATCTATCAACCGATAAAACCGACAGACGATAATGAAACTCCGAAAACTGACGTTCCGGCTGCTGGCATGCGCCGCCGCACTGACGGCGGCACAGACCGCGCACAGCCAGCAGGTACGATGGCTCGAGACCACCCACGATTTCGGCGCGTTCACCGAGGAAACCGGGCCTGTGAGCTGCGAGTTCCTGATGGTGAACGACGGCCCCGGCGACGCCTCGATAGTGGCCGCACGCGCCACCTGCGGCTGCACCCGCCCGCAGTATACGGTGCGCTCGCTCGCGCCCGGCGACACGGCCCGGCTGAGCGTGTCGTTCGACCCCAACGGCCGTCCCGGCCGCTTCAGCAAGCAGATCTATGTCGAGACGTCCGGCACACCGTCGAAACAGCGCCTCGACATCACCGGCGTGGTCATCGGCTCGGGCGAGACCGTCGCCCGCCGCTTCCCCGTCGATCTGGGGCCGCTGAAACTGGCCACCCAGGGTGTCATGCTCGGCGAAGTGACCAAGGGCCACCTCAAGACCGCATACACCGAGGGCTACAACCGCTCGGCCGACAGCCTCCACGTGAAGGTCGTGCGCAAGCCCGAGTGGCTCGAGGTGGTGCCGTCGCCGCAGGTAGCCGCCCCCGGCGAGCAGGTCACGCTCGTGTCGTACCTCAACTCGGCCCGCTGCCCGCTCTACGGCTTCATCGAGGACAGCATCACCGTCGAACCCGTAGCCGGGATGCAGTTCACCCTGCCCGTGACCGTCATCATCAACGAGGACTTCTCGCAGCTGAGCCCCGGCGACATATCCAAAGGCCCGATCTCCGTTCTGTCGACCGACATCGTCGATCTCGGCGACATGGACCGCGCGGCCGGTGCGGTGACGCGCTCGTTCACCATCGGCAACGGAGGCAAGAACAAGCTGCATATCCGCCGCGTCTACTCCGTCGACCCGGGCGTGACGGTCAGCGTCGGCGGCGATACCGTAGGCAAGGGCAAGAAGGTCACCGTCACCGTCACCGCCGACCCGGCCGCCATGACCGGCAAGGTGTTCTCGGCCAAGGTGATCGTGATCACCGACGACCCGCTGCAGCCGACCCGTAATGTGCGTCTGGCCGGCACGATACAGTAATCAGAAACGCACTAACAGTCAAAGACTTCACAATCCACAGCAGATACAATGAGCACCCCAGCGCAGACCGACCGCCGCGACACCGTAGTGATAATCCCGATGTACAACGAGCGCGAGAACGCCGCCGCCATCATCGACGCCGTCCTCGAACTGCCGCATCAGTTCGACATCCTGGTCATCGACGACAATTCGCCCGACGGCACCGCCGCCATAGTCAAGGAAAAAATTGCCGAAAACCCCGGACGGGTCCACATCATCGAGCGCGCCGGCAAGCTCGGGCTCGGCACGGCCTACATCACCGGCTTCAAGTGGGCGCTCGGCCAGGGCTACGACTACATCTGCGAGATGGACGCCGACTTCTCGCACAATCCCGCCGACCTGATGAAGCTCTATCAGGCCACGGCCGTCGACGGCGCCGACGTGGCCGTAGGGTCGCGCTACGTCACGGGCGTCAACGTGGTCAACTGGCCCATGGGCCGCGTGCTCATGTCGTATTACGCCAGCAAATACGTGCGTCTGGTCACACGCATGAAGGTGCACGACACCACCGCCGGTTTCGTCTGCTACCGCCGCCGCGTGCTCGAGGCTATTCCGCTCGACAAGATCAAGTTCAAGGGCTATGCCTTCCAGATCGAGATGAAATTCACGGCCTACAAGTACGGCTTCCGCATAGCCGAGGTGCCGATCATCTTCGTCAACCGCGTGCTGGGCACGTCGAAGATGAGCGGCGGCATATTCGGCGAGGCCGTATTCGGCGTCATCCGCCTGAAGTGGAACAGCTTCTTCAAGAACTACGACCGTCCGGCCGAGCGATGAGCGTGCTGATCCACAACGCGATGCTCTGCGACAGCCGCCGGGCGCCCCGCCGTGGCTGGCTGCTTGCCGACGGCGCCCTGATCGCCGCCCTCGGCGAAGGAGAAGTTCCCGCAGAGGTAGCCGACCGCGCCACCGAGAAGACCGATGCGCGCGGCGCCCTGCTCATGCCCGGGGCGATCGACTGCCATGTCCACTTCCGCGAGCCCGGCATGGAGCGCAAGGCCGACATAGCGGGCGAAAGCCGGGCGGCCATAGTCGGCGGAGTCACTTCATACATCGAAATGCCCAACACGAAGCCGGCCACGACCACCGTTGCCGCGTGGGAGGACAAGATGGAGCGTGCCGCCGCCCGTTCGGCCGCCAACTACGCCTTCATGATGGGCGCCACGGCCGACAACCTGGCCGAGCTGCGCGCCGCCGACCCGCGGCTGATGCCTGCGGTGAAGGTGTTCATGGGCTCGTCGACCGGCGGCATGCTCCTGTGCGACGAACGCCCTCTGGCGTCCGTGTTCGCCGAGCAGGGAGCCCGCGTGGTGGTACACGCCGAGGACCAGGGCATCATCGACGCCAACGCAGCCGCGCTGCCGGCCGACGCCGATCTGACGGATATGCGGCTGCACACGGCCGTGCGCTCGGCCGAAGCCTGCGTGCGCGCCACCGAACGCGCTCTTGAGCTGGCCGCCCGCTACGGCACCCGCCTGCATGTGGCGCACGTCACCACGGCCATGGAGTGCCGCCTGTTCGATCCGGCTCCGACTCCCGCAGGCAAGCAGTACACTGCCGAGGTGTCGCCCCACCACCTGCTGTGGACCGTCGACGACTACGCCCGGCTGGGGTCGCGCATCAAGATGAATCCGGCAGTCAAGACAGCCGCCGACCGCGCCGCGCTGCGCGAGGGACTTGCCGACGGCCGCCTCGACATCGTGGCCACCGACCACGCCCCGCACCTGCCTGTCGACAAGCAGGGCGACATATTTCACGCCGCTTCGGGCGCACCGATGGTGCAGTTCTCGCTGCCGGTGATGCTCGACCTTTACGACCCGCAGACGGTGTCGCAGCGCATGTCGGCCGCTCCGGCGGCGCTTTACGGCATCGAGCGCCGCGGGCTGCTCGAGCCCGGCTACTACGCCGATCTGGTGCTGGTCGAACACCTCGACGAGCCGCACGTCATCACCGACAGCGAAGTGGTGTCGAAATGCGGCTGGACGCCCATGGCCGGCTACGGCACGCGCCACCGCGTCGCCGCCGCCTGGGTCAACGGCGGCCTCGGCCCCCGCGCCCTCCGCTTCGGTTATTCCTCGAAGAGGGAGTAGTTGAGGAAGTCGAGCAGGGGCTTGGTCGGGGCCAGAAGGGCGGCTGCCTGCTCGGGCCACGCGGGATCGTCCCAGAAGCTGTCGGGTACCGGATATTCGACGCCGTAGCTGAGCAGGCGCAGCAGCTCGGCCTGCGGATGCTCGCGCGGCCAGCCTTTGGGGATGGTCTTCAGGCGCGGACCGCACCACTCGGGGAAGCGGCTTCTGCACACGGGCTCGCTGATGATTTCCTCGAACTCCTCTATGTTGTCGACTATGGCGTGGCGCAGCTTGCGCAGCTCGTCGCTCCGGGGCATCCACAGGCCGGCATAGAGTCCGCTCATGTCGCCACCGGCCTGGATGTAGACTCCGGCCATGTTGACGCGGCGCCCGCGCGGCGACAGATATGCGGCCATGTGGGTCTTGTACGGAGTCTTATCGGGCGAAAACCGCGTGTCGCGGTATATGCGGTAGATGCTGTCGGCGCCGCTCAGACGCGCGTAAGCCGGCTCCCACTGCGAGCAGGCCGCGATGAACAGGTCGATGTCGGCGATCCAGGCGCGGCGCACCTGCTCGTATTCGTCGCGGTGGGCCTGAAACCACGGACGGTCGTTGTTAGCCGCGAGTTCATTCAGAAAAGGCAGCGGATTCATTTCTTTGCTGATGTGCGTGATGATTTGCGGCGCGAGCCGTGGCGGCGGAGCACCATGGCCGAGCGTGCGGGCAGATAGAGCGGCAGCCATTCGACACCGGCGGGGGCGTAAAGCTCGTCGGGGCGGGTGAAGTGTTCGACGGTCTCGTCGATGTTGCCGTAGCCGCCGAATTCGGGGCTGTCGGTCGACAGGACCACGTCGTAGACGCCTCCCGGGGCGAGGATGCCGTAGCCGTCGTATGACTTCGACGGGCTGAAGTTGAACACGAACACCAGGTCGCCGCGCATGAAGGCCAGCACCTGGTCGTCGTCCTTCTCCCAGAGTTTGCGGATAGGCAGGGCCTGGAAGTTGTAGACGCCGGCGACGAGCTCGATCATGGCGTTGTCGAACGCATTGAGATACTTGTACTTGAGATCCTCGCGGTCGACGAGGTCCCATTGGCGGCGGGCATACTTGTAGCTCCAGCCGTTGCCTTCGCGCGGGAAGTCGATCCACTCGGGATGGCCGAATTCGTTGCCCATGAAGTTGAGGTATCCTCCGTTGATCGACGCGAGCGTCACGAGGCGTATCATCTTGTGGAGGGCCATGCCGCGGGCCACGATCATGTCGTTGTCGCCCACCATCATGTGCCAGTACATGGCAGCGTCGATGAGGCGGAATATGACGGTCTTGTCGCCGACCAGGGCCTGGTCGTGGCTCTCGACGTAGGATATGGTCTTCTCGTCGGCGCGGCGGTTGGTCAGCTCCCAGAAGATGGAGGTCGGATGCCAGTCCTCGTCCTTCTTCTCCTTGAGGGTCTTGATCCAGTAGTCGGGAATGCCCATGGCCATGCGGTAGTCGAAACCCATGCCGCCGTCGGCGACGGGCATCGCCAGGCCGGGCATGCCGCTCATCTCCTCGGCTATGGTGACGGCGTGCGGGTCGACCTCGTGGATGAGCTTGTTGGCCAGAGTCAGATAGGTGATCGCGTTGGTGTCCTGGCCGCCGTTGTAGTAGTCGCCGTAGCCGCCGAATGCCTGGCCGAGACCATGGTTGTAGTAGAGCATCGAGGTGACGCCGTCGAAGCGGAAGCCGTCGAAGTGGTACTCCTCGAGCCAGAACTTGCAGTTCGAGAGCAGGAAATGCATCACTTCGTCCTTGCCGTAGTCGAAGCAGAGCGAGTCCCACGCCGGATGCTCGCGCCGTGAGTCACCGTAGAAGTACAGGTCGTATGAGCCGTCGAGGCGTCCGAGGCCTTCGTTCTCGTTCTTCACGGCGTGCGAGTGCACGATGTCCATTATCACGGCGATGCCCTCGGCATGTGCGGCGTCGATCAGCCGCTTGAGCTCCTCGGGCGTGCCGAACCGGCTCGATGCGGCGAAGAAATTAGACACATGGTAGCCGAACGAGCCGTAGTAGGGATGCTCCTGGATGGCCATGATCTGGATGGCGTTGTAGCCGTCGCGGGCGATGCGCGGCAGCACGTTCACGCGGAATTCGTCGTACGAGCCGACGCCCTCGCGCTCCTGGGCCATGCCTATGTGGCATTCGTAGATGAGCAGCGGGCGCGTGTCGGGCGTGAAGTCCTTCACTTTCCATCTGTAGGCCTTGTCGGGCGCCCAGACCTGGGCCGAGAAAATGTGTGTCTTCTCGTCCTGAACCACGCGGGTGGCGTAGGCGGGGATGCGCTCGCCCTGGCCGCCGGGCCACTTGACGAGCATCTTGAAGAGCTGGCCGTGGGCGATGTCGCCGGGAGCGAAGCGGCCTTCCCATACGCCGCCTTCGAGGCGCTTCAGTTCGTATTTTTCTTCGGGTTTCCAGTCGGAGAAGTCGCCTGTGAGGGTGATTGAAGAGGCGTTTGGTGCCCATTCGCGGAACACCCAGCTACCGTCGGCCTCGCGATGCAGCCCGAAGTATTTGTGTGCGTTGGCGAAGTCGCTCAGGCTGCCTGCCTCGCTGGTGAGTCGCTTCTCGACGGCAAGAGCCTCGTCGTGGCGGCCGGTGATGGCTGCCGCGTAAGGCTCCAGCCACGGGTCGTTCTTAAGTATCGGTAATACCTTTGGACGGCGCGGCGCGCGTTTACGCGGGCTTTCGCCGGTTGTTTTCTTAGTCATTTTCTTGGATATTGGTTAGTCTGTAATCAGAACACAAATTTAACAAAAAAATCCGAGAATGCCACGGCTTTAACTTTTTTTCAATTCCACAGTCGTCCGTTTTTTTTTTGATGCAGGCTGTTTTCTGATGGAGATTGCGAAATAAATTGCTATCTTTGCGCATCCAAACGCACAATATTATGAAAAAGTATCTTATTCTGTTTGTTCTGCCGCTCGCTTTCACCGCCTGCAACGACGATGACGATGTCATGGACACAAAACTGATCCGCGGACAGTGGGAAAATGTGACCGAAAGTAGTCCCGAATACAAGTGCATATATGACTTCAAGACCCAGAACGAGAACACCTGGTCGTGGGGCGAAGCGCTGGTGTATTATCTGACCGTGTCGGGCAATCCGGTGCTCGACCGCGTCTACGACTGGCACGTATCCGACCCTGAAAATTACGAGACGGTGTATCTCGACCTTACGCTGAAAGGATTGCTTGACGGCGACGATGCGTGGGAGAACACCAAGCAGTATATTGTCGAGAAACTGTCGGCCACCGAGATGGTCTTGCGCCCCGTCGGATCCGCAGACCCGGCCAGCCGCGTGCGCTTCATCCGGCGCGGCGAATGATGCGGAATGCGCGATGCGTGATTTTTCGCTTGCGTGAATGGCGGGATTTTGCTAAATTTGCATTTCAAAGCTACAGAGATGAACGTCAAAGAATCAATGCAAGAGATACTTGAGGCCGAAAGCCGCGCCATCATGTCGATTCCTGTCACCGACGGGTACGAACAGGCTGTTGAGCTGATCGTCGAGCGCGTACACCGCCTCGGCGGCAAGCTCATCACCTCGGGCATGGGCAAGGCGGGCCAGATAGCCATGAATATCGCCACTACATTTTCGTCGACGGGGACTCCGGCTGTCAACCTGCATCCGGCCGAGGCCCAGCACGGCGATCTTGGCGTGCTTCAGCCTCACGACGTGATGCTGCTGATCTCCAATTCAGGCAAGACCAGTGAGATCGTGGAGCTGGTGAATCTCGCGCACGGGCTATACAGTGACCTGCCGCTGATCGTGATCACAGGCGCGCCGGACAGCCCTCTGGCCGCCATGGCCGACGTCGCTCTGATCACGGGTCCGGCTCCGGAAGTCTGCCCGCTGGGTCTGACGCCCACTACCTCGACCACCATGATGACCGTCATAGGCGACGTACTGGTGGTCAACGTGATGAAAGCCATCGGCTTCAGCCGCGCCGACTATGCCCGCCGCCACCACGGCGGCTATCTGGGCAGCGCGGCCCGCGGCGAGCGCTTCAACCCCGTAAAGAAATAAGCGAATGAACAGAATAATCTGCATAGGCGAGTGTGCTCTCGACATAATCTTTGAAGCCGGTCAGCCGATCGGCTCGATGCCCGGCGGCCGCATCGCCATGGCCGCCGCCCGCATGGCCCGCACCGGCCTGCCTGTGACGATGGCGTCGGAGGCCTCCGACGATCCCATCGGCGAAATGCTTGTCGGACACCTGAAAGCGGTGGGGGTTGACTGCTCGTCGGTCGACCGCTTTACCCAGGGGCATTCGCCGCTGACGGTGTTCACGCCCGGCGACGTGCCCGAGGTCTGCCGTGCCACGCGCTACGAGGCATACGGCGACGGCGGCTTCGACATAGTGTGGCCGCGGGTCGACGACCGCACGATTGTGGTCTTCGGCGGCTACTACTCACTCGACGAGCGCATGCGTGACCGTCTGCTGCCGTTCCTGCGCAACTGCAGCGAGCGCAAGGCCATCATGGTATACGTACCCGGCTTCCGCGCCGACCGCTGCCGCCGCATGACACGCGTGATGCCCGCCATCCTCGAAAATCTCGAGCTCGCCGACATGGTCATCGCCCGCAACGAGGATCTCGAGCTGATCTTCGGCGCGTCGAACAGCGGCAAATGCTACCGTGACCACATCGACTTCTACTGCCGCTCGATGGTCAACGTCGACGCCGCCTGCCATACACTGAGCTACTACAGCGGCCGCGACATGACCCAAACGCCGCTGCCGGCCAAGGTGTGCGGCTCGCTGCTGTGGAATGCCGGCATTATCGCGGGCGTCACCGGCGCCATCTTCGCCCGCGACCTCTATGCCGCCGACCTCGACGGCGCTTCCGAAGAAATCCGCACGGCCATCCTGCGCGCGGCCGCCGACGAGGCCATAGCCGCCTCGGCCGAGCTGCAGTATGACTGGCAAAAGAAAATATAAGAATATGTCAACAGGATTAAAGAACAGTCTGCCCAATCCGTTCAACGCCAAAGTCGACGGCGACGTGCGCGTGGCCATCGTGACGGCCGAGTGGAACGGCAACATCACCGGGGCGCTCACCGAAGGGTGCGTGGCAACGCTGCGCGATCACGGCGTCGAGGACGACATGATCGACCGATTCAGCGTGCCGGGCGCCATAGAACTCACTTTCGCAGCCTCGTCTCTCATCGAGACGGGTGCCTACGACGTAGTCATAGTCTTCGGCTGCGTCATCCGCGGCGGCACACCCCACTTCGACTACGTCTGTCAGAGCGTCACACAGGGCATCACGCAGCTGAACGCCGACTGCGACATCCCCGTCATATTCGGCGTGCTCACCGTCGACTGCGAGCAGGATGCCATCGACCGCGCGGGCGGCCGTCTGGGCAACAAGGGCTCCGAGGCCGCCGAGGCCGCTCTCAAGATGCACGCTTTCGTGCAGCAAGTCAAAGATATATGAAATACGTCCTCTTTCTTCTGATTGCTATTGCGGCGGTGTCGTGCGGTTCGCCGGCCGGCGAGGATCCCGTCGAAAAGGCTGCCGCGGCTTTGGCTTCGGGCGATGAAAAAGGCTGTCAGAAGGCCTGCGACGCCTTGCTCACCGACACTGCGGCCTTCAACAGGCTGTCGGCCGTGCAGCTCTGCCGCCTGGCCGAGCTGTTCGTACTGCTGCCCGGCGATCCCGAGGCCAACGACGGCGCGGCCGTGCGTTGTCTCAACCGGGCCCGCACGCTCGACACGGACTCGGTCGACAGTTATCTGAGCTCATGCTCGACCGAAGGGAGCGCACATCTGATGACGCTCGATTTCGTCGGCGCTTATCTTGAGATGCCGCGCGACTCGCTCGTAGGCGCCGAGGACGAGCCCGGCGCCGAGGCCTACCACTCCGATACGGCCCACGAACACCACAGCGACTGCGGGCTATGACAGGCGACTGGCGCGACAGTCTCGCCGGCCTGCGGGCCGCGATGCCCGGGGGCGATGCACCCGCCGAAGAGTCCCTGCCTGCTGCCGTAAGCGCATCGGCAGGGCAGACAGGGCGCCTCGACATCATCGTCGAGCGCAAAGGCCGCGGAGGCAAGGTCGCTACGATCATAACCGGATTCACAATCGCCGACGACGAGATCGACCTCGTGGCCTCCCGGCTGAAAAAGGAACTGGGAGCAGGCGGATCTTGCCGCGGCGGCGAAATACTCATTCAGGGCGACCGCGCTCAGGCCGTAAGCCGGGCTCTGACAGGCATGGGATTCAAGAACCGAATTATCTGACGCACATATTCATCTATCTATAAACACAGCCAATGTTATCTATTCCGGAAGCTATCAGCAAGCGTATATCCACGCGCACATTCACGCAGCAGCAACCACCTGAAGGGCTGCTTGACGAACTCTGCGCCGGCAGCGTCACTCTCACGGTGCTTGACCCGGCCGCCCTCGGCGAGGGGCGCATCGGCTCGTACGGCATCATCCGCGGCAAGCCACGCTACGTGGCGGTCGCCGGCAGTGACCTATTCAAGGGCGGCATGGAAGGCGAGCGTCTGGTCATCGAACTCACCCGCCGCGGACTGGCCACATGCTGGATCAGCGGAACATTCAACCGCAGTTTGGCCGACCGCGCCGCCGGCCGCGACACTGTGGCAGTCATAGCCGCAGGCTATGCAGCGCCGCGCGCCAGCCTCGTCGAAAAGGTGATGCGCAGCGCCGTACACGCCCGCCGGCGCCTGCCCATGACCGATATCATCATAGCCGGCGTTGAGCCGCCCTTTCTGATCGATGCCCTCGAAGCCCTGCGGCTCGCCCCGAGTGCCTGTAACCGGCAGCCTTGGCGCCTGGCATTCAACCCGTCGGGGACGATCGACGTCTACGGCGATCCGAAGGACTCGCTGATGCTCCTCGACTGCGGCATCGCACTCAGCCACTTCCTGATGCTGCGGCCCGACTATAGGATCACGTCCAACCGCAACGCTCATCCCGAGCTAAAACCCATAGCGACACTGACTCCCGATGCCTGAATTCGACGTAAACTATCTCGGCTGCGGCTCAGCTACCCCGACGGCGTACCATATGCCGTCGTGTCAGGTGATTGACTTTCGCGGCCAGTTACTGATGATCGACTGCGGCGAGGGAGCACAGCTCCAGTTCAAGAAAATGCGGCTGAAACTCAACCGTCTCAGCCATATTTTTATATCGCATCTCCACGGCGACCATTTCCTGGGATTGCCCGGTCTGCTTTCGACCATGGCACTGCACGATATAGGCGGGACGGTCACGGTACACACCTTCGCCGAAGGCGCCGAGGTGCTCGACCGGATTCTTGCAGTCTTCTGCCGCGAGCGTTCCTACGATCTCGTCTATGACATCATTGAGCCCCGTCGCGCGATGATCATCGACGACAAGTCGCTGACCGTAGAGACCTTTCCGCTGGATCACCGGGTGCCTGCCGTGGGCTTTCTGTTCAGGGAAAAGCCCGGACAGCGGCATATCATAGGCGATATGGTGCGCTATCATGAGGTGCCGGTCAGTCTCATGAATGACATAAAGAACGGCGCCGACTTCGTCAGGCCCGATGGCCGCGTCATTCCCAATGCCATGCTCACGACCGACGCCTCGCCGGCCCGCAGCTACGCCTACTGCAGCGACACGGGCTACAAGCCAGCCATAGCCGAGTGGATCAGCGGCGTCGACACGCTCTACCACGAGTCGACCTACTGCGATGACTGTCTCGAAAAGGCCTGCGCGCGCGGCCATTCCACAGCCTCCCAAGCTGGTATGATAGCCGCTGCCGCCGGAGCCAAAAGGCTGGTGCTCGGCCATTACTCGAAAGTGTACAAAGATACTGAACAGTTCGCCCGCGAGGCAGCCTCGACCTTCAGCGGCGAGATCATCGCCGCGTATGAGGGGCTGACGCTCCGCCTCTGAAACTAACAAAGCATGGTTACTCCCGACGATATATACTATATGAAAATGGCCCTCGGCGAGGCTCGCCGGGCTATGGCCGACGGCGAGATTCCCGTCGGCGCCGTCGTAGTGGCCGGAGGCCGCATCGTGGGCCGCGGCCATAACCTCACGGAGACGCTGCGCGACGTCACCGCCCATGCCGAGATGCAGGCCATCACCGCCGCCGCCAACGAGCGCGGAGGCAAGTATCTCGATGACGCCACGCTCTATGTGACCTTGGAGCCGTGCCTGATGTGTGCCGGTGCCATCGGCTGGAGCCAGCTGCGCCGCATAGTCATCGGCGCCCGCGACGATCGCCGCGGCTATAGCTCGCTGACCGTCGCTTCGCCGTTCCATCCAAGGGCCGAGGTAGAGTGGGGGGTACTGGCCGACGAATGCGCCGCCCTGATTGTTGACTTTTTCAAAAAACGACGCTGATGCATTACTTTCTCATAGCCGGTGAAGCCTCGGGCGATCTGCACGCCTCGCAGCTGATGCGTGAGCTGGCCGCCGCCGATCCGCAGGCGCGGTTCACCTTCATGGGCGGCGATCTTATGGCCGAGATCGCGGAGCATGGGCCGCTGATCCACTACCGCGACATGGCCTACATGGGATTCAGCGAGGTACTGCGTAACCTTGGCAAGATCCGCAGAAACATGGCCGCAGCGCGGCAGGCTGTCGTGGAATCGAAGCCCGACGCGCTGATACTGATCGACTATCCGAGTTTCAACCTCAAGGTAGCCGTGACGGCCGCAAAGGCTTCCGTCCCCGTATATTACTATATCTCGCCAAAGATATGGGCATGGAAGCAGTGGCGCGTGAAGGCCATCCGCCGGCTCGTGCGCCGCGTGCTGTGCATCCTGCCTTTCGAACCAGATTTCTACAGCTCGCATGGCTACGCCAATGCCACTTATGTCGGCAATCCGTCGGTAGAGGAAATCGAGCGGGCGCTGGCTGCCGCACCGTCGCGTGAGGAATTTGCCAAGGCTCACGGTCTGCGCGACAACCGGCCGTTCATAGCGCTGCTCCCCGGCAGCCGCCGCGGCGAGATCCGATGCAATCTGCCGGTGATGGACGCCGTCGCCCGTGAGTTTCCCGGTTATACCATTGTGGTGGCCGGCGCTCCGTCCGTCGACGACAGTGTCTACAGCGGCCTGACCAAGTTCAAGGTAGTGCGAAGCGCCACCCACGAGCTGCTGGCCCACGCACAGGCAGCCCTGGTCACGTCGGGTACGGCCACGCTCGAAGCGGCTCTGGCAGGTGTGCCGCAGGTGGTTATGTACCGCTCCAATGGGTCGAAACTTGCCTACAACCTGATGAAGCGGCTTCTGAAGGTCCGCTTTGTGTCGCTGCCGAATCTGATTGCCGGCCGCGAGATCATCCCCGAGATGCTGCTCCACTTTTGCACTCCGGAGGCTGTGGCCAAGCGGCTGCGGCAACTCACGCCCGACAGTTCGCCGGCGCGCGCGGCGCAGATCGAGGGCTACCGCGAAATGCGCGCTATCCTCGGCCCTGCGGGGGCATCGGCTCGCGCCGCCTCACTCATCATCAACGATCTGAACAATGAATAAGCATTCTGAACTACCTGCGCACCGTCCGCTTCGCGTCCTGTTTGTCTGTCTCGGAAACATCTGCCGCTCGCCTGCCGCCGAGGGTATCCTGCGATCGATCGTCGAACGCGAAGGCGACGAAAATCAGTGGGTTATCGACTCTGCGGGCATCGGCAACTGGCACGCCGGCCAGCTGCCCGACAACCGCATGCGCATCCACGCCCGGCGCCGCGGGCTCGAGCTGACACACCGCGCCCGCCAGGTCCGAGAGTCTGATTTCGACGAATTCGACCTGATCATCGGCATGGATTCGGGCAATATCGCAGACCTGCGCGAGCTTGCGCCGTCGGCCGAAGCAATGGCCAAAATCAGGCCGATGAGCGACTGGATGGGCAATGTGGCCACCCGCTACGACTACGTGCCCGATCCATATTATGAAGGGGCCGAAGGTTTCGAGCTGGTGCTTGACCTGCTCACCGACGCGCTGGAGACGCTGTATGCGCAGGCTCAGGAAAATTGAGAATTTAGAATGTAAAATTTAGAATTAAAAATGAGCGAGATACTTAGTCAATATCATCTGCTCGGGCTTGTGATCGGTCTGGGCACTTTTTTGGTAATAGGACTCTTCCATCCCGTAGTGATCAAGTGCGAGTATTATTTCGGCACGCGGTGCTGGTGGTGGTTTGCCGTTCTTGGCGCGGCTATGTGCGCGCTGTCGGTGGCCGTGGACGACGTGCTGTGGTCGACGCTGTCGGGTGTGGTCGGTTTCTCGTCGTTCTGGACTATCAAGGAGATCTTCGATCAACGGCAGCGCGTGATCAAGGGGTGGTTCCCGATGAATCCCCGCCGCGCCGCAGAATATCCGCGGAAAGAGTCATAAGAGAAAAGCGCGCCCCGGTGTGAGGCGCGCTTTCTGTTGAGGTTCCTAGCAGAATCGAACTGCTGTGCACGGTTTTGCAGACCGTTGCCTAACCACTCGGCCAAGGAACCCTTGGTTAGCGACTGCAAAGGTAAGCAATGGTTTCGAAACGGACAAATTTTTGGTGCATTTTTTGCAAATATCGCCTAAAAATTAGTAAAATGAGGAGCATCTGTTTGAAATTCGGGATATTTGCACTAATTTTGGCATCCGTTTTCGGATAACATGAAAAATACCTGTAAGCAATTATTATGAACTACCTGAAAAAAAGTGCGATACTCCTCGTGGCCGCTCTGAGTTTCAGCGGCGCGGCACAGGCGGAAGCCCCGGCCGGATATTATTCGAGCTGCGAGGGCAAAAGCGGGGCGGCGCTGCTGACGGCCCTGAATTCCGTAGTCGGGAACCCCAATGTGTTAAGCTACAACGGGCTCTGGACGCTCTACAAGACATCCGACGTGCGCTCCAACGGCTATATATGGGATATGTACTCGACGAGCCAATACACGCCCGGCCGCAACCAGTGCGGTTCGTACAGCGGCGTGGGCTCGTGCTACAACCGTGAGCATTCGTTCCCGAAAAGCTGGTTCAACGACCAGAAACCGATGTATTCCGACGCATATCACCTCTATCCGACCGACGGCGCCGTTAACGGCCAGCGAAGCAACTACCCCTTCGGCGAGTGCGCCAACGGCACATATCTGCGGTCGAACGGTAGCGTTAAGCCTCTCGGCAGGCTCGGCAGCTCCACGTTTCCCGGGTATTCGGGAACCGTGTTCGAACCAGACGACGAATATAAAGGTGACTTCGCACGCACTTATTTCTACATGGCGGCCGCGTACAACACGCGGATCAGTTCGTGGAACAGCGCCATGCTCGCCCACAACAGCTACCCGGCTTTTTCGTCGTGGGCCGTCAATCTGCTGCTCAAGTGGCACCGCCAGGATCCTGTGAGCGAAAAGGAAATCAAGCGCAACGATGTGGTGTCGCGCAATCAGGGCAACCGCAATCCGTTTATAGATTATCCCGAACTCGCTGAATACATATGGGGCGACAGGATCGGCACTGGGTGGACTCCCGGCGGCATAGCAAACCCGACGCTCAACCAGCCGGTCGACGGATCTACCCTCGATCTGGGCGCTACCGTGGCCGGCTATCCTCGCAGCGCGACCCTAAACGTGCGCGGCGCGGCTCTCGAAGGCAATGTGACGTTCAGCGTCGACAACGCCGACTTCAGCGTGTCACCCGCCACAGTGACAAAGGCCGCGGCCGAAAGCGGCACATCCGTCACAGTCACTTACAATCCGGCGTCGGCCGGCGCTCACGCGGCTGTGCTGACTGTGAAATCGGGCTCGCTGACATCGCGCGTGAATCTCAAGGGCTCAGCCATCAGTTCGCTGCCGGCCGGTCCGGTCACCACCTACGACGACTGTTCGTTTGTGGCCACATGGAGCAATGTGGGCGATGCCGACGCCAACGGACAGTATACCCTCAACGTATGTCTCGACGGCGAGCCGATCGACGGCTATCCCATGTCGGTTGATGCGGCCGATGAGCAATTCCTTGTCGAGGACCTTCAGCCGCTCACCGAATATACATATACAGTCAGCTCGCAGCGCCTGCACTCCGACGCGGTGAAAGTCACCACCATGGCGCCGCTGCCCCGCGTCATATTCCTGTTCGACGGCGAACTTTACTTCACCGCCGAACCGGGCGAGCCCTCCGAAGCCGCCGAGCTGCTCGTGTTTATCGAGAATATATCGGAACCGCTGAAAGTTGAGGTCGCCGAGCCCTTCGAACTCTCGACCGACAAGTCGGCGTGGAGCCGCTCAATCAGCCTCGACCCGGAGGAAGACCGCCTGTACCTGCGACTCAATTCGGCTGCCGCCGGAAGCTTCCGCACGTCGATCGTAGCCACTTCGGGCGACTACCGCAACGATGACGCCGAAGCCGAAGGCTATGTGGCTGTGGCTCTCGCTTTCCACGAGGACTTCGAACCCGTCGACAAGAACGTATCCTCATACAGCCCGCCTACATATCAGGGCACCGCATGCCAGTGGAATATGACCGACGCAGGCATATGGCCGTCTGACAAGGCTTACCAGGGCGACCAGGCAGTCCGTATGGGCCGCACGACATCATCGATGATTACTGCCGTCGAGGATCACCACGGCGGCATCGGCACCGTCAGCATCTGGACGGCCTACTTCAACGCCGACGGCAACGCCACGTACGAACTTGAATATTCGACCGACGGTGGCCAGAGCTGGCAGAGCGCCGGCACGGGCAACGTCACTTCGTCAACCTATGCCGAACAGACTTTTACCGTAAACGTAGCGGCAGACGCACGCCTGCGCGTGCGCCAGACCTCGGGTAAGCGCTTTATGCTCGATGAGATCAGTGCTACCAAGTACTCGAATCTCGTGCCCGACGCTGTGGCCGACTATCACCGCTGGGATGCATACAGCCGCGACGGTCAGCTTGTGATCGAGGCTGCTGAGGCTGTCAGCGCCACCGTTTACGGCCTTGACGGCGCGACGGTGTTCGCCGCGCAGATTTCAGCCGGCGAGACCGTGCTGACTCTTGCGCCCGGGCTCTACATTGTCTCGGTCGATGACTTCGCCCGCCGTGTGCTCGTCAAGTAAGTATCGGTGCGACAAAGAAATTTCAGATCACATAAGTGAATCATAGGTAGGAACGCGGCGGCTCGTGAGAGTGGCCGCGTTTTTTTTCATGGATGTCAGCGTAATTAATCGGGCGCCCGGTGCGCGATAATCGCATTAATTTTGCTACCTTTGCAGCGTAATTAAGAAAGCGAAAATCGACAGATATGGAGAATCAGTTTGAAATGGTGGCCAAGACGTTTGCCGGTCTCGAGGGCGTGCTGGCCGAAGAACTCCGGGCACTCGGAGCCGTCAATGTGTTGCCCGGCAGGCGCATGGTGTCGTTCGAAGGCGACCTTGCCATGCTGTACAAGGCGAACCTCTCGTGTCGCACGGCCCTGCGCATCCTCAAGCCGTTCTATAAGTTCAAGGCCCGCGATCCCGAGCGACTCTATGAGATGGTGAAGGAATTCGACTGGGGCTCGATGCTGTCTATCGACAAGACATTCGCCATCGACACTGTCGCCAACAGCGACGAATTCAGCCACTCGCGTTTCGTCACCTACAAGGTGAAAGATGCCATAGTAGACTGGTTCAAGGACCGCTACGGCGAGGACAAGCGCCCCGGCGTACGCCTTACCGACGCCGACGTGATGATCAACGTCCATATCAACGGCACCGATGTGACGCTCTCACTCGACTCATCGGGCGAGTCGCTGCACAAGCGCGGCTACCGCGTGGCGCAGACGGAGGCGCCTATCAATGAGGTGCTCGCAGCGGGTATCATCCTGCTCAGCGGCTGGCGAGGCGACTGTCCGCTGGTCGACCCCATGTGCGGCTCGGGCACGTTCCTGATCGAGGCCGCCCTGATCGCCGCCAACATCAACCCCGGCATCTACCGCCGCGGATTCGCTTTCGAGCGCTGGAAGGACTTCGACGCCGAACTCTTCGACAGTCTCTACAACGACGACAGCGGCGAGCGTGAGGTCAAATTTAAGATCTACGGCGCCGACATCTCGCCCAAGGCGGTGAAGATAGCCACGGAGAACATAAAGAGTGCCGGGGTAGGCAAATACATCGATCTGCAGTGCCGGGCTATATCCACATGGACCGAGGCTCCGCAGCCTGCCGGCGTGCTTGTGACCAATCCACCCTACGGCGAGCGCATCAGCGCTCCGGACATGGATGCACTGTACCAGACCATAGGCTCGAAGCTGAAACACGTGTTTACCGGCTACCATGCCTGGATTATCGGCTACCGCGACGAGTACTTCGCACGCATCGGCCTGGCTCCCAGTCAGAAGATACCGCTCTACAACGGCGCCCTCGAATGCTCGCTGCGCGAGTATGTGATATTCGAAGGTGACCGCAAGGGCTTCGTCCGCGCCGGGGGCAAGATAGGCCACGGACCTGCCGAGCGGGCCGCTTCCGACCGCCGCAGCGACCGCAAGGGCGGCTTCAGCCGGTCGGGAGACCGCTTCGCCGACCGCAGGAACGAACAGCGCGGCCGCTTCGCCGACCGCAAGGACGACACCCGTGGCCGCTTCGGAGGGCGCCCCGTCGCCGAGCCTGAACCGGATCCCGAAAACCCGCTGGCAAAGCGACGCAATCCGCAGGCTCTGAAGATGCTTGTGGGCAAGCAGCCTTCGCTCAAACCTCAGGAAGGGCCGATAATGCGTTCGCGTGGCTGGAAAAAGAAATCGTGAAATAAATTTCCTTCAAATAACTTATCCTAAAAAAACGACATGAACATTCTGCTCCTTGGGTCGGGCGGCCGCGAATCGGCTCTGGCCCGCAAAATCTCTGAAAGTCCGCGATGCTCGCATCTGTGGATCGCTCCCGGCAACGGCGGTACGGCTGCCTACGGCACGAACCTGCCCGACGTAAGCCCTCTCGCTTTCGAGGCTCTGGAGCAGACTGTCGCCGATAAGGCCATCGACATGATAGTCGTCGGTAACGAGGATCCGCTCGTGGCCGGAATCTATGACTACTTCGCCGACCGCGGGGTAAAGGTCGTGGGGCCGTCGAAGGCGGCCGCGCAGCTCGAGGGCAGCAAGGACTTCGCCAAAGACTTCATGAGCCGGCACAGCATCCCCACGGCCGGTCATCTGACCGTGACCCCCGACACCCTTGAAGAGGGCTACAGGTATCTTGAAAGCCTGCAGGCGCCCTATGTGCTCAAGGCCGACGGGCTTGCCGCCGGCAAGGGCGTGCTGATAGTGCCGACGCTCGAAGAGGCACGTCGCTCGCTCGGCGAGATGCTTGCCGGACAGTTCGGCAAAGCATCGCAGAAGGTCGTTATCGAGGAATTCATGGACGGTATCGAATGCTCAGTCTTCGTGCTCACCGACGGCCGCGGCGGATACCGCATACTGCCGGTGGCAAAGGATTACAAGCGTGTGGGCGAGGGAGACACCGGTCTCAATACGGGCGGTATGGGAGCCGTCAGTCCCGTGCCGTTCGCCGACAGGGAGTTTATGGACAAGGTCGAGGAACGCATCATTCGTCCTACCATCAAAGGCCTGCTTGACGAAGGGCTCGTATACAGAGGCTTCATCTTTCTGGGACTCATCAATGTAGGCGGTGATCCCAAGGTGATAGAATACAACGTACGCATGGGCGATCCGGAGACCGAAGTAGTCATGCCGCGTCTGGCCTCTGACCTGGTCGACCTGCTTGAAGGTGCGGCTGCCGGCGACTTGGGCGATCTTCCGGCCGAGATTCGTCCCGAAGCTGCCGCGACGGTGATTGCCGTGTCGGGCGGTTATCCCGGCTCGTACCGCAAGGGACTACCGGTCAGCGGTGAGCTGCATCCGGCCGAAAGTATCGTGTTCCATGCCGGTACGGCCCGCTGCGCTGACGGTACACTCGTCACGGCCGGCGGCCGTGTGCTGGCTGTCACGTCGCTTGCGGCAACCCTCGAAGAGGCGCTTGCCAAGAGCTACCGCTCGCTGCGGGGCATAAAGTTCGACGGCATGTACTTCCGCCGCGACATAGGCCGCGACGTGCTCTGATACACCTACGCACTCAGTATCATTTCCGATCAGCCAATGAAGTCCGACGTCATCTCCCGCACCTTCCACGGCAAGCTTGCCGCAGTGGCTATGTTTGCCCTCGCGGCTTTCTATATCGTGGCGTCGGGCAGCCTCGACAGTCCGCTTCCGTCGCAGGGCGACCAGGGCATAGGGCTGCAGTCGCCCTCGTACTGGCCCCTGAGCCGCTGGGCGTCGCTGGGCATCAGTGTGGGATTCAATCTGCTGATCATGCTGCTGATGCTGCTGATCAACAAGACCTACAACGTGCTGCGCGCCGTGACATGGCTGCCGATCGGTCTTTTCGCCATAATGCAGGGCGCCATCCCGCGCCAGGTGCTGACGCTCAACTCCGGCTCGTTTGTGTGCCTCGTCATCGTACTGTGTCTGTTCATGATGTTCAGCACCTACGACAGTCAGTCGTCTGTGCGCACGGTGTTCATGACGTTTCTGCTGCTGTCGGTCGCCTCGGCCACGCAGTACTGTTTCATATTCTTCATCCCGGTGTTCTGGATCATATGCCTGCAGATGCGGGTGCTGACGCTGCGCGGATTCGTCGGATCGGTACTCGGTATCCTCACGGTGTGGATCAATCTGCTGGGATTTGGAATCGTGGACCCGGCCGGCATCCGTTTTCCGACCATAGGTAATATATTCTCGTCGCTCGACCTGCGTACGGCGCTTTATCTGGTGACGCTGACCGGCCTTACAGTGCTTATGCTCATGACGTCGATTCTGGCCAATGTGATGAAGACCATAGCCTACAACGCACGTGCGCGAGCATATAACGGCGCTCTGCTTATAGTGTCGCTCACGGCTATCATCGCGATGGTGTTCGATTACGACAACTGCCTTGCATACGTGCCGCTACTCAATTTCAGCGCCTCGTACCAGATCACCCATTATTTTGTCAATCACCGCTACGAGCGTCAGTACATAGCCGTCCTGGCCGTCATCGGCGTCTACATAGCCCTTTATCTCTGGAGGTTATCATTATGAAAAAAATAACCGTCGTAGCCGACTCGCACGTTCCGTATCTGCAGTCGCTAAGTGAAATAGCCGACATGACAGTGCTCCCCCCGGCCGGGATCGACCGCCGCGCGGTGGCCGGTGCCGACGCTTTGATTGTGCGTACGCGCACGCGCTGCGACGCGGCGCTTCTCGAAGGCTCCCGCATCAGATTCGTAGGCACGGCCACCATCGGCACCGACCATATCGACCGTGAATGGTGCGCGTCCCACGGCATCACGGCCGTCAACGCCCCGGGCTGCAACGCCCCCGCTGTGGCGCAGTATGTGTTTTCGTCGCTGATGCACATCATCAACCGCCCTATCGCGCAGTATACTCTCGGGATCGTGGGGGTAGGGCATGTAGGACGCATAGTCGAGCGCTGGGCGAAGGCACTGGGTATGCGCGTGATGCTCTGCGACCCACCCCGCCAGCGTGCCGAGGGCGGCGACGGCTGGTCGTCGCTCGATGATCTGGCCCGCGGGGCCGACATAATCACCTTCCACACCCCTCTTACGAAGGAAGGCCCCGACCGGACATTTCATCTGGCCGACAGCCGTTTTTTTGGCTCGCTGCGCCGCGCTCCAATCGTCATCAATGCCGCCCGCGGTCCTGTGACTGACACGGAGGTATGGAAGGAAGCCCTGAAGTCGGGTACGGCCGGCCCGGCCATCGTCGACTGCTGGGAAGGCGAGCCGGATATCGACCGAGAACTGCTCGGTCTGGCCGACATAGCCACGCCGCACATCGCCGGATACAGCGAGGCGGGCAAGAAGCGAGCCTCGCAGACTGTGATAGACGCGCTTACAGACGCTTTCGGGCTGCCTCGGCTCGAAACCGGACTAAACGTGCCCGAAGTGCCCGACTCGATCACTCCGGCAGTCGCGCTCGAAGGTTACGATCCCTTTGCCGATACCGACTTGCTGCGGTCGACCGTCGACAATTTCGAAAACCTGCGCGACCATTACAACCTGCGCAAGGAGTTGCGCGGGGCAGTAGCCGAGTGAACAATAGCCGGGCTGCGTTGTTGTATTTTCAGTAATAAAAACTTCAAAACCATAAAATCATGAACGATTTTTTCAAAATCATAGGTGAAGACAAGCCCACTCTGGTCGATTTCTTTGCCACCTGGTGCGGCCCCTGCAAGATGCAGTCGCCTATACTCGAGCAAGTCAAAGCCAAAGTCGGAGACAAGGCCAATATCATCAAGGTCGATATCGACGCCAACCGCGAGCTCGCGATGAAATACAATGTACAGAGTGTGCCGACGCTGATCCTGTTCAAGAACGGCGAGGCCGTATGGCGCACCGTCGGGCTCCAGCAGGGCTCCGAACTCGAAAAGAAACTCTACGAGCACATGCCGACCAAGAGCGACGAACGCTGAACACTAAGTTGTAAACGTACGAAAAAACAGGTCTGACAATTGCCGCATGGCGGCAGTCAGACCTGTTTCTTTGTCAGTCCGGTATGTGGCCTTATATATCGGGCGACAGGGGCAGCGATGGCCGGTAGGTGTCGATGTGACGGCGTTTTTTTGCGTCGAGGATTTCGTTGACGGCGAAGAATATGCCGCTTTCCTCGACATTGCCGAATTCGTCGTTGATGGCTGTCCCGAACATCCGCATCGTGGGCGACAGACTCATGTAAGCGTTGACCAGCGGAGGTATGTTGTCGCCGTGGGCGCGCACGTTGGCGTTGAGTATCAGGTAGTCCTCACGGAAATTGTCGGAGGTGAATATTTTCTCCATCTCGCGCGGATCGCTCTCGAAAGGCAGCGGCGTGATGGGGCGCACGAGCCCGTCGGGGTCCGGAAAATGCTTGTGCAGGAAGTAGAGTATCATGTCGCGGCACTTGGCTGTGTAGTTGGGGTACATGGTTACCTTGCCGAAGAGATACTTTATGTCGGGGTGGATCACGGTGAGACTCCCCAGGCCGTCCCACAGATTGTCAAGGGCATAGAGGGCTTTTGCTCCGACCTGCGACGACTGGTATTCGGGACGTACGAAGGAGCGGCCGAGCTCGATGGTGTAGGGAAGGTAGTCGTTGATGAACCTGTCGGAGAACCTGAACATATGTGCGGTGGCGATGCGCGGACGCCCCTGCGCGTCGGTGCGGATGTCCTTGCCGCAGATATATCGGTAGCCTCCCAGTATCTGCTTTTCGTTCGGATCCCAGACCAGCAGTTGCTGGCAGGCGGGCGTCATGGTGTCGAACTCATCGATATCGCAGTCTTTGCCGGTGCCTCCGCCGGCAAGGCGGAAGGCGATCTCCCGCAGACGTCCTATCTCGCGCATCACATTAGGAGAGTTATGGGCGTCGACGATGTATATCTTATTGCCGCCTTTGTTGGTGTCGCGCAGGAATTGCTCTTCGGTCAGTTCGCGTTCGATCAGTTCGGTCGGTACCGGGTTGATGATTTTCTGGTTCATATCTTATAGCTCTGTGACATATCGGCGGATGTCGGCGGCTACGGTCCGGGCGTCGCCCTTGAGAGCCGTCGCGTCGACAGGATCGCCGCATACAATTTCAAATTCTTTACCGCGGGCGCGGAATACTTCGGCAGGTAGGAGTGCCATTTCAATGTTGAGGCGTATGCCGAGCCGCTCGCGCAGATGTGCCAGGCGGTAGAAGCGCGGGCTGTTGCATCCTTTGAAGTGGAGCGGCAGAATGGGGCGCCCGGTCTGGCGCGCCTTCAGCACGAACATCTTTTTCCACTCCAGATCGGTCACTACGCCGCCGCGGCGGCGTGAGCACAGTCCTGCGGGGAAGATGATCATGGGGCGGTCGTCGTCGAGAGCCCGGTCGATGGCCGAGATGGAGCCGCGCGACTGCGCGCCATGCTTGTTGACGGGCAGAAACACTTCGCTCAGGGGCTCGACGGCCATCAGCAGGTCGTTGACCACGAAGCGTGGTGCGATGCCGTGGCGCCGCGTCACCCAATCAATTAGCGCCATGCCGTCGAGGCCGCCCAGGGGATGGTTGCTGACGTAGATAACGCGCCTGACCGAAGGGTCGGGCAGCCGCTCCTCGTGGCTGACGCGCACGCGGACGCCGAGATGGTCGAGTACGGCGCGGCAGAAGTCGGCGCCGCGCCGCGGATATGCCACGCGCAGCATCTCGTTGAGCTCGTCCTGACAGATAAGGCGCTTGAGCCACCCTACGACAAATCCGGGCACGCAGCGTGTGGCTTTGCGCTCGCCGAGGATGCGTTCCAGGTCAATGTTGATCGGGCCGTTTGCCGTTTTTGCTTCAGCATTGTTCATTCTGTCTGCAAAATTAATAAAATTTCATTGCCCGATGTATCCGCTGCCGCTATTTTCTCGCCAAATGCCAAAAAAATAAAGGCTAATCTGACAAAAATAACTAACTTTGTGGCATGAAAAGAACTGCTGTAGCTTTTCCGACGGCTGTCGCCGTATGCTTTGTAGGGGTGACGCTGCTTGCGTGTGCGCTTCCCGGAGCAGGAGCGGCTGTGTCGGCTGTGGGATATGCAGCCATTCTGGCTGCCGCTTTGGGATTGCTGCACGTGACCGGCAACGACTCGGCTGCCGCAAGAACGGTGACGCTTGTTTCGGCCACACTGTCGGTCGTTCTGGTCATAATCAACGTAAATTACTTCACGGCCGCAGCCGGACGGACAGCCGCAGATCCGTTGCTGCAAAACTACGACGCCATGCGCGACTGGAACTGGGCATGCCACATGGTTTTCGGCGATCCGGAGCCCGACTCGGTCATTTCCGGTATGTCTTTCGTCACAGCGGGAATTCTGTGGATCTTCGGAAGGTCGGTCGCTTACCCGATATTCTTCGTGTCGCTGTGCTACGCAGTCACGATCGTCATGATCGGTTCCATAGCCCGGCAGCTCACCGTCCGGCGCGACGTGGGCCTGGCGGCAATGGTCATAGGCGCGCTGATGTGCTACCTGCTGGCCCACAGCTCGGTCCTGGTCAAGGATCTCCCCGTGACCTGCATGTTTTCTATTGTCATAGACCGTATGATTGCCTCTTCGCGCAGGGGAAGCGGCTTCAGCCTCCGGGATTTGGCTGTGATGATTCCCGCGCTTGCGGTTCTGCTTGTCGCACGGCATAATATGTCGTTCATGCTCGCTGTGGGCTGTCTGCTGTTCATGATCGGGGCCGGCGTCCGCACAAGGCTGAGTCTGCTCGCCCTTGCCGCCGCAGCGCTCGTAGGAGGCCAGATTGTCAACCGGATGCTCATGCCCTGGCCCGATGATATAATGAACACCGTCACATCGGATGAATGCGCAAAAATGATACTCACCGACGACGCAACCCGTCCGTGGGACAATATAGTGGGTGACTACACCATGCTGCCCTTCTACATAAAGCTGCTGTGGCTCCCCGTATCGGTGGCGATACAGTTCCTGCTACCGTTCCCGTGGGGTTTTGAACGCCACGTTATCTTCGGACCGGGCGTGGCTGTGGCTCACATAAGCTATTTCTGGTATCTGGCCGGTGCGCTGATCATCTACTGGATCTTCGGCTGTGCCTACAGGGCACCGCGGCGCCAGCAGCTCACTGTCGTATGGGGTATCATCCTCACGGTGATCACGGCCTACATGTCATCGGGCCGCATATCGCGCTACTGCCTGCCCTATCTGCCGCTGTTGCTGCCCGCCGCAGCCATCGTAGCCCTTGATTGCCGCAGGCGCCGCTCGCTGTGGATCTGGCTGGCCGTGTTCGCCGCTCTACTTCTGACAGCTCTGCTCATCTGCTATTCAATGCAACATCCGTCATGAAAATATCCATAGTCACAGCCACACTCAACGAAGCGGACGCCCTGCGCAGAGCATTGCAGAGCGTGGCCGATCAGCATTATCCCGAGCTGGAGCATATAGTCATCGACGGCATGTCGACCGACGGCACGCGTGAAGTCGTCGGTGAATTTCCTGGCGTAAAGTTTGTCGAAAGGGAGCCGAGAGGGGTTTACGATGCCCTCAACTACGGCTTCGGCATCGCGAGCGGCGATATACTGGGTTTTGTCCACGGCAACGATCTGATGCCTGAGGGGGACATACTACAGGAGATCAGCCGCCAGTTTGAGTCGCATCCCGACCTCGATTTTATTTACGGCGATATGCGCTATGTGAAACCCGCCACGCGCAAGCATGTGCGCATCTACTACGCCGGCAATTTCCATCCGTCGCAGATCAAGGGCGGTGTCGTGCCCCCGCATCCTACGCTCTACATACGGGCGCAGGCATTCAGAAAAGTCGGTCTATACCGTCTTGACATGCCCAATGCGGCCGATTTCGATTACTGGATCCGTATTTTCAACGACAAGTCGCTGACAGGTAAGTATCTGCCCCGGGTGCTGGCGGAAATGTCGACCGGCGGCCGCTCCACGGCTTTCCTGTCGCGCATATGGTTCAACAATCTTGAAAAACTTAAGGCGCTCAGGCTTAACGGACTGCCGGCCAATCCGCTGCGGCTCCTATTTAAGTATTTCACCGTAGTCAAGAACTTATTCATTGTCCCGAAATATGAAAGATAAACCGACACTGCGTGTCATCGCCGCCGGCTGCGGCTTCGTAATGCCGTATATTGTCCGAGAAATGGCTGATTTCGAGATCGTAGGCGACGGTGAGGCCGCCGATTTTACCGTTTTCATAACTCAGGACGAGTCGCGGCTTTCCGAAAAGCCTTCCGGAGCAGCGGGCCTCTACTGCCCCAACATCGTAGGAACGGGAATGACCGGCAAACCGATGGAACTCGCCAAAGCGATAGCCCGCGGACGCCTGTACCATATCGCCGGCAACGGTGCCCGTATCTCGACCGTGCATGCTACGGATGTGGCGCGTGCCGTAGCGCTCGTCTACCGCTGCGGCGGCAACCATACTGTCACTGACATGGCTGATTCTACATTCGAGGAACTCGCCGAAGCACTGGCAGTCAGGCTCGACAGCCGCCGCATCTACCGCCTGAAACGCCGCTGGGCGCGCTTTCTGATGACGCGTGAGCTGATGGATATGATCACAACCAACGATCTGGCCAACGGCTCGGCGTTTGCCGCTGAATTCGGGTTCACACCCACGCCGGTGACCGAGTATCTCAGAACACATGTTTATGACGATGAAAGCCTCTGAATTTTTAAGGCTCGCCGGTTCGTCGCTTCTTGCCGCAGGCAAGATGCTCGCGTTGTCGCGCCGGACAGTAGGGGCGGCACGGATTGCCGCCGGCGACCGCCGGCTGGTGATACTGGCCAACGGCCCTTCGCTGCGCCGCACGCTTGCCGAACGGAGCGATTTCCTTGGCCGCACTACGACCATGTGTGTCAATTTCATGGCAAATGCTCCCGAATTCAGTCTGATACGACCTGATTACTATGTGTTGGCCGATCCTCATTTCTTTACCGGACTGAGTCATGAAAACGTAAAAACGCTATGGGACCGTATATCGCGCGCCGACTGGCCGATGACGCTTTTCGTGCCGGTCACAAGGCGACGCCGGGCTGCGGAACTGCTTGGGAAGGATTCGGCTGTGAAACTTGCCACATTCAACTTCGTGGGAATCGACGCTTTCGCGTGGCTCGAAAAAATTGCATTCTCGTCCGGGTGGGCCATGCCGCGTCCCCGCAATGTGCTGATTCCGGCACTCATGATTGCCATACGTGCGGGTTTCACTGATATTTACATTGCCGGAGCAGATCATTCGTGGCTCGAAACAATCCGCGTCGACGACGACAACCATGTCGTATCGGTCCAGCCGCATTTCTACAATGACTCCGACGCCGAGAAAAAACGCAGCGTCACCGAATATAAGGGTTATCATCTGCATGACATTCTCAAAAGCTTCTATATCGCTTTCAACAGTTATCATCAGATAGCCCGCTTCGCCCGATCGCGGGGTGTGAATATCTATAATTCAACCGAAGGGAGCTATATCGATGCCTTTCCGCGTAAAAAATTCTGAATGATTGCCGGAAGTCGCGCGGCAGCAATGCGCGGAGCACTTTCAGACGAAAGAAGTCGAACCTCGCGGCTCGACTTCATCTGTGGGTCTAACACTAAATACCTAAAACCATTTTTTTAAATCCTTGTAAAATTCCTTCTGAATAATCCTTAATAATAACCTTGAATCTTAGACCTAAATATTATTTACATTGCAAAATTAGCTTCCGTGCAAGCAAAAAATGCAGCTGTCGAAATCAAATATAAATCAAATTTGTTAAAATATTAAATTTATATATTGGTTTACAATAAATTATAAAATTGCAAAATTATTAAAATATAAGATTATACTTAAGCGATTTTACCTATTGAACGGATATTTTTCTCGAAATTTTCCTTGTCGGCCGCACGGCTTTTCACGCGGTTGCGGTAAGTATAGACCGTAGTGAGCGAAAGCCCGAGGAATTTTGATATTTTTGTGGAATCGGTCACGCCGAGTCTCATGAAAGCGACAATACGCTGCTCGGGCGACAGACGGTCGGGTGCCGGCTGCAGCAGAGGCTTGTCGGGAAGCAGCAGGCTGTTGAGCTGAGCCGTAAAGGCGGGGAATATCTTTAGTACGGCCGTATCGAAGGCCAGGAAAAATCTGTCGTTGCACTCCCGCAGCCATTTGCCGGACTCTACATCGCTGTAAAGATCCTTCGACTGGCCTGCCTTGAGTTTGCGGCCGACAAGGCGGTTGAAGTCTTCCATGCTTTCAAGATAGACCGAGCATATTTCGAGTAATTGATTTATGTACATTTCTCTGCTGGTCAGGCCGTCGGCCATAGACTTTATCTGCCGGTCGCGCTCCGACAGATGCCGGTGACGAAGTACGAACAGCATTGCGAGCACGAGCAGTGCGCCGCCGCTTACGAGCAAGATCGTGCGGTAGCGGGTCTGTATGCTGGCTTCGCGGTCAAGAATATGGCGGTTTACTGCGACGAGAGGATAGATTATGTCGGTGCTCAGCAGGGCCGATTTCGATGCGTTGAGAGCTTCAGCTGCAGCCTGCAGGTATGTGTAGGCTCGGTCGGCCTCGCCGTCGCTGAAAAGTTCCGATGCCAGTGTCACGAGCGAGACCGGCTCGCCGTTGGCCGATCTGACATCAGCTGTGGCCGACATGGCGAGATAGTAGAGATATTCGTCGCGCGAGGCCGGTTTGTTGCGGTAATACTCTGCCAGCATTCCCGTCAGGGCTGCATATGCCGTATAGTCCGGCTCCGAATTCTCGAAAACTTCGTTCAGCTCGCCTACTCCGAGGGTGGTGTCGCCCTTTATATAGTAGATCTGCGCGTCGGTGAGACGCCTGGGCGCGCTCCCGGCCGGGAAGAAAGACGCCAGAGAGTCAAAGGCCGCAAGGGCGCGTGCACGGTAGTCGTCCTGCCATCGGCGCAGACTGTGCTGTTGCGACGCACTGAGGTAGGCGCGGCCGAGATGGGAGTAGTAGTCGATGCGTCCGCGCCGGTCAAGACATTCCGTGTCAATTGAATCCAGCACAGCCAGTGCGTCGGAGTAGAGCATTCGCTGCTGCAGAAGTTCCACATAATCGAGCATGAGCCGGTAGTGCTTGCTTTCGTCATTGTCGCGCAGGGCCAGGTCGTAGGCCCTTTGGTAGAAATGATAGGCCGAGTCGGCGTCGAAGCCGGCAAGCGCCGCGCCCAGTCTCCGGCTCGTCTCGAATGTCGGATTCTCGTCGTAGAGCATTCTGAGCGAGTCTATAACGAGGTAACGGAGGTCGCGGAAGTGTTGCCGGTCGGCTATCGCGCGGTCCAGGCCGTCGATTGCTGCGCGCAGGCGTGCCGGGCGATGGTGGCCATCGGAGGCGGCTCCCCCGCAGCAAAGGACCAACAACAGGCAGAGCGTAAGGAAAAGGCGAGGTTTCATGGCCGCAAATTTAGCAATAATTTCTGAAAATTGATTTATATATGCCTCTATTTTTACTTATATCCAGCCTGTATTATATCAATGATTTTCAGGATAAAAATATTTTATACTGTTTATATTTGTCAGCAAATGCCATATACAGGCTTGCGAAGCGGTGATAGGCGCAGTAATTTTGCATTGTCAAGAGGCCCGAGCGGCATTTTTGACAAGGTATCGTAGCGTACAATTCAAGGTAAAAAGGATTTAAAATTAGGTTTAAGGTTTTAAGGTTATCAGCCGGCGGCTTCTCGCGAGAGAGGCCCCGTTTTTTTTATGTACGGATTGTTGCGGGCGTGTGTCAGAATTTGCGGCGGAGGCGGGCTACAGGAATTCCGAGACGCTCACGGTATTTTGCCACGGTGCGCCGCGCAATCTCTATGCCCTCGCGGGCAAGAGCGGCGCAGATGGCGTCGTCGGTCAGCGGATCTGCAGCATCTTCCTTTGCTACTATCCCTTTTATGGCCGCCAGAACGGCGTGTGACGATGTGTCGGCGTTTTCGCCGGATGCCTCGCTGAAAAGCGACTTTATCGAAAACAGTCCGTGCGGAGTCGAGACGTATTTCGAAGCAGTAGCGCGTGATATGACACTGAGATCGAGGCCGGTCAGGGCGGCGACGTCTTTCAGTACCATCGGGCGCAGGCGCCCCCGGTCGTAGGTGGCGAAGAATTCCGGCTGCAGCCTGACGATTGCTTCCATGACATCGAGCAGGGTCTGCGACCGGCGGCGCGACATGTCTATGAATGTCTGAGCCTCGTCGCGCCGCTGGCGTATGAAAGCCACGTCGGCCGGGCGGCCGCTGTCGAGCCTGAACGAGCGCTCCACGGCCATTTCCGGGATATGTCCTGCAAGCGATACGTTCACGCGGCCGTCGGGATCAGTGTCCACGAAAAAGTCGGGCGATATGTGGCGTGTGCGGTCAGCGCTTCCGGTGAGTTCGAGCAGCGCGCCGGGCTTCGGATTCAGCCCGCGGATGACCTTGAGCGCCCGTTCAAGGCGTTCGCGCGACAAACCCATGCGGTCGAAATGCCGTTTGGAAAAGAGATCGAATCTCTCTCCGACAACCATGCGGGCATCCCCGACATCCTGCCGCGAGCCGTCCATGCGGTCGAGTTGCAGCATCAGGCAGTCGCGCAGATCGAAGGCGCCGATTCCGGCCGGGTCGAGTGAACGGACCGTCCGCAGCACGCGGTCGACATCGGCTTCGGTCACTTCCAGCCCCGTAGCTATGGCTATGTCATCGGCTATGGCGGCCGGCGAGCGTGTGAGGTATCCGTTGGAGTCGATATTGCCTATTATATATGTCGCTATGTCGCGGTCGTGTGGCGTAAGTTCCACCAGGTCGAGCTGACGCTCGAGCAGTTCGTAGCCCGACGCCGTATCGTCGGGCTGTGCCGCGCCGGGAGTGAAGTCGTCGTAGGACGATGCCTGAGGCAGGTTGAGCCGGTAGGACGGGATGTCGTCGGCGTCGGCATAGTCGGCCTGCTGCAGCTGCTCGGCAGTCTCGTTGAAGTCTTCGTTGGCGGTCGCAGGTGTGGCGGACTCGACGACTTCGAGCGCCGGATTCTCGTCGATGGCGCGGCGTACCTCGTCCTCGAATTCCGGCGCCGACATTTCGAGCAGGCGCCCGAACGCCACCTGCCTGGGGTTGAGTTTCAATCCCAGCTGCTGCTGTTGTGTCAGATGTTGCGACTGTCGGTCCATATCTTCGGACAAAATTATTAATAAAATCCCCCGAAACGACAAAATTGACGAAAAAAATAACTTTTTTTTGCAGTTGCGGGAAAAATGCTTAAATTTGGGCCTCAAACGTGCCCGCTGGCCAAAATTAATATTTATTATGGAAATGCTTGATCCCGCTTCGGCTCCCGTAAAGGCCGAAGAAACTACCCTCACGACAGCCGCACCCGCACAGGCTGATGCCGCTGCAGAAGAAACAGAAAAACCGGAACTCGTCGGAGATACAGATCCCGAAGAGGCCGCTGAAGAAGAAATGACCGACGCCGAAAGCGCCGAAGCCGCTCCCGCCATGACCCACGACCAGGTCGTGGAGGCCTGCCGCGAGGTCGCCGACCGCGACGCAGCCGATATTTCGGCCGACGACGTGCGCCGCATCCGTCAGCAGATCAATGCTTTCCTGAAGACTGAACCTGAAGCGGAAGAAGAGCTTAAGGAGCTTTTCAACGCCATCCGCGACAAGAAGGCAGCTTTCACCGCCGAGCAGGAGGCCATCAAGGTCGGCAACCTGGAGCGCAAGCAGGCCATCATCGCCGAAATCATAGCTCTGGCCGAAGATACCGACAACGTCAACCGGACTTTCCCGCGCTACCGCGAACTGCAGGAAGAATTCAACGCCATAGGCGAGGTGCCTGCCACGGAGGATACAGCCGTGTGGAAGAAATTCCAGGACGCCCGCGAACGCTACTCCGACAACCTCAAGATCAACAAGGAGCTGCGCGACTATGACTTCAAGAAAAATCTCGACAGCAAGCAGCTGCTTCTCGACGAGGCCGAGGGACTGCTCACCGACGATGACATCATCACGGCTTACCGCCGCCTGCAGGAGCTTCACAACAAGTGGCGCCGCATCGGTCCTGTGGCCAAGGAATTCCGCGAGGAGATCTGGAACAAGTTCAAGACGGCGTCGGCCGAGATCAACAAGCGTTATCAGGCCCACTTCGAGGCCCGCAAGGCCCGCGAGGCCGAGAACGAAGCCGGCAAGGCGGCTCTGATCGCCGAGCTCGAGGCCATCGACATCACAGCCATAAAGTCGTTCAGCGCATGGGACGAGGCCACCAAGCGGGTGATGGAACTGCAGCAGAAATGGCGCACCTTCGGCTTCGCGTCGAAGAAGATGAACAAGACTCTCTTCTCGCGCTTCCGCGAGCTCTGCGACAAGTTCTTCGCAGCCAAGGCCGAATATTTCCAGACCACCCGCGAGGAACTGGCCAACAATCTTGCCCGCAAGACCGCTTTGGCCGAGCGTGCCGAGGCTCTCAAGGACAGCACCGACTGGAAAGCCGCTACCGATGAGTTCGTGGCCCTGCAGAAGGAGTGGAAGACCGTCGGCACCGTGGCCAAGAAGTACAGCGACGCCGTGTGGAAGCGATTCCTGGCCGCCTGCGACTACTTCTTCGAGCAGAAGAAGAAGGCCACCTCGGGCGCGCGCCGCGAGGAGAACGAGAACCTCAAGGCGAAGCGCGAGGTGATCGCGGCCCTGGCCGAAATCACAGCCGACACACCCCGCGAGGAAGCCATCGGGCGCATACGCGAGCTCCAGGACCGCTGGAAGGAGATCGGGCACGTGCCGTTCCGCGAGAAAGACAAGGTCTACGACGCCTACCGCCAGCAGCTCGACGCCGTCCGCGATCAGCTCAACTTGCGCCGCAGTCAGGCACGCATGGAGCGCTTCCAGCAGAACGTCAGCGCCATCGAAGGTGATGACAACAAGCTCTACCGCGAGCGCGAAAAGCTCACACGCGCCCTGGAAGCCCGCCGTCAGGAACTCCGCACCTACGAGAACAATCTCGGCTTCCTGTCGTCGAAGAGCAAGTCGGGCGACTCGATGCTCCGCGAGTTCGAACGCAAGGCCGAGGCCCTGCGCGCCGACATCGCCGACCTTGAGGAGAAGATCAAGGTCGTCACCGCCAAGCTCTGACACTCATCAACCCATTCGCCGCCAGCCCCGCCATGCGGGACCGGCGGCCATATAAGCTCCTGAATTGAAGATTACCGGCCAACGTTTCGGACGATTCCTGAAGCCTGCGCTCACAGCCGTCGACTGGGCGCTCGTCAACATATTCTTTCTGGTGACCCTGCTGATTTATCCCGGCGTGACCGGCAGCGCAGTCACCACGGGTATTCTGTGGCTGTTCGTCAATCTCAGTTTCATTCCCGTGCTCATCCGCGTGTGGCACCGTGGCGACGACTTGCGGGCCATACAGCTCGACCGCGTCGCCTTCGAGTCGATGACCACCGTGGGGCTCTACGCCCTGTTCTTCATGTCGCTCATAGCGCTGACCGACGTCACGCGCCTCCCGACCCGCTTCTACGTGACCTACTACGGCATGCTGGCGCTGGCTACCCTGCTGTGGTCGCTGGCGTCGCGTCGCCTGATCAAGCGCTACCGGCGCCGGGGCTACAACTACAAGCGCGTCATCATCGTCGGCACCAACGCCACGGCCCGTCGCCTCTACGACCAGATGCTCAGCGACCCCGGCTTCGGCTACAAGATCATGGGCTTCTTCGACCGTGAATGGCGTCCCGATTTCGTAGGCCGCTATTGCGGTACCCTCGATTCCATCGATGCCTTTGTCAAGGCCAACAGCATCGACCAGATCTACTACACCATGCCGGGCCATGCCGAGATCCTGACCAAGGTCGTGAAGGTCGCCGACGACAACGTGGTCGATTTCTTCTATGTGCCGCAGATCTCGCAGTACATCTCGCGCAGCTTCCAGATGGATACCATCGGCGCGGTGCCCGTGCTGTCGATCCGCCGCAACCCGCTCAAGAAGAGCATCAACCGCCTGGTCAAGCGCGGCTTCGACCTGGTGTTCTCATCCGTATTCCTCTGCTTCTACCCGCTGATCTACATCCCCATCGCCATCGCCATCAAGGTGTCGTCGCCCGGGCCGGTCTATTTCAAGCAGAAGCGTACGGGCTACCGCGGCACCGAATTCTGGTGCTACAAGTTTCGCACCATGCGCGTCAACAGCGACGCCGACCGCGCGCAGGCCACCCGCGACGACCCGCGCAAGACGCGTCTGGGCGACTTCCTGCGCCGTACGTCGCTCGACGAGCTGCCGCAGTTCATCAATGTGTTCCGCGGCGAGATGTCGGTCGTCGGTCCGCGCCCGCACATGGTCAGGCACACCGAGGAGTACTCCAAGCTCGTCGACCAGTATATGGTGCGCCACCTCGTCAAGCCCGGCATCACCGGCTGGGCCCAGGTCAACGGCTACCGCGGCCTCACCGACGAGCTCTGGAAGATGGAGAAGCGCGTACAGTACGACGTGTGGTACATCGAGAACTGGACTTTCCTGCGCGATCTCAAGATCATAGTCCGTACCGTCCTCAATGCCATCCACGGCGAAAGCAACGCATTCTGATCCGGCCGCTTTCCATCGGGGGGCGCCCATAAACAAATGCCCCTTTCGGAGTGTTTTATCAACAAAAACACTCCGGATATGAACAAACCCGTCACCCGCCGGCAGGCGCTCGACTATCACCGGCTGCCGCAGCCGGGCAAGATCGAGGTCGTGCCCACAAAGCCTTACGATACACCTCATGACCTCGCCCTGGCCTACTCGCCGGGCGTGGCTTTTCCCTGCCTCGCCATCAAGGACCGCCCCGAGGACTCCTACGAATACACCAACCGCGGCAACCTCGTGGCCGTGATCACCAACGGCACCGCCGTACTCGGCCTGGGCAATATCGGCGCCGAGGCCGCCAAGCCTGTCATGGAAGGCAAGGCGCTGCTTTTCAAGATTTTCGCCGGACTCGACGCCTTCGACATCGAGATCGACGAGAAAGACCCGCACCGGTTCGTCGAGACCGTCAAGTCACTTGCCCCGACTTTCGGCGGCATCAACCTCGAGGACATCAAGGCGCCCGAGTGCTTCGAGATCGAGGACGCCCTGCGCGAGGAGTGCTCAATCCCCGTCATGCACGACGATCAGCACGGCACGGCCATCATCTCGGCCGCCGGCCTGATCAACGCCCTCGAGATCCAGGCCAAGAAGATCGGCGAGGTGCGCATGGTCGTCAACGGCGCCGGAGCGGCTGCCATGGCCTGCACGCGGCTCTACTGCGCTCTGGGCATGCGCCCCGAGAATATCGTCATGTGCGACTCGCACGGCGTCATCCGCGCCGACCGCACCGATCTCAACGCCTACAAGCGCCGCTTCGCCACCGACCGCACCGACATCAGGACTCTGGCCGACGCCATGCTCGACGCCGACGTGTTCCTGGGCCTTTCGGTGGCCGATGTGCTCACTCAGGAGATGATCCGCTCCATGGCCCCGCGCCCCATAGTCTTTGCCCTGGCCAACCCCAACCCGGAGATCGCCTATGAGGAAGCCATGAAGTCGCGCCCCGACCTCATCTTCGCGACCGGCCGCTCCGACTATCCCAACCAGATCAACAATGTGCTCGGTTTCCCCTATATCTTCCGCGCCGCCCTCGACTGCCGGGCCACGACCATCAACGAGGAGATGAAGAAGGCCGCCGCACTGGCCATCGCATCGCTGGCCCACGAACCGGTGCCCGAGGATCTCGCCGCAGCCTACGGTGAGCCCGACCTCCACTTCGGGCGCCGCTACATCCTGCCGAAGCCTTTCGACAAGCGTCTGCTGACGACCGTGGCGCCTGCCATCATCGCCGCCGCCGAGGAGTCGGGCGTAGCGCGCCGCCATATCGACGACTATACGGCCTATGCCCGCGGGCTCGAGTCGATACTATGCGCCAACGACGCCCTGATCAAGTATCTGATCGAGACCCAGACGCACTGCGAGCGGTAAGGTGTGGCAAAAATCCTTTTGAATTCTAAAAAAATTCAAAATATTTAGCTACCTTTGCCTCCTATGAAACGATCGGTGTACTTCAGCCCCGGCCTTGTGCTTTTCGTAGGTCTCGTCATCCTCTGGATTCCGTGGCTTGGCGAGAGCCTCTTCTACTCCAAGGGCGAGCCCCGCGAAGCCATCGTGGCCATGTCGATGCTTCAGTCGGGCGACTGGATCCTGCCCGTGTCGTGCGGCGCCGACATTCCGTTCAAGCCGCCCTTTCTGGCGTGGCTCATAGCCGTTTTTGCCAAGGTGCTCAACGGCGGCGAGGTCAACGAGTTCGTCTCGCGCCTGCCTTCGGCTCTGGCGGCCATCGCCCTGGTCATGGGCAGCTACCGGTGGGCGCGCCGCGTGCGCGGCGACCGCTTCGCCGTGTGCATGGCCCTCATTCTGGCTACATCGGTCGAGTTCTACCGCGCCGCTGCGGCCTGCCGTGTCGACATGGTGCTGACAGCCTGCATGGTCGGCGCCATGTATGTTCTGTACAATATCAACGCCAACCGCGGTCACGACAACTTCTGGCGCTACCTGGCGGCCACGCTGCTGCTCACCTGCGCCGTGCTCACCAAGGGGCCGGTCGGCGCCCTGCTGCCCTGCTTCGTCATGGGCATCTACTTCCTGTTCAGCGGCGAGCGCTTCCTCGGCACGCTGGGCCGCATGCTGGCGCTCTCGCTCGCGGCTTGTGTCATCCCGGCCGTGTGGTACTACTACGCCTGGCAGGAGGGCGGCTCTGGTTTCCTGTCGCTCGTGTGGGAGGAGAATTTCCAGCGCCTCACCGGCACGATGCCCTATGAGTCGCACGTCAAGCCGTTCTGGTACAATTTCGTCACCGTCATCATCGGCATGCTGCCGTGGACGCTGCTGGCCGTCATGGCCGTCGGCGCCTTCCGCCACCTCATGTCGCAGCCGCTCAAGCCTGCGGGCCGGCTCGCCCTTACGGTCATCGTCACCGTCACCGTCTTCTACTGCATCCCGGCCAGTAAGCGCAGCGTCTATCTGCTGCCGATCTATCCCTTCCTGGCCTATGCAGTGGCCTCGATGGCCGAATCGCTCTCCGATACGCGCATCAACCTCGCCTATACCCGTATCATTGCCTTCATAGCCATTGCGGCTCCTCTGGCCGCGGTCGGCTCGATGTTCTACCCGCTGCCGGGTTTCACTTTCGAGGCCGCCGGCTGGTGGTCCTACGCCATCCTGGCAGTGCCGCTCGTCGTGGCCATTGGCTGGTTTGCGCGGCGCCGCCGCGAGACCGACATTCACGGCGCCTGCATCATCACCTGGGCCATCCTCGTGGCCTACGGCGGCGCCATCATGCCCGCGACGGTCAATCCCCTCTCCGACAAACCCGAGGCTGCCATGCTCGAGGCTATCGCCGGCCGCAGTCCCATCTATGTTGTCGGCCCCGACAAGTACGCCGCCAACGCCTACTGCATCAACTACTACACCGACGACCGCCTGCGCCGCCTCAGCAGCGCCGCCGACGCCGACACCTGCGCCAAGGGCACTGTACTCATCTTCCCGAACCTCCCCGACACCGTCGGGCTGCCCGCTACCTACCATCTGACGCTGCTCAAGAGCCGCCTGGCCGACACCCGCCGTCCCGCCCTCTTCGCAGTCCAGACTGGCGCGCCCGTCCGGCGCTGCAAGATCACCGCCGAGCGGGGCCGCATCACCTCCGAACTGCCCGACACACCTCCCGGACTCCCCGCCGCCGTCGACGAGATGCCCGCCGTGAAGCAGTCGCGCCTCGAGCATCAGGCTTCCCACCCGGCCGACACCGCCGCCCGCTTCCGCGTTCGCCGCATCGACCGCGACAGCGTCCGCACCACCCTCCCGCTCGCTCCGGCCGCGCGACCCGCCGGAAATTAAAAATTAAGAATGCACAATGCGTAATGCGCAATGCGCAATGCATTGGCGTCCGCCTCCGGATGGAAAGGAGTGAAGGCGTCCTCGCCTTCACAGCAGATATCAGAAGTACTCCCGGGCAGCTCGCTGTGAAGACGAGGACGTCTTCACTCCATAAAAAAGCTGCGCGGAGGGGTACCCCGCGCAGCCAATTATGCTCTCAAAAAATACTTTTGTTACTTTTTTATCTTCTGTTCTTCTGTCTTCATTTTACGACGACCTTGCTGGCCTGGTTGCCCTGGCGGCGGATGTAGAGACCCGGAGTCAGTTCGCCTTCGACGCGAACGCCCTGCAGGTTGAAGAACTCAACCTCGGTATCCTGATCGACAGCTACGTCAGCCACACCCGAAGTCGAGGTGTTAGCTTCGTTCTTTGCATATTCAGTAGTCGAAAGCGTAGCAGGAGTCGCGTGGTATAACTCATAGCGATATGGGTTTGCCTCGTTGGCCATAAGGCGTGCACCCTGGACCGGAGTGTTAGGAATAGCGATAGGATAGGAGATTCGAACCTCGAACGATTTGGGAACGCCGGTGCCGTCTTCGTTGATGTTGTAGAAGTGGCAGGCTGCGCCCTTGTATTTGTCGTGCGTTCTCCAGAAGATGTCAGGACGGTTTTCTATTCCCTCGGGAGCTGTTACGACCCAGTTGAGATTCGGGCTCGTTGCAGTAGGTACGACGTAGAAAGCTACATGGTGCGATGTTACGCCATTTACATCTGTTTCGTCCAGATATTCAACACCTTCAATCTGTGGTGCGGTCTCGAAAGTAAGACCGTTGACTTCGAACGGAATGATGTTGTCGCCATCATGAAGAGTGAACTTCTGGTCGGCGCCGGTGTATGCGAAGCCCGAGATTTCTCCGTCGATGGCATCTCCGATCTTAGTGTCATCGAGATAGATCTCGTAACCGGTAAGATCAGATTCAGGATTGCCGTTCACATATATCGTGGGGGTAAGGGTTAGCTTGTTGGCTGAGCCGAGAACCTTGCCGTTAACGACATAATCAACCGGCGTAACATTCATCGGAGCATCTACCTTATAAGTGTTCGGCAGTGCGTAGATCTGAACAGGAGACTGAGTAGCTGTACTAGCATAGCAAGCGAAGAGGTGGCTGGATGAATTGTACATAATTGTATTTCTTGAGTTCGTCCCATTAAATACAATTGTGGCATCGCCATTGTTATCAATAGAGATTGTTGCCCACGCAATAGTGCTAAATGTTTTTAGATTGTTACTTGAACTTGAATTTGCTGCCAAATATCCTTCAGTACCTCCGGTGGCATAAAGTGCATAATTATTGCCGTCTTTTTGAAGCGTAATAATCTGTACTTTTTCGCCAGGTTCGATTTGACCATCTGTAATCTCTATATCAACTTCTTTTCTGTTGTTAGTATTTTGGGTTGTACTTAGAGCTTTGCTATTATCAGTATTTACAATAATGATCTTGGTGCCGTTTTTGAGGTTGGCGACGTCAGTTACAAGCTTATACCCGGTCGGTGCGTTCGGATCAATGACTTTGATTGTGTATTCTGCCGGAGTGGCCTTATATTGTTTGTTGGTTGCAGGAATTGATGCGGTAATGGTTGCAGTGCCGGCAACACCTTCCTTAAGAATGATGGTACCATTTTCTACCACTACGAGACTTTCGTTGCTTGATTTATACTGCACACTTGATCTTGCTACTTCGGGATTTACAGTAAGAGTAGGAGCGGTATACTCATCACCCAGGTTGATGTTGTCTACCGATTTCGACCATGTTAATGCTACGTCCTCTTTAGCAGGCCCTGTCTCAGCTGCGAAATACTGGATCTTAGATACTTGGACTACGCCATTAGACCCTTTCTTGCAGTCAAATTTAAGCTGATAGTATAAGTTCGCTGTAGCATTTGTTAAAGTAAGGGTCTGATCACCCGTTTGAAGTGGGCAATCAACAGTCTCTATCGGATTTGAGAAATTATTTGTATTGCTTGTGAGAAGTTTGATGCTATTTATATTATTAGCTGTGATGGCATCAATTGTAAGAACGATTTTTTCGAGGGGTTCACTGACAGCTTCCGTCGTGGTAATTGTTGCAACTGAGACGTCGTTTTTGCGGCCACATTTGATATATGACCAGCCCCCCTTATTATTGTTGAAATTTGTAATGGTTAAGGTCTTGTTATTATCATTGGATACGGTTACTTCCCAGGTCGATAAGTAGTCTTGAATAGTATTATCTTTATTGTATTCTTTGCCAAACAGGACGGTGTACAGCGGGTCTTGGGCGGATAGGAATCCGGTGCCGACAATGATCGCCATCAAAAGAAGTAGAACTTTTTTCATACGATGATTGATTTTTTGTTTTGGTTGTTTATTTAGGTTGATTAGATTGATTTATTGCTGTTCTTTCGGTCTTATAGATTTCCGGCATTTGGGCGAGCGGCGACCGCGGGGCGGGTCGGTAGTCGTGTCGGAGACGTTGCGGAGCATTTCGGGGGTAATGGTGATGAAGCGGTCGCCGACGTTGAGCTGCAGGGTGATTTCACCGCGGGGCGCGGTGTCAAAGAACTCGGTGATGGGGACGTCGAGCATTTCGGAAATCCGGTCGAGGGTCTCGATCGACGGGAAGTGGCGTCCGGTGGTCCAGCCTGAGACGGTCATGGTCGACACGCCGAGCCGCTTGGCAATTACGGCTTGCGTAACGTGCTTTTGCTTAAATATTTGGCGTAATCGCAACTTGACCATCGCGGAGAGTGATTCTTATTGGATATTATCGCTGCAAAGGTACGAAAAAGGTGCAAAATCACCCCCCCCCATTAGTTAAAAGTTATTAAAGTTTGTTATAGTAGGTGAGTAATGAATGGAGTCTCGTCTTCACAGCCGTTTGGGGAAGTAATTACCCGGGTGAATTGTTGTGAAGGCGGGGACGCCTTCACTCCTTTATAAAAAAAGCGGAGCCGTGCGCGGCTCCGCTTTCACTTATCTGGTTTTCCTTTCCTTATCTGGCGATGAGGAGGAAGTAGTTTTTCTTGCCTTTCTGGACGAGGATGTAGCGGTCGTTGAGCAGCATGTCGGGCGACACGGGGGCGTAGGCGTCGGCGACCTTTTCCTTGTTGATCATCAGGCCGCCCTGCTGGGCCAGTTTGCGGAGCTCGCCCTTTGAGGGGAATACCGGGGCTTTCTCAACGAGGAGGTCGGCCAGGCCGATGCCGGCGTCGATGTCGGCGCGGGCAACCTCGAAGGTCGGAACGCCCTCGAGGACCTGGAGCAGGATCTGCTCGTCGAGGCGGTGGAGGGCTTCGGCGGCGTGGTTGCTGAAGAGGATCTGCGAAGCCTCGACGGCGGCCTCGTAGTCGTCGGCTGAGTGGACCATGGTGGTGATCTCCTTGGCCAGGCGCTTCTGCAGGGGGCGTGCGCCCGGATTCTCGGCCTGTTCGGCCACGAGAGCGTCGATCTCCTCCTTGGTGAGTTCGGTGAAGATCTTGATGTACTTGGCGGCGTCCTCGTCGCTGACGTTGAGCCAGAACTGGTAGAACTTGTAGGGCGAGGTGTAGCGCGGATCGAGCCATACGTTGCCGCTCTCGGTCTTGCCGAACTTGCCGCCGTCGGCCTTGGTGATCAGGGGGCAGGTGAGGGCGTAGGCTTCGCCGCCGAGGGTGCGGCGGATGAGCTCGGTGCCGGTGGTGATGTTGCCCCATTGGTCGGAGCCGCCAAGCTGCAGGCGGCAGCCCTTGTCCTGATACAGGTGCAGGAAGTCGTAGCCCTGGCAGAGCTGGTATGAAAATTCGGTGAACGACATGCCCTCGCGGCTCTCGCCCGAGAGACGCTTCTTGACGGAGTCCTTGGCCATCATGTAGTTGACGGTGATGTGCTTGCCGACGTCGCGGATGAAGTCGAGAAACGAGAAGTTCTTCATCCAGTCGTAGTTGTTGACCATCTCGGCGGCGTTGGGGGCGTCGGAGTCAAAGTCGAGGAATTTGGCGAGCTGGGCCTTGATGGCCTGCTGGTTGTGGCGCAGGGTCTCCTCGTCGAGGAGCTTGCGTTCCTGGCTCTTCATGGAGGGGTCGCCGATCATGCCGGTGGCGCCTCCGATCAGGGCGATGGGCTTGTGGCCCGAGCGCTGGAAGTGCTTGAGCATCATCACGCCAACGAGGTGGCCTATGTGGAGCGAGTCGGCCGTCGGGTCGATGCCCAGGTAGGCCGTGGTCATTTCTTTTTTCAGCTGTTCCTGGGTGCCGGGCATCATCTGGTGGATCATGCCGCGCCAGGTAAGTTCGTCAATAAAGTCCATTCTTACTGATGATATTGTGGATTTTTCTAATTAATTACGTGACCGGGTGTCAGAAGCCGGTGAAGGCGAGGGGCAGGAGCGAACGGACCGACGGCAGGCGGTAGATGCTGTCGCGGCCCACGAGCAGTACCTCTACGTCGCGGCCGGCGCGCTTCTCGTACTCGAGCAGGGCCTGGCGGCATGCGCCGCAGGGCGCGCAGGGCAGGGGAGTCTCGGCGCCGTCGGTGCCGCGGGCCGCGATGGCTATCATGCGGAAGCGGGCGTCGGGGAAGCGGGCGCCGGCCGAAAAGCATGCCGAGCGCTCGGCGCAGGTGCCCGAGGGGAAGGCGCTGTTTTCCTGATTGGCGCCGCAGACGGTCTCGCCGTTGTCGAGCAGGATGGCGGCGCCCACGCTGAAGCGGCTGTAGGGCGCATAGGCATTGTGTGTGTACTGCCGCGCGAGGTCGGTGACGCGGCGCTCGTCGTCGGTGAGTTCGGCGTAGCTGAGCTCTTCGAGGGGTATGATTATGTCTTTTTGTGTCATGGCCGGGCCGTTTTGAGGATTTGGAGTGTGCAAAATTACACTTTATTGCGCAAAAGATAAAATAATCGGTCTAAAATTTTAATATCTGAATAATTTCAGCTATTTTTGCAGCTTGAAAACGCGCCAGTAGGCGCCGACTACCGAAAAATAATAAAAAACCAACGATATCAATGGAAAATAAAGAGATTAAAACCCAGGCGACCGTGCAGCCCGAACAGGCCCCGGATATCCTGGCCAAAGCCAAGGCCAACAGCAAACTTATTCTGATCCTCTCGATCTTTATATTCGTCGTGCTGGCCGGCGCCCTGGCCTGGTTCCTCATCAGCCAGAACAATGCAAAGAAGAGCGACGCGAAGGCCGGCGAGGCCGACCTCTACGCCATGAAGGCCGAGCAGTCGATGAGCGCCGCCGACCGCCAGCTCAACGACTCTCTGGCCCTGGAATACTATAAGGAGGCGGCCTCAATGGGCCACAAGAGCGGCAACCGCTCGAAGCTCGAGGTAGCCATCCGCCTCTATCAGAAGGGCGACTATCAGGGCGCTCTCGACTATCTGAAGGATGCCTCGATCGGCGACAACCTCATCAAGGCCGGCTCGTACACTCTCATGGGCGACTGCTATGTAGGCCTGAAGAACAATGCCGAGGCCCTCAAGGCCTATGACGACGCCATCGACGCTGCCGACGAGAACCCCGCCGTAGTACCTCTGGTGCTGATCAAGAAAGCCAATATCTTCCGCGCCGAGAAGAACTACGAGGGCGAATACCTGGCCCTGAAGGAGATTCTCGACATGTATCCCGCCTACGACAACAACACCGCCTTCGACGTGCGCAAGTACTACGAGCGCGCCAAGGCAGCCGCCGGCAAGTAAAAGCCTCTGCGCAAGCATACCGACAGGCAGAAACGGGCGGTCAGCACCTCCGGTTTCTGCCTGCCGACGTTTTGCCGGCGCTATGAATCTCTCCTGAACTCTGCGATGAAAGACAGAAATCTCAACGAACTCGCCACCCGGCCCGTCGGACGCCTGCTGTGGCAGTACAGCCTGCCGGCAGTGGTGGGCATGCTCGTCATGGCGCTCTACAACGTGGTCGACCGTGTGTTCATCGGCCAGGTCGTGGGTCCCGAGGCTATTGCCGGACTGGCGCTGACCTTTCCGCTGATGAACATCACCACGGCCGTCGGCGTGCTCGTCGGCGTGGGGTCGTCGACTCGCATCTCGATCATGATGGGCCGGCGCGACAGACCCCGTGCCGCCCTGATCCTGGGCAACGCCGCCACGCTGACTTTCGTCAACGCGGCCGTGTACATCGCCGTGTTCGCCCTGTACATGGATCCGATACTGCGGGCGTTCGGCGCCGGCGACATCACACTGCCCTACGCGCGTACATATATGATGTGGGTGCTTCCGGGGCTGCTGCTGACCAATGTGGCCTTCGGCCTCAACAACGTGTTGCGCTCCACCGGCTATCCCGGCAAAGCCATGTATACCATGCTCATCGGCGCGGGCGTCAACATCGTGCTCGACGCGGTGTTTGTGCTCGGGCTGGGCTGGGGAATGGTCGGGGCGGCCATAGCCACCGACATAGCGATGCTCGTGTCGGCGGTGTTCGTGGTGGCGCATTTCTTCCGGCCGGGTGTCAATCTGGGCTTCAGCCGCGGCACCTTCAGGCTGCGGGGCCGAGTTATCCTCGATATCATATCCATAGGAGCAGCACCGGCAGTGGTCAATGCGGCTGCCTGCTTCATAAACGCCCTGATCAACCGATCGCTGCTGGCCCACGGCGGCGATATGGCCATCGGAGCCGCCGGCATCTTCGTTACATATACCTCGCTGCTGACCACGGTGGTGATCGGCATCAACATGGGGCTGCAGCCGATTCTCGGATACAACTACGGCGCAGGGCTGCTTCACCGCCTGCGCCGCGTGATGTTCATAGCCATGGGGGCCGTGACCGTGGTGTCGGTCATCGGAAGCGCCATCGGGCTGCTGCTCCCCGAGCAGATCGCCCGCGCGTTCACGACTGACGACTATCTGGTGGGCGTGACCGTACACTGTCTGCGCAATACGCTGTGGGCGTTCTCGATCGTCGGTATTCCCATTGTCATCACCTGCTTCTTCCAGAGCATCGGTTCGCCGGCCAAGTCGATGTTCCTGAGCCTGACGCGCCAGGTGATATTCCTGATACCGCTGATGCTGTGGCTGCCGCAGACGCTCGGGGTGACAGGCGTGTGGATGTCGTTTCCGATATCCGATCTGCTGGCCCTGACAGTGGCCGTGGCCATGTTCGTGCGCCAGCTGCGTGTCATTGAACGGGATCAGCGAAGAACCACGGACCCTGACTCCATGCCGGACCCGGACCCCCGGGAGGCGGTGGCGGAGGCATAGGAGCGGGAGGCGGTGGCGGTCCCATGTAGTTGCTGTTGTTCATGTATACGCCTACTTCCGGCATACCGTCGGGACCGGCGAACAGCGACCAGCCGATGTCGGCGCATCCCGTCAGGACAGCCGCACACGACAGCGCGCAGATGCCTGATAATATTTTTGCCGAGCGTTTCATATTCAGTCCTTTCCGGAGGATATAGTTCATTCTCTCCTAATATTGAATAACGGCCGGATGCGGCGGTTGGTTCGTTTTTTTGCCAGTCTCCGGATTTTTTGTAACTTTGCTTTCAGCTAACCTGCCTGTATCATGAAACGCATATTCCTGACATTGTTGCGCTCGGCGCTGTTCGGCGCGGCGCACGCATCGTACACGGTCATCGACACGTGTCTGACCGACTCTGAAATCTTCCCCGGCACCGTCCACACGTTCAAGGTCGTAGTCCCCGACGCATATGACCCCGCCTCACCGGCGGCGCTTTATCTCGGGCTCGACGGCGTGCTGTGCCGCGCGCCGCAGGTGATTGATTCGCTCACGGCTGCCGGCGAGATGCCCGTCACCGTCAGCGTATATCTCCAGCCGGGCTATATCCCCGGCGATTCGGCCACTGTGCTCCGCTACAACCGCAGCAACGAATTCGACGCCACCGACGGCCGCTTTGCCTCTTTCCTTGAGAATGAACTGCTGCCGGCGGTCGAGTCGCTCACAGCTGCCGGCGGCCGCAGGATAAAACTCAGCGAAGATCCGGCCGACCGCATGATCTTCGGCCTGAGCAGCGGCGGCATAGCCGCCTTCAACGCCGCCTGGCACCGTCCCGACCTTTTCGGCAAGGTCTACAGCGGCTGCGGCACTTTCGTGCCCATGCGCGGCGGCAACGATCTCGAGGCAATTGTCCGCAAGCACGAGCCACTGCCGCTGAGGGTCTTTCTGCAGGACGGCTACACTGACTCGTGGAACCAGATATTCGGATCGTGGTACGAAGCCAACCGTCAGCTCGCCTCGGCGCTCGAGTGGGCGGGCTACGACTGCGCCTTCGACTGGGCCGAGGGCGGCCACAGCGTTGTGCGTACCAGTCAGATTTTTCCTCAGGTCTTGACATGGATGTGGCGAGGCGAGGACGACAGCATCCGGGCGCGCCCGACGCCCAACGGGTTGCTGGCGCAACTGCTGATCGAAGGCGAGGGGTGGCTTCCGGCCGGAACCGCAGCCCCTGCGGCCATGTCGGCCGCGCCGGCCGAGGCCGTGTATCCCGACGGATCGCTGGTAGCCGTAGCCGTGCCGGGCAGCAATTATGTGGATCAGTATATTATCGGAAAGGACGGTGAGCGGCTTTACGGGCAGCGCTACTATTGGCTGCACACTTACGACAACGCCGCGCTCGATATCCCGTTGATGGCCTTCGACGCCGACGGCTGGCTGTGGGTGATGACCCGCGCAGGCATCCAGATATGCGACCAGAACGGCCGCGTGCGCGGCATCCTGCGCCTGCCGCTCGGCTTTGACGCCTCGTGTGCGACGCTCTCGATCGCCGATGGCGCCGTTACCATTTCCGACGGCCGCGCCGCCTACAACCGGCGACTCAACGTCAAGGCGCCCCGCGGACTTCGCCCCGCCTCCCAAGGTGCCGCCTGAGATTCCTGGCAGGGAGTAAGCAAAAAGCGCGGCCCGGCGGGCTGCGCTTTTTGAGTATATATCCGGCCGGGTGGCCGGGAATTTTGGCTTAGCGGGAGGAGCGTCAATCGATTGGCTCGTCAGCTTCGTAACCGCCCATTTCGCGAAGTGCGTTCTTGAGCATCGTGTACTGCTGGAAGAGATGGTTGACGGGAACCTCACCCTTGGTGTAGTCGTGCATCGGGCTCTTGAGGAAGAAGCTCAGGAAGCGCTGGATGCCGTGACGGCCTGCACGGGCTGCGAGGTCGCTCAGCAGCACGAGGTCGAGGCAGAGGGGAGCGGCGAGGATAGAGTCGCGGCAGAGGAAGTTGATCTTGATCTGCATCGGATAGCCCATCCAGCCGAAGATGTCGATGTTGTCCCAGCCCTCCTTGTTGTCGTTGCGCGGGGGGTAGTAGTTGATGCGCACCTTGTGGAAGTAGTCGGTGTAGAGGTCGGGCTGGTTTTCGGGTACGAGGATCGACTCGAGTGTCGAGAGCTTCGAAACTTCCTTGGTGCGGAAGTTGGCGGGTTCGTCGAGCACGAGACCGTCGCGGTTACCGAGGATGTTGGTCGAGAACCAGCCGCTCAGGCCGAGGCAGCGGGTGCCGATGATGGGAGCGAAGCCCGACTTGACGAGGGTCTGGCCGGTCTTGAAGTCCTTGCCTGCGATAGGCATGCCGGTCTTCTCCGAGAGTTCCCACATGGCGGGGATGTCGACGGTGGTGTTGGGAGCGCCCATGATGAAGGGAGCGCCTTCCTGAAGTGCGGCATAGGCGTAGCACATCGAGGGTGCGATGTGCTCTTTGTCGTCGGCCTTCATTGCCTCTTCGAGGGTGGCCAGAGTGCCGTGAACCTTCTCGTCAACGGGTACGTAAACCTCGGTTGATGCGGCCCAGAGGACTACGACGCGGTCGAGACCGTGCTCTTTCTTGAAGTTACGGATGTCTTCGCGAAGCTGCTCGGCCATTTCCCAGCGGGTCTTGCCCTGCATGATGTTCTCGCCGTCGAGACGCTTTGCGTAATTGTGGTCGAAAGCGGCCTTCATGGGCTTGATGGCCTGAAGCTCGTCCTTAACGGGTTCGATGTCCTTTTCCTTGAGAACTTCGGCGTTGATGGCCGATTCGTAAGCAGTAGCGGGATAAACGTCCCAGGTGGCAAACACGATGTCGTCGAGTTTGGCCATGGGCACGATTTCGTCGTATTTCAGATATTTCTTGTCGTCACCCTTGCCTACGCGGATCTTGTCGTACTGAGTCATAGAGCCGATAGGCTTTGCGAGACCTTTGCGTGCCATAAGCACACCGGTCATGAAGGTGGTGGCCACGGCGCCGTTGCCGACAACCATTACGCCAAGTTTACCTTCAGCAGGTTTTACTTTGCTTTGAGTCATGATCAAATGTAAGTAATTGGTTAGTTTATTATGATTTCTTTTTTTCTCTGTCGTTTCGGTCCGCGTATGCAGACAATTCAGTGGCCAAAGTTATGGATAAATTCCGAAATGCAAAAAATAATTTAGGCTAAATAATGTGTAATTTTGTGAAAGAATCGACTATTTCGCCTACGCGTGCAAATATTTGTTAAATTTACATGAATTTCACCCTTATGCTGTTAAGCAATCATAATAATGATAATGCTATTTCTTCCAGAGTTGTCGACTTTTCATCCAATAATCGTTCATCATTGTCGAGGCGCCATTGCCGCCCTCTGATCCATGCGGTCATGCATCCGAGCGCGCGCGCCGGAAGGATGTCCTTACTGAGCGAGTCGCCTACGACGAGCACCTGCCGCGGATCAAGGTCGAGTGCGAGACAACCGGCGGCGAAGATGCGCGGATCGGGCTTGCGGATGCCGATGACGGCGCTTTCGACAATGCTGCGGAAATAGTCGCGCAGGCCCATGTCGCGCAGCACCGCGTCGATGTTGCCGTAGAAGTTGCTTACGAGCGCCATCGGATAGCGTGCGGCCAGGCGTGCGAGTACCGGTGCGGCCTCGGCAGTGCAGGCGCGGGCGGCGGCGTAGCAGCGGTCGGCCACGGCGCGGGCCAGCCGTTCGGCATCGGCCCCGGCGATCACTCGTGCGTCGGACAGGAATCCGCACTGCAGCCGGGCTTTCTTCAGCATGACGTCGGCAAATGTGTCGCACGGACTGACGACGTAGTGCGAGGCAAGATATCGCTCGGCGGCTACGTAGGCCGGACGGAAATCATCGAATGACAGGGCTACTCCCGAGCTTCCATATGCGTCGAGCATCACCTCGCTCCAGTGGTCGCCGCGAGAGTCGAGCGTGCCGCCGTAGTCGAAGATCAGGCCTTTTATGTCAGTGTTTCCGGACATATGTCGGGGAGAAGTATCACGCTTCGGCGGCCTCCTCGGCGATAGGGAGGATGTCGACCGACGAAGCGTTGGCGCAGATGTAGGGCCAGGAGAATGTGACGCTCTTGCCGGCGGCGTCTACGGTTGACACGATGTGGGCGCGCTCGTTGCGGAGTGCGCGGCCCACATAGCGGTTGGCGCCGATTCTGATTTTGACCCAGCTGTCTGTCGGAAAATTGTCGATTGAAGGTTTGTTATCCATTGCAAAAAATAGTCGTGGTGATAGATTCATGTATTGAGTGCGGCCAGAAAGGAGCGACATATGGTCTCGTGGCGGCGCACCATGTATATAAGAAGTATGTTGAGTACGGTAAGTTCGAAAACGAAATACAGCCAGGGTTGTCCGGCGAGCACCGTGATGAAAAGTACGATCGAGCGCCAGTTGAATGTCAGGATGTTGGTATACTTCATCAGAGGACGGCTGGCGGCGCGGAATTTTTCGCGGTACGCGGCCGGTATCTGGCCGTCGGGGTATTTTTCGGCCAGGGCGCGGCGCAGTTTCTGCATCCAGGGTGTCCACGCTTCCTGGTTGGCCGTGTACTTGGTGTAGAACGTAAGCGTGATCTTCCGCCAGAAGTCGTGCCGCCACGACAGTGCTGCCAGACGCTTTTCGAGATCGGATGCCGTGTCGAGCTCACTGCCTTCCCGGCCCTTGACATGGAAGAGATGGAACTGGCGGTAGTAGTCGGCCATGGCGGCCTGCTTGCCGTGGCAGATGCCGGCGGCAGCCGCAATGGCCCATATCAGCCATGCGTGTTCGCCGAAGAAGGCCGAGAAATGATTCTCGTGAAGGCAGACGGCGATGTATATGGCCAGGAACCAAAGGTCACCGCTGAGGCCGTCGAGGATGCGGCCCAGGGGTGAATAGCTGCCCGTCAGGCGCGCGAGCTGGCCGTCGCAGCTGTCGAAAGTGTTGGCCCATACGAGCAGGAAGATGCCCAGCACACTGATCCATATATTGTCGAAATAGAAACAGACGCCGGCGCCCACACCCAGAAATATCGAGGCGACGGTCACCGCATTCGGCGTGACGCCGATCTTGCGGAAAAGATAGGCCCACGCGAAGCCCAACGGTCTGTAAAAAGCCAGATCGATATGCTCCTCGGTGTCGAACGATTTGAGCGATTTGCGGTACTGCTGTTTCAGGTCAACGAACATTAAGTCTTCTATTTATTTGGAGAGATATATGCGGCATAGCGGTCGATGAAGCGGCTGAAAGCGGGAATGCGCATCAGTCCGTACTCGAACACCAGATATCCGAGCAAAGTCACGGCTATGCCTCCGGCTACGTCAAGGATGTAGTGGTGGGAGGTGTAGACGGCGGTAAACCATATGCCGAGACAGATCACCGCCCAGGTTGCGCGCATCCATAGCGGGCATCGGGCGCGCAGCGAGTAGATGAACGCCACAAGCATGTACGCCGAGTGGAGCGAGGGCATCGCGGCGAAGACGTTGGCATTGCGGGCGTAGAGGCCGTTGAAGATGCCCAGGCCGGTCAGCGCGTCGAAGCGGCCAAGTCCGGCGACCTCGCCGGGCGTGCCTTCGATAAAGCCGAAGCCATGCGAGGCCACGTACCACGGCGGCGCGGCCGGGTGTATGTAATATCCTGCGAATCCGATCAGGTTGACGAGCAGGAATACCAGGGCGAAGTGCAGGTATATGCGTCGTTGCCCCCTGTAGTAGAGCCAAAGGCCGAAAGCGATGGGTACCGGGACCCAGCAGAGGTAGAAGAATCCGGCCAGAATGTCCATCCACTGCGAGTTGTGCAGGGCGAAGAATTCATTGGGCGTCAATACTGAAGCCTCGCCGACGGTGATGCCGAAGAGCGACTTTTCCGTCTCGTAAAGGCCCTGGATATCGACGGGGTTGACCTTGTAGTTGGGCAGCAGATTCATCCAGTCGTAACTGATGCCGAAAAGGGCGAACGGAGCCAGAGCCACAATGATACGCCGCGTCTCCACGTTGGCCATGAACAGCGTCAGGATAGCGGCGGCCATGAAAAAGTGTTCGGGCCGGAATCCGATGAACAGCCCAGTAACGGCCAGCCATGCCGCAATGCACAGCACCATCGTGGCGGTGTGGCGCCGCGGGGGCAGATGCCGGTGCAGATATGGGGATGCTGACATTTGCTGCAGTGAGTTGCTTAGTCTTATTTCTGAGTTAACTGTCGGCGGCAGTGGGTGATACGCGCGAATGCGGTGATGTTGGCAAACACTGCGATGACGGCCATGGCTGTCACGAGTATGTATCCGGCCACTTCGGTGTCGCCGGCCATGCCGGTGATGCCGGCGGTCAGGGCACCGACGCTGGTTACGACCACGCGCTCGGGTCGCTGCATGAAGCCGATCTTGCATTCAAGGCCTATGCCCTCGGCGCGGGCGCGCACATAGCTGACCATCACCGAGCCGATCATGGCCAGAAAGGTGATCAGGGCGCCGATCTGCAAGCCGATGCAGAACAGGTAGTAGGTGATGCCGCCCAGAGTGAGCAGTTCGCAGTAGCGGTCGAGCACGGAGTCGTAGAGGGCACCGAAGCGCGACACCATGTTGCCCAGGCGGGCCACCTGTCCGTCGAGCATGTCGAAGAGCGAGAACAAAATGATGACGGCGCCCGCGACGGTCACAAGGACGAACTGATGGTCGGTCTGGGTGGCCTTGTAACCTGCTGCGGCGAATATTGCTGCTGCGGCGAGATTGCCCAGCAGACCTATGGTGGTCACGACGTTGGGCGTGACGCCGATCTTGATGAGAAAACGTACGAACGGGTTGATCACGCGGTAGATGCCTTGCTGCAGGCCGTTGCGCATGTGCTTGAATGTTGACGTATTGGTTGTTTCCATTACCGTTTTGATTTTTTAGGAATGAAAAGGTTGACGAATCTGATGGCCCAGGGATCGAATTTCGAGGGACGGTAGACGAAATTGCGCTGCAGGACAAAATTCCAAGCCCACGACACGGCCAGCGACGCCACAAGGCGTGCGGCGGCGAAGATGCCGTCGGCCGTGAAACCCAGCGAGAGCAGCCACTGCCACTTCGAAAGCAGTGTGGCCAGACCGGTGGTCCCGTACATGTTCAGCAGCAGACTGCCGGTCCATACCATGGCGTATTTGACACCGACCGACTTTACCGACTGTCCCTTGGCGTGGAAGGTGAAGCGGTAGTTGATACAGCAGTTGACGACTCCGCCGACGAAGGCTCCGACTGCCACCGACAGATTGGAGCGGTAGAACGGGTCGAGAGCCACGAAGACGAACGCATAGAAGAGCATACTGGTGCCCAGGTCGATCCACGACGCTATCTGCGACGAGATCGCCGACCGGATGAATGTGAACCATCCCCCGCTGTGCATAACTTTGTCGTAGATCTTCGCAGCCAGTGTCATATCATCCACATGTAGAGTATTACGATCAGAGCGCTGTAGATGCCCGCGAGAATGTCGTCGGCCATGATGCCCCATCCGCCCGGAAAGCGTTCCATCTGACGGACGCCCAGCGGCTTGACGATGTCGAATAAGCGGAAAAGGACGAGCGACAGGGCGGCCCCGGTCCACATCTGCCATGTGGTCCAGGGATCGGCCACGGCCGCGAAGGACGACAGCGGCAGCATGGCCAGCCACTGGCCGACGGTCTCGTCGATAACCACGCGCGAGGGGTCGGGGCCCCAGTAGCGTTCAGATACTGTCCCGGCCCAGGCGCCTGCGAAAGTGAATATTACGGTAAGCGCAGCCACTGCGGCAAACAGCTCCATGGCTGAACCGCAGAGCCACAGCAGTAAGAACCACACGGCCACACCGCCAACGGCTCCCATGGTGCCCGGCCCCCAGGGCCAGTATCCGCAGCCAAGCGATGTCGCTATCAGGCGCGGCAGAAGCGGAAATCTATTGTTGTCGCACTCACTCATATCAGCTGTTGTGCTTTTTGATTTCGTTGATTACCATTCGGGCTATGACAGGGCCGGCTTCCTGTCGGCACGGAGCGAACGAGGGCCAGTCGTTGAAGTCGATGATCGTGATCGAGCCGTCTTCGCCTATTACACAGTCACCGCCGTAGATCTTCACGTCCATGACGTCGGCAGCTTTGGCGCAGATGCTCTTCAGCCGGTCTTCGTCGAACGGCATGTGATGCGGGGCGCCGTTGATTTCCTCGGACCCGAATTTCGAGTGGCCGCGGTCGAATGGTAAGAAATGGTAAAAGAACGGAGTGCCGGCCACGCCGTAGAATTTCACAAGGTCGCCGGTCAGATGGCGGTTGATGACGGCGCGCTTTATGCCTCGCAGGAAAAATTCCTGAAGGATTTCCTGAGCCTCCTGGGCGTGGCGGGCGTAGGTGACGTCCTCGCGGTGACGCGAGTGCTCGTCGCCGCGCTTGACCCAGAACGAACTGAAACCCGAGCGCACGAGCCGGTCCTTGACAACCTCGTCGGTGTCGACGATGAAACTCTCGGGATAGGGAATGCCCGATGCCATCAGTATGCGCGACATGCGCTCGCGCGTGCAGTTCTCGATTCCGTAGCCCGAGTTGATCACCAGCCTGCCCTCGTCCTCGAGTGTCTGCAGCAGTTCGATCGATCGGCGCTCGCGGCACATGTTCAGTATGATGCGCTCGTTGACGGCGCCGGCTGCGAACTGGTCTTCGGAGTATACCTTTACCTCGCAGCCGCGTTTGCGCAGTTGCTCGGCCACTACGTTGAAGATGGCGGCGTCGTTGCCTATATGATTGGGCGAGAACACGCCCGCCCTCATGATTCCGGCAATTTTTATTTCAGCCATGGCATGGTAATGATTGGATTATAATGTCGTTTTCCCGGTGGGATTGCAAAGTTACATATTTTTGTGAAACCGACAAAATCAAAACTTGCCGGTGAGAATGCTTCTGATGTCGTTGAGCTTGGTCAGAGCCTCGAGCGGGGTCAGGTTGTTGATGTCAATGCCGAGAATCTCGTCGCGTACCTGGGCCAGAACCGGATCGTCGAGCTGGAAGAACGACAGCTGCATGCCCGGAGTGTTGTCGACAGCGGCCAGGGCGGCGCGTGTGTCGTCGGGGGCTGCAGGCGCGTCAGGACCAGTATCGGAGCGGCGCGCTCCCTGCTCGAGAGTGTGCAGGACCTGTTCGGCACGGGCTACCACGCTGCGCGGCATGCCGGCGAGCCGGGCCACGTGTATGCCGAACGAATGTTCGGAGCCGCCCGGAGCGAGCTTGCGAAGGAATACGACCTTGCCGTCGATCTCGCGGACAGACACGTTGACGTTCGTGATGCGGTCGTGAGTCTTCTCCATCTCGTTGAGTTCGTGGTAATGGGTCGCGAAGAGAGTCTTCGGCCGGAGATTATTGTAGTCGTGGATGTATTCCACGATGGCCCAGGCGATGGAGATGCCGTCGTAGGTCGATGTGCCGCGGCCGAGCTCGTCGAAGAGGATCAGCGACCGCTCCGACATGTTGTTGAGTATGGCTGCGGCCTCGTTCATCTCGACCATGAATGTCGATTCGCCGAGAGATATATTGTCGGATGCGCCCACGCGCGTGAATATCTTGTCGACATAGCCGATGCGGGCGCTGTCGGCGGCTACGTAGCAGCCGATCTGCGCCATGATCACATTGAGGGCGGTCTGACGCAGCAGGGCCGACTTGCCCGACATGTTCGGGCCGGTGATCATCATGATCTGCGGGCCGGAGTTGTCGAGGCGAACACTGTTGGATATGTAGGGTTCGCCCGGGGGCAGCTGGCGCTCGATGACGGGATGCCGGGCCTCCGTGAGGCTGATCTCGAGCGAGTCGTCGACCTGGGGGCGGCAGTAGTGGTTCTCGGCGGCTACACGGGTGAAAGCATTGAGTACGTCGAGCCGGGCAAGGAGCGATGCGTCGAGCAGCATTGCAGGTATATACTCGGTGACGGCCTGCACCAGTCGGTTGTAGATTTCGCGCTGAAGCGATTCGATGCGCTCCTGGGCGGTGAGTATCTTTTCCTCGTACTCCTTGAGTTCCTGGGTGATGTAGCGCTCGGCGTTGACCAGTGTCTGTTTGCGGATCCACTCCTGCGGCACCTTGTCGCGGTGAGTGTTGGTTACCTCGATGTAATAGCCGAAGACATTGTTGAAGCCTATCTTGAGCGAGCTGATGCCTGTGGCGGCGATTTCGCGGGCCTGGATCTTCAGCAGGTAGTCCTTGCCCGAGTAGGCTATGGAGCGGAGCTCGTCGAGTTCGTCGTCGACGCCGGGCATGATGAAATCGGCCGTGCCGGTCTTCGACAGAGGCACATCGTCGCGGATCTCGCGGGTGATGCGGTCGGATGCGGTGGCGCAGGGGTTGAGCTGTTCGCCCAGGGCCTGCAGGGCCGGTTCGTCGCTGCGCAGGCATATGTCCTTTACAGGCTGCACCATGGCCAGGGCGTTGCGGATCTGTATCAGCTCGCGCGGCGTGACGCGGGCGGCCGCCACTTTCGATACAAGACGTTCGAGATCGCCTACGCGCTGGAGCATATCGCAGAGGTCGTCGCGGTCGTCGGGCGATCGGAAGAATGCATCGACCACGCTCAGTCGGGCGTTGATGGCTTTGGGCTCCTTCAGCGGGAAGAGCAGCCATCGGTGGAGCAGACGTGAGCCCATGGGCGTGACGGTGCGGTCGAGCACGCTCATGAGGCTCTTGCCCCCCTCGTCGAGAGGAGCTATAAGCTCGAGATTGCGGACCGTGAAGCGGTCGAGGCGGACGTAGCGGTCCTCCTCGATGCGCGAGATGGAAGTTATGTGGCTCAGGCGCGAGTGCTTAGTTATGTCGAGGTAGTGCAGAATAGCGCCGGCGGCGATGATGGCCTCCGGCATACCCTGGATGCCGAAGCCCTTGAGCGAGGCTACGCCGAACTGCGAGCGGAGGCGCTCGCCGGCGGCGTCGGCGGTGAATATCCAGTCTTCGAGCTCGAACATAAAGTATTTTTCGCTCAGTGTGTCGGTGGCGCGTTGTTTCAGACCGCGCTCGACGAGTACTTCTTTCGGTGCCATGTTCGACACGATCTTGTCGATGTAGTCGGCCGAGCCTTCGGCGGTGAGAAACTCTCCGGTGGATATGTCAAGGAAAGCCACGCCTACCTGCGACTTGCCGAAGTGCAGAGCGGCGAGGAAGTTGTTCTCTTTGTGCGACAGCACGTTGTCGCTCATGGCCACGCCGGGCGTTACCAGCTCGGTGATGCCCCGTTTTACGAGAGTCTTGGTCTTTTTCGGATCCTCGAGTTGCTCGCATATGGCGACGCGCTTGCCTGCGCGCACCAGTTTCGGAAGATACGTGTCGAGGGCGTGATGCGGAAAGCCGGCCAGCTCGACGTGCTGGGCCGAGCCGTTGGCGCGCCGCGTCAGTGTGATGCCGAGGATTTCGGAGGCCGTGATGGCATCGTCGGAGAACGTCTCGTAGAAATCGCCTACGCGGAACAGCAGCACTGCATCGGGATGTTTCTTCTTCATCTCGATGTATTGCTTCATCAGCGGAGTCTCTACGATTTTTTTGGCCATCGTACAGCTTTTTGGAAAAGAGCGTCAGGAAAATGTCTCGGCGATGCGTCCTATGGCTTTGGCGGGCGATACGTTGCGGTAGAGTATGTCGTAGACGGCCTCGAGAATGGGCATTTCGACGCGGAACTGGGTGTTGATGTCCGTGATGCATTTGGCTGCGTAATAGCCTTCGGCGGTCTGTTCCATCTCCATGCGGGCTGCTGTGACGGAGTACCCCTTGCCGATCATCGAGCCGAAATTGTGGTTGCGCGAGAAGCGAGAGTAGGCCGTTACGAGCAGGTCGCCCAGGTAGACGGAGTCGCATATCTGACGCGGCGCGGGCGCTGCTGCGGCGCAGAATCGCTCCATCTCGCGGATGGCGTTGGAGATGAGCATTGCCAGGAAGTTGTCGCCACGTTTCATGCCGTGGATTATTCCTGCGGCTATGGCGTAGACGTTCTTGAGTACGGCGGCGTACTCGATGCCCTCGACGTCGGTAGAGGTGATGACGTGCGACCGCTTCGACACGATGAGCTTGCCGAAGTCGGCGGCAAGCGAGCGGTCGTGGCAACCGATAGTGAGATAGCTTGGGCGGTCGAGAGCCACTTCTTCGGCGTGACATGGGCCGGAGATGACGAGCTCGCGGGTCGATGACACGCCGAACCGGTCGACCATATAGTCGGTTATGAGCTGGTTCTCGTCGGGTACGATGCCTTTGACGGCCGATACGATGATCTTGCCGGAAAGCGGCACGGTGATCTTGTCTGTGTGCGATTTGAAATATGGCGACGGCATGGCCAGCACCAGTACGTCGGCACCGGCGCACACGGCGTTGATGTCCGACGAGAAATGTATGCGAGAGGTGTCGAAGTTGACATCAGTCAGGTAGGCCGGATTGTGACCGAGGCGGAGAAATTCCTCGATGCGGTCGTCGCGGCGCATGTACCAGGTGATCGTCTCGCAGTTGTTGAGCAGCAACTTTGCCAGGGCGGTGGCCCATGAGCCGCCGCCGAGAAGTGCTATGTTGCCGAGAGCTGTCATATTACTTGCTTTTAGTTGACGAAGATGTTGATGCGGCGGCGTCGATCCATGCCTGGATATCAGCGGGAGTGGTCTTGAGACCGAGCTTGTATTTCTTGTTGATGGCCAGCAGGTCCTGGAAGAGCTTGCCTGCCACTGCGCCGCCAAGGGCGGCGACGGTGAGCACGCCGGCCTTCTGAAGCGGGGCTACCCAGTCGGCGGCGACACCGACGGCCTCGAAAGCTTCGGGCTTGTCGCGCTTTTCGACTTTCTCGGGGCGCATCTGCGGGAAGAGCAGCACCTCCTGAATGGTGGTCTGGCCCGTCATGAGCATGACGAGGCGGTCCATGCCGATACCCATTCCGGATGTCGGGGGCATGCCGTACTCAAGGGCGCGGATGAAGTCGCCGTCGATGATCATTGCTTCGTCGTCGCCTTTCTCGGCCAGGCGCATCTGCTCCACGAAGCGGCCGTACTGGTCGATCGGGTCGTTGAGTTCGGAGTAGGCATTGGCCAGCTCTTTGCCGTTGACCATCAGTTCGAAACGCTCGGTCAGCTCTGGGTTGTCGCGGTGACGCTTTGTGAGCGGCGACATCTCTATGGGATAGTCGGTGATGAAGGTGGGCTGGATGTACTTGCCCTCGCACTTCTCGCCGAAGATCTCGTCGATCAGCTTGCCCTTGCCCATCGAGGGTTCGACCTCGATGTCGAGTTCCTTGCAGACCTGACGCAGATCGTCCTCGTTCATGCCGGTGATGTCGTAGCCTGTGTGGTCCTTGATTGCCTGAGCCATGGTGACGCGCGGGAACGGTGCCTTGAACGAGATGACGTTGTCGCCGACTTTCACGCTGTCGGTGCCGTTGACGTCGGTGCATATCTTCTCGAGCATCTTCTCGGTGAAGTCCATCATCCAGTTGTAGTCCTTGTACGACACATATATTTCCATGCAGGTGAATTCGGGGTTGTGCGTGCGGTCCATACCCTCGTTGCGGAAATTCTTGGAGAATTCGTACACACCTTCGAAGCCACCCACTATCAGACGCTTGAGATATAGCTCGTCGGCGATGCGCAGGTAAAGCGGAATGTCAAGCGCGTTGTGATGGGTTATGAACGGGCGTGCGGCAGCCCCGCCGGGAATCGACTGCAGAATTGGCGTCTCGACCTCGATGTAGCCCTTGCTGTTGAAATATTCGCGCATCGAAGTGTAGACCTTGGTGCGCTTGAGGAATATCTCCTTGACGCCATCGTTGACTACCAGGTCGACGTAGCGGCGGCGGTAGCGCAGTTCGGGATCGTCAAATGCGTCGTATGTGACCCCGTCCTTGATTTTTACGATCGGCAGCGGGCGGAGCGACTTGCTCAGCACGGTCAGCGAGGAGGCGTGGACGGATATTTCGCCCGTCTGGGTGCGGAATACATAGCCCTTGACGCCGATGAAATCGCCTATATCGAGAAGTTTCTTGAACACGGTGTTGTACAGTTCCTTATCTTCACCGGGACAGATCTCGTCGCGCGAGATATAAACCTGAATGCGCCCGTGCGAGTCCTGCAGCTCAACGAATGATGCCTTGCCCATGATGCGGCGCCCCATGATGCGGCCGGCGACCGATACCTCGCGGCGGGGTGCATCATCGCTGAAGTTTTCCTTGATCTCGTCGCTGTAGCCGGTAACCGGGAATTCGGCTGCCGGGTAGGGGTCAATGCCCATTGAGCGCATGGTCTCGAGAGAGTTGCGGCGGATAATTTCCTGTTCGCTTAGTTCAAGAATATTCATTGTGTCTGTGGCGGTTTATTGTCGTTTCTCAAAAAATTACCGCAAAGATACGGGTTTTCTGTCGATTTTGCAAGTCAACTGACTGTAGACGCAGGCTGGCAAACCTGCTTTCAAGGGGGCGTAGGTGTAGTGTAATATAAGTCACAAATATGTTACAAAAGAATGGCGATTTGGTGTATTTTTAGCGGTTGTAACAGCGGTGTAACATTTTGTATCAATTTTAATAGCTTGAATATTAATATTTTGAAATGTATTTTGCAGAAAGTTT
>ERZ1673743.145-NODE-145-length-122115-cov-22.904146_pt1 | contig 122115 bp, 125 predicted proteins | sample MGYA00580197_ERZ1673743 | MGnify/ENA primary metagenome ERZ1673743 (study PRJEB41218, sample SAMN15661795) | gut metagenome | host: Homo sapiens | place: Canada: London | collected 2015-08-20/2019-03-30 | study: EMG produced TPA metagenomics assembly of...
AAGTTACCAAAGAAAACCACTCAAACCTACGGTTTAAGGATCCCTTGGCGCGGGGAGGGCAAGTGCAAATTTGGCGGTGCTGATCTCGCGGAATTGGTGCGGTGGGGGACGTTGTCGGTTCGGGGGATCGCTTGTACCTCTTGCGCCGCTGCCGCTGACAACAGCGAGGATAGGGGCTGGTGCGCTGATCGAATGGCGATTATCAAATCGCGCCCATTGCGGCGCGAAGCACCGCAATGGGTAGGTGGCGGCTAACGCCGCCGGGATATGGGGGTACCTGTCTCCTTGCGGGTCGGTCGGTTCGCGGATCTGACACGCCACCGGCGTGTCATTCAACTCCGCGGACCCCTCAAGGGGAAGGCTTTGGGGGATGGCGGTAGGAGCGAAAAACGCCTGCCGTGGCTGAAGCAAGCGGCTGCGTCAGCCTCCGCGCCGGTGAGTGTACACGCAGTCCTTTTGACTGACAACGGTGATGAAAGGTTATGCCCGCGAGAAGATGCGGGAAATCACAGCCGACCGTAGCGCGCTGAGGAAGTGCAGAAACGCAGTTTCTGCCGGCGTTCTTTCCCCCATTTCTTCCGCTGTTGGAAGAAATGGGGCCGTCGGAGACAAAAGAAACGCTCGCGCCGGGGCGCGAAACTATCCCCGTCGGAGACAAAAGAAACGCTCGCGCCGGGGCGCGAAATAGCCCGCTGCGGCGGGGACGGGGGGCTTTACGCCGCTGCGCGGCGACGCCTCATCCGCCCCCTTCGGGGGCACCTGTCTCCCCGCGGACCTCCAGGGGGAAGGCTTGGGGGGGTGCGCCACTCGAGGGGAAGGCTTTGGGGTGCGGCGGCAGGAGCGGAAAATTTCTGCCGTGGCTGAAGCAAGCGGTCGCGTCAGCCTCCGCGCCGGTGAACGTACACGCAGTCCTTTTGACCGACAACGGTGATGAAAGGCTATGTCCGCGAGAAGATGCGGGAAATCACAGCCGACCGTAGCGCGCTGAGGAAGTGCAGAAACGTAGTTTCTGCCGGCGTTCTTTCCCCCATTTCTTCCGCTGTTGGAAGAAATGGGGCCGTCGGAGACAAAGAAAGCGCTCGCGCCGGGGCGCGAAATTATCCCCCATCGGAGACAAATACTACGCTTGCGCCGCTGCGCGGCGACACCTCATCCGCCCCCTTCGGGGGCACCTTCCCCTCAAGGGGAAGGCTAACGGGGGTACGCCATTCAACACCGCGAACCCCTCAAGGGGAAGGCTGACGGAGGCGTGTCATTCAACACCGCGAACCCCTCAAGGGGAAGGCTTGGGCTTGTGCGGCCCGGGCACCCGTCTCCCTGTGACCTCATCAGGGGGAAGTCTGACGCCTGCGGACGGGAGGGGGGACGAAGATAGGATGGAAGTTGGGAGTGAAAACACATGGAAAAGGGAATGGAATTTCTGCCGGTGAGCCGGGAGGAGATGATCGACCGGGGCTGGTATTACTATGACTTTCTGGTGGTGACGGCGGACGGGTATATCGACCACCCCAGCTTCGGCACCACGCTGATCGCTCGGCTGCTGGAGAGCAGGGGCTATCGGGTGGCGATACTGCCCCAGCCGGACTGGCACTCGGCGGAGGACTTCCGGGCCATGGGCAAGCCCCGGTACGGGGTGCTGATCGGCGGGGGGAACCTGGACTCGATGGTGGCCCACTACACGGTGGCCAAGCGGCGGCGGACCCGCGACCTGTACAGCGAGGGCGGAGAGATGGGCAAGCGGCCTGACCGGCCCACCATCGTGTACGCCAACCGGGTGCGGGAGGCGTGGCCGGACGTGCCCATCGTTATCGGCGGGCTGGAGGCGTCGCTGCGGCGGTTCGCCCACTACGACTACTGGGACGACAAGGTGCGGCGGAGCATACTGTTCGACGCGCCGGCGGACCTGCTGGTGTACGGCATGGGGGAGAGCGCCACGGCGGAGATCGCCCGGCGTCTGGCGCGGAAGGCATCGCCGTCGGAGCTGACGGATATACCGGGGACGGCGTACATCACCGACCAGGTGGATGAGCTGAAGTTCCACCGGGCGGACGCGCCGGGGTATGAGGCGGTATGCGCGGACAAGGCGGCCTATGCCCGGGCGACGAAGATCGAATACGACGAGCATGATCCCATCCGGGGCTGCGCGGTGGTGCAGCCCTGCGAGGGGCGGTATCTGGTGGTGAACCCGCCGGCGCGGCCGCTGCGGCGGGAGGAGCTGGACGCCCTGTACGCCCTGCCCTACACCCGGCAGGTGCATCCCATGTACAAGAACGGCATACCGGCCATCGAGGAGGTACAGTTTTCCATCACCCACAACCGGGGATGCTTCGGCGGGTGCAACTTCTGTGCGCTGGCCTTCCACCAGGGGCGGATGGTCACCAGCCGGTCCATCGAGTCGGTGCTGGAGGAGGCGGAGCTGCTGACCCACGAGCCGGGGTTCAAGGGGTACATCCACGACGTGGGCGGGCCAAGCGCCAACTTCCGCCACACCAGCTGCCAGAAGCAGAAGCGGTGCGGTATGTGCAAGAACCGCAGCTGTCTGGCGCCGGAGCCGTGCCCCAATCTGGACGCGGACCACTCGGAGTACACAGAGCTGCTGCGGCGGATGCGGGAGATACCGGGGATCAAGCGGGTGTTCGTGCGGAGCGGCATCCGGTACGACTATATGCTGCAGGACAAGGACAGGTCGTTCTTTAAGGAGCTGGTGAAGTACCATATCTCGGGACAGCTGAAGGTGGCGCCGGAGCACTGCGTCAGCTCGGTGCTGGACTACATGGGAAAACCGCACTTTGACGTGTTTCTGAAGTTCTGGCGGCAGTACCAGAAGCTGAACGAGGAGGGTGGCACGGAGCAGTATCTGGTGCCGTATCTGATGTCCAGCCACCCGGGATGTACCCTCAGCGACGCGGTGGAGCTGGCGGAGTTCCTGCACAAAAACGGCAGGACGCCGGAGCAGGTGCAGGATTTCTATCCCACGCCGGGAACGCTGTCCACCTGTATGTATTACACGGGCATCGATCCGCGGGATATGTCGGAGGTGTATGTGGCCAGGGATCCCAAGGAGAAGGCCATGCAGCGGGCGCTTTTGCAGTGGTCGCGGCCGGAGAAGCGGGCGCTGGTGGTGGAGGCCCTAGAGGAGGCGGGGCGGACAGACCTGATCGGGTACGAGAAGAAGTGCCTGATCCGGCCGCGGAAAGGGGAGCCCTACGGTCAGCCGCCGGTCAAGCCGGAGAGGCCGGAGAGGCCGGAGAGACAGCCGCGGCGGAAAAAGGAGGCCTCCGGCAACCGGGGGCGGCGGGGGACGCCCACGGCGAAGCCGCTGGCGCAGAAGGGGAAGATGTCGCCCCGGAAGAAGGCGGCCTTCGCCAAGAAACGAAACGGGAAATAACGATAACAGAGCGCCCCGCTGCTGCGAGGCGCTCTGCTTTTTGCGGGGCGGCCGGGGCGGCAGAGCGGGGGAAAAGACGGTGGGACTGTCAGATAAGGGGGGATGATAAAAAATGTGACGGTTTCTGCAGAATGTTGGAGGCAATGCGGCGAAAAAAAGCTTGTGTTAGCACAGGGTTTTTATTATAATAAAAAAGAAGTGTCAAGATGCTGGTACCGCACGTTAAGATTTCGACAAGAAATCGGAAGGGCGGGGTCGGCGCCGTGCCGCTTCTGCCGTTTTACGACGCGACGCGGCACAAAAATTTTACCGGATGTAAAAGGTGAAAGACGAATGGAAAAAAAGAAGAAAATCAGGTTCATCGTGGTGTGGCTGCTGATCACGGCGGCGTTCCTGGCCGGTTCTCTGCTTGTCCCCGGACACGGCAAGTCTGAGTCGGTGCAGGAGGCCATGCGTGACGCAGTGCTCCACGGGACGAACCGCATCAGCCTGTTCGGGCTGAAGGACGTGAATCCGGCGTACATATCCTCGCTGGTGGTGGTGGGCGCACTGCTGCTGGCGGCGATACTGCTGCGGGTGTTCGTTATCCCCCGGTTCAAGATGGTACCGGGAAAGCTGCAGATGGCGCTGGAGACGGCGGTAGGGCTGTTCGACGGCATGGCAAAGGGCAACAGCCCGCATCGCAACAAGTTCCTGGGCGCATACATCTTCGGCGCGGGCGTGTACATCTTCGTGGGAACGCTGTTTGAGCTGTTCGGCTTCCAGGCCATCACCACGGGCGGACACACCATCGCGCTGCCGGCCCCGCTGTCGGACGTGAACGCGGCTATCTCCCTGGGCTGCCTGTCCTACGGCGTGATCCTGGTGGGCGGCATCGTGGCCAACGGCGCAAAGGGCGCGGGCAAGGCCCTCAAGGATTTCTCCCTGCCCATCTCCATGAGCTTCCGTATGTTCGGCGCGCTGCTCAGCGGCCTGCTGGTGACGGAGCTGGTGTACTACTATGTGTCCCTGAGCTTCGTTGTGCCGGTGGTGGTGGGCGTGCTGTTCACGCTGCTCCACGCGCTGATCCAGGCCTACGTGCTGACCACGCTGACCTCCATGTTCTACGGAGAGACTACGGAAAAGCACGCACCCAAGCCCAAGAAAAACAAAAAAATCAAAGCTGAAACTGTAAATAACTGACGGAGGAAAGAGAAACCATGAAAAAGCTGTTCAATAAGAAGGCCTTTGCCCTGCTGCTGTGCCTGGTGCTGGCACTGACCGCCCTGCTCACCGTGACCGCGTTCGCCGATACCGCACCTGCCGACGGCACCGCCGCCCAGACCGAGGAAGCGGCCGACAGCGGCGTGAGCGCCAAGGCCATCGCTTCCGGTGTTGCCATCGGTGTGGCTGCCGCCGGCGGCGCCATCGGTATGGGTATGGCTATCGCCAAGTCCGCCGAGGGTATTGCCCGTCAGCCGGAGGCCGAGGGTAAGATCCGCACCACCATGATGCTGGGTCTGGTGTTCCTGGAAACGGCTATCATCTATGCCCTGCTGGTGGTCATCCTGATCATCTTCGTGCTGTAAGAAACGGGGAGAGACGCTATGAATATCCCTCTGAATATTGATTGGCAGCAGATATTGCTGCACTTCTTCAACTTCTCCATCCTGGTGGGCGGTCTGTATCTGCTGCTGTTCAAGCCGGTGAAGAGCTTTATGGAAAAGCGGGAGAAGCACTATGCGGATATGGAAGCCGCCGCCGTGGCCCGGGAGAAGGACACCGAGGCGCTGAAGGCCGCCATGGCCCAGCGGGAGGCGGACTTTGACGCCGTGCTGGAGGAGAAGCGTGCCGCCGCCGCCAAGGAGGCGGAGGCCTTTGCCCAGCAGCAGCGCGACGCGGCCAAGGCGCAGGCGGACAAGATCCTGTCCGATGCCAAGGACGCCGCCGAGAGCGAGCGCCAGAAGATCGTGGCCGAGGCCAACCGCGAGGCGGTGGCTATTGCCGAGGACGCCATGGAGAAGCTGATGGCCGCCCAGACGGCCCAGGCCTATGACGCCTTCGTGAATGCCGCGAAGGAGGAACAGAATGAACACTGATGCACGCCTGACGGCGAAACTGCTCAGCGCTTGTCCGCCGGACAGCGCGCAGAAAGAGAAGCTGGAGGATGTGCTGTCGAAAAAGTACGGCAAGGCCGTCGAGCTGGTCTGGCAGGAGGACCGCACCGCACAGGGCGGATTCCGCATTGAGCTGGGCAGCGAGGTCATCGACTGGACGGCGGAGGGCCGGCTGGAGCAGCTGAAGGAACGGCTGACCGGACTGAAGAGTGAGGGCTCCGTCATCCCCCTGATCCGGGACGCGGTGAAGAGCTGGGTGCCGGAGGTATGCGCCCGCGAGGTGGGCAGCGTACTGACCGTGGCGGACGGGATCGCCTATGTGGAGGGCCTGGAGGGCGCTACCTACGGCGAGATCCTGCTGTTTGAAGGCGGCATCCGGGGCATGGTGCAGGAGCTGCGCTCCGGCCGTATCGGCTGCATCCTGTTCGGCCGCGTGGAGGAGGTCAGCGAGGGCACGGCGGTGTACCGCACCGGAAAGACCGCCGGTATCGGCGTGTCCGACGGCATGATCGGCCGCGTGGTGGACGCCCTGGGCGCGCCCATCGACGGCGGCGGAGACATCCGGGTGGATGAATACCGCATGATCGAGAGCCCGGCGCCCGGCATTATTGACCGCCAGCCGGTGAATACCCCCATGCAGACAGGCATTCTGTCCATCGACTCCATGTTCCCCATCGGTCGGGGCCAGCGTGAGCTGATCATCGGCGACCGCCAGACCGGCAAGACCGCTATCGCCATCGACACCATCCTGAACCAGAAGGGGAAGGATATGATCTGCATCTACGTGGCCATCGGCCAGAAGGCCAGCTCCGTGGCGCAGATCGCCGAGCTGCTGCGGAAGCACGACGCCATGCGCTACACCATCGTCGTGTGCGCCGGCGCGGGCGAGTCCGCGTCCATGCAGTACATCGCGCCCTATGCCGGCGCGGCCATCGGCGAATATTTCATGAACAAGGGCAAGGACGTGCTGATCGTGTACGACGATCTGAGCAAGCACGCCATCGCTTACCGTGCGCTGAGCCTGCTGCTGGGGCGGTCCCCCGGACGCGAGGCGTATCCCGGCGACGTGTTCTATCTGCACTCCCGTCTGCTGGAGCGCGCGGCGCGGCTCAGCGACGAGCGCGGCGGCGGCAGCATGACCGCCCTGCCCATCGTGGAGACCCAGGCGGGCGACGTGTCGGCCTATATCCCCACCAACATCATCTCCATCACCGACGGCCAGATCTTTCTGGAGAGCAGCTTGTTCTTCTCCGGCCACCGGCCGGCGGTGAACGTGGGTCTGTCCGTGTCCCGTGTGGGCGGCGCGGCCCAGACCAAGGCTATGAAGAAGGCCGTGGGAACCCTGCGTCTGGACCTGGCCCAGTACCGCGAGATGGAGGTGTTCACCCAGTTCTCCAGCGATCTGGACGAGGAGACGAAGAGCCAGCTGGCCTACGGCCAGAGCCTGATGTATATCCTGCGGCAGGGGCGCAGCGCCCCGCTGAGCCAGGGACAGCAGATCGTCACGCTGGTGACGGCCATGGCGCACCTCTATCAGCAGGTGCCGGTGGCCCAGGTGTGCGCCCTGCGGGACTTCCTGCTGGGCGAGTTCGCCGCGCAGCGGCAGAGCCTGATGCTCCAGCTGGAGCAGGGCGCGGCGCTGGACGACGAGCTGCGTGGCCAGATCAACGACTTTGCAAAGACGGCGCTGGAGAAATTCAAGCGCGCAGGCGGGCGGTGAGCGCATGGCCAGCACCAGTGAGATCCGCCGGCGCATCGGAGGCGTACGGCAGACCCAGAAGATCACCCACGCCATGTATCTGATCTCCCAGGCGAAGCTGCGGAAGGCCAAACAGGATCTGGACAACACACGGCCTTATTTCCAGGCATTGCAGACGGAGATCGGCCGCGTGTTCAACGCGGACAGCACCATAGAGAGCCGGTATGTGGATCCGGTGGATCCCAACGCCAAGCCCCTGCCCGGCGTGCCGGCGTGCCTGCTGATCACGGCGGACAAGGGACTGGCCGGCGCATACAACCAGAACGCCATCCGGCAGGCGCAGCAGCTGCTGACCGCCCACGGCGACGCGGCGCTGTATGTGGTGGGCGAGTACGGCCGGCGCTGGTTTGCCCAGCGAGGGATCGCCATCGAGGAGAGCTTTCACTACACGGCGCAGAACCCTACGCTGGACCGGGCGCGGCACATCGCGGAGCTGCTGCTGGAACGGTTTGACGCGGGGAAGATCAGCGCGGTATGGGTCATCTATACCGACATGAAGAACGGCCTGGAGGCTGTGGTGCGGCAGGAGAGGATCCTGCCGATGCACCGGGAGCACTTTCACGCCGCCGCGGCGGCTGCCGCCGGGGATAAGGCGTATGAGTTCGTGCCGTCCGCAGGGGCGGTGCTGGACAACGCCGCCCGCAGCTGCCTGACCGGCTATATTTACAGCGCGCTGGTGGATAGCTTCTGCAGTGAGCAGAGCGCCCGCATGACCGCCATGAACGCGGCGGATCAGAACGCGGAGGAGCTGCTGAAGGACCTGTCCGTCCAGTACAACCGGGCGCGCCAGGCCGCCATCACCCAGGAGATCACCGAGGTCTCCGCCGGTGAGCGCGCCCAGCGCAGCAAGAAAGAAAAGGAGGGCTGACCTCAATGAAACAAGGTACTATCACGGGCATTTCCGGCCCCGTTATCGACGTGCGCTTCCCGGAGGGGAGCCTGCCCGCCATCAATGAGGCCTTGACCGTGGAGGCGAACGGTCAGCGCTACACCATGGAGGTGGAGCAGCACCTGGAGAACAAGACCGTACGCTGCGTGATGATGGCAGGCAGCGACGGGCTTGCCCGCGGGCTGACCGTCACCGCCACAGGACACGGTATCCGGGTGCCGGTGGGTGAGAAGACGCTGGGACGTATGTTCAACGTGCTGGGCGATCCCATCGACGGCGAACCGCCGGTGGACGAGAGCGCGCCCCGGTGGGAGATCCACCGCGCCGCACCGACCTTCGCCGAGCAGATGCCCGCCGCGGATATTCTGGAGACGGGCATCAAGGTCATCGACCTGATCGAGCCGTATCCCAAGGGCGGTAAGATCGGTCTGTTCGGCGGCGCCGGCGTGGGCAAGACCGTGCTGATCCAAGAGCTGATCCACAATGTGGCTATGGAGCACGGCGGCTATTCTATCTTCACCGGCGTGGGCGAGCGCAGCCGCGAGGGCAACGACCTGTGGGGCGAGATGCGCGAGTCCGGCGTGTCCGACAAGACGGCGCTGGTTTTCGGGCAGATGAACGAGTCCCCCGGCGTGCGTATGCGCGTGGCGCTGTCGGGCCTGACCATGGCGGAGTACTTCCGCGACCAGGAGCACAAGGACGTGCTGCTGTTTATCGACAATATTTTCCGTTTTGTCCAGGCGGGCAGCGAGGTTTCCACGCTGCTGGGACGTATGCCCTCCGCCGTGGGCTATCAGCCCACGCTGGCGGGGGAGATGGGCGCTCTGCAGGAGCGCATCACGTCCACCAAGAACGGGTCTGTTACCTCCGTGCAGGCGGTGTATGTGCCCGCGGACGACCTGACCGACCCGGCGCCGGCCACCACGTTCTCCCATCTGGACGCTACCACGGTGCTGAGCCGTAAGATCGCGGAGCAGGGTATTTATCCCGCCGTGGACCCGCTGGAGTCCACCTCCCGCATTCTGGAGCCCGACATCGTGGGCGAGGAGCACTACAACATCGCCCGGGCGGTGCAGTCCACGCTGCAGAAGTACCGGGAGCTGCAGGATATCATCGCCATTCTGGGTATGGAAGAGCTCAGCGACGAGGACAAGAAGACCGTGGCGCGGGCGCGCCGCATCCAGCGGTTCCTGTCCCAGCCCTTCTATGTGGCCGAGAAGTTCAGCGGCGCACCCGGCGTGTTCGTGCCGCTGCACGAGACGCTGCGGGGCTTTAAGGAGATATTGTCCGGCGCGATGGACGAGTATCCCGAGGCGGCGTTTTTCAACGCGGGCACCATTGACGACGTGAAGCGCAAGGCCGAGGAGCTGAAGAAAGGCGGTATGTGATGGCGGCCGTGTTCCAACTGGACGTGCTGGCGGCCAGCGTGCCCTTCTTTCAGGGCAAGTGCGTGTCGGCGGTCATCCCCGTGACGGACGGCGAGTACGGTGTGCTGGCCGGCCACAGCAACGCTGTGGGCGCGGTGTGCGCCGGCGAGCTGCGGTTCGAGACGGAGGACGGCGAGCACCGCCGGGCGGCGGTGGCGCCGGGGCTGTTCAAGATCGACGGGGACCGGGTGCTTCTGCTGCTGGACGCGGCGGAGTGGCCGGAGGATATCGACGTGAACCGCGCGCTCCGGGCCCGCCGGGAGGCGGAGGAGGAGCTGCGGCAGAAGCGCAGCATGGCTGAGTACCAGCTGGCCCAGGGCAACCTGGCCCGCGCCCTGAACCGACTGCGGATCAGCGGAAGAATGTAATAAAAAAGAGACCGCAAGGCGGTCTCTTTTTTATGTTTTTTTGGGGGCGCCGCCACGGCGGCGGAAGATGCTGCGCCTGCGGGCGCGGGGGGGGGGGGAGAGTTTCGCACTCCTGAGCGCGAGTTACTTTTGTCCCCGGCGACAAAAGTAACCAAAAGTGCCACTTGAAACTACGTTTCAAGACTTCCTTGCGCGGGGAGGGTAAGTGCAAATTTGACGGTGCTGATTTCGCGGAATGGGCACGGTGGGTGTCGTTGTCGGTTCAGGGGATTGCTTGTACCTCTTGCGCCGCTGCCGCTGATGCGGTGTGGAGGTAGGGGCTGGTGTGTTGGACGCATGGGCGATTATCAAATCGCGCCAAAGCCGCCCCGAGGGCGGCTTTGGCAGGTGGCGGCTGACGCCGCCGGGTATGGGGGGTACCGCCTGCGGGTGGAACACCTCATCCGCCCCCTGCGGGGGCACCTTCAGCTGTGCACACCCCCAGTGTGTACCCCAAGAGCACTTGCTTCGCGGCGCGCACTGGGGTGCCCTCAAGGGGAAGGCTAACGAGGACGTGTCCTTTGATGATATAAGTTTGGCTAATGGTTGGTACGCGGATTTGTTATGCCAACATCTGGATATTCCCGTTGCCTTTCGCGACACTTTCTGGTAAGATGGTCGTACAACAAAGCCTGTGGGTGGTCGGATATTTCCTCATGGGAAATACGGCGGCACAGAGGCACGGGAGAGGAACATTGCAAAATAGAAGGAGGAACCGCCATGAAGAGACGACTGCTCCCCATGATGATGACCCTGGTATTGGTATGCGCGCTGCCCATATGGGCAGCTTTAGTTACATCGGGGGATGTAACTAATCCCTTGGTGGAGACGGCAGAGGGCACCACGCCGGCACGAGTGACAACAGAGGGTGAGTTGAGAACGGCATTGGAAAATGGCGTGTCCGGGATTGTGCTGGGAAAAGATATTGACATCAGTGGTGCGGCTCTGGTGGCGAAGGGGACGTCGACGCTGGATCTGAATGGGTTTATGCTGCGGCGTGTGTTGCAAAGCACGGGGAGTGTTATCCAAGTGGATGCTGGTGCAACACTAACGTTAACAGACAGCGGTGACGGCAGTAGAATATACACCTTCGGGAAAGATAATGACGGATACTGGAAGTACAATGTAAACGGGAATACTCGGTTTGCCGGAGGGCTCATCGCGGGCGGAAGCGCATACCTTCCTGATGGCGATGTTAACGGCGGCGGCGTCTATGTGGCGGACGGCGGCACCTTCATCATGGAGAAGGGAAAGATCATAGGATGCAGGGCCAGAAATAATGGCGGCGGTGTGTACGTGGCGGACGGCGGCAAGTTTATTATGAACGGCGGCGAGATCAGGGGCTGCGTAACATATGGGCAATATATATTAGGAAAACCAGCAAACGGATTAGGTAATAGGGCTATATATCAGCCCGCAGCCTCTTGAACCATAGGAGCGTTGAGCTCGATATATTCAGCCATGCGACGGAACTCATCAGCGTATTTGAATTTCACGCTAATATTGCCGCCCTCGTAAACTTTGATATAATCAATGAGCTCGGCCAGAATTTCCCGTGTCAGTTTGTCGATGTTCTGATATTTGAGAAATGCTGTCAGAAAAGGACTTTCCGCATCCACGCCGTTTTCCAGTTGTTCCTGCTCGTCTGTCAGCGTCCGCAGGACATTATTTAGGGCCTCGGCTTGCCGCTCATAGTCCTCGCTCATGTGGCGGTATTCGTTGCGGGTGATTTCCCCGTCTTTCCAGTCTTGATAAAGGGCTTGCTTATATCGCATGATTTTAGCAAGCTCTTTTTCTTTTGCGGCGATGGCATCCTCCAGCCGCTTTGACTTGCTTTTTTTGAGGGGCGCGGAATTGATACGGGACACCAGCTCCGAATAGGCAACGGCCAAATGTACCTGTTGTTGAATTGCAAACAGGACGCCCGCCTCCAGGCGGTCACTCTTGATGGAGTGCATGGTGCAAGCCTTTTTTGAAAGGCTTTTATATGTTCCGCACTGGTAATAGACATAAATGCCTTTTGAAGCGATCCGGGACATCGCCCTGCCGCAGTCGGCGCATTTCAGAAAGCCGCTGAACAGGTAAAGCTGCTTTGCTTTTGGAGCTGTGCGCGTGTCGCGCTTGAGCAAGCCCTGCACCTTATCAAAGGTTTCTCGGTCAATTATGGCCTCGTGGGTATTTTCTACGATAAACCATTCTTCCTCCGGCACCCGCTCCTGGATATGGATTTTATAGCTTTTCACCCGTTGACGTCCCTGCACCATATCCCCCACATAGACACGGTTTTTCAAGATCGTGTCTATGGTAATCGTGCTCCACATAGGATTGCTTTGGGCGTTGGGAGCATTGTATTTGAGCCCCTGCTGTTTCTTGTAGGCCGTGGGGCAAAGGACACCATGATCGTTCAGATAATAGGTAATCCCGCGCTTATTCATACCAGACAGAAACATGGAAAAAATGCTTTTGACTACTTCGGCGGCCTCCGGGTCAACCAGCAGGGCGTGCTTATCGCCGGGGTCTTTCACATATCCATACGGAGCATACGAGCCGATAAACTCACCGTTGCGGCGCTTCATATCAAACACCTGACGGATTTTCTTTGAGGTCTGGTAGCAGTATTGATCGTTCATTACGTTCGTAATGGGGACGATTATATTTGATACGCTGTCGGGGTTGCGGTAGCTGTCCACGCCCTCCGCCAAGCTGATAAAACGGACGTTGAGCCGGACGAAAAGATTTTCAATCAGGTTTCCGGCATCGGTATAGTTTCTGGAAAGACGGGACAGGTCTTTTACAATCACGCAGTTAATTCTGCCGCTGGATATATCGGACAGGAGCCGCTGAAAGTCCTCGCGGTTGGTGTCCGTACCTGTTTTTCCGTCATCCACATATACGTCCGCTTCCGCGCCCTCATAGAACTCATCCAGGTGGGCCTGGTGGTATTGTTCCAGGAGCCGCCGCTGATTTACAACGCTGTTGCTTTCATCGCGGCCACGGAGCAAATCTTCTTTAGAAAGGCGAATGTATTTCCCTAATCTCCAGCGCATCACATTATATGAAGTTGGGGAACTGGCGCTCATTGTCCCCCGGTTTGCTGTTCTTGCCATGTGTCCTCCTTCCTATCACATTACATCTATATTATACCTCTGCACCGGGGGTACAACAAGGATGACTCCACCTCTGGACAACGTGTCTGGAAGTGGCGGATCGTTACAGCCCGCTTTTCTGCCGCAGGAAAAAGCCCGTCAGCAATTCCTGGAGAGAGGGGCCGTCCTCGGCAAATTCCAGCTTGATGGCCATATCGCCATAGCGGAAACAATAGGGGTTTTTCAACTGTTCCAGCATACGGGCAGCTCGCTTTTCCAGCGGTAACGAATTATCAAAAACAAAACCGCTTGCGTCAACAAGCGTTTCCTTATCCACCGCGTCAAGATTGACGCTCTGCATCTTTTCAATCACTTGTGCGTTTAGCTTCACAGAAAACCTCCTTTGCAGTTATTCGCCAGTATTTCCAATGATGAGCAGAAACGGCCAGCACCGTGAAAGTGCTGGCCGTCCGGCTAAATGGCTACCTCTGGACACTTTGTCCAGAAGTCAGTAAGGGCTTTCCTCAAAGTGCTGCTGGGCCTCTTCCAAACTGCGGAAGTCGAAAACCTCATAGAGCTCCGCCACCACGCGCCGGATGTCGTTAGGAGAAAACCCGCAGTTCTCCATCGCGTAGATGACATAGCCACGGCAGGCGTTGTTGTTCCACGGCTGGGACAGCATAGCAACCAACATAGGATCATAGTCCATTCTGTTATCCCTCACTTTCATAAATGGCGGGGAACGCCGCGCTCATTTTCTTGCCCCGTCATAAGACAGCCATACTCGGCAGCGGCGCTCCCCCGCAAAGGGGGTGGCGGCCTGTGGCCCCCGCGCCTCCTTTGCGGAGAGAAAACCTCCTCTCACATACCACCAGAAAAAGAGGGGTGAATGGAGATGGTAACTTAGAAATTTTCCTGCAAATATTTTTTCATGCGCTCAATCCCGCATTTCACGGAGCAGCGGACGGCGCTCTTGTCCACGCCCTCCTCGCGGGCGATCTGACGGTAGCTCTTTCCCAGGATCAAATGAGCGTCCACCCGGCGGCCCTGGATCTCCGGCAGAGAGTTGAGGGCGTTCCACAGCCGGAAAAACAGCTCCTTGCGATCCATGAGCTCCTGGGGGCTGGGCTCGTGCAGGCAGGCGGAGTATTCGATCCCATCGTCACAGTCCAGGGAATAATAAGCCTTGTTGTAGCGCACCCGTTCCGCATGGGCCGCCTCGCGCCGCTTGCTTGCCATGAGCTCCTCGGCCACCTCGTCAGGCACCTCCACCAGCTCGTCCGTTAAGTACCAATAATAAAAATCTTTCAGATTGATCGTTGTCATAGCTTGTCCTCCATTTTGTTTCGGTTGATGGGTTGAGCGGAAACAAAATGGGGAGCTGGCGGGGAGCGGCACCCTGGGGAGCCGCCCCGCACTTCTGGACAAAGTGTCCAGAAGTCGGACAAGCAAAATGCGCCTGCGCGACACAAGGCCACGCAAGCGCATGAAATGACAAATTCATTTATGTACTGCCAAATTTCGTATCCGCCGCCGGACTGATCCTGCTGGGTGGGTGGGCTTTTTTTGACAGGTTAGGGGGATGGAAAAGGAAAAAGGACACAGCGATACCTCCCCAATACCGCCGTATCCTTAAAAAAGGGCGACTTTAATACACCCCCCGTATTCTCATTTTTGAAAAAGAAAACGGCGGCTTTGATTTCGATATTTCAAAGCCGCTGTTCTCTAACTTCGCGCAAATCTGCTGTTAGCGGCTCTGTGCGAATGATTTATGAAACCTGGTGCTTTGCAAATACGCGGCAAGATATAACTGCGCCAATTCCTAAAAAGAGCAATGCTGTCGGGATTGCCCACACCGCATACAGCATACCGTTATTCATTTGCTCCACTGATAAGAGCGAAACGGCCTGCACATGATACAAGGGTAAAAGCCCAATCAAGCGGAACAACGGATTTGCTTCTGTGATCGGCAGCAAAACCGGAAAAAGAAAAATTGCCATAGACGCAACGAAAGCTACAATCTGATTTTTACTGATTGCAGATATAAGCAGCGTAATTCCCGTTACGCTGAGAGTACAGGTAAACGCCAAAAGGATTTGATATTTTAGCAACGTTTCACAAGTGATATTGAAAGGAATGAACCCCTCTACATAGTCACTGGGAGCGAATAGAATACTACAATCCAGCCCTTCCGTTCCGTAAAAGATAAGAGCAAGAAGCAAGTTAAAAGCCGCAACCAGCGCGGTAGTGAGAATGGCGGTAAGAATACCTGCTGCTACCTTTGCAGTAGCACATTTGGTTTTGCCGTATTTACTTGTCAATATGATATTGTCAACACCTTCATACTCGCCGGAGAAAATCGGAGCAAGCATGATGATAACCACAAGAGCAAGTGCAACAAAAACCCGCACCATGTTTTGGCTGGTGGAAAGCCAACCGTCCACATAGCCAATTTTGATTTCTTCATTACCGAACACATCTGAAACACTTAATCCGTTCCAATTTCCCTCTTTATCAGAAAATCGGGAAAAGGCGGCGGATTGTGTAGCGTTTTGATACGAGTATATCGCATTGAGGCCATGCAGATCATGGGTCGGCGCAAAGTCATTCATCATTTGCTGTACTTTTTCGTCGGTCAATATTCCCTCGTATTTCGCGGCAATTCCCTTGTCGATTTCTACTGCCGTTTTACCTGAACCTTCCGCACTTACACCGTCAAAAGCATATTTGTTTTGATAGGTAGAAAAGGAAATCAAGACAGAAAACAGAAGTATTCCAACCAGAGCAATCAAAGATAAACGCTTTGAAAATACTTTCCGCAGTTCAAAAAGAATCAGTTTTTTCATTCTTCACAACCCCCTTTGAAATAGAACAGGTACAAATCTTCCAAAGTGGGCTGCACCCTTACCGCATTTTCCATCGGCGGACGATCTCCAATGATCCGCAAAATTGTCTGGTTTTCACCGGTATTCCGCAGATTGCTCGTATTGTAGGCGGCCGCATATTTTTCTGCATAGGCAGTCGGAACCGTGCATTCCCACACTTGCCCGTCAATTTCAGAAGTGATCTCCTGCGGATTCCCAAAGTGAATGATTTGCCCGGATTTCATCATAATGATTTCCTCTGCGATAAACTCCACATCGGAAACAATATGCGTAGACAGGATCACGATGCGGTCTTTGGAAAAGGCGCTGATCAAATTGCGGAAACGGACGCGTTCTTTCGGGTCAAGCCCCGCCGTCGGCTCGTCTAAAATCAAAATATGGGGGTCATTGAGCATGGCCTGTGCAATCCCCAAACGCTGCTTCATGCCCCCGGAAAAGGTTTTGATTTTGTGCTTACTTTCTCTCGATAAGTCTACTGCCTCCAGCAGCTCCTTTGACTTCTTCCGCGCCGCCTTCTCGCCCAATCCTTTTAGGGCAGAAACATAGAGCAGGAAGTCAAACGCTGAAAAATCCGGGTAATATCCGAAGTGCTGGGGCAAGTAGCCCAAAAGATTGCGATAGCGTTCACCCAGCCCCACAATGTTTTTCCCGTTCAGCAGAATTTTCCCGGAAGTAGGATTTTGGATATTGCAAAGCAGACGCATAAGCGTTGTTTTCCCTGCGCCATTTGCGCCCAGTAAGCCGTAAACGCCATTTGTTAAGGTAATATTCAAATCGTCCACGGCGGTTTTGGAACCGAACTTTTTTGTCAGCCCGATTGTTTTTAATTCCATAAAAAAGCTCCTTTCTCCATAGGCAGCAAAAAAATACTCTCCATGTGTTTTCATGGAGAGTATAGAGGGGAAATATCTACTTTTTATCTACAAGGCAGGAGATTTGAAGTAGGCGGATACCTTTGCCCCGGTTGTAGTATTTTCGATCTTCAAATAGCCATTGTGGTGTTCACAAAGCAGCTTGCAAATATACAGCCCAAGTCCAAAATGCTCGGAATGGTTGCTTTCCTCTGTGTAATATGGACTGGTGGCTTTTTGCAGGCTGTTTTTGTCAAAGCCCTTTCCATCGTCTGATACGGAAAGCAACAAGCCGTTGTCATGCAAGACGAAAGATATTGTTACCGTAGTCCTGGCATACCGAACCGCGTTGGAGATCAAGTTATTGCTGACCTGTGAAACAAAGGCCCCATCAAGGGATAACTGCGAAACAGGCATATCATTTTGTAAAATCAATTCTTTTCCGTTTTTCGCACATACGATTTTTGCGCTGTCATACAAAGAAGATGCCACTGTCTGCAAGTCTATCAACTTGTACTCCGGCTGCGCATCTTCCATGCGCCTAAGATTGCTCATACTGCTCACATAGCTTTCCATACGGGAGATATGTTTGCCCATTATGGCGGCGGTTTCCTGTGTTTGAGGATTTTCGCTGGCTTGTAGCATTTCATTATAGCCTTTTAGTACCGTCAGTGGTGTACGCAAATCATGAGCAAAAGCGGCGTTGAGTGCTTTTCGTTCTTCAACTTGCCGCCACATTTTAGAGAAATTGTCCGCAAGGGTTGTCCGCATGATTTCAAAGGACGCGCAAAGCTGTCCCAATTCATCGCTGTTATCATAGTCGATTGAAAAGTCCAAGTCATTGTTGGCTATTTTTTCAGAAGCCGTCCGCAGTTCCGCAAGCGGCTTTTTCAGCCTGTTTCTGTAAAACAGCAGCGCAGCAGCGATAATACAGAATGCAGAATAGATAGGAGTTGCAACAATGGGAAGTTTCTCCAGTAGCGCAATGGTACGCTCGTCCTCTTTAGACATCGGGACGGGCACTGTCCCGATGTAAGCGCCGTCGCCCAACTGTTCCCCCTGTTCATTTGTCAAATAATATTTTTCGCCGGACGGGGGATAAGATGATCTAATATCTTCAGCAGCACTGCCGCAAATAAAAAAAGTGGCTACGGAAAGAAAAACTGCGAGTACAACAAAGGCAATTACATAGAGAACAAGGCTTTTTCGGAGAGATAAATAGTGCTTGCGGCAATTTACTTGACCCATTTGTATCCACACCCCCAAACCGTTTCAATATATATGCGGTCGGTATATGCCGCGAGTTTGGATCGTATTCTGCGGATATGCTCTGCCACAACGCTGCTGTCGCCCTCGCTGTCATAACCCCAAATACGCTCATAAATCCGTTCTTTATCAAAGACCTGGCCCGGATTTTGAGAAAGCAGCTCCACAATATCAAATTCCTTTTTGGCAAGCCCCAAACGCTTACCGTCAAAGAACAGGCAACGCTCTGAATAGTCAATCGTCAGATCGCCGGCGAACTTGATCTGCGCTTCAAAATTATGTCGTGCTTCCCGGCGCAGGTGAGCGCGTACCCGCGCTTCAAGCTCTACGAGGGAAAAGGGCTTCACAATGTAATCATCACCGCCAACGGCAAAGCCTTTTACCTTGTCTGCATCTTCAATCCGAGCAGTCAGAAAAAGGATTGGGCAGGATATGTGATCCCGAATACGCTGACAGACCTCCAAACCATCTGTCCTGGGCATATTGATGTCAAGCAAAATAATATCCGGCTGCTTTTCTACTTGTTTTAGGGCTTCTGCGCCATTGAAAGCGGGCAGGACACGAAAGCCCTTGCTTTCAAAAAAGCTGCCGAGCATAGAAACAATATCGCTTTCATCGTCAGCGATTAGTATTTTTGCTCCCACTTTGCACACCTCCTAATAATTAAGTGTAGTACTCATTTTTCAATTATTTATCAATTTTACTTGCGGAAAACTGCCGGAGCTTTAATATATTCTACTTTACATCGTTCTAAAGCTCAATAGCAGAAAGTGAAAATAAATAGTCAGTAGCATGAAATGCATACTCGTTCAAATAATAGAACCTGAAATGTAAAATTACATTAGGTGATATTATGAAGATTGAAAGAGATGAACGACGGTTTGATTTTCACGATATAGGGCTCGCCATCAAGCGGGCGCGGGAGGCCGCCGGGATGACGCAAGAGCAACTGGCCTATATTGTTGACCGAGCTCCGCGCACCATCATGTATAACGAGAATGACGGCCAGCACCCCAGCCTCAACACCTTTTATCAGATGGTAACAATGTTTGATATATCGGTAGATCAATATTTCTATCCGTCCAAGAATAAAGGGAGCGAGTGCAGAAAGCGGATTGACGCCATGCTGGGCTCCCTGGACGAAAAAGAACTGAAAATTGTAGAAGCCACCATCCAGGCGATGAAAGCGGCTAAAGAAACGGAGGATGCGTAAGAGAAGCACGCGCCTCCGTTTTTTCATGCCATGTTGCGGGGGTGCGCGTTTTGGCAAGCAATTCGGGTGTGGCCACACTCCGAAATTTTCACAGGCCGCAGGCCCGTGAAAATGCTTGTTGGGGAGCTCCCCAAACCCGCTGAACTTCTGGACACTTTGTCCAGAAGTCCCGGCGCAAGCGCCCATTATTGGCGGCCCGGAGCTAACGCTCCTGGGCCTTATTTTTTTGCTCGTCCGCGTGGCCGAGCAGGTGATCGATATTCGCCTTGACTGCCACGGCCTGCCGCATATCCGCCTGGGCCTTGCGGTATTCCGCATAGAGGGCCTTTTTCTTTTCAGAGAGCTCCCGGTGCTGCTTTTTCAGCGTGTCCATTTTGGGGAGCTTTGCCCCGCCCAAAAGCTCACTCATAGCCGCCTTTGCCGCCCGGTAATCTGCCAACTCCGCCTCGTGCTGGGCCAGATATTTTCTGCTATACCTGGCCGCCTTGTAGCCGTCAAACACGGGCCTCGTCTTTGCGTACTGCACCACCGCGCCCATGAGCTCGGAGGTTTTGGCAAGGGCGGCCTCCGTGTCCCGCAGCTCCACGGCCAGCTTGTGAGCCCGATCCACCGCCGCCTCGGTGCTGGATGCCAGCGCCGCATAGTCCATAAGATCGTGTTCCCGGAGATACAGGAGCGCGGCGGCCATCTGCTTTATGTTATAGACTTTGGCCCACCGCTCATAGGCCGGGCCCTTGCCCTGGGCCATGCGCTCTTGAATATCGATGATCAGATTGACGCACCGGGCCGGGGCCGGGCTGTCCTGGGGCAGCTCCGGGATGGGCCGCTCCCCGGCAATCGCCGCCCGGATGTCATCGGGATCAAAACCGGGGCCCAGGGTAGAAGCCCGCAGGCGGGTGTACTTATCCTGCCCAGGGGCCAGGAACGAGATCGCGCCACCCCGCCCATGCTTCACTTGAAAGCCGGACTCCTCCATGAGCCGCAGAAACGCCGGGAAGTCGGCGGGCTTTTGCTCCAGAGCCGCCACGATCCCCAGCCGCACCCGCTGTTGGGCCGAGGGTGGCTTTTCACCGATCCATTGTCCATAATGGAGAAAGCGGCCCTTGCTGTGCTGCTTCGGATTTTGAATAACAGACAGCTCGTGCTCAATGCACACCCGGTCAGAGAGCCGCCGCACCGCAAAGCTGGAGCCGATAAAGTTATGGAATTTCCGGGAACAGTCCTGGGCGGTGGAGTTGTAATAAATGTGATTGTGAATGTGGCCCTTGTCAATGTGGGTGCAGACGAAGAACTGATACTTGCCCTTTGTCCAGCGCATGGCTGTTTCATAGCCGATCTTATTTGCCTCCTCCGGCGTGACCTCGCCGGGAGGGAACGCCTGCCGGATCTGAAAGAACAGGGCCCCGCGCTCCACGGCCCGGCCCGTTTCCGCCTGGTACTGGCTTTTCAGCAGCAGGAACTCAGCGGGGGCGGATGCGGGATCACAGAGATAGGCAGACACGGCCCCCAGCTTTTTCGGATTGAGCCCATAAGCAAACCGCTCCTCCATTGTCTGGATGGCCGTTTTCCCAGCCGCTACCTTGTAGGGCCGGATGTAGGTTGTAGCGATAGCCGCACCTCCTTTCCCAGCAGAAAAAACGGGCGGCGGTCTGTTCCACCCGCCGCCCGGAACTTCTGGACAAAGTGTCCAGAAGTATCAGCTTGCCATAAAATCCATCGCCGCATACTTCACACCATAAAGGCGCTCCACCAGCCAGCCACCCAGGGCCGGGAGCCCAAAGGGAGAAACCAGGAACGCCAGCACGAACATGGCGATGCAGCCTGTGGTCTGCCCGGCCAGCAGGCAAAGGATCGCCAGCAGGGACAGGCCCACACACGCCACAACGCACACAGCGCCCGCCACGCAGGACAGAAACGAGAGCACCGCCACGGCGAGGATCAGGGCCAGAATAAAGGGGGCCGCGATAATTTTTAAGATCGTCCGCATGGTTCATACCTCCTACAAAAGTTTGATATTTGCCTCTATATATATTATAACTCCGTAAGAGGGGCCCAACAAGGATGACTCCGGCCCGGCAGAACACCCGCTTATACTCTGATTTCCCGCACCTCCCGTCCTATGGAGTGAGCATACCGCATGGTGAACAATGTCCCGCCGCGCTCCCGTCCATCATAGACGGCAATCACCCGCTGGGACTCCCCGGCCATGTAGCGGTTTCGCTCTAAAAAGCAAGAGTGGGCATATTCCTGGCATACTATTTTGATCCCGTCACAGGCCCGCAGCAGTTCATGGAACTGCTTATTTTTTGTTTTCAAGCGGCCCGCATAGGGGATGGCAGCCTCCAAAAACAGATCGGGGTTGTGTTTCTTTTGTTCCACCACAATAGCCGCAAACATGAGATCGGCCCCCTCCGCAAAACCGGAAATAAACCGGGTATATCCGTCCTGGATTGCCGCCAGCACCTCCCGCCGGAGCTCCTGCTCCACATAGGCGATCCGATCCTCTGGAATATCCCGGTGCCCCGTAACGCAACAAGTTTTTTCAGCCATAAAAAGACTCTCCTTTCTGCAATATTAAAGCCTGTGCATGGTAAAAAGATAAAGGATTTAATATCGCGTGTCAAGGAATACGCAGGACAGTATATCGTATTTCAAAGGGGTATACGATATACAATAATGCGAGAAGGGAGGGGTGTTCCCGTGTACGAGGAATTTACTCAAAACCGTATCGCACAGTTACGGATGCAGAAGAATGTTTCGGCCCGCGATATGTCGCTGACGCTGGGCCAGAACAACAGCTATATCAATCAGATCGAGAACAAGAAAGCCCTGCCGTCTTTACAAGGTCTGTTCTATATCTGTGAATACTTCGGTATCACGCCCCAGCAATTTTTTGATGATGGCAACGCCTATCCCGTCCAGCTTGCCGATCTGGTTGAGGATATGAAAAAGCTGGACGCCGCCTCGCTGGAGCATATCGCGGCGATTGTGAAAGAAATGGTAGGCAACAAATAGCCTTATGTGCGATGCAAGAAAACAGGGACAAAACGGAGAGCAGCCGTTCTCCGTCTTGTCCTCATTTTTTTGCCCACCTCTGGACAAAGTGTCCAGAAGTCAAGATAGCCGGGGAACGGCGCAGGGCCGCTCCCCGGCAGGTCAGAGCCGCACAATGGCGGAGAGCTTTTCCAGAAGATCGGACAGGGGCCGCCACAGCTTTTCATAGTCCCGTTGCAACGCCTTGATCTCCTCCGGGTAAATACCGCCGTAGGTGTTCGCCTGGATCGCCACCTGGTTTAAGTTGTTGGAGCACCGCCGCTGGAGCGACACCAGTTCCTGGACGGGTGACAGGTCAACGTGGAGGACATAGCCATTAAGGGCCATTTTCCGCATATAGGCCCCCATGTTGCGGATGCCCGCCTCGGCCATGCGCTCCTGGATCAGCGCCAGTTCCTCCTCGGACACCATCACATGAAGATGGATGGGGCGGCGGCGTTTCTTTGTCACCGCTCCTCCCGTTCCAGGCTCCGGCTGGTACGGGGCGGCTCCTTTACCTTGTCCAGCGCCTTGTCACGCTCCAGGGGCAGCGCGGGGATCGGCGTACCAAACACCCCGCAAAGCCGCTTCACTTCCAGATCGGCAAAATCCTGTTCATGCTTCTTGTCCATAGTCATCCTCCTATCTGTCGCCCCGGTCAGGGGCTTTCTTTTTGGGTGCGTCCGGGGCCCGCTGCCCCTGGGCCTCCCGTTGGGCCGCTTTCAGTTGTTCGGCAATCGGTGGCTGGTGTTTGGCCTCCTTGTGAGCCCGCGCAGCTTCCTGGCGTTCAATGCTGCGGACGCGAACGGCCAGTTGCTCCGGGGTGATGTATTCTTTCACCACATAACTGCCGAAGTCAGGGTAAAACCATGTCAGCCGCTTCTGATCCGGGACACGGTGAGCATCCTCCCATTTCCCCACCACCTGGGCCTGGGCATCCATCTGCCGCCGAATGTCCAAGTTTTCACGGGCGGGCCGAAGCTCATAGTCCTGCATTTCCCGCTCTGTCAGGGGATGGGCATAGATGATGGCTCCCCACGCCTGGAACGACTCACCTGGCACTTGCTGTCGGGTAAAGTACAAATCCATGTGGACAGGGCGGTTAAAGTAGCTGTTCGGGTAAGTGCCGATGTCGATGGGCCGCTGGGTGGAGTAGTATTTGTAGGTTTCCTGATCCGGGGCCTGCTCTATCTCAAACACATGATAGCGCCGCTGATAGTCCTCTGCCCGATTGTGCAAATCCCGTTCCGCCATATCGGGCTCGTTGTGGTAGTGGCCCCAAAAGAAGTCGCGGTGTCCGTCCTGCTCATTGAATTGCCATGTCACATAGGGGTTAGGGGCCTTGGGGTTTTCGCCCAGCACAAAGCCGCATTTGTTATCAAACAGGATCGTGCGGCGGATCACATAGCCTTGATTTTCTTCCAGAATAACACCTCCTTGATGTTGACAGCATCCGGGCCAAACAGGGGCAGGCCGTAGAAACATACGGCCTGCCCCAAAAGCGGCCCCGAAAAGCCTTGTAATCAGCGGGTTTCGAGGGCCTAATTGTCAACGCCCCAGCCCCGCTTTTTCCGCATATATTCCCGCTGTTGGCGGCGGTGGGCTTTCTTTGCACAGGCCGCCGAGCAGTAAGCCTGCCGCCGATCCGGGGCAACGGGCCCGCCGCAGATGGGACAGGGCTTAAACTCCGGCCTGGGCCCCTCGGTCAAAAGGGCGGCCTCCAGCGCCGGATCAAGGGGCAGCACCGCCTCCCGAAAGTAGCGGCACAGCGCCCCCGTCCAGCATTTCCCCAGCATATAGCACTCACAGTCCAGGGGCAGGCAGCCGCACTCCCGGTCATAGTTGGCACACCATTTTGTCACCAGGGCGCGGATCGCCCGTTTTTCCTCGCGTGTCAGTTCACGGGCCAAGCCGTCACCTCCCGCCAGCCGGGGCCATAAGCTCCCGGTAGCAGGACACGCAGCCGATCCCGCGCCAGTAGGGACACCCGGAACACCGGGAGCCCCTGGGCGGCTTTGCCGGGGCCGGAGCCTGGGGGCGGGGCTTCTGCTGCATCATCTTTTCATAGGGGCTGTTGGTAAACCTCATTTGTCCCCCTCCTCTCCGTCATCGCCCTCCTCGTCCCAGGGCGGGCCGTCATCGTCCTCGTCCCCGTAGCCGTCCGGCTCGTCATAGTCCGTGAGCTCGTCGCCATAGTCCTCCTGGGGCGCGGCGGCTTTCTGCTGTTTGGGGCGCAGCACCTTGAAATAGAACGCCGCTCCGCCGCCCACCAGGGCCACGGCCAGCACCGCCAGGAGCATCCCTGTGTTGCTACCCGTTTCCGGCTCGGCCTCCTCCGGGGCGGGCTCCTCGGTTTCCGTGGGCTCCGGCTCCGGCTCAACACCCACGCACTTGCTCATATTGACAGAGCAGACGGCACAATCCGTATTGACGGCCCCCGCCTCGCATTTTTCAGAGCAGGAGCACACCGCCTGTTCCACGCCAGCGGCCTCCGCCGCAGCCAGCAGATCGGCCTCATCCACAACGCTGAAAAAGTAGGTTTCGTACTGTTCGCCCTCTTCGTCCACGGGCTTGTCATAGTCAATGACGATATAGAACGTGTTGCCGCCGCCGGTCTGGACGGTAATGAACTGCTTGTTGGTGTGCTCGTCATAGAGCAGATCGCGGGTCACAAGGTTGCCCTCTTCGGAAAAGCCCTCGCCGGGCTCAATGGTGGGCTCCGGGGCGGGAGTTTCCTCCGTCATGGTGGGATCGCCATAGTCCGCGCCCTCGCCGCCGTCCGCGTAAGCATACGCCGGGACGCTAAAACCGCATAAAAGAACGACGGCGCAGAGCGCCGCCGCCATCACCCGAAAGCGTTTCATCTTCAATTTTCCTCCTTTCCGCTGTCCTCGGACTTCTGGACACTTTGTCCAGAGGTGCCGCCATCCCGGAGCCGCTGGAGCACCAGGGGCAGCTCCTCCAGAGAAACGCTCATGCCCCGCACGATGTCCACGATCTCCTCGTTTTCCGCCTCCCGGTGCTTTTGCTCCAGTTCTTTCAGCCGGGCCTGCTGTTCGCTGATTTTGGCCTTGACCTTATCAATCTCGGCCTGGATTTTTTTGCTCTTGCTTGCCGCCATAGATAACCTCCTTGTCAGGGTAAACGCCCGTAGGCGTAGAAATGAGATTGCCAGTAGCTTGTATTCAGGTTTGCATATTGGATGGGATCGCCACAATGGATCATCATCCCGTCCCCCACATAGATGCCACAATGGGACACGCCCGCCGTGTCATAGGTGCCGACAAAGAACACCAGATCGCCAGGTTTCGGGTTGCTGGTAGGGGTGCAGATGTTATAGAGCCCCTGGGCCCCCAGGCGGCCCACATTCCAGCCGGAGTGATTGATCACCCAGGACACAAAGCCGGAGCAGTCAAAGGACGTGGCCGGAGAGCTGCCGCCCCACACATAGGGATAGCCCAGGTATCTCTCCGCCTCGCCCAAAATGGCCGCAAAGGTTTCATCGTCCAGATATTCCTCCGGCACGTCATAGTCAGCGGGCGGGTTTGTGATGTATTTCCCCACATAGGCTGACTCCGGGAACAGATCGGGCCTGTTCCCCAGGGTGGACATATAGAGGGAGTAACGGGCCATTTGTTCCTCGCCCATCATTTCCACGGGCAGATGGGAAAGGTTTTTGTTTTCCAGCGTGACATAGCAGATGTACCAGGAGTAGGGATCACCGTCGCTGTCATACCGGGTTTCCCGCACCACGCGCTCCGTCAGGATATGAGACAGTCAAATTCAACTCAGACAACGGTGCGCAGGCCAAAGAGGAAAAGGTGCTCCGCGGCCAGAAGGTGGCCAAACCCACTGATGATCCCACCAAGTCGGGGTATACCTTTACCGGCTGGGAGGATGCAAACGGCGCGGGCGCGTATGATTTCAGCAAGTCGGTCATCGCCCCGCTGACCCTCACGGCGAAATGGGAGAAGAAGCCCTCCAGCGGCTATTACTACACCCCGCCCGCGGAGCCGCCGGTCAGCTCCCCAAAGACCGCCGACCCCGGCGCGGCGCTGTATGGCGCGCTGGCACTTCTGTCCCTGACGGGCATGGTGGCGCTCAACGGGAAAAAGAGATAAAGAACGACGGAAAGGGAGCACCCCGCAGGGGTGCTCCCTTTTTTGGGACTGGAGGGGTTACGCCGCTGCGGCGGCTACACCTCATCCGCCCCCTGCGGGGGCACCTTCCCCTCAAGGGGAAGGCTTGAGGGGTGCGGCGGGGACGAGGGACTACTCCGCGTCCACGTAGACGACCTCGAGGCCGGAACGGAGGGCGTATTCCACCGTGCGGCGAGTGCCGCCGTCCTGACCGTCGAACACGGCGATGAGGCGGGCGGCGTGGTCCACCATGTAGCGGTTGCGGCGCTGCATACAGCCGGGGCCGTAGCGGTCTTGGACCACCGTTTCAAAGTCGCAGCGGTCCACGATGGCGTGCCAGCGGGCCTGCTGCTCCGGCGTCCAGCCGCCGCACTGGCTGGGGCAGGGGATGGCGGCCTCCAGCGTCATGTCCGGGTACTGGGGACGCAGGGCCAGGACGATCTCGGCGCAGTAGGTGTCCACGCCGCGGGCCATGCCGCAGATGAAGTGGCGGAAGCCGTCGTCACAGGCGGCGCAGACCGCCCGGCGCAGGCGCTGCTTCAGCTGGGCGCAGCGGGGGTCGCATTCGTCATAGCCCCAGGGGAGCTTCTCCGGACGGTAGCCGGAAAAGCATACGGTCATCTGCCGTGCGGGCATGGGTCTCACCGCCTTTCTTACGGTATATTGTAAACGAAAACCGCGTCGCTGTAAAGCCGGAAATCGGTATTGACATCCGCGGGGCGGCGTGGTACTATACTTGTCGAAAACAACCGCATATTTGTCTTCGGGGCGGGGTGAAAGTCCCCACCGGCGGTATAGTCCGCGAGCTGCTGCGGCAGCAGGAACCGGCGCAATTCCGGTACCGACAGTATAGTCTGGATGAGAGAAGGCGTGTATGGCATTTTGCGATGCTCTTTTTTGATGCGTACACCTTGGAAGGCAATTTTCCGGGTGTTTATCATCAAGAAGGAGTGTTTTTTTATGACTCAGAAGCAAAAGACCCATCGTATCGCGGTGGCCGCACTGCTGGCGGCGGTGGCCGCCGTCCTCCAGTTCGTGGAGTTCTCCATCCCCGTCATGCCCGCCTTTATCAAGCTGGACATCTCCGACCTGCCCGCCCTGCTGGGCACGTTCTCCCTCGGCCCCGTCTACGGCGTCGCCATCCAGCTGGTGAAGAACCTGCTGCACCTGCCCTTCGGCTCCAGCGCCGGCGTGGGCGAGCTGTCCAATTTCCTGCTGGGCGCGGTGTTCGCGTTCATTGCGGGTATCGTCTACAAGAAGCACAAGAACCGGGGCGGGGCGCTGTGGGGCTCCGTGGCCGGGGCCGCCGCCATGGCGGTCATCAGCATACCCATCAACTATTTCATCGTCTATCCCGCCTATGTGGTGCTGTACGGCCTGCCGCTGGAGGCCATCGTGGGCATGTACCAGGAGATCCTGGGGACGGTGGCGCAGGTGCCGACCTCCAACGCGCTGCTGAACTGCCTGATGGTGTTCAACGTGCCGTTCACACTGTGCAAGGGATTGCTGGACGTGGCGCTGTGCTTCCTGATCTACAAACCGCTGAGCCCGCTGCTGCATAAATAGGCTCTCCATATTGAGGCGCTTTTCGGAAGAAGCATGACCGAAGCATAAAATCGTACGCCAAAATGATGATGCCGAAATAAATATCTGGGGCGCTTCTGCTTTTCCCCATGAAAAAAGGTGGCCAAGTCCGAACCGACTTGGCCACCTTTGACAGACTCTACCGTCTTCTTGTGACACGTTTGCGGCGGTGCCTGCCTGAGAACGTCATATGCTCATCATGCAAATCAATCTGTAAATTGCTTAATTGATTCAATGGCCGCATCAAGAGAATTGTCTGTACGGACAGAACCGGTCGTGTCAGCAGCGGTATTGACCCCATCGGAAGAATACCCAAAAAGCGAATACTTGCTGTTTGAGTGTAACATACCATCTTTAACCTCAACCATTCCCTGAGCGGGGTTGACCGGAGAATAAGGAGCGCCATCATATTCACATAGGAACATAAGCTGTTCCGTTTCCTTCATAAGATAACCATCCATTTCATGAAGCGTCGCCTCTGGCTTATTCTTGTAATCACCCAGCTGCTTGATGGTTATTACATCTCCAATGCTCACGTCGCCTTTAATTACATTAGTCACCTTGACTGTTGATAAAGTATAGGGAGTCGCTTCCTTATCTGTTTTATTTGACGTTTTATCTACCATAAGCTTTTTTACATTTCTGGCAGTAACAACTTCACCAACAACGATAACATCAGCAGCGCTCGTTATACTCTCAACATCGGGATAGTATGGATAATCTCCGTGAAACATGGGCTTTGGCAAAAGGCTTGTGCAGATCAGCAGCGCTAACGCCATCGAAAGCACCACGACGCCAAGCACAGAAGCAGCCTTTTTGCTTTTTATGGTCATAATAACACCTCCGTTAATCTGCGTATGCAGCGTTAACACCTGCAATATCATCACTTGTAGGCCACGTCAAATAGTCCCTATCTCTATCATAATTCATAATTGATGAGTTACGGGAGGACGGATTGTCGTCTAAACAGAAAGCGTGGCCAAGTTCATGAACTAAGACACTGCTTCTAACCGTATCAGATTCACTGACCAAAGTGTTTCTATTTAATTCAATCTTGAATTTTCCTGCGCGACCCCAAAACACATATTGTCTTGACTGAGGTGTATACAATCCATACCATGTGTCATCCCACTGTCCGCTGATGATGTAGCTATGCCCAGACCCAGGCACCGAAGTAATCTCAACCGGCGTATCGGTGCTGTTCCACGCATCTACACAATCATGGAATATTCTATAGTCTAGTCGATTTTCAACTTCTACTACTGGATTAAGTAAGCCGCCATCGTAAGTAATATACCTAACCGCAAACGCAACAGTAGTGAACGTGGATGTAAGCACTACGCACAACAGAATAGGAGTCATGATTTTAGATAGCTTATGTTTCATTCCTTTACCTCCTTAGTTCGATGCAATAAGGCGAGAAGCAAAAAGCGCACAAGTCGACCATTAACAGTCAGGCTTATGCGCTAACGGAAACAATTTTGATACGACCTCTCCATAACTGGGGGGCGCACCAATACCGTATTTGCACAAATCTGGAACAGACATCATGAAAACGATACAAGGTGTTACCTCCTAATCATACATTGCTATGTATTGCAATACCTGTGTATTAAATTTACCATATGTCAAAAGCAAAAGCAACCCTTTTCCTTGCTCTATCCCGAAGATTTTTTCTTGTCTTCCTCGCCCTTCGCCGTAGGCTATTTTCTACCGCCAACAGAGCCGAGGCGCTTTCTTCATTCAGAACAAAAAAAGAAAGCCCTTGCGGGCTTTCTTTTTTTATTGCGCCTTTTTCAGTACCGCAATATCGCGGGAGTACGTGCGCACCACGCTCTCCAACACGTCCAGTTTGTCTCTGAGCTCATCCATCTCGGACGGCTCCACCATCCGCCCCTCCAGCCCGTCCAGCTTTTCAAACAGCAGCTCCAGCTTCGGGGACAGGTCGCTCTCTACGATGACCTTCATCAGATGGGCGATCTCCTCGTAGTCTTTTTTCTCAAGCATAGCGGGCTGCCCCCTTCTTTAGACTTCAAGGAACCGTATACGGTGGGCAGGATGGTTTGTCAAGTCTCACACGCCCAGCTTTTCCAGGGCGGCCAGCTTCAGGCAGGTGCAGAACACGGCGATGGCCTGCTCCAGCTCCGCCACCGGCGGCAGGGAGGGGGCGATGCGGATGTTGCTGTCCTGGGGGTCCTTGCCGTAGGGGAAGGTGGCACCGGCACCGGTCATGGTGACGCCGGCCTCCTTGCACAGGGCCAGGGTGCGCTTGGCGCAGCCGGGCATGACGTCCACGCTGACGAAGTAGCCGCCAACGGGGCGCTTGTAGCCGGCGATGCCCAGCGGGGCGATCTCCTTGTCCAGAGCGTCCAGCACCGCGTGGAATTTGGGGGCCAGGATGGCGGCGTGCTGCTTCATCAGGGCCAGGGTGTGGGCCTTGTCCTTCAGGAACAGAACGTGGCGCAGTTGGTTGATCTTGTCGAAGCCGATGGTCTGGATGTTGATGAGCTTGGAGAAGTAGGCGATGTTGTCGGCGCTGGATGCCATGACGCCCACGCCGGCACCGGGGAAGGTGACCTTGCTGGTGGAGGCGAACTCATAGACCATGTCGGCATTGCCGTACTTCGCGCACAGGCTGATGATGTCGGGGAATTCCACATAGTCGCAGTCGAACTCGTGGATGCAGTAGGCGTTGTCCCACATGAGCATAAAGTCGGGGGCGGCGGGCTTCATCTTCGCCAGACGGTCGATGGTCGCGGCGGAGTAGATCACGCCCTCGGGGTTGGAGTACTTGGGGACATTCCACATACCCTTGACGGCGGGGTCCTTGATGAGGGCCTCTACCTGGTCCATGTCGGGGCCGTCGGCGGTCATGGGGACGGAGATCATCTCTACGCCGAAGCTCTCGGTGACCTTGAAGTGGCGGTCATAGCCGGGAACGGGGCAGATCCATTTGACCTTGTCCAGCTTGCACCAGGGCTTTTCGCTGTGGAGCAGACCGTGGGTGAAAGCCTTGGATACGGCGTCGTACATCAGCTGCAGGCTGGCGTTGCCGCCCACGAACACCTGCTCGGGCTTGCAGCCCAGAATGTCGGCAAACAGCGCCTTGGCGGCGGGGATGCCGGATACCTCGCCATAGTTGCGGGTCTCGATGCCGTCGGAGACAAAGTCCTCCGGCTTGGTCAGCAGGCTGAAAATGGGTGTGACCAGGTCCAGCTGGGCCTTGCCGGGCTTGCCCCGGGCCATATTCAGGCTGAGACCCATGGCCTTGAGCTTTTCGTATTCCACCTGCACGGCGGCGTATTCGGCCTGACGCTCCTGAAGGCTCATGTCTGTATATTTTTTCATTGCATTTTCCTCCGTTTCCTTGTGTTCCATGCGGATTTCTTGCGAATTATACTACACTATTTGCACAAAAATTGCAACCACAATTTGTGAATATCGCAGAAGGAAATTTCTCCGGGCGGGTGGGAGGTACCGTATATTTTGACAAAAAAGTGCCGCCGCGGCCAGGGGGGGGTGTGCCGCGGCGGCAAAGACAGGGAGCGTTATTGGGCGGAGATGTCCTCCGCTTCCTTTTCAAGCAGGGCCTTTTTGGCGGCCACGGCGGACTGGGCGCAGCCGTACTCCCAGTTCCACGGGTCTTTCCGGCAGACACCGTCGGCAAAGGGAACAAAGATGGACAACAGGCCCACGGCGGCCAGGATCCAGCAGTACCACATACCGCCCACGATGGCGGCGGGGCTGGTGTGCAGGGCGTCGGAGGTCACGGTGGCGTTGGCCAGGGCGGCGGCGCTCAGCAGCTGCGCGCCGTAGGGGATGATGCCCTGGAACACGCAGGAGAAGATGTCCAGCAGGGAGGCGGTGCGGCGGGGATCCACCTTGTATTCATGGGACACGTCACGGGCCATGTCGCCGGCCACGATGATGGCCACGGTGTTGTTGGCGGTGGCGCAGTCGCACAGGGAGACCATGGCGGCGATGCCGACCTGGGCGGACTTGTTGCCCTTCATGACTTTCCGCAGCTTTTGAATGATCCAGGCGATGCCGCCGTTTTTGGCGATGAGTTCCGACATACCGCCGCACAGCAGCGTCAGGAAGAATACCTCGTTCATGCCGGTGAAGCCGTCCCACACGCTCTGGGCGAAGGCGGCAATGGTCAGATCACCGCAGCAGATGCCCACCAGACCGGCGGAGAAGATACCCACGGTCAGGGCCAGGAACACGTTGAGCCCGCACAGGGCCAGGACCAGCACCAGCACGTAGGGCAGGACCTTGATGAGATCGAAGGGCAGGGCCTCCAGAGGCATGACCGTCTCCGGACGGCCGAAGATCAGCAGGAGGACCAGGGTGATCAGCGCCGCCGGCAGGGCGATGAGGAAGTTGACGCGGAACTTGTCGCGCATTTCGCAGCGCTGGCTGCGGGTGGCGGCAATGGTGGTGTCGGAGATCATGGAGAGGTTGTCGCCGAACATGGCGCCGCCCACCACGGCACCAATGACCACGGTGAGAGACAGGCCGCCTTTTTCCGCAATACCCACGGCGATGGGGATCACGGCGGTGACGGTACCCATGGAGGAGCCGGTGGCGGTGCCCATAAAGGCGGAGATGACGAACAGACCGGCGGCCAGGAATTCCACCGGTACCAGGGACAGACCCAGATTTACCGTGGATTCGCGGCCGCCCATGACCGCCGCCACGTTGGCGAAGGCACCGGCCAGAATGTAGATCATCAGCATGGTGAGGATGTCCACGTTGGCGGCACCCTTGGCAAAGGTGTCGAACTTCTCGTTAATGGTGCCCTTGAACATGATAAAGGCCACCAGCACCGCCAGGAACATGGCGGTGACGGAGGGGAACTGGTAAAAGGCCATCTCCATACCCTTTACCTGGTAGTAAATACCGGCGCCCATGTAGATGACGATGAACATCGCGAAGGGGAGCAGCGCCAGCCCACTGGGCCGCTTTTCGTTGAGGTTTTTCATAGCTGGTATCCTTTCTTTCTATCCAAACAGCGCCTGCGGCGCAGAAAATGTCCGCGCTGCGAGGACAGCGCGGGCATCCACAAATCGTATGGTATCGTAAAAGGAAACTTTTGTCAACGAGTATTTTAAAAAATTGCGCCATCTGGCTATCTGAGAAATCGATAGCAGACCTGCCTCCGGCGGATATCGTATATATCCGTTCGGCGGGCGGAGAGGATAGGCAGCTGCTGCCGGACGGTCTCCACACGGGACAGGTCCAGGTCGGTAACGGCGACCTCTTCGCCGCAGCCGCATTCATGCAGCACCGTGCCCCAGGGGTCGCAGACCAGAGAGTGTCCCCAGGCCACATAGGAGGCGGCCTCGTCCCGGGCGGGGGCGGCACCCACGGTGAAGCACTGGTTATCTACCGCACGCTGACGCAGGAGCAGTTCCCAGTGGGCGGGGCCGGTGGTCATGTTGAAGGCCGCCGGGGCCAGCAAGACCCGGGCACCCTCCAGAGCCATGAGGCGGCACAGCTCCTCGAACCGGAGGTCGAAGCAGATGCACAGGCCTATTCTGCCATAGGGTGTGTCGAAGAGGGTGATGTCGTTCCCCGGCGACAGGGTGGCGGACTCGCGGAAGGACTGGCCGCCCTGCACGTCGATGTCGAACAGGTGCATTTTCCGGTGGCGGGCCACGCAGGTGCCTGTGGGGTCGAAAACGTAGGCGGTGTTATAGATCTTGTCACCGTCCAGCTCGGGGAGGGAGCCGCCTACCAGCCAGAGGTTTAGCTCCCGCGCGGCGCGGGAAAGCATCTGATATGCCGGACCGCCCTCAGGCTCGCCGTAGGCGCGGAAACAGGCGTTGTCGTAGGGGCAGCAGAACATCTCCGGCAGGATGGCCATGTCGGCGCCGCGGACGGAGCGCAGCAGGTCTTCCGCGTGGCGGAGGTTGACGGCTTTGTCGGCGGTGACGTGCATTTGAATTTGTGCCAGCTTCATGGGGGTTCCTCCTTAATACTCGCGCAGGACCAGCTCGGTGACGCCCTCACTGATACTGACAAGGCGTTTCACTTGACTGCGCTTGTTGTACACCGTCCACAGCATATCCCGGATGGCGGTGCCGCCCCGGTAGCCGTGGATGAGGCGCAGGCGGTAGACACCGCCGCCGCAGCGGCGCAGCGCCGCGTCGATGGCGATCTGCGCCTGGTACGTATTCATGCCGTGGAGATCCAGCTCCATCACGCCGCCCACCATATTGAGCACCTCCGAACTTTTGTTGCTTTTATGATACCGCAAAAGCGTTGAGTTTGCAAGGTGGACGTGGTATAATACGTCACAAATAGGATACATTTGTGAGGCCATTATGAGAATTCTGGTACTTTCCGATTCCCACGGGAATGTGGACAATATGGCCCGCGCGGTGGAGCTGACAGCGCCGGACCGGGTGTTGCACCTGGGGGACTGCCAGCGGGACCTGACGGCCCTGCGGGCGCGGTTCCCGGCGCTGCCCATGGAGGGCGTGCCGGGCAACTGTGATTGGGGCAGCTGCGACCAGCCGGAACGGCTGCTGGAGATCGGCGGCGTGCGGATCTTTGCGCTGCACGGGCATACGCGGAACGTGAAGCGTTCGCCTATGGCCGCCATGTACGCGGCGAAGGAGTACGGTGCACAGGTGCTGCTGTTCGGACATACCCATGTGCCGCTGGTGGACAACGACGGCTCACTGCTGACGCTGAACCCCGGCGCGGCAGGGGATCCACTGCATCCTACCTGCGGCGTGCTGACCATCGAAAACGGCAGGGCTGATGTGTCCACCCTGCGGCTGTGAAGGGAGTGAAGGCCATGTTCTATATCGGGTGTCATCTGTCCGCCTCAGACGGCTTTTTGGCCATGGGCAGGACGGCCCTGTCCATCGGGGCCAACACGTTTCAATTTTTCACCCGCAATCCCCGGGGCAGCAAGGCCAAGGCCATCGACCCGGCGGATGTGGCGGCGTTTCTGGCGCTGGCGGCGGAAAACGAATTCGGTACGCTGGTGGCCCACGCGCCGTATACCATCAATCCCTGCTCCAAGGATGAGCACACCCGGGAGTTTGCCCGCATGACGCTTGCGGACGACCTGAAGCGGATGGAGCACCTGCCGGGGAACGTGTACAACTTCCATCCCGGCAGCCACACCGGGCAGGGTATGGAGACGGGTATTGCCCAGATCGCGGAGACGCTGAACGCCATCCTGACGCCGGATATCCACACCACGGTGCTGCTGGAGACCATGTCCGGCAAGGGCAGTGAGGTGGGCAGCCGGTTCGAGGAGCTGCGGGAGATCATCGACCGGGTGGCACTGTCGGATAAGCTGGGGGTGTGTCTGGACACCTGCCATGTGTCCGACGCGGGGTACGACATCGCGGACGACTTGGACGGGGTGCTGACGGAGTTCGACCGGGTCATCGGTCTTGACCGGCTGAGAGCCGTCCACGTCAACGACAGCCTGAACCCGCGGGGCGCCCACAAGGATCGCCACGCCCGCATCGGCGAGGGCTGTCTGGGCGCGGAGGCGCTGGGCCGGGTGGTGCGGCATCCCGCATTGCAGGGGCTGCCCTTTGTGCTGGAGACGCCCAATGAGCTGGCGGGCTACGCACGGGAGATCGCACTGCTGAAGGCGCTGCGGGAGGGATGACCGTGCTGCGGCTGTCGGCGCTGGTGATCGTGCTGGTCACCGCCATCGGACTGTACAAAAAGGCGTGGCTGCCGGAGAAGCACTGTATCCGCGCCGGTTTTTTCGTGTACTACACACACCTGAGCAATCTGCTGATACTGCTCTATGAGCTGGCGCTGGGCGCCAGCGGGCATGACCCCCACTGCGGCGCGTTCCGGTGGCTCAGTTCCCCGGGCGTGGCGCTGAGTATGACGCTGTGCATCTATGTGACGCACCTGATCTACGCCTTTGTGCTGCTGCCGACCGCCCACCGGCGGGACGATGAGAGCTGGCTGAAGGGGCGCTTTTCCTTCGGGAATGTCTGCGTACACTTTATTACGCCGGGGCTGACGGTGCTGCAATGGCTGCTGTGGCAGGATAAGGCAGGGCTGACGGTGGGACACGCGGTGTGGTGGCTGGTGCTGCCGCTGGCGTATTTTGCCTTTGCCATGCTGCGGGCCGGGACCGGCAAGCCTATCGGACGCACCGGCCAACTGTACCCCTATCCGTTTTTGGACTATCCCAGGCTGGGGGCGGGGCGGTTCTGGCTGTACGCCACAGCCATCCTGACGTTTTTCTTTGGACTGGGGTGTCTGTTTGTGGGAATCGGGCATTTACTGGCATAGAGCTTCATGTATGAGCAACGGACCGCTTTTATTTTCTGTGCGCTGCACAGCAAAAAAGACCGCCGGAGGGCGGTCTTTTTTCATGCAAACAAATTCCAGGGCCAGGCATCCGGCGGGGGACAGGCAACGTCGATGGGCTTGCCGGTGACGGGGTGTGTCAGCGCCAGCCGCGTGGACCACAGGGCAGGGGAGCAGTCGGCCTTGCTGCCATAGCGGATATCCCCCATCAGGGGGAGGCCGCGGGAGGAGAACTGCACCCGGATCTGGTGGGTGCGGCCGGTGTGCAGATGCACGCGCACCAGCGTCAGGCCGTCCGCTTCGCCCTGGACGGTGTAGCTGAGGGACGCCTGGCGGACGCCCTTTCGCATACGCTTGACCACGTAGCTTTTGTTGTGGGCGGCGTCGCGGAACAGCAGGTCGGTGAGGGTGGCTTCGTCCTGTGCCGGCGTGCCCCGGAGAACGGCCAGGTATTCCTTGGTGACGCGGTGCTCTGCCACGGCGGCGGTGAGCTTTCCGGTGACGTCCCGGCGGCGGGAGAACAGCATAACGCCGCCCACCAGCCGGTCCAGCCGGTGGACGGTGGCGATATAGTCGTTCTGCCCCAGGGCGCGGTAGTGCTCGCGCAGCAGGTCGGGCATACAGGCACCGGAGGGGCTGTCCTCCGACAGGACGCCCACGGGCTTGACGCAGAGGACCAGATACGGGTCCTCGTAGAGTATACGGATAGGCGCCATATCAGTGACGGCGGCCGCGGTAGGAGTGGTGGCGGTACTGCTTGCTGCCGGGCTTGCCGTAGCGGCGGTTGCGGCCGTAGAACCGGAACCACAGAACCAGGGCGGCGACCAGCACCACCAGCGCCAGAACGGCGATGCGGGCGGAGCGCTGGGAGAAGAATTCGCCGATGGCGTGGCGCAGGGACAGGAAGCGGCTGGCGGACACGTCGGCCACGGCCAGCAGGGGTACGGTGACGTAGGTGGTGTCGCCGTAGCTGACGGTGATCTCGCCCAGGCGGTCGCCGGCGGCGATGGGGGCCAGCGCCGTCTCGTTATCCAGCGTGACGGTGCGGGTCAGGGCACTGACATCCAGATCCTTGGGCAGCATGGCGTCGGCGCTCTCCGCCGGGTGGACGGCCACGGTGGAGACCTGCTTGCTCAGGGCCACGGGGACCTCCTGGATCAGCTCATTCTCGTCCAGCACCTGCTGGGGGGCAAAGTTGTCAAAGCCCCAGTCGAACAGACGGGCCGTCTCGGTAAAGCTCTCCACGATGTAGCCGGAGCCGTTCTCCTTTTCGACCTTCTCCGCGCCCAGCACCACGCTGATGAGGGTGCGGCTGCCGCGGACAGCGGAGGAGACAAGGCACTGGCCGGCGGCATCGGTGCTGCCGGTCTTAATGCCCTGGGCGCCGGAGTACAGGTACCCGGCCAGCCGCCAGTTGGAGATCAGGGCGTTGGTGCTGTGGAGCACGCGCTCCTCCTCGGTCTTGTTGGTGGGAGGTATCTCATAGGACTTGGTGTTCACCATGGTCATAAAGTCCTCGTGCTTTATGGCCTCGCGGGTGATGAGATACAGATCGTAGGCGGAGGAATAGTGGCCGGACTGGGTCAGGCCGGTGGTGTTGGCAAAGTGGGTGTTTTTGCACCCCAGCTCCTGGGCGCGCTGGTTCATGCGCGCCACAAAGGCATCTACGCTGCCGCACAGCGTTTCGCCCAGGATATTGCACGTCTCGTTGGCGGAGATGACCAGCATACAGTACAGCAGCTGCTCCACCGTCAGCGTTTCACCTTCCACGATGTCGGCGGTGCTGCCGTCCTCCGGCAGGCCGCGCAGGGCGGTGGCGGTGGCGGTGACCTGCTGGTCCAGCCGCAGCTCGCCCCGGTCGATGGCCTCGAAGATCAGCAGGGCGGACATGATCTTGGTGGTGCTGGCAATGGACAGCTCATCGTGGATATTTTTGTCATAGAGTATCGTGCCGGTCTCGGCCTCCACCAGCAGCGCGGCCTTGGCACGGATGGCCGGATCCTCCAGCGCGGCGGCGGGAACGGTCAGAACACCGCATAAAATGAGGGCGGATAAAAAAACAGCAATAAAACGACGGATTTTCATGTGACTTTTTCTCCATGTATGCTATAATATAGGGGGACGGCCCCGTCCGGAGCATGGGGCCGGTATGTCCATGACCTATTATAAGCAAAAGAGGCGGGGTAGTCAACTGTGGGAAAGCGGATAAAATTGACAAAGACGGACGTGTTCCTGCTGGGACTGACGGTGCTGTTCGTCCTGGCGATGGCACTGACGTGGCTGCTGACGCCGCGGCAGGTGCGGGGCGGCTATGACATCAGCGCCGTGCCGTCGGAGGAGGCTGCGCCCGCGCTGCTGAAGGTGAACATCAACACCGCCAGCGCGGAGGAGCTGGACGGCCTGCCGGGGATCGGCCCGGTGCTGGCCCAGCGGATCGTGGACGAACGGGAGGCCAACGGACCCTATACCGGCGCGGAGGACCTGACGCGGGTGGAGGGAATCGGACAGGCCATCGTGGAGAGCATACAAGATCACATCATAACGGAGGATACGCAGGAATGAAGATATTGGTGGTAGACGACGAGAAGCTGCTGGTGAAGGGCATGAAGTTCAATCTGGAGAACGAGGGGTATGAGGTGATGACCGCCTATGACGGCGCGGCCGCCGTGGAGCTGGAGAAGAAGGAGAACTTCGACCTGATCGTCATGGACGTGATGATGCCCGGCCTGTCCGGCAGCGACGCCTGCATGAAGATACGGGAGTTTTCCGATGTGCCCGTCATCATGCTGACCGCCCGCAGCGAGGACAGCGACAAGCTGATGGGCTTTGCCTGCGGCGCGGACGACTATGTGACGAAGCCCTTTAACATTCTGGAGCTGAAGGCACGCATCCGGGCACTGCTGCGGCGGTCCATGAACGGGAACCAGGCGGCCCAGAGCCGCCAGCGCACGCCGCTGCTGACCGTGGGCGACCTGAGCCTGGATACGGAGCAGCGGGTGGCCCTGCGGGACGGAAAGACCATCGACCTGACCGCAAAGGAGTATGACCTGATCGAGCTGCTGATGAAAAACCCCCGGCGGGTGTACAGCCGGGAGAGCCTGATGGACCTGGTGTGGGGGTATTCCTACGCCGGAGATTATCGGACGGTGGACGTGCACATCCGACGGCTGCGGGAAAAGCTGGAGCCGGACCCCGCCAACCCGGTATACATTATGACGAAGTGGGGAGTTGGTTACTATTTTAAGGGAGAAGAACAGCCCACCGTGTGACACGGCGGCAGCAAATACGGACCAGACCCCGCAGGCGCAGACTACGCGGCAGCGCCTGGGCCTTGGTATACGCAAGCTGCGGGGCAAGGCGACCTTGCAGCTGAAGTTCAGCCTGAGCTATATCCTGGTCATCGCGGCGGTGCTGATCCTGCTGAACTCCTATCCGCTGCTGGTGAGCCAGAACATGATGGTGACCTCCAATCAGAACAACCTGAAGAGCACCGCGAAGGTCATCGAGTCGGCGATGATGGGCTTGGAGAAGCTGACGGTGGAGAACGTGCAGGCGGCGCTGGAGGGCCTGGACGAGTCCGGCGCGGCCCGTATCATGGTGACCAACAGCGCGGGACTGGTGCTGTACGACACCCGGCAGGGCAGCAACGCCGTGGGCGAATACGCGCTGTACTCCGTGGTGGCGGTGGCCCTGCGGGGACAGGACGCCAGCTATTGCAGCTACGACGGCACGGCGTTTTTGAGCCGCGTGGCCACGCCTGTGGTGTATCACAACCAGATCGTGGGCGCGGTGTACGCCTATGACTACGACACGGAGCAGTCGGAGCTGCTGGAGGCGTTCCGGCACAACCTGCTCATTATCTCGCTGCTGATCGCCCTGCTGGTGGCGGGGCTGAGCATCGTGCTCAGCCAGATGCTGACCCGGCAGATCAGCGGGCTTTTGCAGGCCATCCGCAAGGTGCGTGAGGGCGCGTACAGCCACCGGGCTGACGCCAGCGGCACCGACGAGATCGCCCAGATCGCGGCGGAATTCAACAGCCTGACCGACCGATTGCAGACCACGGAGAACGCCCGGCGGCGGTTCGTCTCCGACGCCAGCCACGAGCTGAAAACGCCGTTGGCGGGCATACGGCTGCTTACGGACTCCATCCTGCAGACGGATCACATGGACGAGGAGACCACAAAGGAGTTCGTCACCGACATCGGGCGGGAGGCGGAACGGCTGAGCCGCATTACCGAGAACCTGCTGCGGCTGACGCGGCTGGACAGCGGCGTGGTGCAGCAGCCCTATCCCGTGGCGGTGAGGCCGGTGCTGGAGCGCGTGGAGCGTATGCTGACCATGGTGGCCCAGGAGAAGGGCGTGACCGTATCCGGCGCGGCGGACGAGGATGCCGTGGCGCTGGCCACCGACGACGATGTACATCAGATCCTGTACAACCTGATGGAGAACGCCATCAAGTACTCTGCCGCCGAGGGCGGCTTCGTCCGGGCGGAGGCCCATGTGGATGGGGACAAGGTGGTGCTGACGGTCAGCGACAACGGCATCGGTATACCGGACGAGGACCTGCCGCATATTTTTGACCGGTTCTACCGGGTGGACAAGATGCGCTCGCGGGAGGTGGGCGGCACGGGATTGGGGCTGTCCATCGTGAAGGACACCATCGAGAACCGGGGCGGCACCATCTCCGCCGGCCACGGCGCAAACGGCGTGGGCACGGTGTTCACCGTGTACCTGCCGCTGGCGGAAAGGGGGGAGGAGGCATGAAAAAGCGTATCATTTCCCTGCTGCTGGCGGCGGCGCTGGCGGCGAGCCTGTGCGCCTGCGGCGAGCAGCAGACGGCGGACGGCGGGAGCCTGCGGCTGTACTGCCCGGCGGACCTGAGCGAGCAGAACAAATCCGCCGGCGGCGGCGACGCCGTGCAGGGCATCGCCATCCCCTGGGCGGACATCACCGCCGGGGACCGGGGACGCCAGCAGCAGGCGCAGTACATCATGGAGCTGCTGCTGGGCGGCTGCACGGCGGAGGGATTCATCGCGCCCATACCCGTGGGGACGCAGCTGCTGAGCTGTACCGTCACCGGCGGAACGGTGTCGGTGGACATGAGCAGCGAATACGACCAGCTGATCGGCATTGACCGGACCATCGCGGACTACTGCATCACGCTGTCGCTGATGCAGCTGGACGGCATTTACGCCGTGCGGCTGACGGTGGCGGGCGAGCTGCCTGCGGACCGGACCAGCGAGGTGTACACCTCAGAGGAGGTGCTGCTGACCAGCCCGGACGATGTGGTGCGGACGGTGAAGGTGCAGCTGTACTTCCCGGACGGCGGCGGTACACTGGTGGGCGAGGAGCGCCGGCTGACGGTGTACGAGGGGGAGACGGTGGCCCAGGCGGTGGTGAAGGCACTGACGGAACGGCCGCTGGACAGCTACGCGGATCTGTACCCGCTGCTGCCGGAGGGCTTTACGGCCCTGAACGCCAGCACGGAGGAGGGGATATGCTACCTGAACCTCCCCGGCGCGGTGGCCGCCCTGCTGCCGGAGGACGCGGAGGCGCAGAACCGCATGATACAGGGGCTGGTGGACTCCCTCTGCTCTCTGGAGGACGTCACGCAGGTGCAGCTGATGCTGGACGGCGAGTACCAGCTGATGCTGGGGAGCGTTCCCATCAGCCGGCCCATACTGCCCACGGGCGGCGTGCAGCCCATGGCGGAATAACCGAAAACAGCCGGACTTTTGCACAAAAAGCCCGGCTGTTTTTGCATTTAATGCCGAAAAATATACCATTCCCTCCCTGCATATTGTTTCAAAGACGGTAAAGTGGTATAAAGAAAGAGTAATTATGTGCCGCCAAGGGAGTATACTCCCTTTCAACGTTTCAGCGGGCTGAAACGAACTCTCTTGGCGGGAAAGGAGAGGAACGTATGATGAAAAAAGTGGTCAGTTTGCTGCTGGCGCTGGTGATGGCGCTGGGGCTGTGTACGAGCGCCATCGCGGAAACGAATGGGGAGAGTGAGGACGTCCAGACCGGCAACGAGACGTATACGATGGAGACGGTGCTGGCGGGAGTGGACGCGCTTACGGGAACCGAAGCCGAAAAAACGGCGATAAAGAATTATTTAAACACCTATTTTGTAGTTGCAGATAATAAAAATGGTGTTTTTGTCGTTATAAATAATGTTGGATTGCGCCAGGATAAATTTATCCGAACGCAAGAGCAGAAAGCCACGGTTCAGAACGCTGTGGACGGCTATAACGCGCAAATTGGCGATACAAATAGAAGCATCGCCGCTATACTTGATGCGTATCAGGTAAAATATGGAAACGGTACAAGAACGTTTGGAGACTTGATGGGTATGTACACGGCGGCACTAAAGCGGCCGGCGGTGCAGATCAATGAAGGCAGCAATGGCCCGGATACCGGTAAGGTGGAGGGGACGCATCTGCTGAAGTCCAGCGATGGAACAGATTATCTGTATAATAACGCGGAGTATATTACTACGGCTGATGCCAATGCGGCCATCGAGTATTTTAATAAGTATTTTACCTATCGTACATGGAAACTCGGAAATGGAAGTGAGTACAACACAGTTACCTACAGCGATAGCATATACGATAAGGAAACAGATAAAATCACGGATGAAGCAAAGGCAAAGGAAGCCATTACGGAATATAATAACCTCGCTCCGGCAGTGCAAGTGTCATTGAACGAGTTGGAGATCCGTGTGGCAACAGGCCCCAACGGAACAGAACAGTTCCGCTTTTGGCGATTGATCCAGCGGTTTGACAAACAGCTGAATGGCAGCCAGGGTGGCGGCAATAATCCCGGTCAGGGGCCCACAACGGGGAATATCACTGATGTAAAATCGCTCCCGGATGCAGCGAGCGTTGCGGGGATGCAAGCGCGCGACTTCTTGGGCGGGGTCAACGACAGCACAACGGGCGTAGTGAAGTATACCTATACGCCGGGCGGCAACGACAAGGCTCCTGTTGGCGATATTTCTATCAATGGCACGGATATTGGCAATGATGGCATGTTTACGGATACCGCGAAGGCGCGTGCGGCGATCAATGCTTACTACAATTTGCAGCCGGCGGCGCGTGACATATTGGATATGCTGTTTTTGCGTGAGGAAACGCCGTGGGGAGCTCAGCTGTGGAAGTTTTCCCGCAGAATGGCAAATTTTGAGTCAATGGTGCAGATCGCCGAGTCCAAGGGGGATGACAGCGTCAAGACCGATCCACTGAGCAAAGAAAACGGTGCGGCGGAGATGCTGCGGAGCACCGGCGGCTTTACCGCACCGGATCTGGGGCGGAACTTTACGATCACGTTCCCCAGACAGTTGGAACGCGGCAAAGATTACAACTATAATTACCAAGTCATAGACAGTATAGGCGTGCTGACTGTGGAGATGTACGCCGGTAATAAGCAGCATTGGATCGAAGCCGGTCTTGCCAATCCGGAAGGTATCAAGTATACGGTTACGTTCCGCAACCCCACAAAGGAGATCTACCACGGCGCGGCGGCCGGCAACGGCAACAGCGGCGTTTGGGACGCCTGGGCCAAGGGTACAATAGCGCTGAACAAGTACACCGACGAGATGGAGAAGTTCAGCTTCGGTCTGGCGGCGGTGAATACGCGGGACGGCTTTATGACCGTCAATGCCATCGAAAATTACGGCGAGATGATGGTGCTGTCCGTGTGGAACAGCAACAAGAACATGAACGAGGGAAGCCCGGTCAAAAATCTGGTGCTGGTGCGTATCAGCGTTGTGGATCAGTTCAGCTATGAGGCGGAGGCCGGCATGGTGCCCGCTGTAAATGTGAAGGACAAGGAGCGTGTGAAAGTAACAGGTGTAAATGCTGAGATCTGGAACGTGACACGCGAGGCAGAACGGCTGGTGGTACGGCCCAAGGATGGCACGCTGGCAAGCAAATTTGAGAATGGGCAGATTTCCCCCATTGGCACGCTGACCATCAAGGCGCCGGAGGGCTATACCGAACTGGATTCCGTGATTATGAATGGGAAACCGATGAACGAGAAATCGTTTGAAAACGGTGTCTGGACTTGCCCGCGGTTTTTCCCGGTCCAAGATAATGGCAACGCAGCTATGGTTTCCACAAGAACGTTTGTGCTGAATTGGAAAAGCGGCTCCGGTCAAAATGCGAAGTATTTCCCGGAAACCTTTACGCTGTACTTCGGTGAAAGCAGCTCCGCGGTGGAGGATGCGCTGAACAAGGCGTATAAAGACAACTACCAAGTAAACACCGATATGACCATTTCGCTGCAGCCGAAAACCAACATGGAAAAGGATATTGGCGCGGTGGGAGACAACGGCATCAACGTGATATATGACGAAATCACGGGAGGCTTCCATACCACCTTTGACAGCAAGAAGGGAATGCCCACACTTGCACTGCTGGAAAAGGGCATGGTGATAGAGCCCAGCGCAGAGATAAAGGAAAATGGCACTGTGGCAGGATTCCATGCACAACCCTTTGAGACGAACAACGATCCGCAGAATATGGGCAGCAGTTGGTTTGACAGTGTGATGAAGGGCTTCATTGAGGAGCACAAGGACACCAACCACACGCGGACCTATGGCTATCCCAGCAACACAGTGGCCCGCACTATTCCCTTTGTGGCTACCAACAAGCTGGTACGCGACGGCGTGACGGTGTATTTTTCCTTCACGCAGGCGTACCGTGGCATGGTCATCGAGTGGGTGGACGCGCAGGACAAGGTTCTGGGCTACACATTCGCCTATGGCCGGAACGACCCGTTTGTGGCGACGACGCAGACGGATATGACTGCGAGTGGGCCGGAAGAGAACAGAAAATATAGCGAACCCTTTGCGGTGGGCCCCGATGGCGGCAAGTTCTGGTGCGAGCGCTATCCCCAGGAGGGCGGCAACGGTCAGAAGTGGTACTTCCGCCTGCGGGTGAGTGGACATAGCGAGTGGAGCGGTGAATATACGGTCTATCTGCCGTACAGCTATCTGGAGATCACTGACGCAGAGGCGCAGCGGCTGATCAACAGCGGGCGCAAGGCGCGGATCGACCACTATGTGAACGGCGACGGTATGGCACCGGAGACCCTTGAGGGCACCTACACAGAGTGGGGCATCTGCTTCAAGACCAGTAGCTTCTCGCCGTTTGTGATCAGCACGGCGGCGCAGAGCAGCTCCGGCGGCGGGTACTACTACTACGGCGGCGCGTCCACGCCCGGAATTTCCGCGGTGAAGACGGCTGATGCCGCCAAGAGCGCCACGGATTACACCTCCGGCATCTACGGGCTGACGTTCCGCAGCACGGCGGCGTTCAGCGGCTTTAAGGGCGTGCAGGTGGACGGCAGGACCATCGCCGCGGCCAACTACGTCGCCGAGGACAACGGCGGCATCGAGGTCTATCTGAAGGCGGTGTATCTGCGGACGCTGAAGGACGGCAGGCACACGGTGACCATTCTGTCCGACGCGGGCAACGTGACGATGAACTTCACCATCGGCGGGGTGGACAGCCCCACCACGTTCGACGCGGGCATCGGGGCCTATATCGGCATGGCGCTGGCGTCCGTGGGCGGCATGGCCTGGATGCGGAGAAGGAAGCGCTGACCGGCCTATACGGCGGCGCACAGCCAGTACCCCGGCTTCGCCGGACCGATCGTGCGGCATACGACCAGTACCCCCGGCGAAGCCGGGGGTACTTTTTTTGAAATCAGCTATTGCAAAAACGCGAAAATGTGGTATCATACGTGCGAGCGCCGCACTCTGCTGGACGGAGGCGGCAGCAGGAGGTAAAGCTATGAATAACGAAACGAAGCGCGGGAAATACACCGTGCATGACCTGGTGCGCATTTCCGTGCTGGTGGCCATTATGCTGCTGCTGGAGGTCACGGGTCTGGGCATGATCAAGATGCCGGGGCTGGAGATCACCCTGCTGATGGTGCCGGTGATTGTGGGCGCCATTGTCATGGGGCCGGCTAGCGGCGCCATTCTGGGCGGCGTGTTCGGCTGCATCAGCTTCTGGGAATGCTTCGGCAGGAGCCAGTTCGGCGCGGTGCTGCTGGGCATCAACCCCATCTACACGTTCCTGGTGTGCGTGCCCACCCGTATTCTGGCGGGCTGGCTGTGCGGCGTGGCCTTCAAGGGCCTGAACAAGCTGGACAAGACGAACCTGTGGTCCTTCGGCGCGGCGGGCCTGATCGGCGCGCTGTGCAACACGGTGCTGTTTATGACCACGCTGTGCCTGTGCTTCTACAACACAGAGTATATCCAGGGCTTTGTGGCCGCCCTCGGCAGCGCCAATGCGTTCCTGTTCGTCATCGCCTTCGTGGGTGTGAACGGCCTGGTAGAGGGCGTGGTGTGTCTGATCACCGGCGCGGCTATCGCCAAGGCGGTTATGTACAGCCGGGGCAAGCTGGCTGCCCGCAAGACCAACGCATAAGACGGGAGGCGCGCGTATGCTGCTGGCTTTGGACGTGGGAAATACCCATGTGGTCGTGGGATTGATGGAGGGGCGCGAGGTGCGCCGCAGCTTCCGCATCGCCACGCGGCGGGACAACGCCGTGGGCGATTACGCCGTGGCACTGAGCCAGCTGTTGGAGCTGGCGGAGGTGGACAGGCAGGAGGTGGAGCAGGTCATCATCTCCTCGGTGGTGCCGCCGGTGACCCGGGCCCTGCAGGGCGCGGCACGGCTGCTGACCGGAAAAGAGCCGTTGGTGGTGGGCGGAAACGTCCGCTGCCGCGTACCGGTGCGTATCAAGCGGCCGGAGACGCTGGGCGCGGACCTGCTTACCGCCGCCGTGGGCGCGCTGGACATGTATCAGCCGCCGCTGCTGCTGGTCGACATGGGTACCGCCACTACGGTGACGGTGCTGGATGAGCAGGGAGCGTTCCGGGGCGGGGCCATCCTGCCGGGGGCAAACCTGGCGCTGTCGTCCCTGGCGGGCGGCACGGCGCTGCTGCCGGACATCCCGCTGGCGGTGCCGGATAGAGCCATCGGCGACGATACGCTGACGTGTATGCAGAGCGGGTGCGTGCTGGGCTCGGCGCTGCTGCTGGACGGACTGATCGACCGGATGGAGGCCGAGCTTGGCCGAAAGGCCACAGTGGTGGCCACCGGCGGCATCGCGCCGGTGATCGCGCCGGCCTGCCGGCATGAGATGCACATGGCCGCAGACCTCATCCTGCGGGGTCTGGCCGTGCTGTATGAGCAGAATAAGTGAAGGCAAGAACGCCTCCGGCAGTGCCGGAGGCGTTCTTGCCATATTTCAGCGGTCACTTCAGCAGGTTGAAGGTCATGATGGCGGCGCCGAGGATCACCAGCACCACGCCGGTAGCGCGGTTCAGCGTTTTAGGTTCGGCCTTGTTGGCAAATACCGCGGCGATGCGGGCCCAGATCAGCGTGAAGACTACGCACAGCGCCAGTACCGTCCAGTCCGGCGCGCCGCCGATGGTGAAATGGGAAATGGCGCCGGTCAGGGCGGTGAAGGTCATAATGAACACACTGGTGCCCACGGCTGTCTTCAGCTCGTAGCCCAGCACCGTGGTCAAAATCAGCAGCATCATCATGCCGCCGCCTGCGCCCACGAAGCCACAGATGAAGCCAATGACGATGCCGCAGACCACGGACTGGACGGCACGCTTTTTGGCGGAGACACCCAGCATGGCCTCCTTGGTGGTCATAACGGGACGGACGATGAACTTGATGCCCAGCAGGAACGTCATGATCACGGAGAAGCTTCCCATGGTGCGGGAGGGCACCAGGCTGGCGATGTAGCTGCCTGCCACGGTGAACAGAAGCACGGTGACCATCATAATGATGCCGTTCCGGATGTCCAGGTTCTTGTTTTTGTGGTAGGTGTAGGCGGAGACGGCGCTGGCCAGCACGTCGGAGGCCAGAGCGATGCCTACCGCCATGTAGGGGTCCATGCCCAGAAATGTGATGAGCATGGGACTGATGACCGCCGCGGCGCTCATGCCCGCAAAGCCGGTGCCCAGTCCCGCGCCCATACCGGCGAAGAAGGTGACGGCCAGTATCGTGATGAACTTCATGCGGTATTCCTCCGATGGACGCCCCCGGCGACGCCGGGGGCGTTTCGCTTATTTTTTGTTCAGGATCTCCATGAACTCGTCGCCGGTGATGGTCTCCTTCTCGTACAGGAAGGCGGCCAGCTCGTCCAGCTTGGCGCGGTTGTCGGTGAGGAGCTTCAGCGCCTTCTCGTGCTGCTGCTTCACCAGTGCCACCACCTGCTGGTCGATCTTCGCCTGGGTCTCGGCGGAGCAGGCCAGAGACGTGTCGCCGCCCAGATATTGGTTCTGCACCGTCTCCATGGCCACCATGTCGAAGTCCCTGCTCATGCCGTAGCGGGTGATCATGGCGCGGGCCAGCTTGGTGGCCTGCTCGATGTCGTTGCTGGCACCGGTGGTGATGGTGCCGAACACCGTCTCCTCGGCGGCGCGGCCGCCGGTGAGGGTGGCGATCTTGTTCTCCATTTCCTCCTGAGACATCAGGTAGTGGTTGCCCTCCTCCACCTGCATGGTATAGCCCAGCGCACCGGAGGTGCGGGGCACGATGGTGATCTTCTGCACCGGGGCGGAATTGGTCTGCTTGGCCGCCACCAGCGCGTGGCCGATCTCGTGGTAGGCCACGATATGCTTCTCGTGATCGGTCATAATGGCGTTCTTCTTCTGGTAGCCGGCAATGACTACCTCGATGCTCTCCTCCAGGTCGGCCTGGGTGGCAAAGCGGCGTCCGTCACGGACGGCGCGGAGGGCGGCCTCGTTGACGATGTTGGCCAGCTCGGCGCCGGAGGCACCGGAGGCCATACGGGCGATCTTGTTGAAGTCCACGTCCTCGGCGATCTTGATCTTTTTGGCGTGTACCTTCAGAATGGCCTCGCGCCCCAGCAGGTCGGGCAGCTCCACGGGTACACGGCGGTCGAAACGACCGGGCCGGGTCAGGGCCGGATCAAGGGATTCGGGACGGTTGGTGGCGGCCAGAATGATGACGCCGGTGTTGCCCTCGAAGCCGTCCATCTCGGTGAGCAGCTGGTTCAGCGTCTGCTCGCGCTCGTCGTTGCCGCCGTACTGGCCGCCGCTGCGCTTCTGGCCGATGGCGTCGATCTCATCGATGAACACGATGCAGGGGGCTTTCTCCTTGGCCTGCTTAAACAGGTCGCGGACCTTGCTGGCACCCATGCCCACGAACATCTCTACGAATTCGGAGCCGGACATGGAGAAGAAGGGCACGTTGGCCTCGCCGGCCACAGCCTTGGCCAGCATGGTTTTGCCGGTGCCCGGAGGGCCCACCAGCAGCACGCCCTTAGGCATGGACGCGCCGATCTCCTGATATTTGCTGGGGTCGTGGAGGTAGTTGACGATCTCCGTCAGGTTCTCCTTGGCCTCGTCCTCACCGGCCACATCGGCGAACTTGATGCCCTCGGCGGACTTGACGTAGACCTTGGCGTCGGACTTGCCCATATTGAACATCAGGGAGTCGCTGCCGCCCATTTTCTTCATCAGGCTGCGGGAGATGATCTGACCGATGGCGATAAAGATCACCAGCGGCAGGACCCAGCCCAGGATATCCGTCAGCAGGGAAGTCTGCTCGATCTCCTCGCCGGTGGTGGACACGCCCGCGTCCAGCAGGCGTTGGACCAGGCCGTCGTCAGGCACGATGGCGGTCTTGTAGATGGTTTTGCCGTCGGTGGAGGTAAAGAGGATGCGGTTGCTCTGCTGCTGGATCTCCACCTGGCCGATCTCATTCTTCTCGGTCATGGAGACGAAGGTGTTGTAGTCTACCTCCTTGATCTGGTGCTCCGCCAGCCAGGGCATGGCCAGCAGGTTGAACAGCAGCACCAGCAGTACCACGATCATGTAGTAGTAGATCAGAGGTTTCTTGGGGGATTTGACCTCGTTCATGGTAAGGCCTCCTTGTTCTGCATAGCTTTTTTTCTTTGATGAATTACCCTACCACATTTTGCCCGAAGTGTCTATAAGCAAATCCACAAAAACTGCGGGAAAACCCCGTTCCGGAGGCCGGAACGGGGCAGAATTTACGTTTCTGACACAATTACAGGGCGGCGAACAGGCGGCTGCCGGTGCGGTGGAGCCAGCGCAGCAGCACCAGCGTCAGCACGACGGTCAGCACTGTCCAGGCCAGCAGATACCACGCTGCACCCATGTCGATACCGAACGGGTAGTACAGCACGCCGGCAAGGGCGGCGTACACCCAGCCGCCCAGCATGGCAAGCAGCACCGTCAGACGCTGCTTGATGACGGTGATCTCATTGGTCCAGACCAGGTTGGGGCGCTTCAGGTCCATGGTCAGGCCGAAGGCTGCCGACAGCCACACAAAGGCCTGAGGCAGCGCTATCAGCAGGAGGGCCAGCGGCAGGGCGGGGCGGACGGCCAATAGTATCAGTACAGAGGTGACTGCCATGGGGATACCCGTCACCAGCACCTGTACCAGCAGCTTTGCACGCAGTACCTGCCACGGTGTCACCGGCAGGGACTGTGCCAGCCACAGGTTCTTCCCCTCCAGGGAGATGGAGGAGGAGGCCATGTCGTTCATGGAGCCTACCAGGCACAGGGCGGCGCACAGCATCGTCGCCAGAAGACCGGAGGCCTCGCCACCGGCCATTTCGTATATAACAGGCAGCAGGTCGCTGCTCTTTACCAGCAGCAGCACGCCCAGAATGGGCAGCATGACCGTGCCCAGACCGCAGTTGAGCATATAGTTGGGACTGGCGGTGAAGCGGCCCAGCTCCTTACGCAGCAGGGCGGCGGGCACACCGGCGGCCCTGACGGTCGTCTCCTTATAAACGGCCTTGGCGCCGCCATTGTTGGCGGTGGCAATGGACAGGAATGTGCGGCTGAGCAGCAGGTATGTGAGCGCGCACAGCGCCGCCATTACGGCCAGCACCAGCACGACAGCCAGATAGTCACCGGCGCCCATACGGCCCATGAGATATAGGGGATAGGCGCTGCCGCGGATGGCTGCACCCACCTCATTCAGGTGCAGCATGAGCTGCTCGATCAGTTCGTTGGCACGGAAGCACACCATGTAGTACAGGGCAAAGAACGCCAGCGCGATCAGGGTGGTAAGGAGGTTCTTGCGCTTGAGCTTGCTGTGGATCTTGGCTACCACCCAGCCCAGCAGACAGGAGAGCACCAGCACCAGCAGGGAGACGGCCAGGATCAGCGCGATGCCGCCAAGCACAGTGGCGGCGGTCAGCACACCGACGGCCCAGTAGACGATGACGCAGGGCAGCAGGATCACGCCGGAGAACATCAGACCCATCAGGTATACACCCAGCAGCCGGGAGGCCAGAATGGCACGCACGGGGATAGGCAGCGACAGCAGCAGGTCGTTGTCCTTGGCCTGGTACAGGCCGGAGAACGTGTTGAACACGCTGCCAAACACGCCCATCAGCACACCGACCAGGGCAAAGAGGGTGAAGTACAGCCAATCCAGACCGGCCTCGTGCAGGGGAGCGCACAGACCTATGGAGAACAGCGTGAACATACCGCCGATAACGCCCACCATCAGCAGCACATACAGCACGATCAAACTGACGGTGCTTGCCTTGGACCGGGGTTTGTTCTTTTTCGCGTCGTAGAAGTAGCTGCGGAAGATCTCGGACAGCTGTTTTTTCAGCAATAATTTGACCATCACTCCGCCTCCAGCTCCAGGAAGACCTCCTCCAGGGAGTCGTCGCCCTTGACCTCCTCCATGGTGCCGGAACGGATGAGCCGGCCGCCCTTGATGATAGCCACCTTGTCGCAGAGCTTTTCCGCTACCTCCAGCACATGGGTGGAGAAGAAGATGGCGCCGCCGTTGTCGCAGATCTCACGCATCATACCCTTGAGCAGGTGGGCGGCTTTGGGGTCCAGGCCTACGAAGGGCTCATCCATGATGATGACCTTCGGGTCGTGGAGCCACGCGGCAATGATGGACAGCTTCTGCTTCATGCCGTGAGAATAGGCGGCAATGGGTTGGGCCAGGTCGCCCGTCAGCTCAAAGGCATCCGCGTAGGTGCGGATACGAGCCTGCCGGGTCTGGGTGTCCACGCCGAATACGTCGGCGATGAAGTTCAGATATTTGATGCCGGTCATGTAGTCGTACAGATCCGGGTTATCGGGGATGTAGGCCATCTCCCGCTTGCAGCCCAAGGGATCGGCCTTGATGGATCGGCCGTCGATGGTGATCTCGCCCTTGTCAAATTGCAGGATACCCACCACGGATTTCAGCGTGGTGGTCTTGCCGGCGCCGTTATGGCCGATGAAGCCGTAGATCTCGCCGGGGGCGATGTGCAGCGACAGATCGTCCACGGCCTTCTTCTCGCCGTAGGTCTTGGTCAGGTGTTGAATGTCCAGCATGGGGTCAGTTCCTCCTATTTCTCTCCTAAGCTTCTATTGTGGGGCATCATCAGCCGCGGCTGCGGCTGATGATGCGGACGATGCCCATAACGGCGGCGTACAGCACGCCGGCCACAGCCCAGATGATCCAGCTGTACCGGGGTTGGCCGTTGCCGTGGGGACCGTAGGTGTACAGCAGGAACACCGCCGTGGCGGTGAGCCAGTAGATCATGGTGACGGTGCCCATCAGCTTGTGGTGCTTTTTCTGGGGACGGGTGTAGTCGCCCTCCTCCAGCAGCTGCTCCATGGCGCCCTGATATACGCCGGCGGTGACCAGTGCCAGACAGCCGATGGCCACCAGCACCAGCAACGCGCAGACAGCGGCGATATAGAGCAGGTCGCTGCCGTTTATGCACATGGCGGCGAACAGCGGTACGGCGGCCAGCACACACAGCACCACGCCCACGGTGACGAGCCGGGTATGGGTGTCCTTGTATTCCCGCTGCCGCTGGCGGACCATGCCCTCCACGCCGTACTCCGTTTCAAAGGGTTCTTCCTCCAGGAACCGGTACTCCTTGGCTTCTGCACTTGTCCGCAGAAAGATGCTCACAGCCAGCGCTACAAGCGCCAGCAGCACGCACAGCCCGATGCCCGCGGCGGCATTTTCGGAGATGTGGAAACGCTGCACCTCGCTCATGCCGGCCAGCAGGATCAGCGTGACCGGGGAGATGATGCACAGGGCGGTGGCTATGGCGATCTTCGGCGCGGCGGCCTTACGCAGGGCCAGATAGGCGGAGGCCTGGGTCAGGCTCACGCGGCGCAGGGGCGTGTCATCCTCCTGGGCCGCGGCGCAGGGCGCTTCCTCCTCCAGTTCGTCCTTCAGCAGGAAGTCGGTGGAGACACCGAACAGGCGGCTCATCATCACGACCTTATCCATATCGGGCACGGACTGTGCGCCCTCCCATTTGGATACGGACTGGCGGGTGACGCCCAGCTTCTCGGCCAGGTCCTCCTGGCTCCAGCCTGCCTTTTTCCGCAGGGACACGATCTTGTCAGCTAAAATCATAGGTATGCGCTCCTTCCGTATGACGGCGGGTGCCGCCGTTTGGTTTTGATGGCGCTATCATACGGGTTTTGCCGGTTGCGGTCTATAAACCGGGGCTGGAAATGTGTCAACCGGCGGTTGCGTTTCGGATTTTTGGGCAGTTTTCCTCTTTTGCTACAGGCTTATTGTACGCGAAAACGTTTTCACTGTCAACTTACAGGGCTGTAAGATTTTATTAAGATATGTGCAAAAAGAGCCGCCCGGCGGGCGGCCCTTCTGTATTTTTGTTATTCCTCCGTGAAATGCACGTGGTTGAAGATATGGTCCTGACAGAAGCAGTGGTACCCGACGCACTTGCTGCAGTAACGGAATTGCAGATCAGGGTAGTCGGTATCCGTGCGGCCGCAGACGGCGCACTTGTGGCGATAGCCCTGCTGCTGGGCCTGCTTGGCCTGCTGCTGTTGGGCCTGACGGAACTGGACGGTTTTGCGGGAGTTCTGGTATTTGGCGCGCTCCTTCAGGTAGTGGACCTCCGGCCAGATGAACACGGCGAAGTTCAGCAGGGCCACGATGGGCAGCACCATACCGGCCCAGTTGTGGGCGCCGATGGCCTTGATGATGTCGAAGGCGAACAGTGCGCCGTCCAGGTACGCCAGCCACTTCATCTTCACGGGGAGGATGAAGAACAGCAGTACCGTGGTGTCCGGGAACAGGAAGGCAAAGGCGAAGAACATGGACAGGTTCACATAGCCGGTGCCCGCTGCGGTCAGGTAGGGGTTGCCGGTGATGAGACTGGCCAGCACCACGCCCAGCACCGTCAGCAGCGCGCCGCTGATGTAGTACAGGTTGAACTTGGCCGTGCCCCACTGGCGCTCCAGCGTGGAGCCGATCCAGTAATAGAAATAGAGACTGATCAGCAGGGCAAAGGGACTGGAGTAGGCGGGCACGAACACAAAGGTCACCAGCCGCCACACCTCGCCATGGAGCAGGGCATTGAGATTGAAGGTCAGAAAGCTCAGGGCGTTGGCGTCGTTGGCCTGGGTCAGCAGCATGAGCACATAGACCGCCACGTTGCCGATGACGATAACGCGCATGAGGTTGGGAATGCCGAACCGGGGATGGGCGGCGCAGAAGCGCTGCACCCCGTCATAGAGTTTTTTCAAGGGGAGTGTCCTCCTGTGTACAAATTGTGTTCAGTATAACCCATAACGGCGGAAAAGTCATGTCATTTTTTTGAACAATGGCAAAGTTTCCGTACAGTTGAATTATTTGCAAAAATCATGGAAATGCTATTGACAATGCTAAAAAAACTGTTACAATATGCTGTACAAGTAAATACCTTATCAAGAGTGGCGGAGGGACCGGCCCGATGAAGCCACGGCAACCTGTTTTTTCAAGGTGCCAAATCCGGCGAACGAATCGAAAGATGAGGATGAGCAAAGAAGCACAGCGCTCTGTCGGTTCGGCAGAGCGCTTTTTTCAATGACCATCCGCGAGATGAAAGGAGAAAAAATTATGGCAAGACATCTGTTTACCTCTGAGTCCGTTACCGAAGGGCATCCCGACAAGGTCTGCGACCAGATCAGCGACGCGGTGCTGGACGCGATCTTTGAGAAGGACCCCAATGGCCGCGTGGCCTGCGAGACCTGCGCCTCTACCGGCCTGATCCACATCATGGGTGAGATCACCACCAACTGCTATGTGGATATCCCCAAGATCGCCCGCCAGGTGGTGCTGGACATCGGCTACAACTCCTCCGACTGCGGCTTCGACGGCAACACCTGCGCCGTTATCACCAATATCGATGAGCAGTCCGGCGATATCGCTTTGGGCGTGGACAAGAGCTATGAGGCCAAGGCCTCCGGCAAGAGCGAGCTGGACAACGGCGCCGGCGATCAGGGTATGATGTTCGGTTATGCCTGCAACGAGACGCCGGAGCTGATGCCCCTGGCGATCTCCATCGCCCACAAGATGGCCAAGCGCTTGACCGACGTGCGCAAGCAGGGTCTGGTAGACTATCTGCGTCCCGATGGCAAGACCCAGATCACCGTGGAGTACGACGAGAACGGCAAGCCCGTCCGCGTGGATACTGTGGTGCTGTCCACCCAGCACAGCCCTGACGTGACGCTGGAGCAGATCCGCAAGGATATGATCGAGCTGGTCATCAAGCCCACTGTTCCTGCCGAGCTGCTGGACGGCGAGACGAAGATCTATGTGAACCCCACCGGCCGCTTTGTCAGCGGCGGCCCCGCCGCCGATACCGGCCTGACCGGCCGCAAGATCATTGTGGATACCTACGGCGGCAGCGCGCCCCACGGCGGCGGCGCTTTCTCCGGCAAGGATCCCACCAAGGTGGACCGCAGCGCGGCCTACGCCGCCCGCTGGGTGGCCAAGAACGTGGTGGCCGCCGGCCTGGCGGACAAGTGCCAGGTGCAGCTGGCTTACGCCATCGGTGTGGCAAGACCCGTCAGCGTGCTGGTGGAGACCTTCGGCACCGGCGTGGTGGCCGACAGCGAGCTGGAGGCCGCTGTGGAGAAGGTCTTTGACCTGCGGCCCACCGCCATCATCCGCGATCTGGACCTGCGGAAGCCCATTTACCGCCAGCTGGCGGCCTATGGCCACATGGGCCGTGAGGACCTGGGCGTTTCCTGGGAAAAGACCGACCGTGTGGAGGCCCTGAAGGCCGCCCTGGGCAAGTAAGTTTTCGATAACGGGGGCGGCAAAGCCGCCCCCGTTTATCCAATAAAAAGGAGTGTATCGCTATGATGAAGAACCTCGATGTGGCCACCGTGCTGACCCTGCGGGATCAGGTGGCCTATCAGCCGGGGCAGGTGGTCAGCAAGACGCTGGCCCAGAACGACGCCGTCAGTGTGACGCTGTTTGCCTTCGACAAGGACGAGGAGATCAGCACCCACGAGTCCGGCGGCGACGCGCTGGTGACGTGCCTGGACGGCGTGGGCCGCGTGACCGTGGACGGCGTACCCCATGTGCTGCACACCGGCGAGTCCATCCTCATGCCGGCGCGGCATCCGCACGCGGTGTATGGACAGGAGCAATTCAAAATGCTGCTGGTGGTCGTATTCTGAGAACGTCAAACGTGCGTGGATCTGCTTTGGCTGGCGGTGGAAATTGTCTGTTGCAATTTCCACCGCGTTGTGGTATCATGCGAAAAAATTTCCCAACAGGAGGGATGCATATGTACACAAACCATGAGAAATATGCGCTGGTGAACGGCGTGATGCTGGACGGTACGCGGGACATGACGCCTCGGATGAGGCTGGCTGTCTGTGTGGACGGGGACCGCATCGCCGCCGTCTGCGACGCGGCCGATGTGCCGGAGGGCTATGCGCGCGTGGACCTGGACGGCAAATACCTGCTGCCGGGGCTGATCAATCTGCATGTGCATCTGCCCGCCTCCGGCAAGCCCCGGAAAAAGCCCTCCGACCCTAAGAAGCTGGTGAAGCTCATCACCTCCAACGGCCTGATGCGCCGCATCGGCGTGAAGATGTGCGAGGGTTACGCCAGGACGGAGCTGCTGTCCGGCGTGACCACTATCCGTACCGTGGGCGGCGTGGCGGACTTCGACACGATCATTCGCGATGCGGCCAGGCGGGGCGAGATCCTGTCTCCCCGGGTGGTGGCGTCCAATATGGCGGTGTCGGTACCCGGCGGGCACATGGCCGGGTCGCTGGCCTATGAGGCCCGCACGCCGGAGGAGGCCGCGGCCTTCGTGGAGAAGATCGCGGCGGAAAAGCCCGACCTGATCAAGCTGATGATCACCGGCGGCGTTATGGACGCCGAAGTGGTGGGCGAGCCGGGCGTGCTGCGGATGCAGCCGGCACTGGTCAAGGCGGCCTGCGATAAGGCCCATGCGCTGGGAATGCAGGTGGCCGCTCATGTGGAGAGCCCGGAGGGCGTCCGGGTGGCGCTGGAAAACGGCGTGGACTCCATCGAGCACGGCGCGAAGCCGGATGGGCACATCATGCAGCTGTGTAAGGAACGCGGCGCTTTCCAGGTGTCCACCATCTCGCCTGCCGTGCCCTATGCGCTGTTCGACCGCAGTATCTCTCACGCCACCTATGAGCAGCAGGAGAACGGCAAGGTGGTGTTTGAGGGTGTTATCGCCATGGCGAAGGCCTGTCTGGCGGATGGTGTCCCCGTGGGTCTGGGCACCGACACCGGCTGCCCCTATATCACCCACTACGATATGTGGCGGGAGCTATGCTACTTTGTGAAGTACTGCGGCGTGACGCCGGCGTTTGCGCTGCACAGCGCCACGCTGGGCAATGCGGCGCTGGCGGGTATTGCCGGCGAGACCGGCTCCATCCAGCCGGGCAAGTGCGCGGATATGATCGTCTGCGCGGCGGACCCGCTGGCCGATCTGACCGCCCTGCGGACGCTGGATATGGTCATTAAGTCCGGCTATCGTGTGGAACATCCCCAAGTGAAGAAAATGGACAATGTGGAACGGGAGCTGGACAAGTTCCTGTAAATACAGTGTATCCCCCCGGCGGAGCCGGGGGGATATTTATTCGCTTATTGGCATTGCAGGCCCAACTGGTAGAAGGCTACGGCAGCCGCGGCAGCTACATTCAGGCTGTCCACCCCGTGGGTCATGGGGATCATCACCGTGTGGTCGCAGTGGGCGATGGTGCCGTCGGCCAGCCCGTCGCCCTCGGTGCCCAGCACCACCGCCAGCCTCTCCGCTGACAACAGGCGTGGGTCATCCAACCGCAGGGAGTCCTCCCGCAGGGCCATGGCCGCGGTGGTGAAGCCCAGATCGTGCAGTGCCGCCGTCCAGTCGCCCTCCGGCAGATAGGTCCATGGCACCAGGAATACATTACCCATGCTTACCCGGGAAGCCCGGCGGTACAGGGGGTCGCTGCCCTCTGTGGTCAGCAGGACGGCGTCCATGCCCAGGGCGGCCGCGCAGCGGAAAATGGCACCCACGTTGGTGGGGTTCATCACGTTTTCCAGTACGGCGATGCGCCGCGCCCTGGCGCAGACCTCCGCCACAGAGGGCAGGGGCGGACGACGCATGGCGCACAGCATCCCGCGGGTCAGGTGGAAGCCGGTGAGCTGCGTCAGCACCTCCAGGGAGGCGGTATAGACGGGGAGGTCCGGGTCACAGCGACCCAGTATCTCGGCGCCTTTGCCGGTGATGTGCTGCGGCTCCATCAGGAACGACACCGGTACGCACCCGGCGTCCAGTGCACGGCCGATGACCAGCGGGCTCTCGGCGATGAACAGGGCGTTGGCCGGGTCGGCCCGGTTGACCAGCTGGTTTTCCGTGGCCCGGGCGTAGACGTCCAGCGCCGGGTCGGAAAAGTCGTGTATCTCAATGACCTGTGCCATATCACTTCCACTCCTTCAGCAGCGTTTCCAGTGCCGTCCGGTAATAGGCGGCGGCGTTGGCCCGGGCGTCCTCAAGGGTCGCCCCGGCGGGGTTGATACTGCGGACGGCCCGCAGATCCAGCGGTGCCCATTGTTCCGGTGTCAGTGCCACACGCCCGGCCAGCACGGCGGCGGGGACACGCAGCTTCTGACACCGGCCTGCCACGCCGCTGATGGCCTTGCCGCCCAGGCTTTGGGCATCAAAGGAACCCTCGCCGGTGACCACCAGGTCGCAGCCCACTGCACGGCGGTCGAAGTCCACGGTGTCCAGCACCGTCGTGATACCGGAGCGCAGGGCGCCGCACAACAGCGCAGCGCAGCCCGCGCCGAAGCCGCCGGCGGCACCGCCGCCGGGGAGGGTATCCACCTCCGCACCCAGCTGTGCATGCAGCACCGCGGCGAGATGCCGAAGTCCCGCGTCCAGTCGCTGCACGCAGGCATCGTTCGCCCCCTTCTGCGGAGCGAAGATGTACGCCGCGCCGGTTTCGCCGTACAGGGGGTTGTCGATGTCGCACATGACCGTCAGCACACCGGGCCGCAGGCCGGGATGCCGCCCGGACAGGTCGATAGCCTCGATGTCCGCCAGCGTGCCGCCGGTGGGAACGAAGGCGCGCCCCGCACCGTCGAGAAACCGCACGCCAAGCGCTGCAGCCGCACCGCAGCCGCCGTCGTTGGTGCAGCTGCCGCCCAGACCCAGGATCAGGCGCTTTGCGCCGTGATCCAGCGCGTGGGCCAGAAGCTGTCCCACACCGTAGGTGGTGGCCGTCTCCGGGTCGGGACAGCCCTCGGCCTGGTGCAGGCCCGCTGCTGCGGCGCACTCCACCACCGCTGTCCCCTCTGGCAGCAGGCCGTAGAAGCCATCGATAGTGCCGCCAAAGGGACCGGACACGGGAAGGGCGATACGCTGTCCGCCGCAGGCATCCAGAAAGCAGTCTGTGGTGCCCTCGCCGCCATCGGCCACCGGCAGGGCGTCGATGTGCCAGCCGGGGATATGGAGACTGCGGGCGATGCGGCAGATGCCCGGGGAGGACAGCGTGCCTTTGAATGAGTCGGAGAGGACAAGACAGCGTTTCATGGAGCGCACTCCCTTCGTTTTGATAAGGGGATTATACCAGCCGGGAGAAAAAAACACAAGGGACGGCGTAGGCCGTCCCTCATGTTTTGTACGTTATTTGCTATACCGATTTGAGGAGAGGAGAGAACTTACTTAGCCAGCAGTCTGGCAGCGCGCTTCTTGCCGTACACGCAGCAGCCCACCACATAGGCGATGGCGCACACCACACCGATGATGTAGGCGGGCGTCCAGGGGATGTTGAAGCCGATGTGGGCGTTGGCGATGTAGGTCACGCAGATGAAGGTGTAGAAGCAGCCGGGGATCATGGGGATCCAAGCCCACTTGCCCTTGCCGTTCTCGAACATCCACGCGGTGATGCACAGGAAGGCAAACAGGGACAGCGTCTGGTTGGCCCATGCGAAGTAACGCCACAGAATGTTGAAGCCGTCGGCATTGGTCTTGGCGAACACGAGGATGGCGATGACCAGCGCGAAGATGGGCACAGCCAGCTTGATGCGCTTGCCGTTGGTGGACTGGTCGATGTGCAGCGTCTCAGACAGGCTCAGGCGCAGGGCGCGCAGTGCCGTATCACCGGAGGTGATGGGCAGCACGATGACGCCCAGCAGGGCGATGATGCCGCCCACATGACCCAGCAGGTACTTGCACACCACGCCCACGGTGCCGGTAGCCAGTCCAGCATTGGGCTCCTGCAGCGCCAGGTTGTACACGCCCATAGCACCGGCAGCCCAGACCATGGCGATGAAGCCCTCCAGCACCATCATGTTGTAGAAGGTGTTGCGGCCCTGACGCTCGCTCTTCATGGTACGGGAGATGATAGCGGTCTGGGTGGAGTGGAAGCCGGACAGAATACCGCAGGCCACGGTCACGAAGAAGATGGGCAGGAAGTGCTTGGTGGAGAAGTAGTCCGCGTAGGTGAACGTACCCACGGTGCCGTCAGCACCGGTGAGGCTCAGCACGGGAGCAGCCCAGCTGTCCCAGATGTTCATCAGGGGCATACCGGTGACGAAGATGCCGATGAAGATGCCGATGGCGGAGAACAGCAGGATACCGCCGAAGATGGGGTAGATCTTGCCGATGATGGCGTCGATGGGGAACACGGTGGCGATCAGATAATACAGGAAGATGACACCGTAGATGACCCACGTGGAGACGGAGGTAGCCTTGCCGTCAAAGCCAAAGAGCTGCGTGGCGGCGATGTCGCCGGGGGTGTAGATGAACACAGCGCCCACCAGCAGCAGCAGCACGCACACGAACACGTTGTAGAACTTATAGATACCCTTGGTGGAGTACCGGCGGATCATCTCAGGCATCTGGGTGCCGCCGTCGCGCAGGCAGATCATGCCGGAGAAATAGTCGTGCATGGCGCCGCCGATGACGTTGCCGATGGGGATGGTCAAAAACGCGATGGGCCCAAACAGGATGCCCTGGATCGGCCCGAGGATAGGACCGGTGCCTGCGATGTTCAGCAGGTTGATGAGGCTATTTTTCCAGCCGCGCATGGGAACGAAGTCAACGCCGTCCTCCTTGGTGTAGGCGGGCGTCTTGCGGTCGTCGGGTCCAAAGACCTTTTCGCAGAAACGACCGTAGAGGGCTGCGCCGCCGATCAGGATGACCAGACCGATAATGAATGTCAGCACAGAAACACACTCTCCTTTGTGCAGTGAAATTGTTTTTCGAGGTGTCCGGATCGCCTCTTGAAACCATGTACAGATTATAACATCGGTTTAATAAAATGCACGTTAATCTTTCCGCGCAATACATAAATTTGTCATAAATAAATTGTCGAACCGTGTTAAGACGTGTCAAAAAATGAAACTTGTAAAAACCTTTAACGATGGGTGCTTTTTCCGGCGTTTCCCGCCGGGAACCAAAAGCCAAATACCTTGGGGCAAACAAATTTTTTGTTTGCCGGAAGCGTTTTCGGATTTCCGCCGAAAACCGCCCGTCCCCTTGCCCCCCTTTGGCAAATGTGGTATCATATCCACAACGCAAAAACAGGGGAGGAGAATCGCCATGGAGTACAACAAAACCATCCAAGCCATGACCCCCGGCGACGAGGTCGAGGGCTTTTACATCTTGAAAACCGCCACCCCCAAGGTGGCGGCCAACGGCAAGCCATTCCTGACCGGAGCGCTCAGCGACCGTACCGGCACGATGGAGCTGAAGGTCTGGGACTATCCCGGGCCGCTGACCGCCGCCAACGAGGGCACCGTGGTCAAGGTGCGGGGTACCGTGGGTGAGTATCGGGGCACCGCGCAGTTCACCGCCGCGCGTATCCGTCAGGCGGCCCAGGAGGATCCGGTGGATGTGTCCGACCTGGTGCCCACAGCCCCCATCGACTGCGGTGCGGCGATGGAGGATCTGCGCCGTGCGGCGGCCTCCATTACGGACCCGGACTACCGTGCCGTGGCCGAGGCCATGCTGGAGGCTCACGGGGAGACGCTTGCGTCCATCCCCGCCGCCAAGAGCGTACACCATGCTTTTCTGGGTGGCCTGCTGATGCACACCGCCAACATGGTGAAGATCGCGGACTTCCTGGCGGGAATGTACCCGGAGACGATCGACCGCAGCCTGCTGCTGACGGGCACGCTGCTCCACGATATGGCGAAGGCGCAGGAGTTCGTGTTTTCGCAGCTGGGTCTGGCCACGGATTACTCCATTAAGGGGCAGCTGCTGGGGCACCTGGTCATGGGAGCGCAGGACGCGGCGGAGACTGCCTCCCGCCTGGGCGTGCCGGAGGAGAAATCCGTGCTGCTGCAGCACCTGATCCTCTCTCACCACGGTGAACCGGAGTTCGGCGCGGCGGTGCGCCCTCTGTGCGCCGAGGCGGAGCTGCTGAGCCTGATCGACGCGGTGGACAGCCGTATGGAGATCTACCGCGAGACGTATGATACGATGGAGCCGGACACCTTCAGTCCGCGCATCTTTGCGTTGGAGAAAAAGGTGTTCAGGCACGCGTAGGATCTTGACAAACGGCGGCGCGGAGAGTACCCTGTCGTCAGTGCCCGCAGGGCGCAATACACATTTTATTAAGGAGACACGTTTGAAACTCAATACCCTGACACTGGAGCGTGTGGCCTGACCGGGAGGTCTGGCAGCCATCGATTGACAAGAGCAAACACGCCTGCCCTTGTCAATCGATGGCGATATGCACGCCATTCCTCCCGGAGCATGAAAACACATCTTCAGGAGGAAACACCATGAACCGCGAAAACAAGCGGAAGACCTTTGAAAAAGGCTACTACAAGACCCATCCCTGCAATGACACCTTCACCTGCAAAGTCTGCGGCCGACTCTGCACACCGCAGAATGCCGGCAGCGACCACCGTAACCACTGCCCCAACTGCCTTTCCAGCCTGCATGTAGACATCGAGCCTGGCGACCGGGCCTCTGACTGCAGCGGTATTATGGAGCCGGTGGCGGTCTGGGTACGCAGGGGCGGCGAGTGGGCGATCATACACCGCTGCAAGCGCTGCGGAACGCTCAGCTCCAACCGTGTGGCGGCGGACGACGATCCCATGAAGCTCATGTCCATCGCCATGAGGCCCCTGTGTGAGCCGCCGTTCCCACTGGAGCGCATCGAGGAGATGACCGCCCTCATGGCCGGCGACGGCCGAATGAAGTAGCCCCAGCAAAAGCAAAACCACCCGTTAGGGTGGTTTTGTTTTTGCTGTTATCTTATCATGGCACAAATAGATTCGAACACGTACCCATACCGCAAGGGAGGCGCTGCGTGCAGGGCGGCCTATTAAGTGAGCAGCTTCAGATCAGCGAGGGTGCATTGCTTTCAATGGCGGGTATCTGCATAAGTGGTACCTCCCGGCAAAGCCCTTGTGTATTTGCGGATCATCGAAGCGCCGTAAAGCATGACCAGCAGCTCCGTGACTGGCATTGCAAACCAGATCGCATCGGCGTTGACCAGCGCAGGAAGAACCATGATCAAAATGCCGCTGATGACAAGTCCCCGTGCCACAGAAACAACGAACGCTGCCTTCGGCTTCATGATCGCCTGGAAATAATAGGTCGAGAAGATGTTGAACGGCAGCAGCAGGAAGGATAACGCATAGGTGCGGACAATGGTAGGAGCCATCCGCTCCGAAGAAGGTCAGGATGGGGCGCTCGAAGCATATGGCCCCGATCCATGCCAGAATGGATAAGATCACTGCGCCGATCACGGCCGATGTGAAATACTGGTTCTCACTCCCGTCGCATTTCTCGCTGCCGCGCTTTGTACTGAAAATCACGCTGCCGCCGATGCCCATCAAAAGGCCAAGACTGTAGATGATGTTCCAGACCGGAGCGACGACCGCCAATGCCGCCGTTCCCTGCGGCCCGTGGTACTGGCCGAATAGACCGATGTGATCATGGCGCTGCCAAACGCAGCCGACAGGTATTTAAAGTACATTGCATCACCTCCAATAAACTATTGTAAAAAACGTCGAAATGTGTTAGAACAAAATGGAAATATATTTGAAGGAGTGGTTTTATGCTAAATTATACTTTAGGAACGATAGAAGCTTCTGAAGCCTTGATCAAAGATTTATATATTGATTTAAGAGCAAAAGTTAATGCATGGTCAAAAATAACTCAACAAACGCCTCAGGCACGTATGGGATATGTTGGTCAGCATTTGGTGAGTGTCGTAACAGGATATCCTGGCGGAAAATCTGGTGCTCGTGGTTATGATTTAGTTATAGATGATGAAAGACATGGTGAAATTAAAACTTGTTATAGAGTCGATCAATTAGGGTCTTGTAATGCTTGTGGTGCAGTTGTTTCAAGCTTAGAAACGGAATGTGCTGTATGCGGCTCTACAAGCATTAATAGGAAAGATGATTCGAAGTGGTTAATAGCAATCCGAAACAATGACGAGTTTGCAAAGTTATTGGATCCTTACAGATATTACTTTGTTCTTTTTGAATTCGAATCCATATATGATAGCAACAACAACGACATTATTGCATCAATATGGGAAGTTGACCCAAAGAGTAAAGGGTTTGCGTACTGTATGATTGACTATTATCTCAATATTCGTTCACAGTCAACATCTAAAGCACCGTTTAACATGTGGCCTCATATGCTAAAATTCGCATTAACAGAACCAACTTTGATTTACAGATCAAAAATCACAAATGATGGCAATATAATCACCGATGTATTCCCATCCAAAAACAATACTTATTCAGATGTACTACTTCCTTTAAGTTCATATTCTGGATCAACTACCATAAGTGTAGCTAACATTAAAAATGTTATTAAAAAATACAGCCCATCTGCTCGTGTTAATGGATTAAATAAAGAAAAGCTATTGCAATTATTAGAAGACATAAGAAAAACTAATAATATAACCAATGCCGATCTATGCAACAAATTCGCGGATGAAATATATTTGCCTAAAATCGTTTTGAAAAAAGCAGATATACCACTATCGTTACGCTCACAGTTTATCGATTTAAGATAATTATAATAGCGTCATCTGTCTACATGCTAATCGTTCTAACGACTTTTCGTAATACTCTTGTTCTATTTCAAATCCAATATAATTACGCTTGTTCTTAATACAAGCCAAGGCTGTTGAACCTCCACCCATAAATGGATCTAAAACAATATCGTCCTCATCACTGCTTGCAAGAATTAGTCTTGCAAGCAGTTTTTGTGGTTTTTGGGTAGGATGGATGCGGTCTTTTTCTTCATAAAAATTCACATCATCCCATACATCTGTTAACCCCATTTGTGCATGATATGTTTGACTAATCTTATCGTATGGAATGTTAAATTCAAGAATTGTTTGCAATTTGTCCCACAATTCTTCAGTGGGTAATTGCTCGCAAACATTTTTGCCTGTATAAATACTCCACATACCGCCACCGTTTGATTTGACACCCAACATCTCATTGATTTGTTTTGCGGAATAACCTAATTCTTTTTGCCTTTGCTTTAAAAAGGATTTTGCAAAAGGTTTGGGATCTTTACATAAAAATAAAATACTTTCGGTCACATTAGGGAACATTCGATAATTTTTAGTTGCTCGCCCAGATACAGCTTGCATGCCTTTATTTAATACTATTTGTTGTCTAAGTTCAAAACCATACTTTTCTAAAATAGGCAACAATCTACTTAACATTCTAAAATAACCAAACAAATAGAAACTGCCGCCCATTCTTAAAACACGGGCAGCTTCTGCAATCCATTTTTCTGACCATTCAAGATAGTCTTCTTCTGTTCTCCAAAGATAATCCCATTTTTCGCCGATAACCTTAAAATATGGTGGATCCGCGATGATAAGGTCTATAGACGCCTCATCTATCATTTGATTCATTCCGGCGACGCAATCTATATTATAAATAATGTTTGTATCCATTTTTTCACCTTCTCTTTATTTATCGAACCTGATCTCCATTAGCTAAAACAAAATACTGTTCATATTTCACATTGAGCACATTAGCAATTTGATTTAGCTCATCTTGTGTAACCGTATTTCTCTTAAGTTTAACACTGAAATTTTGTGGTGTTTGATTTATTCTTCTTGCCAATTCTGACAAACTTACGCCAGAACGCACACAAAGAACTCGTATCTGTTCAGAAGTAGTCATAATAAGCCTCCATACAACTATTATCACAGTTGACATTATAAATCGTTTGATTGATAATATCAACTGTTTCTTTGAGAAACGAGGGTGGCAAACTCGTTAAGTTAAGTTGATATGCAAAAACGAGGGAGACCTGAACTCAAGTCTGACAATGAAACAAAAAGAAACCTTTGAAAAATTCAAGGACTGCACAAGTGAACTGTCCTGCATTACTGAGGGTGAAGCGTTCAGTTCAGGATTTATCTTGGCCACTCGCATCATGGCGGAAGTGATGCAAGGCTTGGAGGAGGCCGAGAATATGCTACAAACCACAGTAATTTCTAAATTATAAAACAACTCATAAAAATCAAAAATCCGAACGTATCACCATTGATGATAATGTTCGGATTTTTTGACTTGTGGTGGAGCTGAGGGGAGTCGAACCCCTGTCCGAAAGCGCTTTGACAAGACTTTCTCCGGGCGCAGTCAGGTTTCAGCGTTCCCTCTCCGCGCAGACACCTGACAGACTGCGCGGTTCAGTAGAGTCATAATGCATGGGCGGGGCAACTCTTACCCGCCGCACGTCCGCCGCATAAACGACGCCTTCCCCGGCCTGCGGCCTCTCCGGTTCGGACGGCTGCCTTTAGTTAGGCAGCGACAGCAATACGATTGTTGTCAGTTAATTTTTAAGTTGCCCGTTTTATGGCGGTCAGGCGCCGCCGCCCGCTTATCCAGCCTCCACACCCCCGTCGAAACCGGTGCAGCCCCAAATATACGCTGAACGATCCTCTTATGGGTATTTGTTCCAAATACCCGTGTCGAATCGGTGCAGCCCGCAGGGGACACGGCGGGGAGGGGAAGCTCCCCGCCGGTGTAAATGCTGTGAAATTCGTTTTATCTCCCGAAGGGATCGGCCAGCTTCTCCGGCTCCGGATACGTCACGCCCTGCGTGTCCACGGTGACCTTCGCCATGACCTGGTCCTTCTTGGGCTTGTTGGTCATCATGTTCCGGGGCTGGTTGACGATGCGGTCCACCACGTCCATGCCGTCCATCACGCAGCCGAAGGCGGCGTACTGCCCATCCAGATGGGGCGCGTCCTTGTGCATGATGAAGAACTGGCTGCCGGCGCTGTCCATGGGCTGTGCCCGGGCCATGCTCAGCACGCCGCGGGTGTGGCGCAGATCGTTCTGCACACCGTTGGCGGCGAACTCGCCCTTGATGCAGTATCCTGGGCCGCCCATGCCGGTTCCGTCGGGGCAGCCGCCCTGGATCATAAAGCCGGGGATGACCCGATGGAAGATCAGTCCGTCGTAGTACCCGGCGTTGGCCAGAGCGATAAAGTTGTACACGCTCTGGGGCGCGATGTCGGGATACAGCTCGGCAACGATCTTGCCGCCGTCCTGCATTTCAAAAGTCACGATAGGATTTGCCATTCCGTTTCCCTCACTTTGTCATAAGAATATGCGCACTTTCTGCGCAAAGTCATACGTTTCTCAGTACCCGCGGTTTTTCTCCCGCATGGCGCGGTCCATCTCCCGCTTGGCGTCCCGCTTGGCCACGGCCTCCCGCTTGTCGTAGGTCTTCTTGCCCTTGCACAGGCCCAACTCCACCTTCACCCGGGAATTCTTGAAATATACCGACAGCGGTATCAGCGCATAGCCCTCCTGCTTCTGCAGGTCGTGGAGCTTTCGTATTTCCCGCTTGTGCAGCAGCAGCCGCTTGGGCCGGTCCGGGTCGCGGTTGAAGATGTTGCCGTGGTCGTAGGGGGAGATGTGGAAGCTGTAGGCGTACACCTCGCCGTCCTTGGCCACGCAGAAGGCGTCCTTCAGGTTCAGGGTGCCGGCGCGGATGGACTTGACCTCCGTGCCGAACAGCTCGATGCCGGCCTCGTAGCGGTCCTCCACGAAGTAGTCGTGGTACGCCTTGCGGTTCTGGGCGATGGTCTTGGTGCCGGACTTGTCCATGGAGACACCTCCTTCCGGTAACGTGAACGATAGTATACCATATTTTCTCGCATCGCGCAAGGGGGATAGAGGGGTGGTAATTTTGAACTTTCTGTGCTATACTGGGGCAAAAAACGAAGGGAGACGCTTCTATGGATATGACTGAGAAAACGCTGGAGAGCCGTGAGGTCTACCGCGGCCGCATTCTGCGGGTGCGGGAGGACAGGGTACGCCTGCCCAACGGGAAAGAGGGTGTCCGCGAGGTGGTGGAGCACCCCGGCGGCGTGGGCATTCTGGCCCTGGACGGCGACGACGTGCTGCTGGTGAAGCAGTACCGCTACGCCTTTTCCCGGGTGCTGACGGAGATACCCGCCGGCAAACGGGAGCCGGGCGAGGACCCCTTCGTCACGGCCCAGCGGGAGCTGAAGGAGGAGATCGGGGCCGCGGCGGAGGCATGGACGGACCTGGGGGCGCTGATCGCTTCTCCCGGCTGCTATGGCGAGACGCTGTACCTGTTCCTGGCCTGTGAGCTGACCTTCGGCGAGACGCACCCGGACGCGGACGAGTTTTTGGAGACGGTGCGCGTGCCCTTCGACGAGGCGGTGGAGCTGTGTATGTCCGGCGAGCTGACCGACGCCAAGACCGTGGCGGCGATCCTCAAGGCGAAAGTGCTGCTGGGGCGGTAAATTGCCCTTGTATTCTGTCCGCTTTTCCGCTACAATCAAACCAGTGGGCGCGCCGCGTCCCAAGGGAGGAGAGAAACGCCAATGTCCATGAATACGAAGAAAAACATATCCATCGTGCTGCTGGTCCTGGCCTTGCTACTGTGGCTGCTGCGGAAGATGAACGTGCTGTACATCCCCGGCCTGTCCATGGTGCTGCTGGGCTTGTCCATGATCATGGTGGGTATCATGATGTTCCAGGTGAAGCAGAAAAAGAAGCTGGGCGGCACGCTGATCCTGGCCTTCGGCCTGTTCTGCATCGTAACGGCCGTGATGGAGATCAAGGGCTATTTTGCGTGAGAGACACAAAGAGGAGCACCCGTTCGGGGGCTCCTCTTTCGCGCAGCCCCCCGTCCCGCCGCAGCGGCCCCCAAATTCCCATTTTTTTCCAAATTCTCCCGTTTTCCATTCCCGGTAACAGAAAAAATATGTAAAATTTCCATAAAAAGGCTGGACAAACGGTGAGACTGTGCTATAATCTGACTATCCGCAGAGGTACCTCTGCATTTACGTTTTAATGGTTATTAAAACGAGTGCGCCTGCGGAAATCTAAAACAAACGGGGTATGAGACATGAAGAAATTGTTAGCAACCATTCTGGCGCTGGTCATGGCGGTGGGCGTCACCACCATTTCGTGGGCTAGTGAAGTCGAAAATGTGGCGCAGACCACGAAGGGCAACACGACTACACAGTATTCATCTTTGGCGGAGGCACTGAACGCGGCCAAGGATGGCGGCACGGTGGAACTGCTGAAAAATGTTACACTTACCGGAAATTGGACGACGGTAGGTACTGAGTCCGAGCCGTTTAAGGGCACCTTTGACGGTAAGGGCTATACCATCACCGGACTGAACATCCCCACCAGCGACAATGAGTATATGGGCTTTATCGGTATGCTGGATGGCGGTACGGTCAAGAATGTGAAGTTCGCCAGTGTGTCCGTCAACGGCAAGGACGATGTGGGCACGGCAGTGGGCCGTATCATCAATGGCGGCATTGTGTCCGGTGTGCAGGTGCTGGGCGGCACAGTCAGCGGCGCTAAGCGCGTTGGCGGTGTGGTCGGCAGCATCAAGGCCAGCGGAACGGTGAGCGATTGCACCAACGCGGCGGGTGTGACCGCAAATGACCGCAATGCCGGTGGTATTGTGGGTTCTGCTTACTACACTGAGACTGGCAAGCAGATGTACATCACCAACTGTGTGAACAACGGTGCGGTGACGGCCTCCGGTGTATGCGGTGGTATCGTCAGCCTGTCCGCTGCAAATGTCTCCGGAAATACCAACACGGCTGCGGTAAAAGGTACGGAGGTTGGCGGCATCGTGGGTGAGCAGAAGTCCTACGGCTCTGTGACCAATAACACCAACAGCGGCGCCGTTATGAATACCGGTGGGAATGCTGCCTACGGTGCCGGCGGTATCATTGGCTGGCTGCGGTATCATGGTAGAAGTGAAGCCAATGCGTATCCGGTGTCTGAGATTATCTCTGTGACCGGCAACAAGAACTCCGGCAGTGTGACCGGAGGCAACGATGCCGGTGGTATCGTGGGAACAGTGTACAATTCCGCGGTCATTATGAACAACCAGAATACGGCGGCCTCCTTCTCCGCTGCTACTTTTGCGGCGGGCATCGTGGGCAACTATCAGACCGTCGAGACTCCCGCGGCAGAGGCACCTGCACAGAACAAGCTGACCTTCGGCAGCAACACCTCCACGACGCCGCTGGAGCAGATCAACGCGAATTGTAAGGATCTGCTGATCTATACCAACGGTAATCCCATCATAGAAGAGGTGGTCCCCGACCCCACTCCCGAGCAGCCGCCCCACTACTACTACCACCCCACCACCGACACCAAGGCGGACGAGACCAAGGGCTCCCCTAAAACTTTTGACGCGGGTGTGGGTATCTACGCGGTGACGGCAGTGCTGTCCGTCACCGGCATGGCCTGGACCGCTAAAAAGCGTCACTGAGAGCAAAAAAAGAAAGCCCGAAAGGGCTTTCTTTTTTACCCCGGCCAGCGGGCAAAAAGAGAGCACCCTGCCGGGTGCTCCTTTTTTAATCAACGATATCCACAGACACCTTGGCGCCGGTGCGCTGGGCGTAGGAACGGATCACAGTGCGTATCTCCTTGGCGATACGGCCCTGACGTCCGATGACCTTGCCCATGTCCTCCGGCGCGACGCGAAGCTGAAGCGTCAGCTCGTCACCGTTTTCCACCTCGGTCACGCTGACCTGCTCCGGGTGCTCCACAAGGTTCTGCGCGATATACAGCAGCAGATCCTTCATGGCGCGCTCCCGACTTACAGTACGTCGACCTTCTTCAGCAGGGCGCGGACGGTATCGGTGGGCTGGGCACCGGTCTTGATCCACTCGCGGGCGCGGTCAGCGTCGATACTGATCTTGGCGGGGGAGACAGTGGGATCATAGGTGCCGATCTCCTCGATGAAGCGGCCGTCGCGGGGATAGCGGGAATCGGCGACGACGACGCGGTAATAGGGGGCCTTCTTAGCGCCCATTCTTCTCAGACGAATTTTAACCATTGTTGTGTTCCTCCATGTAAATTGATTGTTTTATATCTGTTAAATGCGACTGCACTTACACACTTTTTCTACTTTTTTTAACTTTATTTCAACCGTTTTTTTCGGCCAAAACCGTGCATGGCGCCTCTGGCCACCTTGCCGCCGAAGCCGCCCATCATGCCGCCCAGGCCGCGCATACCGCCGCCCTTGGTCATGGCTTTGGTCATCTGCTGCAGCATCTCAAAGGATTTCAGCAGGCGGTTGACATCCACCACCTCCAGGCCGCAGCCGGCGGCAATGCGCTTTTTGCGGCTGGCGTTGAGGATCTGCGGATTTTCGCGTTCCAGCGGTGTCATGGACTGGATGATGGCCTTGTTGTGGGCCATCTGCTTCTCGTCGATCTGGCTGGGGTCGAAGCCCTTAGCCATGCCGCCGGGGAGCATATCGGCGATCTGGCTCAGGTCACCCATGCTTTGCAGCTGCTCCATCTGGTCCAGATAGTCGGTGAGGGTCAGGCGGTTCTTGCGGAGCTTTTCCTCCAGCTTTTTGGCCTGTTTTTCGTCGTACTGCTGCTCGGCCTTCTCAATGAACGTGAGCATATCGCCCATGCCCAGTATCCGCCCGGCCATGCGGTCGGGGTGGAAGGGCTCGATCATGTCCAGCTTTTCGCCGGTACCCACGAACTTGATGGGCTTACCGGTGACGGCCCGGATGGACAGGGCAGCACCGCCGCGGGCGTCGCCGTCCAGCTTGGTCAGCAGTACGCCGTCGATGCCCAGCGCGTCGTCAAAGGCCTTGGCGGCATTGACCGCGTCCTGGCCGGTCATGGCGTCCACCACAAGGAGTATCTCGTTGGGATGAACGGCAGCCTTGACGGCCTTCAGCTCGTCCATCAGCGCCTCGTCGATATGCAGACGGCCGGCGGTGTCCAGAAAGACGATGTCGTGGCCGTGGTCAGCGGCGTACTTCACCGCCTCCTTGGCGATGGTCACCGGGTCGATCTGGCCCATCTCGAAGACGGGGATGTCCAGCTGCTTGCCCACCACCTGCAGCTGGTTGATGGCGGCGGGACGGTACACGTCGCAGGCCACCAGCAAGGGGCGCTTGCCGAAGCTGCGGCGCATAAGCCCTGCCAGCTTGGCGCCGTTTGTGGTCTTGCCGGCGCCCTGCAGACCTACCATCATCACAACGGTGGGGCCCTTGGAGGCGGTGGTCAGGCGGGCGTTGGTGCCGCCCATCAGCGCCGTCAGCTCCTGGTTTACGATCTTGATGATCTGCTGGGCGGGGGTCAGGCTGTCCAGTACGTCGGCGCCGACGCACTTTTCGGTGACGCCCGCCACGAAGTCCTTGACGACCTTATAGCTGACGTCGGCCTCCAGCAGGGCCAGACGCACCTCGCGCATACCCTCGCGGACATCGGCTTCGGTAAGGCGGCCCTTACCGCGCAGGCGCTTGAATACGCCGTTCAGTTTTTCGCTAAGTCCCTCAAATGCCATGGGTCGTTACTCCTTCAGGGCGGCGGCAGCGTCCAAGATCGTCTCCGCCAATTCCTCTAACCGGGGATTTTCGTACTGCCGGTAGTTGATGGTTTTAATGTCTCCGGCAGCGGTGATGATACGGTCCACGTGCTGCTGCATCTGCAAAAAGCGGCGGACCAGGCCGGTCTTGTCCTCCAGTTCGGTCATAGCGTTCTCCGCGCGGACGATCACGTCCCGTACGCCCTGCCGGGAAATGCCGCAGTTCTCCGCGATCTCTGCCAGGGACAGGTCCTCATTATAATACAGGTCGAACAGCTCACGCTGCCGTGGGGTCAGGATATCGCCGTAAAAATCGAACAGCATGGTCATGCGGTATGTCTGGTTTTTCACGGTGTGGCCTCCTTCTGTAAAGTTATATGCCTTTACAACCTTGAATATCATACACGATTTCGGGAGAAATGTCAAGGTGAAAAATGGGGCGGCGGAAAAAATATTCCCTTCGGCGAAAGCCGAAGGGAACAGAAGACGGGATTAGTGCTTCAAACGCTTGTCGCACCGCTTGCTGAGCCAGGTGCCCACGCTTTGGAACAGCTGCACCAACAGGATCAGAATGACCACCGCCACCAGCATTACCAGGTACTTATAGCGATAGTAGCCGTAGTCGATGGCGATCTTGCCCAGGCCGCCGCCGCCGATAATGCCGCTCATGGCGGAGTAGCCCAGAATGGTGGTCAGCGCGATGGTGACATTCTGGATCAGGGAGGGAACGCTCTCGGGGATCATCACCTTGCAGATGATCTGCATGGGGGTGGCGCCCATGCTCTGGGCGGCCTCAATGATATTACCATCCACCTCGCGGAGACTGCTCTCCACCAGACGTGCCACAAAGGGGAACGCCGCCGCCACCAGCGGAACGATGGTGGCCGTGGTGCCCACGGCGGTGCCGATGAGCAGACGGGAGAGAGGGAATACCATGATCATCAGGATCAGGAAGGGGATGGAGCGCAGCAGATTGATGATGACGTTGATGACCTGCATGAGCCAGCGGGGCAGGGGCAGGACGCCGTTTTTCTCGCCGGCCACCAGCAGCACGCCCAGGGGCAGGCCAAGCACCAGCGACAGCGCCGTGCTGACCACGGTGACGTAGAACGTCTCCCAGATGGCAAAGGGCAGAGAGGGCAGCACGCTCATCAGATCCTGTACGGACTGGGCGGAGAACAGATTACTGTACATGGTGGTCCACCTCCTCGACCTGAACATTGGCAACATTGTGGATAAAGGCCACGGCCTTATCGTACTGTGCGCTGGGGATGCCCAGCATCATGCTGCCGTATACCGTTTCGGACAGCTTTTGGGTACTGGCGGAGATCACGTTGCAGAAGACGCCCTCCTCTGCCGCCAGCCGGGCAATGAGGGGAATACTGGTGGTCTTGCTGTCCTTGAACACCAGGCGGACCAGCTTTTCGTCCTGGGGGTTGTATACCTGTGCGTCCGCGCCGCCGGGGAATACCAGACGGCGGCCGGCTTCAGACTTGGGTGCGGCGAAGACAGTGCCCACCATGCCGGATTCGGCCACACAGCCGTCGTCCAGGATAGCCACATGGGAGCAGACCTCCTTCACCACGCTCATCTGATGGGTGATGATGACCACGGTGATGTTCAGCTTTTGGTTGATGTCCCGGATCAGCTCCAGTATCTGCCGGGTGGTCTTGGGGTCCAGGGCGCTGGTGGCCTCGTCGCACAGCAGCACCTTGGGGTCGGTGGCCAGGGCACGGGCAATGGCCACGCGCTGCTGCTGGCCGCCGGACAGCTGGGCGGGATAGGCATCCGCCTTGTCAGGCAGGCCAACCAGCTCCAGCAGCTCGCGCCCGCGCTTTTCCGCGTCGGCCCGCTTTACACCGGAGATCTCCATGGGGAAGCAGACGTTACGCAGGCAGGTGCGCTGCATGAGCAGGTTGAAGTGCTGGAAGATCATAGTGATATTCCGACGGGCGGCGCGCAGCTGGGCGGGGGTCATGGTGTCCAGCCGCTGGCCGTCCACGATGATCTCGCCTTTTGTGGGGCGCTCCAGCAGGTTGATGCAGCGCACCAGCGTGCTCTTGCCCGCGCCGGACATACCGATAATGCCGTAGATGTCTCCATCCTCAATGGTCAGGGACACATCCTTCAATGCGTCCACGCCTCCGTTGGCACCGGAGTCGTATGTCTTGCTTACGTGTTTCAGTTCTATCACGACGGCGTTCCTCGTTTCTGTTTAATTCGCGCTGTTTCCTTTCTGCATCCCCCGCGCCCTGGCGGGAGCTCCGGAAAAGAAACCGGGCGTTTCGCATTGTCCTGTCTCCGCGGTGTTCCCCGCCCTGTGCAGGGCGGGGAACACGCGAGGGGGAGAGGAGGGTAAAATCCTGTTGTTTTATGTTACTGGGCGGAGGTGCTCAGCGCGTCCAGCGTGGTCTGCTTACCGCCGTACAGACCCATGGGCTCCACGTGGATGGCGGCGACGGAGGCGATGTGGGTGCCGTTCTGGGCGTTGAAGTCCTCCAGATAGGGCAGGTGCTGGAAGTAGTTGGCGGTCACGGTGCCGTCATCCACCACGGTGTTGGGCACCACATAGTCGTTGTACACCTGAATGTCCAGGGTGATGTCCTTGGCGGCCAGGATCTCCTTAGCGACCTCCAGGATCTCGGCGTGGGGCGTGGGGGAAGCAGCCACGGTGATGGTCTCGCCCTTCAGCGCGTCATAGTCCACGGAAGCGTCATAGCCGTCAGTGGGGTTCTCCACCACGGAAACCACGGAGCCGGCGTACTTCTCAGCGATGAAGTCGGCGACCTGCTTGCTCTCCAGGGCGGCTTTCAGAGCCAGGATCTTGGGGGCGGTCTCGTTGCCCTCCTTGACGGCCAGAATGTTGGCGTAGGCGGAGGCGCTGCCCTCGATCAGCAGGGAGTCATTCACGGGGTTCAGGCCGGCGTTGATGGCGTAGTTGCTGTTGATCACGGCGTAGTCCACGTCGGGCAGCAGGTTGGGCAGCTGGGCGGCCTCAGCCTCCACGATCTCCACATTGTACGGGTTCTCCACGATGTCGTTCTTGGTGGCGGTGATGCCCACGCCGTCCTTCAGCTTGATAATGCCGTTCTCCTGCAGCAGCAGCAGGGCGCGGGCTTCGTTGGTGGTGTCGTTGGGTACGCCGATCTTGATGGTGGTGGCAGCAGCGTCGCCGCTGTTGTCGTCGGTCTTGCTGCCGCAGGCAGCAAGGCTCAGGGCCAAGACAACGGCCAGGGCCAGGGTGATGATCTTAGTCAAAGTGTTGTGTTTCATGTTCGCAGTCTCCTTTGAAATGATTAAACTTGGTTGGTTACGATTTTATCTCAGCACCGCCGCCCGGCCGGAACGGCGGTACATAAGCAAAACAAAAACAGCGGCTGGTCATCACTGACCCTCCGCTGTCTGCTTACACATCGGCTTTTTTTCAAGCCGTCAAACAGTTTTCGGAAAGCTGATGACCTTTTCGGCGCGACGAAACATGCACATGGACATCATACCCATGCACATCTCGCACATCATCATGGTGACGTTACGCTTCATGTCGGCTTTCCTCCTTCTGTGATTTTCCCTGTCGGGATGGTGGCATAATACGCCCTTAACGCGCTGTTGTCAACCCTTTTTTCACCTTTCTGTGTTTTTTACAAAAAACCTACAGGGCAGGTATGTGATTTCGTGTATTTTGGTTATTTAGACATAAGGCCTTGCATGGGGCCCGATATGTGGTATAATGGTTGACGCAATAATACAATACGTGGGGAGAGATGGGTGTGACATCCAAGGTTTTCGACTATATTGCCATGGAGCAGCGGCGGCAGGAAACAACGGTGGAACTGATCGCCAGCGAGAATTTCACCAGCGAGGCGGTATGCCGCGCCGTGGGCAGCTGCCTGACCAATAAGTATTCCGAGGGGTATCCCGCCCACCGGGAGATGGGAAATCAGGGGCGCTACTACGGCGGCTGCCTGGTGGTGGACGAGCTGGAGACGTACTGCATCGCCAAGTGGAGGGAGGTATTTCACACAGACTACCACGTGAACGTGCAGCCTCACAGCGGTACCTCCGCCAATCTGGCGGCGTATATGGCGCTGCTGCAGCCGGGAGACCGGATCCTGTCCATGAGTCTGGCCAACGGTGGGCATCTGTCCCACGGACTGCCGGTAAATGCCTCCGGCAGGCTGTATGACATAGCGGCCTACGATGTGGACGAAAACGGCCTGATCGACTATGACGGTATGGAGAGGCTTGCACGGGAGCTGAAGCCGCGGCTGATCATCGCAGGAGCGTCGGCCTACAGCCGGACCATCGACTTTGCACGCTTTGCCCGGGCGGCGCAGGCGGCGGGGGCGTATTTCATGGCGGACATCGCCCACATTGCCGGGCTGGTGGCGGTGGGGGAGCACCCCAGCCCCTTTGGACTGGCAGATGTGGTCACGACCACGACGCACAAGACGCTGCGCGGCCCGCGGGGCGGACTGATCTTCTGCCGGCCGGAGCTGGCGAAAAAGGTGGACAGCGCCGTATTTCCCGGTATGCAGGGCGGCCCTTTGCAGCACGTGATCGCCGGCAAGGCAGTGGCTGCGGAGGAGGCGCTGACCCCGGAGTACCGAACGTATATCCACCGTGTGGTGGTCAACTGCAGGGCGATGGCGGCGGAGTTCATGGCCATGGGCTACAAGGTCGTTACCGGCGGCACGGACAACCATCTGTTTTTGCTGGATCTGACGGATACCGGACTTACCGGACGTGAGGTACAGGAGGAATTGGACCGCTGCGGTATTACGCTGAATAAGAACTGCGTCCCCGGGGACAAACGCTCGCCGTTCCAGACCAGCGGCGTCCGCATCGGCACCGCCGCCATGACCACCAAGGGCTATACGGCGGAGGATTTCTGCCGCGTTGCCCACCGTATTGACGAGGTGATCCGGCGGATGACGGCGGAAAAGGCCGCGCAGGCGTAAGGCGCCTTAAAGAGAGCAAAAAAATATCCCGCGGCTGTGCCGCGGGATACTTTTTATGTTGGTTATGCCGCGGTTTTCCGCAGGAACCGCCGGAGGAACCACACGGCCATTACCGCGCACAGCGCCTCGGAGATCACCGGCGCAAACCAAATGCCCGTGCCGCCCACGGCTGCCGCCAACAGCAGCAGCGCACCGGCCTGGAAGAGCAGGCCGCGGCCCACGGAGATGGAAATAGCCGCCTTCGGCCGCTCCACCGCCGTCAGGAAGCCGCCCATGAGGATGTTGCCGCCCAGCAGCAGATAGCACAGACCGTACCGCCGCAGCGCGCCGGCCGCGCTGCCCAGCAGCTCCGGCTTCTCCGCGCCGAGGAAGATCCCGGCGATCTGGGGGGCAAAGATCATCACACCGGCGAAGATCACCGCCGTCATGATGCCCACCGCTGTAAAGCCATACCGCAGCAGCTTCTTGTAGCCCGCCGCGTCCCCCTTGCCGTAGTGGTAGCTGACCAGCGGCTGGCTGCCCTGCGAGATGCCCAGCATGGTGTTGATGATGAGGGTGTTCACATAGGCGATGATGGTGTAGCACACCAGTCCGTCGTCGCCGAGGCACCGGAGGATGACCCGGTTGAACAGGAAGATCATCACGCCGTTGCACAGCTCCGTTACGCCGTCGGCAAAGCCCAGCGGGATTAGCCGCTTGTAGATGCCCCAGTCCATCCTGAACTTCACAAAGTGGAAGGTGTTGTGTCCGCCCAGGAAGTGGCGCAGATAGATGATGCACGTCAGAAGCTGGGAAAGACCTGTGGCGAAGGCCGCGCCCCATACGCCCAGATTCAGCACAAAGATGGCGATATAGTCCAGCACGCAGTTGGCCAGACAGCCGGTGATGACCGTCAGAATTGCCAGACGGGGATAGCCGTCGGTCTTGATCAGCACCTCCATGTTATAGGAGATGATGAAGCACAGCGCGAAAGGGGCCAGGCCCCGGAGATAATCGATGGTATATTGATACGTTACGCCCTTTGCGCCCAGCAGCACGGCGAACGGCTCCAGAAATACGAAAACGAGGACGGTGATGGTCAGGCCGACGCACGTCAGCAGCACGATGTTCTGAGAGAACAGGCTATTGGCCTTCTCGCCTTGGTTTTGTCCCAGATAGATGGCGATGATGGTGCTGGTACCGACGGCGAAGATGACGCCGATGGAGAACAGCACATTGGTGAACGGTACCGCCAGATTCACCGCTGCCATGGCGTATTCGCCTACGCCCTTGGCGACCATCAGCCCGTCCACGATGGAGTACAGGCTGAAAACCATGAGGGATGCCACCGTAGCGGCTACGAAATGCAGAAATTGTGATAACAGACTTCGCTCATTGAGCATTTTCGATGAAGTTCCTTTCTTCGCTTTTAGCGGCGGGCGTTCACACAGACACCTGCTGCAATTCTATTCTAACGAAAAATACATCGGAAGTCAAATATACTTGCCGTTAAGAGCAAGAGAGTATATAATGAAAACCACAAGAAAAACTGGGAGGTATACCCTATGAAGCTCTATGTGATGGACGCCTTTGCCAATCGGATCTTCGGCGGCAACCAGGCGGGCGTGGCACTGCCGGACCGGGAGCTGTCTGATGAGACCATGCGGCAGATCGCTGCGGAGATGAAGCACTCGGAGACGGCCTTTATACATATGGAGCCGGACGGCTCCGTATCCCTGCGCTATTTCACCCCCGCCGGGGAGGTGGACCTGTGCGGCCACGCCACGGTGGCGTCCTTCGCCCTGCTGCGGCAGCTGGAGAAGATCGGCGACGGCGACCATATTGCCCACACAAAGGCCGGGGAGCTGAACATCACCGTCAGGGGCGGTACTGTCTGGATGGATATGGCGCCGCCGCAGCTGATCGGCGACATCCCGGCAGCGGAGCGCGCCGCGCTGTACGCCGCCTATGGCCTGACGGAGGCGGACTGCCCGGAGGGATATATCCCACGAATGGTGTCCACCGGTCTGGCGGATATTATGATGCCCGTCCGGGACCATGAGACGCTCATGCGGGCAGCGCAGAACGCACCGGTGGTCACGGAACTGTCACGGAAGTACGATGTGACCGGCGTGCATATGTTCTGCCCGGGGCGCGACGGCGTGACGGCCTGGTGCAGCAACTACGCGCCCCTGTACGACATCCCGGAGGAGTGTGCCACCGGGACCAGCAACGGTGCACTGACGTATTATCTCTACCTGCGAGGCGATGTGGAGCCGGAGCGGGAGAATGTGTTTTTGCAGGGCGAGCACATGAGTCGGCCCAGCGAGATACGCAGCCTTCTGTATGAAAAGGACGGCGCCGTGACCGTCCGTATCGGTGGCAGCGCGGTCATGAGCCTGGATTGTGAACTGAAGCTGTGAGCAAAAAAAGAAAGCCCGCGAGGGCTTTCTTTTTTTGCGGATATAGGTCCCGGCGAAGCGGGGAGCAGGTATCAGACGTAGCGCTGAGTGGTGACGTCGAACACGCCGCGGGTGGTGATGCGCAGGCTGGGGATCACCGGCAGGGCCATGAAGCTCAGGGTCATAAACGGGTCGATACCGGTGGACACGCCCAGGTCGTAGGCAGCTTTTTTGGCGTTCTCCAAGTCGCGGTTCACGTTTATGAGCGTGTCGTCAGACATGATGCCGGCGATGGCCAGCAGCAGCTCGCCCTTTACCTGACCATTCTCCACTACGGTGATGCCGCCGTGCTGCTGTACGATGCGGTTGGCGGCGAAGGCCATGTCCTCCTCATTGGTACCCACTACGATGATGTTGTGGCTGTCGTGGCTGATGCTGGTGGCCACGGCGCCCTTTTGCAGGCCATAGCCCTTGATGTAGCCCAGACCGATGTGGTGGGTGTTCTTATGACGCTCGATGACGGCGATCTTCAGAATGTCATAGTCCACATCGATACGGTCGGTGTAGCCGCCGTCGGTGGTGGTGATCTCGCCGTTGACCATACCGATGACCGCGTGGGGACGGCTGTCGGTAAAGTCGGCGGCGGTCAGCGGGGCCACGTGGAAGGTGTCGTGGGCACGGTTGACCAGATAGGGGTCGATCTCCGGGACGGGGAAGTCCGCCACCACGCCATGGTCTACCATCAGTACGCCGCGCTTGTAGACCTTTTCGATGTTAAAGTGGTCAAAGTCGTCGATGATGACGAAGTCCGCCAGATAGCCGGGTGCAATGGCGCCGCGGTTGTTCAGCAGGAAGTAGCGGGCAGCGTTGTGGCAGGCGGCCTTGATGGCGGTAATGGGGTCGGCGCCCAGAGAGATGGCCTTTTTGACGATGTAGTCGATGTGACCCTTTTCCAGCAGGTCGTTGGGGTGCTTGTCATCGGTGCAGAACATACAGCGTTCCACATACTTGTCGCACAGTAGGGGGACCAGCGCTTCCAGATTGCGGGCTGCGGTGCCCTCGCGGATCATAATGAACTGGCCGCGCTGGAGCTTTGCGATGGCGTCGTTCAGGTCGTGGCACTCGTGGTCGGAGTACACGCCGGCGGCGATGTAGGCGTTCAGGTCGTTGCCCACCAGGTCGGGGGCGTGGCCGTCGATCTTCTTGTGATGGGCCTGGCTGGCCACGATCTTCTCCACCACCTGGGGATCGCCGTTGATGGTGCCCACGAAGTTCATCATCTCGGCCAGACCCTGTACACGGGGATGGTCATAGAAGCTGTCGATAGCCCGGTAGTCCAGGTTGGCGCCGGACTCGTCCAGCGGCGTGGCCGGCACGCAGGAGGGCAGCATAAAGCGCACGTCCACGGGCAGGTCCTCGGTGGCCTGGAGCATATACTCGATGCCATCGGTGCCCATAACGTTGGCGATCTCGTGGGGGTCGGTGATGACGGTGGTGGTGCCATGGGGCAGCACCGCCTTGGCAAACTCCGTGGGACTGACCAGGGAACTCTCCAGATGAATGTGGGCGTCCACAAAGCCGGGGAGGACGATCTTACCGCCCATATCTACCTCTGTATTGCCGCTGTATTCACCCATGCCCACGATCAGGCCCTCGGCCACGGCGATGTCGCCGTGACACAGCTCGTTGGAGAATACGTTGACATAGGTGGCGTTTTTCAGCACCAGGTCGGCCTTTTCACGGCCGGCGGCCACGGCGATGACCCGCAGCTTTTTTGTCAGCTTCCGGTTGATCTTGCCGGCATAGCTCTCTTTTACTGCCATAATGGAACTGCTCCTTTCTCCCACTCAAAGCATTAGTATTATTAATTCTACATATTACCATAACTTATCATAAAAGTCTATCCCCACACGCTATAAAAAATGTGCGGCAGATGGCGGCGGTCATGCGGTTTTGCTAATGAGAACAAAAAAGAGAAGCGCCTATAGGCGCTTCTCTTTACTTGATGCTTCCGTCGGCGTTGAATACCGGAAGGACACCCAGGTACTTGATGTCCTCGCGGTCCGCCGCACCGCCCTCGGCCAGCACGGCGATGCGGTCCACTACGGTACCGCCGGCCATCTTCACCAGCTCCTCCATGGCGTGGAGGGAGCCGCCGGTGGAGATCACGTCATCCATGAGAACGATGCGCTTGCCGCGGATCAGGTCGGCGTCGTCACGGCCCAGATACAGCTTCTGCACCCCGGCGGTGGTGATGGATTTATCCTCCACGTGCAGGGGATCGGGCATATACGCCTTGGGGCCCTTGCGGGCGATGAAATACTTTTTCGCACCGCTTTGACGGGCCATCTCGTGGATCAGGGGGATGGACTTGGCCTCGGCGGTGAACAGATAGTCGTAGCTGTCTGCCTCCAGCATGGCCAGCATATCACGGGCGCAGGCTACGGTCAGCTCCGCGTCGCCAAAGCAGATGAAGGCGCCGATGTACAGGTCGTCCGTGACCTTACAGATAGGCAGCTCCCGGTGGAGCCCAGCGATGTCCATGGGATAAACAGGCATGATACAAAACTCCTTCAAGCGGTCCTGCCTGCGGGCAGCCGCGCATAATAAGCGGCGCATGGGGCGCCGTAACCCTAATTATAGTAAATCGTTCGACAAAAGTCAAGGATAAAGCAGTTCGCCGAAGCTGGAGATGTAACGGTCACAGGTGCGGGCCATTTCGTCAGCGGTGGAGGCAAAGTAGGGGTCTGCCACGCCCACGGTGTGCATCCCGGCGGCCTTGGCGCCGCGGATGGCCTCCACGGAGTCGTCGAACAGGGTGCAGTCTGCGGGGGAGACGCCCAGTGCAGCGGCGACCTTCTCCCAGAGGGCGGGGTACTTTTTCTCGGTGCCCAGCTCCTGGGCGAAGAAAATACGCTCGAAATAGGGCAGCAGGCCCAGGTGGGTCAGCGCCGTACGGCAATGAACAGGGACCGCGCTGGTGACCACAGCCATACGCTCGCCGCGGTTCTTCATCTGCTCCAGATAGGCGCGGACACCGGGCTTTTCCGTTACGTCCGTGGCGTAAATGTCGCCGGCCATCTCCATCCACTCGGCCATGATGGCGGCTTCGCTCTCCGGCAGATGGCAGAATTCCTTTGTGAATTTGGCCGCCAGCGGGAAGATGGTGTGGGCCACGCCCTCATAGTATTCCTGCGTATAGGGCAGACCTCGCTTCTCCAAGAAACGCGTGTCCACGTCCTTCCAGATGCCGTTGGAGTCGATCAGCGTTCCGTCCATGTCAAACAGCAGCATGGGAAACCTCCTTTTCCGGGGAAATATGGCTTGCTATTCCGCGTTGCAGGTGTTATCATATCATGGTTATTGGACGCTGTAAATGGGGAAACTACCCGATTTCTGTAGGAAAGTGAGGGGAAACGTATGCAAACGGTCAACTACCGCAAGGGCCTGGGGGCTATGTCGGTGTGCTTTTTCATCTGGGGTTTCCAGCCGCTGTACTGGTATATGTGCACCAATGTGTGCGGCGAGATCGACACGTTTTTCATCATGGCCTGCCGCATTATCTGGGCAGCGGTGGCCTGCCTGTGTATTCTGAAGGTGCAGGGAAAGCTGCCGCAGCTGTGGGCCGTATTCAAGGACAAGCAGGTGCTCAAGCGGGAGATGCCTGCATCGGTGCTGCTGTTCGGCGACTGGCTGGTGTACCTGTGGGCGGTGCAGAACGGCCGCGTGCTGGAGTGCAGCCTGGGGTATTACATCCAGCCGCTGGTGGTATTTGCCCTTGGGGCCGTTATCTTCCGCGAGAAGATGAATTGGCGGCACTTTGTGATCATTGCCATCGTGGTGGTCGGCATCGTGTTCAGCACCTCCGGCTTCGGCGGCGTGCCCTATGTGACCATCGCCCTGGCGTTGATGTTTTCCATCTATGCAGCCATCAAGAAGAGCTTGACCATCGATTCCATCGTGTCTACCACGTCAGAGATCCTGATGATGGTGCCGGTGGCGCTGCTGTTCATCCTGTTTTTCCGTATGGGGGACAATGGTATGGGCAGCATGACGGTCGTCAAGCAGCTGCTGATGATCGGCGGCGGTGTGATCACCGGGCTGCCCATGGTGTTTTACTCCATCGGCGTTAGGCATCTGCCGCTGATGACCACGGGCATCTGCCAGTATATCAGCCCGTCTCTGTCTATTATCTGCGGTGCCATCATGGGCGAGGCCCTGACCCACGAGAAGCTTGTGAGCTTCCTGTTTATCTGGACGGGTGTCCTCCTGTATGTGCTGAACACCGTCTATGAGGAGAAGCAGAAGAAAAAGGCCGCCGTGCAATAGCGTATCAGGGGCCGTCCCGGAGGGGGCGGCCCTTTTGCAGGGGACGGGCCCGTTTGAATGGTTTACAAATGGGGAAAACTGTGGTACAATACCCTGTATTATGGGTCAGTGTGTCCAAAGGAGGCGAGCGCTGTGCAGGGAAAACTCATCGTGTTCGAGGGGACGGACGGGTCCGGCAAGGCTACCCAGTCCCGGCTGCTGTGCGAGGAACTGACGCGCCGCGGTATCCCTTTCCGCAAGCTGGAGTTCCCCCGGTATCAGGAGGAGTCCTCTGCGTTGATCCGCCTGTATCTGGGCGGTGCCTTCGGAGACAAGCCCGGCGACGTGAATGCCTATGCCGCGTCAGTGTTCTACTCTGTGGATCGCTATGCCTCCTACAAACAGGACTGGGGCGCGTACTATGAGCAGGGCGGACTGGTCATTGCGGATCGATACACCACCAGCAACGCCGTTCACCAGACCGGTAAGCTGCCGCCGGAGCAGCGGGACGGTTTTCTCGACTGGCTGTTTGACTTCGAGTACCGGCTGTTGGGGCTGCCGGAGCCCACACGGGTGCTGTATCTGGATATGCCCACAGAGGCCACGGAACAGATGATGCGCCTGCGGGAGGCCGCCACCCACACCACTGCTGACATCCACGAGAAGGACGAGGAATACCTGCGCCGCTGCCGGGAAAACGCCGCCCATGTGGTGGCACGCTGCGGCTGGACGCGCATTGACTGCGCCCGGGCGGGCGCGCCTCGCCTGATAGACGACATACACAACGAAGTGATGACCTGCGTGGCCGATCTTATCGGCTGACGCTGGGAAAGGAGCAAAGACTTATGGGAAACCGTGAAGAACGAAACGAATACGCCACGGCGAAGTGGGACGCCGAGGAGGTTCGCCGGCAGGCGTCCTCCGAGCAGCGCCGCCACAGTGACCGCCGCCGTCAGGCCAAGCGCAACCGGACCATCATCTATCTGGCCTGTGTAGTGCTGGTATCCTGCCTGCTGGCGGGCATCGGTTGGCTGCTGGTCAACGACGTGTGTTCGCTGAACAAGCCCTATACCGAGGTGGAGATCACCGTAGAGGAGGGTGACAGCCGGGGAGATGTGGCCAAGAAGCTGCACGACGCGGGGCTGGTGAATTCCCGACTGGTGTTCAATATTGCCGGCACGTTCCTGCACTACAACCGCTACGTGGAGCCGGGGACCTACAAGCTGAACAGTGATATGGACTTCCGCGCCCTGATTACCAATATGCACGACTGGGAGACGGACGCCAAGGAGGCCCAGGGCCTGATCAAGGTCACCATCCCCGAGGGCTACACCGTCCGGGAGATCATCGATCTGCTGGCGGAGAAGGGCGTGGCCACCAAGGAGGATCTGGAGGATGCCTGCGCCAACTTCGAGTATGAGGACTACGACTTCCTCGACAGCGACAAGCTGGGCAGCATCGATCGCATGGAGGGCTTCCTGTTCCCCAGCACCTATGAATTCGACAAGAACCGGTCCGCGGTGTATACGGTGGAGACGATGCTGGTGTACTTCAAAAACAGCATCAGCCAGCAGATGCTGGCGGACATCAAGGCGTCTCCGTACTCCCTGCAGGAGATCATCACCATGGCATCCCTGATCGAGAAGGAGTCCATCGGCGACGACACCGAGCGCAAGAACATCAGCTCCGTCATCCACAACCGTCTGGAGAACCCGAGCAGTGAGAAGGGCGGAAGAGCGCTGCAGCTGTGCTCTACCATCAACTATATCATGAAGCACGACGGGGTCAAGACCTTCGATACAGAGATCGACAGTCCCTACAACACCTATATCAACCCCGGCCTGACTCCGGGACCCATCTGCAATCCCGGCCTGTCCGCCATTGAGGCGGCCATCTACCCGGCGGACACCGATTATTACTTCTTCGCCCTGGGCAAGGACGGCAAAAGCCACTTCTTTACCGACTATAACGAGCACCTGAAGTTCATTAACAGCGGTGAATACCAGCCCATCTACTCCTGACGCCATGGGAAAGAAGCCTGAATTGCTGTCCCCGGCCGGGGACTGGGAAAAGCTGCAGATGGCGGTTCTGTACGGCGCGGACGCGGTGTATCTGGCCGGTACGTCCTTTGGGATGCGTTCCTTTGCCGGGAACTTTGACGACGAGGCACTGCCGAAGGCAGTGCGGTTTGCCCACGACCACGGCGTGAAGGTACACGCCACGGTGAACACCATGCCCCGCTGGAATGAGGCTGAGGCCCTGCCCGCCCATCTGGAAAAGCTGGACGCGGCGGGGGTGGACGCCCTGATTCTGGCGGACCTGGGCGCGTTCACCCTGGCGGGGAAGTACGCGCCCCACTGCCAGCGTCATATCAGCACCCAGCAGTCTATCGCCAATCACGTCTGCGCCCAGGCCTGGTACGATCTGGGCGCCAGCCGCGTGGTACTGGCCCGGGAGTTGAGCCTGGAGGAGATCGCCGCCATTCGGGCCAGGGTATCCCCGGAGCTGGAACTGGAGGCCTTCTGCCATGGGGCTATGTGTGTCAGCTACTCCGGGCGCTGCCTGCTGAGCAACTATATGACCGGACGGGACAGCAACCGGGGCGAATGTGCCCAGCCCTGCCGCTACCAGTATGCGCTGATGGAAGAGAAACGGCCTGGGGAGTATTTCCCGGTGTTCGAAGACGAAAAGGGCACATACATTATGAACAGCCGGGATATGTGCATGATCGACCACCTGGACGACCTGATGGCCGCCGGGGTGGACTGCCTGAAGATCGAGGGTCGGGCTAAGTCCGCTTACTACGCGGCCATCGTTACCGGCGCGTACCGGCACTGTTTGGACGACGTGGCCGCAGGGCGCCCGCTTGACCCGGTGTGGCGGGATGAGGTGGAGCACATCAGCCACCGGCACTACGCCACAGGTTTTTTCTACGGCCAGCCGGGGCAGTATTATGAGAACGCCCGGTATCTGCGGGACTGGCAGATCTGCGCTGTGGTGACGGACTGTGATGAAAACGGGCTGGCCACCCTGAGCCTGCGGAACAAATTTGCCGCCGGCGACATCGTGGAGGTGGTGGGGCCGGATACGAAGCCCTTTACGATCACCGTGCCGGTGATGCGCGACAGCGAGGGCAATGGCCTGGCGGAGCCGAAGACGCCCCAGATGGTGTTCACCATGCAGCTGCCCTGTCCGGTGCCGCCCATGAGCTTCATCCGCCACGCGGTGGCGCTGAGTGGGAAATAAGTACATAAAAATTGTCCCCCGGCGAAGCCGGGGGACAATTTTTATGCGTTGCTGGTGGGGTGGGCGCTGCTATCGGGGATGGTCTCCGGTTCCTCGGCCAGGGCTTCATGCCTGCGTTCGCATACGGACAGGAAGAAGGCCCAGGCGATAAGGGGCAGCACGGCCAGCGCGCCGCGGATACACCACCACGTCACGGCGAAGTAGGCCGCTGCCGCGCCGATATGGAAGCACAGCAGGGTGAGGGCAAAGACCTTCAGCTTCCGCAGGTGGGCGCGGTCATGGTCACACAGGTAGTTGGCCAGGGCCAGAGAAGTCTGCTTGGTGTTGTTGGTGGAGAAGATGGTGGAGCTGTAAAAGCCGCGGGCGCCGCCGAAGCTGCTCCACTGGATGCTCATGGCAAAGAAGATGGGATACAGAGCCACCACAACGTTCAGCGTTTCCGGCAGGAAGGCTACGGCCACGGCGGCTGCGGCGGTGATAACAGGCGATACATAGTGCATATCCCAGCCCCACCAGTGGGGCAGCAGCACCGTCAGCATAGTGCCCAGCACGTACAGCACCAGCGCGCCCAGGTGCAGGAGCACGGCGTGCAGGTCGCCCCGCAGGGCATCCAGCAGCAGCTCGATCAGGTTCACCGTCTGGGCGTTGCCCATGACGCCGCTGTGGATAAGAACAGCGTAGCAGCCGAAGAAGCCGCCAACGGTGCAGAAGGCCAGGTGGCGGTACAGGTCGATATGGTCGTTGCGGGAGAGCTTTTGCACGGGAGGTCCCTCTTTCTGTAAAAATGACGGTACTCAGTATACCACAGCAGTGCGGAAAGACAAGGGGGAATATCTCACAAAAAGAGAAATTTCGTGTTGACAATGGGGAACATTGTGGTAAAATAACGCTATATTCCATAATGGCGATGAGAGAGAAGAGTTACCGGAGGCCGCCCGGAGCGAGACGGGGACAGTGCAAGCCCGTTGGGATCGGCACGGTGACAGCCGCTTTTGAGCCTGCCGTGATGAATGGCACGGGATGCTCCCGTTACAGGGCACTGAGAGGGCGGCTCGCCGCCAAATCAGGGTGGTACCGCGGAAGTGATTTTCGCCCCTGTTTGCTATGGCAAACAGGGGCGTTTTTCGTTGCAGGAGGTGGGAGATGCACTATACCATTATCAATATGGAGGAGGATCCCCGCAGCGGGCAGTTTGCCTACTTCCGGGGGATGACGTTCCCCTTTGCCGGGCTGACGGTAGAGATGGACATTACCGACATGATGGCCGCCCGGGGCGAGCGACCGTTTTTCCTGAGCATGCTGTATGCGGTGGTGCGGGCGGCCAACGCCGTGCCGCAGCTGCGGCGCAGGCTGGCGGAGGACGGCACGGTGGTGGAGTACGACTGGTGCCCGCCGTCCTACACCGCCATGAAGCCGGACGGCGTGTATGTCTACTGCACCGTGGAGGGCGACATGCCCTACGGGACCTTCATCGCGGAGGGACAGCGACGGCAGCGGGAGGTGCTGGAGCGGGGCACGCTCACCGAGGACGGCGACGTGCGGAGCTTCTTCTTTGTCTCCAGCGTGCCGTGGGTACACTACTCGCAGCTGCAGCACCCGGCGGAGAGCCCGGACGACAGCAATCCCCGCATCAGCTGGGGCAAATACGTGACCGTCAACGGGCGGACGACACTGCCGGTGTCGCTGTTCGTGAACCACGCCCTGGCGGACGGGCTGCATATCTCCCGGTTCTTCCTGAACCTGGAGAAAGAACTGGCGGATATGACCCGCCAATGGAACGAGAGCGAAAAAGAATTTTAGTATACATTGTAAAGGAGACAACGACTATGAGCCATCCCTATCACGGCCTGAACGAGCTGCGGGAGCTGTTCCTGAAGTTCTTTGAAACGAAAGGCCATCTGCGTTTGCCCAGCTTTTCGCTGGTGCCCCAGAACGACAAGTCTATCCTGCTGATCAACGCCGGCATGACCCCCATGAAGCCCTGGTTCAAGGGCGAGGAGGAGCCGCCCTGCCGCCGCGTCTGCACCTGTCAGAAGTGCATCCGTACCGGTGACATCGACAATGTGGGCAAGACCGCCCGCCACGGCACCTATTTCGAGATGCTGGGCAACTTCTCCTTTGGCGATTACTTCAAGCACGAGGCCATCGCGTGGAGCTGGGAGTTCCTGACCTCCCCTGAGTGGGTGGGGCTGGAGGCCGACCGGCTGTATCCCTCCGTGTACGAGAGCGACGACGAGGCCTTTGCCATCTGGCGGGACGAGATCGGCATTCCTGAGGACAGGATCTTCCGCTTCGGCAAGGAGGACAACTTCTGGGAGCACGGCTCCGGCCCCTGCGGCCCCTGCTCCGAGATCTACTATGACCGCGGCGAGGAGTACGGCTGCGGCAAGCCCGGCTGCACCGTGGGCTGCGACTGCGACCGGTATATTGAGATATGGAACAACGTGTTCAGCCAGTTCGACAACGACGGCCACAACAACTATACCGAGCTGAAGCAGAAGAACATCGACACCGGTATGGGCCTGGAGCGTCTGGCCTGCGTGTGCCAGAACGTGGACAGCCTGTTCGACGTGGACACGGTGATGAACATTACCCACAAGGTCAGCGAGCTCACCGGCGCGCACTACGGCGAGAGCTATCAGCGGGACGTGAGCCTGCGGGTCATCACCGATCACATCCGGTCTGCCACGTTTATGATCTGCGACGGTATCCTGCCCAGCAACGAGGGCCGCGGCTACGTGCTGCGCCGCCTGCTGCGCCGCGCCGCCCGACACGGCAAGCTGCTGGGCGTCAACGAGCCGTTCCTGTACAAGGTGGTGGACACCGTGGTACACGAGAACGAGGGCCAGTACCCCGACCTGAAGGAAAAGCAGAGCTACATCACCAAGGTCATCCGCACCGAGGAGGAGAACTTCGCCCGCACCATCGACGGCGGCATCCGCATCTATAACGAGATGCTGGCCTCCCACAAGGAGAAGGGCGAGACGGTGTTCTCCGGCGCGGACGCCTTTAAGCTGTACGATACGTTCGGCTTCCCCATTGACCTGACGGCCGAGATGGCCGCCGAGGAGGGCATGACTGTGGACGAGGACGCCTTCCAGTCCCTGATGACCCAGCAGAAGGAGCGTGCCCGCGAAGCCCGCAAGGCGCTGGGCGATCTGGGCTGGGCCGGTGTGGAGTTCGGCAAGGACATGCCGGCCACAGAGTTCGTGGGCTATGACCGCGACACGGTGAACGGCGCGAAGGTGCTGGGTATCGTGGCCGAGGGCGAGCTGGTGGACGAGATCGTGTCCGGTATGGAGGCCATCCTGGTGCTGGACAAGACCCCCTTCTACGCCGAAATGGGCGGTCAGGTGGCCGACCACGGCGTGATCACCGGCGACGGCATGGAGTTCGTGGTCAGTGACGTACAGAAGAACAAGGGCGGCAAGTTCATGCACTACGGCAAGCTGCTCAGCGGCAGCGTGGCCGTGGGCGACAGTGTGACGGCGTCCATCGACACCGACCGCCGCGCCGCTATCCGCCGGGCCCACAGTGCCACTCATCTGCTGGACGCGGCGCTGGTGAAGGTGCTGGGCGACCATGTGCATCAGGCTGGCTCTCTGGTGGAGCCGGATCGCCTGCGCTTCGACTTCACCCACTTCGAGGGCATTACGCCCCAACAGCTGGATGAGGTGGAGGATATGGTCAACGACGCTATTCTGTCCGGGCTGCTCATTACCACCGAAGAACTGCCCATCGCCGAGGCTAAGGCCCGGGGCGCGGTGGCTACCTTCGGCGAAAAATATGGTCAGACCGTGCGGGTGGTGACCATGGGTGACTTCTCCATGGAGCTGTGCGGCGGCACTCATCTGGACAACACCGCTAAGGCCGGCCCCTTCCGCATCAAGAGCGAGAGCAGTGTGGCCTCCGGTGTACGCCGCATCGAGGCCACCACCGGAAAGGTCACCATGGAGGACATGCGCCGCAGCCGCGGGCTGCTGAACCGGGCGTCCCAGTTCTTCAAGTCCGCGCCGGAGACGCTGCTGGACCGTCTGGAGCAGCAGGCCAGCGAGATGAAGGCACTGCGGCAGGCGCTGGAGAAGTTCAAGAGCGAGGCGTCCATGGGCGAGGCCAAGCAGATACTGGCCTCCGCCAAGACCGTGGACGGTCTGCACGTCATCACCGGCACCCGTCAGGGTTTGGACGCCAATGCCCTGCGGCTGATGGGCGACTTCCTGCGGGACAAGGATCCCCATGTGGTAGGCGTGCTGGCCAGCATCGTGGGCGAGAAGGTCACGTTCCTGGCGGTGTGCGGCAAGGAGGCCGTGGCGCGGGGCGTGAAGGCTGGCGATCTGGTCAGGACCGTGTCCGCCGTGTGCGGCGGCAAGGGCGGCGGAAAGCCGGACAGCGCCATGGGCGGCGGCACCGATCTGCTGAAGGTGGACGACGCGCTGGCGGCCGTGGACGATTTTGTGGCGGAAAAGTTGAAATAATGCGCTGTATTATGAAAAAATAAGTCCCAATTCGACTTTGTGTTCCAAACGGCTCCAAAGCCTTGCATCTTCAAGGGCTCAAGAGCGCGCAGGAACACAAAAGGGAATTGGGAGAAAAAAAACAACAAAAACATATGTGAAAGGAGATGCGACCATGAAGAACGATTGCCTGTTCTGCGCCATTATTGACGGAGAGATCCCCAGCAAAAAGGTGTATGAGGACGAACAATGCTATGCCTTTTATGATATCGAGCCGCAGGCGCCGGTACACTTTTTGGTGGTGCCCAAGGCACATATCTGCTGCGCCAATGCCATCACGGCGGACAACAGCGGTGTGGTGGCCCATTGCTTCGAGGTCATCGCCAAGATCTGCAGGGAGTTGGGCGTGGAGAGCTACCGAATCGTCAACAACTGCGGCGATCAGGCGGGACAGACCGTGAAGCACCTGCACTTCCATGTGCTGGCGGGGCGGGATATGACCTGGCCTCCAGGCTAAACGCGCATAAGAAAAGGGTCGGCGGGAGCCGGCCCTTTTTTTCTGTGCGGCGGTGCGGGGCGGGACGGGGGCGTTTTACGCCGCTGCGCGGCTACACCTTATCCGCCCCCTGTGGGGGCACCTGTCTCCCTGCGGGTCGGTCGGTTCGCGGATCTGACAGGCCACCGGCCTGTCATTCAACACCGCGAACCCAAGGGGGAAGGCTTAGGGGGGCGTGCCCTCAAGGGGAAGGCTGGGGGAAAATTTTGGGGGTGTTGCCCGTTTGCGGGCAACTTTTTTGCTTTCCGGGGGATGGAGTATAGACGATCTTGATAAGGGGGTACGGATATGAAGTACAGAAAGAACGGAACGGACGCGGTGTGCGGACAGTGCGACCTGTGCGGCGGGGAGCTGCGGCGGGGAGAGCGATACTACCGAATCAGCGGTGAGAACGTGTGCAGGGGCTGCCTGGCGGATTTCGCGGCGCAGATACTGGCGGCGTATGAGGTGGTCGGAGGTGAGGCGGATGCATAAGACGGCGGCACCCTGGGAGGAACTGCGGGAGAAGTACGAGGCAGGCGGATATACCTATATGCAGCTGGCGAAGGAATACGGCGTTTCGGTGCAGACCGTGGGACGGCACGCGCGGAAGGAGAACTGGGTCAGCGGGTGCCGGAACGAGAGACGGCGCAGGGCGGAGAGCAGGAATTGCCTGCTGCAGATGACGTGGGCGCTGATGCGGGGCGCGAAGCGGGCGGCCGAAGAGGCGGAAAAAGGTGAGGCGTGCACCAAGGAGCTGAAGGAGCTGGCGGGGATATTGCAGACGCTGGCGGGGCTGGAGAAGGAGCTGGGCGGCGGGACCGCGGCGCAGACGGTGCAGGTGCTGATGGGAGAGGGGGTACGGGAGCTGAGCGAGTAAGCGCGGAGAGAGAAGAGAGACAAGGGGGAGAGAACATGGAGGATATATACATCGGGACGCCGAACGCAAAGCAGGACGAATTTCTGCGGTGCAAAAAGAAGTACGTCGCTTTCGGCGGGGCACGGGGCGGCGGGAAGAGCTGGGCGGTGCGGTGCAAGGCCAAGCTGCTGGCGCAGCGGTATCCGGGGATACGGATGCTGCTGGTGCGGCGGACCATGCCGGAGATCGAGGCAAACCATTTGGAGACGCTGCGGCTGGAGCTGGCGGGTACGGCCGTATACCGGGCGGAGGAGAGACGGTTCGTGTTCGGGAACGGGAGCGTATTGCAGTTCGGGTACTGCGCCTGCGACCGGGACGCGGATCGCTATCAGGGCGCGGAGTACGACGTGATCTTCTTCGACGAGGCCACGCAGCTGAAGGAGCAGTGGATGCGGAAGCTGGCGGCGTGCGTGCGCGGCGTGAACGGATTTCCCAAGCGCATTTACTACACGTGCAACCCGGGCGGGCCGGGGCATGGGTATATCAAGCGGCTGTTTATCGACCGGCGGTATGAGCCGGGGGAGAATGGGGGCGAGTACGCGTTCATACCGGCGCGGGTGATGGACAACGGGGCGCTGCTGGCGCGGCAGCCGGAGTATATACGGCAGCTGGAGGCGCTGCCGCCGAAGCTGCGGGCGGCGTGGCTGGAGGGGCGGTGAGACGTGCTGGCGGGACAGGTGTTCCAGGAGTTCACGGACGACCCGGCGCACTACGCGGACCGGCGGTGGACGCACGTGATCCGGCCCTTTAACATCCCGCGGGAGTGGAACGTGTACAGAAGCTACGACTTCGGGTACGCCAAGCCATTTTCCTGCGGCTGGTGGGCGGTGGACTTCGACGGGTGCGTGTACCGGATATTGGAGCTGTACGGCTGCACGGGAACGCCGGACGAGGGCGTGCTGTGGACGCCGGAGCGGCAGTTTGCGGAGATACGGCGGATGGAGGACGAGCACCCATATCTGCGGGGACGGACCATACGGGGGGTGGCGGACCCGGCCATCTGGGACGCCAGCCGGGGCGAGAGCATTTATGAGACGGCGCTGAAGCACCGGCTGTTTTTTGAAAAGGGGGACAACCGGCGGATACCGGGGTGGATGCAGCTGCACTACCGGATGAGCTTTGACGGGGAGGGGTACCCCATGCTGTATGTGTTTGAAAACTGCCGGGCGTTCATACGGACGGTACCGGGGCTGTCGTACAGCACCACGGCACCGGAGGATGTGGACACGGGACAGGAGGACCACGCGGCGGATGAGAGCCGGTATTTCTGCATGATGCGGCCCATCGCGCCCCGGGAGAGGACGGAGATACGGCGGGAGCCGTGAGAAACCGGGGGAGGGGCGCGGCCCTCCCCTGGTCCAAATTCCGCAGATGACGAAAATGCGGAATTTTACACAAAAGGGCTGGACAAACGATGTGGCTGTGCTATAATTTGACTATCCGCAGGAGTACTCCTGCTTTGGCGTTTTAACAAGCTTAAAACGAAGCGGGCTGCGGAAATATTAAAACCATTGGGAAGTGTTAACAATGAAAAAGGTATTGGCAACCGTGCTGGCGCTGGTCATGGCGCTGGGACTCACCGCCACCGTCTGGGCAGAGGGTGAAGGTGAGGGCGGCACAACACCGTCGGCATCGACAACTGTAGTTGCAAAAATTGGCGAACAAGGATATGCCACGCTGCAGGCTGCGGTAGGAGCCGCAACAGCTGGGCAGACTATCGTACTTGTGGCGGATACTGCCGAAGATATTACTGTAGCAAGTGGTAAAGATATTACCATTGACTTGAATGGTAAGACGGTGAAAAACGTGACATCCGACACGATTACAGTGGCACTGGGCGCGAAGCTGACCATTATCGGCACCGGCACTGTGGATAATGTCACGCACGGTAAGGCGGCCCTTATAAATAATGGAACGGCCACGCTGGATGGTGGTACATATATGCGCAGTCAGGAAGATGACGGGAATAGCAAGGATAGTCCGGGCAAAAACAGCTACTATACGATCGTAAATGCCAGCGGTGCAGCTATGATGATCAATGCTGGCGTCAGTGTGACAAATAAAGGAAACTTCTCCAGTATGATTCGCAACGGTGGTACGGGAGCTGCTATTGCGACCATGACAATCAACGGCGGTACTTTTAACGGTGGTATCAATTCGGTAAAGAATGATTCGACCGGTGTGCTGACCATCAATGATGGCAATTTCTCCAATACATCCCAGTACGTCATCATGAACTGGCATCAGGCAACGATCAACAATGGCACCTTCCAAGCCAACGGAACTGCCGAAGCCGTCTTGTTTACTTCAAAGTATGAGGGTGCGACAGCCGATGGGGAGCTGACCGTCAATAATGGCACGTTTATACGGACGAGCGATGCGCAGAAAATGATTCGGGACTATTATGATGAGGATAACAAGGGAACTGCAGCCATCTCCGGCGGCACCTTTAAGGATGCTGCGGGCAAGGCAGTTGACGTGTCTGCGTATCTGGTAGCGGGCAAGCAGCAGAACAGCGATGGTTCCGTTGGCAACAAGTCCTATTACTACTACCCCTCCACCAGCGATACCACCACGTCTACCACCACCAAGGGTTCTCCCAAGACCTTTGACGCGGGCGTGGGTATCTACGCGGTGACAGCGGTGCTGTCCGTGACCGGTATGGCGTGGGCCGGCAAAAAGCGGCACTAAGGAAATGAAAAAAAGAAAGCCCGTAAGGGCTTTCTTTTTTTGCGCTTTTTTTTGTGGGAAGGCTGGGACAAAAAATTTGGGGGCGTTGCACGTTTGCGGGCAACTTTCGGGCTGGGCGGGGGCAGGGACAGAACATGAAAGGGAGGTGCTCGGATGGAGCAGGAGACAAGGACCGCGCGGGACGCCGGTGCTCCGGTGAAGATCGGGGCGGAGGCGGTACGGGCCGCGGCGGAGGTGCTGCAGCGCTATCGCGCGGGCAAGCAAAATCTGGACAGGCGCATCATCGACAACGAGCAGTTCTGGAAGCTGCGGCACTGGGAGCAGATGGAGAAGGCGGGCGAGGGCGGCAATCCGGAGGACGTGCGGCCGGCCAGCGGCTGGCTGGTGAACTGCATCCTCAGCAAGCACGCGGACGCCATGGACTGCTATCCGGAGCCGACGGTGCTGCCCCGGGAGCCGGGAGACCGGCAGGAGGCAGAGACGCTGAGCCGTATCCTGCCGGTGCTGCTGAAAAACGACCGGTTCAGGCGGACGTATTCCAAGGCGTGGTGGGACAAGCTGAAGTCCGGGTGCGCCGTGTACGGCGTGTTCTGGGACAACGAAAAGCTGCACGGGCTGGGCGACGTGAGCATCCGCAGCATGGACGTGCTGAACCTGTTTTGGGAGCCGGGGGTCACGGACATACAGGAGTCGGAGCACTTTTTCTGCACGGAGCTGGTGCCCAACAACCATCTGGTGCGGAGGTGGCCGGAGCTGGAGGGGAAGCTGGGGCGCGGCGGCGCGCAGGTGAGCCGGTATCTGTTCGACGACAAGGTGGACACGTCGGAGCAGTCGCTGGTGGTGGACTGGTACTACCACACGGAGCGTGAGGGACGGCAGGTGCTGCAGTACTGCAAGTTCGTTGGGGAGAATGTGCTGTATGCCACGGAGAACGACCCGGAGATGGCGGCGCGGGGCTGGTACGACCACGGGAAGTACCCGTTCGTGTTCGATACGCTGTTTCCCGAGGAGGGGACGCCCTGCGGGTATGGGTATGTGGATCTGTGCAAGTCGGCGCAGAAGCAGATCGACCTGATGAACCAGGCTATTCTGAAAAACACGCTGGCGGCGGCGACGCCGCGGTTTTTCATCCGGGCGGACGGCGCGGTGAACGAGAACGAGTATGCCGACTGGACGAGGCCCTTCGTGCACACCAACGGAAACCTGGGCGCGGACTCCATCGCGCCGATCCGGGTGCCGGCGCTGGACAGCGTGTATGTGGCGGTCTTGCAGAACAAGATCGCGGAGATGAAGGAGACGGCGGGCAACCGGGACGTGATGAGCGGCGGCACCGCCGGCGGCGTGACGGCGGCCACGGCTATTGCGGCTTTGCAGGAGGCGGGCGGCAAGCTGTCGCGAAACATGATCGACGACGGGTATGAAGCGTTTTCACAGGTGGTGACGCTGTGCATCGAGCTGATCCGGCAGTTTTACGACGTGCCGCGGCAGTTCCGGCTGCTGGGCCGGGACGGCGGGGCGTTCGTCGCCTACGGCAACGGGGGCCTGCGGCCCAGGGCGCTGCTGACCGGGGGCTATCGCGTGCCGGAGTTTGATCTGGAGGTGATGGCACAGGATGAGACGCCGTACCAGACCATGGAGTACAACCAGTTGGCCCTGCAGCTGTTTCAGATGGGGTTCTTCCGCAGCGATATGGCGGAGCAGGCGCTGCGGTGCCTGGAGCTGATGCAGTTCCGCAGCAAGGACACGCTGGCGGAGGTCATCCGGCAGGGACAGAAGGAGACGGACCAGAAGGCGTGGCTGACGGAGGCGCTGCGGCGGGCGGTGACGCTGCTGGACAAGAGCCAGGGGACCCATCTGGCGGAGGCGCTGGAGCGGGAACTGGAGAAGCGGGAGAGCAGCGGCGGAAAGGCGGCGGTGCGCCGGAGCAGCGACGCGGTGACGCGGCAGCGGCAGGCCACGCGGCAGGCGGTACGGCCCAGATGATACGGGCCAGCTGCGGCGGCGCGCACCTTACGGTGTGGGGCCACGCCGGGTACGGGGAGTATGGGAAGGACATCGTATGCGCGGCGGCGTCCGCGCTGGTGTACGCGCTGGCGGGGAGATTGCGGGAGACAGGGCGGCTGGAACGGTTCCAAAGCGCGCCGGGATACGCGGAGATCGCGGGGACAGGGGACTGTGCCCGGGAGTTCGCGTTGGTGCAGTGCGGGCTGGCGCTGCTGGCGCAGCAATACCCCGGCAGGGTGGAAGTTGGGTCGTGACCTACCACGGGGAGGAGAGTTCGGATGGACGAGCTGGAAAAGACGGCGCAGGAGACTGCGGAGGAGACGGGCGGAATGGCTCCCGACGCCGGGGAGCAGCAGGTACCTGACGGGGAACAGGGGGTACCCGGCGGGGAAGAGGACTTCGAGACGCTGATACGCGGCCGGTACAAGGGGGAATTCGACGCACGGGTGCGGCGAATACTGGACGGACGGCTGCGGGGACTGCGGCAGGAGAACGAGAGGCTGCGGCAGATGGCTGCCGCGGCGGAGACGGTACGGCAGCGGGAGCAGGAGGCGCAGCTGCGGGCCGCGATGGAATTCGCGGTGATCCGGGCGCGGCAGCAGATGGCCCAAGCCATCGCCAGCGGCGGAAGCCGCGTGGCGGAGAACGGCGGACGGCGCAGGAGCGTCAGCCGCTGGGACCCGAGGGGGCTCAGCGGGGCGGAGCTGGCGGCGATACGGAAGAGAGTACAGGATGGAGAGAAGATCAGATTTTAGAAAGGGAGAGAAAACATGGAGATGAATTTGCAGATGTTTGCGGAGAACACCCAGACCACGGCAGGCCTGAGCGCGGAGATGAAGACCTACTACGGCATGGAGCTGCTGGAGAACGCCAAGCCGCAGCTGGTGCACAACCAGTTCGCGGCCACGAAGGGCCTGCCTGCCGGCGGCGGCAAGACCGTGGAGTGGCGTAAGTTCGGCGCCTTTGACAAGGCGCTGAAGCCTCTGACCGAGGGCGTGACGCCCGACGGCAGCGGTATCTCCGTCAGCTACATCACCAAGGAGCTGGCGCAGTACGGCGACTACACCACCGTGTCGGATATGCTGGATCTGACAGCCATCGACGACGTGGTGCTGGAGATCACTGACCGCCACGGCAGCAATATGGGCCTGACGCTGGACACGGTGACCCGAAACGAGATCCAGCAGGGCAAGCAGGTGATCTACGCGCCTAAGATCGGCAGCGACGGCACCAAGACCGACGTGACCAGCCGCATGACGCTGGACAAGGACTGCCGCATGACCAGCGAGCTGGTGGCCAAGGCGGCGACCCAGCTGAAGAAGATGAACGCGCCCACCTTTGACGGCAAGTATGTGTGCATCATCCACCCCAGCGTGGCCTTTGACCTGCGCCAGGACGAGGCGTGGATCGCCGCCCACCAGTATGCCGGGGCCACGGAGCTGTTCTCCGGCGAGATCGGTGAGCTGCACGGCGTGCGCTTCGTGGAAACCACGGAGGCGAAGATCTATCGCGGTGAGGACCTGGCCGCCGACAGCCGCACGCTGAAGGTGAACGGCAATGTTATGGCCAGCACCGACGTGACCTTCAACGGCGGCACCGTGGCCGCCGGCGCGCTGGCGGGCCGCTATGTGGTGCTGGGCGGCACCCGCTGCCAGGTGGTGAGCAACACCGACGCGAAGCTGGTGCTGGACAAGACCGTCACCGTGGGCGACAAGGAGGTCATCTACCCCGGTGAGGGCGGCAAGCAGGGCTGCGCCGTGTACGGCTGCCTGTTCCTGGGCAAGGGCGCCTATGGCGTGGTGGACCTGAGCGAGGGCACGGAGGTCATCGTGAAGCCCCGCGGCAGCTCCGGCACCGCCGATCCCCTGGACCAGCGCTCCAGCGTGGGCTGGAAGGGCGTACACGCCGCGGCTATCCTGTACGACGAGTACATGGTGCGCGTGGAGTGCGGCAGCAGCTATTCGGACGAGGATAAGGCGAACTGAGGGAGCGTGGAGCAGGGGCGGACGGGTCGTCCGCCCCTGCGGGAAATGCCGCCGTCAGCGCGGCCACGCCGCGCTGACGGGACGTCGAGGCCACCGCCCCCTGCGGAACGCGGGCGGACGGCGGGGCGAGGTCTTACATGAGGAAAGGAGAAGGGCGAGATGAAGGAGAAAATGACAACGGTGCTGCTGCCCAGGGGCAGAAAGCAGGAGGAGAATTTTGTCATCGTGTCCGTCAACGGACGCAGCTGGAAGATCATGCGCGGCGTGGAGGTGCGTGTGCCGGTGTGCGTGGCGGAGGTGCTGGAAAACGCCGCCATGATGGCGGAGGCGGCCCGGCGCTATGTGGACGAGAGAGCTTCCTGAGGTGACGGCCATGGCAAGGACGACGGCAAAGCAGGTGCTGGATCGGGTGGACGCGCTGCTGCCCAATGGGTATGCGCGCGCGGAGAAGCTGCGGTGGCTGGCCCAGGCGGAGGGCTTTGTGCGGCGGGAGCTGTGCCGGGAGACGGGGGAACTGCCGGTGCTGACCGAGGAGACGGAGCTGACGGCGGCGCCGCCCTTTGACGAGCTGTACCGGCACTATGTGGAGGCGCAGGTGCACTATGCCAACGGGGAGACGGCGCGGTACAACAGCGCGGCGGGCCTGTGGAACAACGCGTTTCTGACCTATCGGGACTACCGGGCCAGGACGGCGGCGCCGGAGGGCGGCGCGTCGGCGCTGCGGCTGTGCTGAAAGGGGGCGGCGGAGATGTATTTTCCCAAGCTGAAGGCGGCGGCGCAGCAGCGGGCAGGCGTAGAGCAGTTCGGGGGACTGGACCGCCGTCCGGGCAGCGGCGCGGGGAGTCTGGAGCAGATGGAGAACCTGTGGAGCAGCGGGTATCCGGCGCTGGAGACGCGGCCCCTGCGGCGGACGGTGACGCAGCTGACAAAGCCCAACGGCATGACGGAGAAGGACGGATTGTTCTGGGTGGACGGCACGGCGCTGTATGTGAACGGCGCGAAAACGGGGTTGGTGCTGACGGACAGCCGGAAGCAGTTGGTGAGCATGGGGGCGTATCTGCTGATCTTTCCGGACAAGAAGTACATCAATACCCAGGACCTGACGGATTTCGGGAGCATGGAGAATGTGCGGGCCACCACGGGAGAGGTGACGTTCACCCTGTGCGACGGGACGGGGGAGAGCCTTGGCAGCTACGCGGCGGGCACGGAGGCACCCCAGGAGCCCCGGACGGGGGATCTGTGGCTGGACACGGAGCGATCGGAGAGCGTGATGCGGCGGTATGACGGCAGCACATGGACGGCGCTGACGGAGGTGTGCACAAAGATCGCCGCCGTGGGCGTGGGACTGGGCTTCCACGCCGGGGACGGCGTGACGGTGGCAGGCTGCGGCGCGGCGGAACTGAACGGCCTGCACATATTGCGGGCGGCGGAGGACGACTGGGTGCTGGTGCCGGCGCTGTGCCGGACGCTGGACAGTCAGACGGCGGCGGTGACGGTGATGCGGCTGATGCCGGAGATGGACTTTGTGGTGGAGCAGGGCAACCGGCTGTGGGGGTGCAAATACGGCATCGTGGACGGTCAGGCGGTGAACGAGATATACGCCTGCGCGCTGGGAGATTTCCGCAACTGGAACAGCTTTGCGGGGCTGAGCACCGACAGCTACGCCGCCGCCAGAGGCTCGGACGGACCCTTTACCGGGGCGGCGGCCTGCATGGGCGGCGTGGTGTTCTTCAAGGAAAACTGCATGGAGCGTATCTATCCGGCGGCGGGCGGCGGGCACCAGATCGTGACGGTGCCGTGCAGCGGCGTGCGGAAGGGTGCGGAGAGGACCGTGGCCGTGGCGGACGGTGTGGTGTACTATCTGGGGAACGACGGGGTGTACGCCTTTGACGGAAGTATGCCGGTGTGCGTATCCCGGGCGCTGGGCGACAAGCGGTATACCGGCGGCGTGGCCGGCGGGGAAAGCGGCCGGTACTGGCTGTCCGCCGTGGACGCGGCGGGAGAGACGGAGCTGCTGGTGTACGACACGCAAAAGCGGCTGTGGCACCGGCAGGACGATACGGCGGCGGTGGCCTTCGCCCGGTGGAACGGGGAGATGACAGTACTGTGCAGCGACGGACGGCTGCTGGATACAAGCGGTACATTGGGAACGGCGGAGACGGGGTTCTCCTGGAGCGCCGAAAGCGGCGACCTGGGACTGTACACGCCGGAGCACAAGTATCTCTCGCGGTTGGAGCTGCGGCTGAAGGCGGCGGCCGGGAGCACGGTGAAGGCGTACGTCTGCTATGACGGGGACAACGTCTGGGAACAGGTGGGCGGTGTCTCCGGCGAGGCGGGGCAGACCCGCGGCGCGGTGCTGCAGGTGCGGCCCCGGCGGTGCGGACACCTGCGGCTGAAGCTGGCCGGGGACGGACCGTGCCGGGTGTACAGCGCGGCAGCGGTGTATGAGAAGGGAAGTGACGGGCCATGAGCGTGCTTGCCCTGCCGATGGCACCGGCGGGATCGGTGCAGGAGCAGGTGACGCAGCAGTACGCGTATCTGGTGCAGATGGCCCAGCAGCTCAACCTGGCGCTGGGACAGCTGGAGGCGCTGGGCGGCGGGGCCGGAGAGGCCTCCGCCCGGCGGCAGGCCAACGGACGCTTGGGCACGGCGGCATCGGAGACGGCGGACGGGCAGTATGAGACGCTGCGGAGCATGATCCTGAAGACGGCGGACCAGGTACAGAAGACCACGGCGGCATTGACGGCGAAGCTGGAGGAGGAGTATGTGGCGAGCTCGGACTTCGGCAGCTATGTGGCGAAGCTCAGCGCCCAGCTGGAGGCGGCACCGGAGGCGGTGACGCAGTATTACAGCTTTTTCTCTGACCTGCAGGCCAACGTGGAGAAGGTGGACGCGGCCTTCGCGCACTATAAGCTGGACACGGAGGGGTATATCCGCACGGGTATCGTGTACTACGACGGGGCCGCGCCGGTGTATGGCGTGGCTGTGGGACAGGACCTGACGTGCAGAGAGGTGGACGGCGAAAAGGTGGTGGAGCAGAACAACTTTCGCGCGGTGTTCACCGCCACGCGGCTGTCCTTCTGGCAGGATGCCACGGAGGTGGCCTATGTGTCCAACAACCGGCTGTACATCACGAACATCACGGTGCTGGGCGGTATCGATGTAGGGCAGTGGAGCATGGAGGCGGCGGAGGGCGGGCTGGCCTTCCGGTGGATCGGAGGGTGAGTGTGTGAGCTATACGGCGTTGGACAGCATCCAGTGGGGCGGCGTGCCGAAGATCGGCGTCAGCTTCGGCTATGACAGCCGGCGCAGCGGCAGCGCGATGCAGTACAGGATCTATGTGACGGTGGCGCCGCTGACAGGGGCATCGTATTTTGGGTACCCTATCTATCTGTCGGTGACGGTGGACGGCGGAAGTGTGTGCAGCGGGCAGACGCTGAAGGCGGCATCGCCCAGCCGGTGGAGCAGCGCGATCGAGTACGACAGCGGCTGGGTAACAGCGGCAGGAGCAGTGGGCACCGCGCCGCTGGGGATACGGCTGTACAGCGGCTCCGGGTCTGCCAGAGACGACAGCTACGGCTATGCGCTGCCGGTGGAGCGCGTGGAGGACATTGGAGATTTCTCGCTGACGGCGGGGGACGCGGTGATCGGACAGACGGGGACGCTGACACTGACGCGGCCCGGGTATGGGTATAGCTTTACGTTCAGCTACGCGCTGGGGGCGGCCTCCGGAACGCTGAGCAGCGGTGCGCTGCGGACGGTGAGCAGCAGCGCGGGGCGCGTGGTGTATCAGTGGACGGTGCCGGAGTCCCTGGCCGGGGAGCTGCCGGAGACGACGCACGGCACCGGGACGGTGACGGTGAAGGTGTACAGCGGCGGTACGCCGGTGGGGAGCCTGAGCGCGGCGTTCACGGCGTATGTGCCGGAGACCATGCGGCCCACGGCGGCGCTGACCACGGAGGTGGTAAACGACGGTACGGCAGCGGAGAGCTGGGGCCTGTGTGTGCAGGGCATCAGCCGGATACGGTATGCGGCGACGGCGGCGGCACAGGGCGGCGCGTCCGTGCGGTCGGTGCAGTTTCGCTTTGCGGGGCAGGAGCTGACCGGCACTGCCGGGACGACGGCGGTCATCGGTATCAGCGGGACGCTGCGGCCCACGGCCACGGTGACGGACAGCCGGGGACGGTCAGTGACCGTGACAGGCGAGGCGGTGACGGTAGCGGCTTATTATCCGCCGGCCATTACAGCGTCCATGGCGGCGCGGTGCGCCGCGGACGGCACAGAGAAGGACGACGGGGCGTATCTGAAGGTAAAGTGCGCGGCACAGTGCGCCGATGTGCAGGGGCACAATACGGTGGTCCTGCGGGCGCGCTTCCGACCCGTGGGCGGCGCGTGGAGCGGCTATACAGCGCTGCTGCCGGGGGCGGAGCAGCTGCTGGGCGGCGGGCTGGACAGCGGGACCTCCTATGAGGTGGAGCTGAGCGCGGAGGACACGGTGGGCAACGTGCGGGTGGTGCGGTATACGGCGGCCACCAGCCGGGTGACGCTGCATCTGCGCGCCGGCGGAATGGGCGCGGCCTTCGGCAAATATGCGGAGCAGGAGGCGCTGGAGTGCGTGTGGCCGGCGGTGTTTTATGGGGATGTGGCGGTATCCGGCGCACTGACGGTGAACGGACAGACGGTGGAGGCGATGCTGTTTCCGGTGGGCAGTGTGCGCCTGACAGACAGCCCTGCGGCGCCGGAGACACCGGCAGGCGCAGCGTGGGAGAGCGTGGAGACAGGCATCGCCGGCGTGTATGGCTGGCGGCGCACGACATGACAAGGAGGAGAGAGGCATGGCATCGACGTATACGATGGTGGCGTACGGTTCACAGGGCAGCGCGGTGCGGCAGCTGCAGAATGAATTGAACAAGCGGGGGTATAGTCTGGACCAGGATGGTATCTTCGGCAAGAAGACGAGAGCTGCGGTACGGGACTATCAGAAGAAGAACGGACTGACGATGGTGGACGGCATTGCCGGCGATGAGACGTGGGGGAGCCTGCTGTCCGCGCCTACGGCGGCGGAGCAGGCGGCGCAGGCCGCCGCAGCAGCAGAGGCGGCGGCACCCAGGGCGGAGGTCACGGCGGGCACGGCGCGGCGTCTGCAGGAGCTGGAGAGGGGCTATACGCCATCGGACGAGGTGACGGCGGCGCAGGCCTACCGGGACAGCGTGGCGGCGCTGGAGCCGGAGGCGTACCGGTCCCGGTTCGAGGAGCGTTTGCAGGCGCTGTATGACCAGATCGCGGGGCGGGAGGCCTTTGACTACGATCCGGAGGAGGATGAGTCGTACCAGCGGTACGCCAGACTGTATGCCGCCCGCGGCGCGGCGGCCATGGAGGACACGCTGGGCAAGGCGGCGGCGCTGACCGGCGGGTATGCCTCCAGCTACGCTCAGAGCGCGGGGCAACAGGCGTACAACGGCTATTTGCAGGAGCTGGCAGCGCTGGTGCCGGAGCTGCGGCAGGCGGCGCTGGCGGAGTATCAGCAGGAGGGCAAGGCACTGCAGAACCAGTACAGTATGCTGGACGCGCAGGAAAAGGCGGACTATGACCGCTGGCAGGAGGCGCGTGGTGACTGGCAGAAGCAGCTGGAGGCGGCTCAGGCGGCGTATGAGGACGCGGGCAGTCAGGACCAGAAGCTGTATCAGACGCTGCTGGCACATTTTTCCGACAAAGCGGAGCAGGAGAGGAAACTTTCCGCCTCCGGCGTCCGTCTTACAGATAGTGGAGATACCGGCAGCAGGGGCGAGAGCCTGAGCTCTACGGCGGCGGAGAGCCTGCAGCGGGCTGTGGTGAACTATCTGAAGCGGGGCAACGGCGATCTGGCCCAGGCACTGGCGGCGCAGTATACGGCCCGCATGACACCGGCGCAGCGGCAGCGGTTCGAGAAGCTGCTGGGCCAGTACGGCATGACGCTGGCATAAGGGTCGGATAGGGGAAAAGTGCTTGCAATCAGGGGCACTGTATGGTATCATATCAAAGTATATTGCGATGCGGCGGACACGCCGCAGCGGCTCGAGAGGAAGAGAGGAGCCGCGGGAAGGAGCAGCAATGGAGAAGATGAAGAAGCACTTTTTACGCCGAATGGCGCTTGTGATGGCGCTGCTGACGCTGGGCTCTGCCGTGCTGGTGGGCTGCGGCGAGCAGAGGGAACCGGAACCGGACCCCAAGGATGAGGTCATCGTGGAGCCGGAGCCCATCCAGCTGCCGGACGGCGTCAGCTTTGACGAGAAGAAGTACCCGGACGTGTTCGGGTTCATCCAGATCCCCAACGCCACCCAGTGCGCCATCAGCAAGGGCCACTATCTGGCGCAGAGTCCCAAGTCCACTAAGAGCAGCACCGGGTATGACGACGATTACTACCTGCAGCGCGATTTGGACGGCAAGACCAACAAGGCCGGCTCGCTGTACATCCAGGCGTACTACAACAAGTCTGACCTCAGCGACCCCATGACGGTGATCTACGGCCACAACATGGCCAACCGGACCATGTTCGGCGGTTTGCAGAGCTACGGCGAGACGCTGAAGTTCGACGACAACGCCGTGATGTACATCTATCAGCCGGGCCGTCAGCTGACCTATAAGTTCTTCGCATGCATCCCCTATGATACCAGCCACATCCTGTACTACCACGACTTCAAGGACGAGAAGGTGTTTAACGCATTCTTTGAGGCGCTGGGCAAGGCGGCCAGCGATCCTAAGTACAAGAGCGACACCAACCAGAACGCCTTTTACAGTGCCGAGGGCTGCGTGAACGTGGACAAGACCAACCTGCCCAAGGCGGGCGACAAGGTGGTGGTGCTGTCCGTGTGCAAGAACGGCGACGATCATCACCGCTATCTGCTGATGGCAAAGCTGGTGGAGGACTCCGCCGCGCCCATTACTATGACCCGCGGTGAGGCCGAGGCTGCCGGTATCCCGGCGGACCGCATCCAGGACAAGGCAGCGGCAGACGCCGCGGCCGCTGCCGCGAATGTCTCCGCGGTGGAGGATGCTGCCGCCAATAAGACCGACACTGCCAGCAAGACGGATACGGCCAAGACGGAGCACAAGGGCTGAGTCGGACCTGAAAAGTAAAAACCTCCCGGACCGTGTGGTCCGGGAGGTTTTTCGGTATGCTTTCAGAGGGCGCCGCCGTCGGTCTGCGTCAGCAGATCGGCCAGGGAGACACTGTCCAGATAGTCGTTGATGATGGTGTCCAGCTTTTCCCACATGGGGAGCGTGGTGCAGTGACCGGCGCGGGGGCAGGTGTTTTCGTCGCCCTCAAGGCAGGTGACGGGGGCCAGAGAACCCTCGGTGAGGCGGAGGATCTGGCCCACAGAGTAGTCGGCGGTGGGGCGGTTCAGGCGGTAGCCGCCGCCCTTGCCACGAAGGCCGTCCACCAGGCCGGCCTTGGACAGCACGGAGATGATGCTCTCCAGATATTTTTCAGAGATGCCCTGCCGTTCGGCAATGGCGGGCAGGGGGAGATAGGCGGCGCTGTCGTCCTGAGCCAGCTCCAGCATGACCCGGAGGGCGTAACGGCCTTTGGTAGATACGAGCATGGGAAGACCTCCCTTGTGTTAGTAAACATAGTATAGCACTATGTTTATGCGATTGCAAGGGGAAAACGCTCACATATAGTGGTACGTATTCCGCTTGAGCACCAGAAAGACGCCGGAGATGATAAAGGCAAAGATCTCAGCGGCGGTGATGGCCCACCAGATACCGTCCACGCCCAGAAGTATGGGTAGGACGACAACGGAGCCGGCCTGGAACACCAGCGTCCGCAGGAAGGAGATGGCGGCGGAGACGGCACCGTTGTTCAGGGCGGTGAAGAAGCCGGAGGCAAAGATGTTGAAGCCTGCCAGTAGGAACGACCAGCAGAACAGCCGGAAGGCATGGGTGGTCAGAGCGTAGAGGCTGGCATCGTAGCCCACAAACAGCCGGGACAAGGGGGCGGCCAGCACACGGGCCAGGACCGTCAGGGTCACGCCGCCGATGGCCATCAGCAGGGCGCTTTTCCGCAGGAGATTTTTCAGCTCACTGTGGTGCTGCGCGCCGTAGTGGAAGCTGACCACCGGCGCGCTGCCGATGGAGTAGCCGATGAAGATGGCTACGAAGATGAACTGGACGTACATCAGAACGCCGTAGGCGGAGACGCCGTCCTCGCCGATCAGGCGCATGAGCTGGAAATTGTAGAGCATACCCACCAGGGAGGAGGAGATGTTGCTCATCAGCTCGGAGGAGCCGTTGCCGCAGGACTGGAGGATGGGGCGCAGACGCAGTGCGGCGGGCCGCAGGCGCAGCAGGCTGGTGTTGGGCCGCAGGAAGTAGATCAGGGGCAGTACGCCGCCCACACACTGGCTCAGACCGGTGGCGATGGCCGCGCCGGCCACACCCCAGTCGAAAACGGCGATGAAGAGCGCGTCCAGCACCATGTTGGTGATGCCGGCGGCCACGGTGACGAAAAGGCCCAGGCGGGGCTTTTCGGCGGCGATGAAGAAGCTCTGGAACACATTTTGCAGCATGAAGGCGAAGGTGAAGCCGGTGACGATGCGGCCATAGAGAATGCAGTCGGCCATCATGGCATCAGACGCGCCCAGCAGACGGGACACGGCGGGCATGGTGAGGATGCCCACGGCGGACAGCACTGCGCCCAACAGCAGTGTGAACAGTACCAGCATGGAGAAGGTACGGTGGGCCTCCTCCTGCTTGCCCTCGCCCAGCAGCTTGGACACCAGGGCGGTGCCGCCGGTGCCGATCATAAAGCCCATGCCGCCCAGGATCATCACGAAGGGCATGACCAGGTTTACGGCGGCAAAGGGCGTTTTGCCCACGAAATTGGAGACGAACAGACCATCCACCACGCCGTAGATGGACGTGAAGACCATCATGCAGATGGAGGGAAGCGTGAAGCGCAGCAGCTTGCCATACGTGAAATGATCGGACAGCCGTATGAGCTTGGACATAAAAACCTCCTGTCGAAAAAAGTAGCTCCATCATGAAGATGGAGCTAAATCATCCCACCAAACGGTGGAGTTTGAACTTGGTGACCCGTACCGGATTCGAACCGATGTTAAAGGCGTGAGAGGCCTCTGTCTTAACCACTTGACCAACGGGCCGTATAGAAAATCACCGGCGGTAGGGTCGGTGATTTGCTATTACTGGTACACCTTCAGGGACTCGAACCCTGGACACCCTGATTAAGAGTCAGGTGCTCTACCAACTGAGCTAAAGGTGCATATCCTGTTAACGGTGTTATTATAGTCGATGTGCGCCGATATTGCAAGCTTTTTTTGCGAAAAGAACAGGATTTCTTTGAAATCAGGGAGAGAGCCGGAAAAGCGGGGGCTTTTCCGGCTCTCTGCGGGAAAGGAAAGAAGAACTGTCAGTTTTTCCACTCCACATACAGCTCGCGGACGGCATTATCATCGGCGGGCTTTGCGGCGGGAGCGGCCGCGGGAACTGCGGGCGCCTCGGCAGCGGGGTGGTCACGCTTTTCGATGAACTTGGGCGCCACCTGGGGGAACAGCGCCAGGCTCAGCACATCCTCGTCGGACTTGGCCAGACTCTTGAACTCCTCGCGGTACTTCTCCAGCTCCGGCTCCAGCAAATCGGCGGGACGACAGGTGATGACATCCTCAGGGGCGATGCCCGCCTTGGCGCGGACCTCCTCGTTGACCTCGCCGGGCAGCTTGCCGTATTCACCCTTGAGCATGGCGCGGGACTCCTTGGGGAACGTCTTGTAGCGCTCGCCCATGATGACGTTCATCACGGCCTGGGTGCCCACGATCTGGGAGGAGGGCGTTACCAGCGGGGGATAGCCGAAGTCCTTGCGGACGCGGGGGATCTCTGCTAGTACGTCATAGTATTTATCCTCTTTGCCAGCCTGCTTCAGCTGGGAGATGAGGTTGGACAGCATGCCGCCGGGCACCTGATACAGCAGGGTGTTGGTGTCCACGCGGAGGACCTTGGGGTCCAGGATACCGGCATCCTGCAGCCGCTGGGCCACCTTGCGGAAGTGGACGGCGGCGTCGGACATCTTTTCCAGGCTCAGGCCGGTGTCACGGACGGTGCCCTGCAGCGTGGCCACCAGGGACTCGGTGGCGGGCTGGCTGGTGCCGTTGGCCATGGGGGAGAGAGCGGTGTCCACAATGTCCACGCCGGCGTAGGCCGCCATCAGCAGCGTCATGTCGCCGGTGCCGGAGGTGTTGTGGGTGTGCAGGTGGATGGGAACGCTGACCGTTTCCTTCAGCGCCTTGACCAGAGAGTAGGCCTCCATGGGCAGCAGCAGGTTGGCCATGTCCTTGATGCAGATGGCGTCCGCGCCCATGCCCTCCAGCTCCTTGGCCAGCTTGACGAAGTAGGCCTCGCTGTGGATGGGAGAGATGGTATAGCTGAGGGTGGCCTCTACCTGTCCGCCGTACTTCTTGGTGGACTTGATGGCCTGCTCCAGGTTGCGTACGTCGTTCAGCGCGTCGAAAATGCGGATGATGTCGATGCCGTTTTCGATGGACTTGGCGCAGAAGGCGTCCACCACATCGTCGGCATAGTGCTTGTAGCCCAGAATATTCTGGCCACGGAAGAGCATTTGCAGCTTCGTGTTCTTCACATGCTTGCGGATGGTACGCAGGCGCTCCCACGGATCCTCGTTCAAAAAGCGCATACAGGCGTCGAAGGTGGCGCCGCCCCAGCACTCCAGAGAGTAGTAGCCGATGGTGTCCAGCTGCTCCAGTGCGGGCAGCATATCCTCGATGGTCATGCGGGTGGCCGCCTGGGACTGGTGCGCGTCGCGGAGGATGGTATCGGTGATGAGCAGGGGCTTATTAGACAGAAATTCCATAGTTACCTCCTATTAACCGAACAGGGAGATCAGCACGCCCGCGGCGATGGCCGAGCCGATGACGCCGGCCACGTTGGGGCCCATGGCGTGCATCAGCAGGAAGTTGCCGGGGTTTTCCGCCTGGCCGACCTTCTGGCTGACACGGGCGGCCATAGGTACGGCGGACACACCGGCAGAGCCGATGAGGGGATTGATCTTCTCCTTGAGGAACAGGTTCATGAACTTGGCCAGCAGGACGCCGCCGGCGGTGCCGAAGCCGAAGGCCACCACGCCCATGCCCATGATAGCCAGAGTCTTGGGGCTGAGGAAGGTAGCGCCGGTAGCGGTGGCGCCTACGCTGATACCCAGGAAGATGGTGACGATGTTCATCAGCTCGTTCTGCATGGTCTTGCTGAGGCGATCCAGCACACCGCACTCCTTGGCCAGGTTGCCCAGCATCAGGCAGGCGATCAGCGGTGCGGCGGAGGGGACCAGCAGGGCCACGAACACCGTGACCACGATGGGGAAGAAGATCTTTTCCTTCTTGCTGACCTCACGCAGGGGCTTCATGACGATCTGGCGCTCCTCCTTGGTGGTCAGCGCCTTCATAATGGGCGGCTGGATAACGGGCACCAGGGCCATGTAGGAATACGCCGACACGGCGATGGGGCCCAGCAGGGCCGGGGCCAGCATGGCGGTGACGAAGATGGCCGTGGGGCCGTCCGCGCCGCTGATGATGCCCACGGAGGACGCCTCTGCGCCGGTGAAGCCCATGAGGCGGCAGCCCACATAGGTCAGGAAGATGCCCAGCTGGGCCGCAGCGCCCAGCAGCAGGCTCTTGGGGTTGGCGATCAGGGGGCCAAAGTCGGTCATGGCGCCCACGCCCATGAAAATAAGGCAGGGATAGATGCCCAGCTTGATGCCCAGGTACAGCACATCGATCAGACCAACGCTGACGGTGACATCACTGAGGGTGACGCTGTAGCTGGCGGCGTACTGCTCGGCTACCACCAGGGCGTCCAGCTGATTGGCGATGGTGCCCACAGCATCGGAGCCGCTGGCGGCCACCTGGGACATCAGGTCATTGATGACATCGGGGCTGAACAGCGTCTGCGCTGCCGTCATCAGGGAGTCGGCGTAAGGCTGGAGCATATCGGCAGATACGCCGTTTGCCAGCATTTCCGAGAGGAACTGTGCCGTGATGGGCTGCCCGCCGAACAGGTCCCAGTGGACATGACCACCGGCGAACAGGATCTCGTGGAACATCTCCGCGCCGGGCAGGTTCGTCACCAGCATACCGAATGCGATGGGTACCAGCAGCAGCGGCTCAAACTTCTTGACGATACCCAGAAACAGCAGCACAACGGCAATGACCAGCATAATGGCACTCTTCCAGTTGTCGCCCTGGAAAAACTGGTAAAAGCCGGTGCTTACAAAGAAATTGGCAATAGCTTCCATGTGCAGTCCTCCGGCGTCAGCCGATGGTGCACAGCAGCGCGCCGGACTCCACGGCGGCGCCCTTGGTCACAGACACGGAGGTAACGGTGCCGTCGCAGGGAGCCATGATCTCGTTCTCCATCTTCATGGCCTCCAGGATCATCAGCACGTCGCCCTTCTTGACGGCGCTGCCGTTGGACACGTTCACCGCCAGAATGTTGCCGGGCATGGGAGCGCAGACCTTTTCGCCGCCGGCAGGGGCTGCGGCGGGGGCGGGAGCAGCCGCAGGGGCGGCCACGGAGACAGCGGGAGCTGCGCCGGTGATCTCCTCCAGCTCGACTTCATACACGGTACCGTTGACATTGACTCTGTACTTTTTCATGGTGAAATCCTCCTCACACATTACACTTTCTTCATGGATACGATACGGATGGCGGAGACATCGGTCCCCATGTCCTCGGCGATGGCAGCGGCTACGGCGGCCATCATCGCGGGGGTGACGGCGCCAGGTGCGGGCATGGCGGCGGGAGCCGCCGGCATCTGGGGCGCGGTCTTGGGCGCGGAGGTGCGGGCACATACCCAGCTCATCAGTGTGACCAGCAGTATGATGCACAGCAGCCCGGCAAACACCGTTCCCAGGCCCATCAGCACGACGAACAGGTTGGAATATTCAGGCATGGTTTGGATCTCCTCCCATACTAATATAGATTACCCACATTGTACCAAACATTTGGTAGTAATGCAATCCGAAAACGGCGAAAACTACAAAATTGTGAGAAGTCCTAAAAAATTTTTTGGTTCATTGACGGAATACACAAACCACAGGGAAACGACCTTTCCTTGGAAGAAAATACTTTCCATCCGCTATTGTCTGTGCTATACTGTGTTTCTATTCCGAAAGTAGGGGAGGCGCGGCTATGCGGTACGAAAATGTGGTGCAGGGCCGCTTTCTCTCGCGCCCCAATCGCTTCATTGCGCTGGTGGAGCTGGACGGCGCCGAGACGGTCTGCCATGTGAAGAACACCGGACGCTGTCGTGAACTGCTGGTACCGGGGGCTGAGGTGTATCTGGTGCCGGGTGTCACGCCGGGGCGTAAGACACCCTACGATCTTGTCGCGGTGAATAAGGGCGGCAGGCTGATCAATATGGACGCCCAGGCACCGAACCGGGCGTTTGCGGAGTTTGCACGGACCTTCGACCTGCAGGCCGAGAGCATCCGGCCGGAGTTTCGCTTTGGCGAGTCGCGGCTTGATTTCTGCTTGACGCGGCCCGACGGGCTGCACCTGGTGGAGGTCAAGGGGGTCACGCTGGAGCAGGGCGGCCACGCCCGCTTCCCGGATGCACCTACGGAGCGGGGCGTGAAGCACGTGCATGAATTGATACGCGCTGTGGAGCAGGGCTGCCGGGCTACAGCCTTCTTCGTCATCCAGATGGCGGAGGTCGTTGATTTTGCGCCCAACGATGATACACATCCCGCATTCGGCGCGGCCCTGCGGCAGGCGCGCGAGGCGGGGGTCAGCATTGCCGCTTACAGCTGCCGTGTTGCGCCGGACGCCATGTATATCGATCACCCTGTGCCGGTGGTTTTGTGAGGAGAGTGTCCGTATGACATTGCTGGAGATATTCCTGATCGGCATCGGTTTGAGTATGGATGCCTTTGCCGTGGCGATATGCAAGGGACTGGCTATGCCGGACAAGGTGCATAAGAGGAGCGCGTTTCTCATCGCCCTGTATTTCGGCGTATTTCAGGCGGTCATGCCCGCGCTGGGCTGGCTGCTGGGCTCACAGTTTGCCCATTATGTGACGCGGTTCGCGCCCTGGATCGCCTTCGTGCTGCTGGCATGGATCGGCGGCAACATGATTCGGGAGAGCCGCGCCGAGGAAGAGGAGGACGAGCAGCCCTCCGACGGGCAGGTGAAGCACAAAGAGCTGCTGGTGCTGGCCGTGGCCACCAGCATTGACGCCCTGGCCGTGGGCGTCACGTTCTCCATGGTGGAGCTGTCCGTGTCCATCTGGCTGGCGGTGGCACTGATCGGCTGCATCACGTTCCTGATCTCCCTGGGCGGTGTGTATGTGGGCAATGTGTTCGGCGCAAAGTACAAGAATAAGGCTGAATTCGTGGGAGGCACTATCCTGATTCTGATAGGTGTGAAGATCATTCTGGAGCATTTTGGCGTGCTGTAAAAAGATCCCCCGGCGATGTATATCGCCGGGGGATCTTTTTACAGATGTGCGAGCAGATCCATAGTAATGCGGGCGGTGATGCCCCACAGGTGGTAAGGCAGGCCGTGATACACCGGGACCTCCAGCCGCCAGGGACGCCAGGGGTAGTCCGCAGGGACGCCGGCGTCCGCATAGGGAAAATCCGGGGCCTCCACTGGCTGCCGGTACAGGTAGACCTCCGGCGGGTGCGCCTTCAACTCCCGCAGGGGCAGCAGGAAGGTGCCGGCTACCTCCTCCGGCGCGGGGCGCATGGCTGCCAGCGCCGCAGGGTCCACCTCACCCAGCACGGGCCGCAGCAGACTGCCCGCACGGATGTGGATGAAGTCCATTTCGCCGATAACGGTCACGGCGCTTTCCGGGATGCCAAGTTCCTCCCAGGTCTCCCGCAGGGCGCACTGGATGGCCGTTTCCCCCGCCTCGCGTTTGCCGCCGGGGAAGCACACCTCGCCCGGCTGCCGGACGTTGGCGGAGCGTATCTCGTACAGCAGGCAGTATTCGCCGTCCTGACGGACCAGGGGGACCAGCACGGCGGAGCCGCCTCTCTCACCCATCAGCGTGGGCGTATGCGCCGCGTAGTAGCCGCGCAGGGGGGAAATATCCATGATCGGGCCTCCTCTCGGTCAAAAGCGGAGCTTGTCCGCATTGTTTTTATCGATGTTTGGTTGTATCGCAGAGCGGCCTGCGAAAAAAGACGTCCCCGCCTTGCGGCGGGGACGCGTAATGCGCGGTAGATCCTCAGCAGCTGCACCCGCAGCCGCCGTTATTGCCGCCGCAGCCGCAGCCATTGCCGCAGCCGTTGCCGCAGAACAGGAACAGCAGGATGATGGCGATGATGATCCAGCAGCAGCTGCTGCCGCCAAAGCAGGAATTCTGATTACACATACCGTAACCTCCTATGAAAATTTGACCGCCACATCGGTCTCATTCTCATAGTATGCCGGCTGCGGTAAAGTGTGCGCCTCAGAGCTGCGAGATGCGATAGCTGAGCGTCAGCAGGGTGTCCACAAAGTGGATGTCCTCGAAGAAAACGCCGTCCTCCTTGGTGGAGAGCTCCACATTGGTAAAATTCCAGAAGCCGCGCACACCCAGACCGATCAGACGGTCCGCCAGCGGCTGGGCTACATTCTGCGGGACGGTCAGGACCGCCACGTTGGGGTGATAGTTGGCGACATATTCCTCCAGCTCATCCATCGAGTGGACCGAGACGCCGCGGATCTCCGTGCCGATCAGCGCGGGGGAGACATCAAAGGCGGAGTCGATCCGGAAACCGACCTTATCAAAATCAAAATTCTGCAGCAGGGCGTGACCCAGATGGCCCACACCGATCACAATGATGCGGTGGCCGCTGTCTATACCCAGGATGTGGCCGATCTCCGCACGCAGCTCGGCCACATTGTAGCCGTAGCCCTGCTGGCCGAACTCACCAAAGCAGCTCAGGTCCTGCCGGATCTGGGAGGCGGTGATGTCCATCTTGGCGCCCAGAGAGTTGGAGCTGATACGCACCACGCCTTTGTTGTACAGATCGTCCAGATACCGATAGTACCGGGGAAGACGATGAATGACAGCATCGGAGATTTTTTGCTTCTTCATAGAAAAACCTTCTTTTGTGTGGAATGCGGCGCACAGCGCTCGATGTATTGTGGTTATTCTACAACAAGTCTGTCAAGTTGTCAACTTTTTTAACAAAGTCGGAAGAAAAAATTTTCTTTACTTTGTGCCGGGAAGGTGGTATAGTAATGGGGCTGTAAGCTGATAAAACAGAATATGCGCCCGTAGCTCAGTTGGATAGAGCGTTAGACTCCGACTCTAAAGGCCGCTGGTTCGAATCCAGTCGGGCGTACCAAAAACCGTCTCAAACATATCGCTTGAGACGGTTTTTATATGCGGAAAGTTAGGAGAATTGAAACCCGATTTGACCACTACTGCACATTTTGCGATCCAACTAAGCTATTACGCTATGTCATATCTCCAGCATCCCTTGCAGTTCCGCGCTGGCGGCCTTTTTGTTCTTGTCGAAGGCGTGGGTGTAGATGTCCAGCGTGGTGGAGGGCTGGCTGTGGCCGAGAATGCCCGCCACCGTTGCCACATCCGTGCCGCCTGCAATCATCAGGCTGGCGGCGGTGTGCCGGAGGGAGTGGACGTTCAGTTCCTGCGGCAAGCCGTTTTTCTTGAGGATCAGCTTGAAGCGGTAGGTGAAGGTAGTGGGCGTCATGGGAAGCCGCGCTCCCTGACGGCGGAACAGGAAGTCATCGGCGGTCAGCTCCCGCTGATCGTAGGTCTCGGTGATGTATGCGCATTCCTGCCGGTACTCCCGCAGGAGACTTTCCATTTCGGATGAGAAGTACACATAGCGGTTGCCCGCGCAGGTCTTGGGTTCCTTGACGAAGATCTCCTCGTCCGTCACCTTGACCGCGTTGCGGCAGATGTGGATGGACCGCTGCTCCCAATCAATGTCGCACCACTTCAGACCGCAGCACTCACCCCGCCGCATTCCTGTGGCGATGATGAGCTTGAAGTAGGTCTCATACTTGATGCTCTCGCCCTCCAGCGCGGCGATGATCTTCTGCGCCGTTTCCTCGTCCGCGATCTTCTTTTCGCACTTGCGCCCGGCGTAGCGGTAGGTGCGCCACGCCGGATTATGCGAAAGAAAGCCACTCTCCACGGCATCAGAGAGGATGCTGCACAGCGTAGCGTGCACGCCCTCAATGGTGTACTCGGAGAGTGGCTTTTTTGTGTCGGGACGGATAGCTTTTCGCAGTTCGGCGTAGAAATTCCGGAAGTGCTCCGGCCGCAGCTCGGTGAGCTTGTAGTGGCCCAGCGCCGGGAGGATGCGCTCGATGTCCTGCCGGTCGCGGCGGATGGTGGACTTTGCCAGCTTGCTGGGTGCAACCGTCTCCAGCCACAGGTCGATGTATTTTGCCAGCGTGAGCTGCTGGACGGGCTGCGGCGTGTGGCGGCATTCCCGCTCAAAGAGGACGGCCTGTTCGTTGAGCCACTTTTCCACCTGCTTGGGCGTCAGTTCCTCCGGCGGGTGTACGGTTTTCTGCTGGGGCTTGATGCGGTTTCCGTTGTAGTCGTAGCCCATGGAGACTACGATGAGATAGCTGCTGCCGCGCTTGCGGATGCTTGCCATAAAATGACCTCGCTTTCATTTGACCTCAATACAGTTGAGGTGGATTTTGCAAGCACAACATACTGCAAGCGCATAGGCAAAGCTACTGTAATTTATCCGAAAACCGAATTTCTACGAAAGCGACAATCAGGCGCTGTGCCGTCTTTGGGAACAACCAGCAGCCAGATTAAAAATCGGACTGCCGTCCGACCGGAGCATGGTGCGCATGGAGGCTGCCGCCTGTTCTTTCTGTTTCTGCTGTGGATGGCAGTAGGTGCGCTCTAAGAATCCTGTATCAGCGTGGCCGACAATACCCCATGGCATCTCACAGTCTGACCACTGACGTGTGCCCTGGTATGCCGCCCCATTACCTGGAATTTTAACACAAAGCCTCATTACGCCTTATGCCTGTGTTCTCCGTCCTGTTGTGATTGAAGAACATAGGCAGAGGCACCTTGATATTGAGTACAAGGAGGAATCGACAATGGCACTGATGACCGCGAAAGAGTACATCGACTCTCTGCGTAAGCTGAACACCCGCGTGTATATGTTCGGCGAAAAGCTCGACAACTGGGTGGATCACCCCATGATCCGTCCCTCCATCAACTGCGTGGCCATGACCTACGCGCTGGCGCAGGATCCTCGGTACGAGGATCTGATGACCGCCACCTCCAGCCTGACCGGCCACAAGATCAACCGCTTCACCCACCTCCACCAGTCCGCCGACGATCTGGTGAAGAAGGTGAAAATGCAGCGTCTGCTGGGGCAAAAGACCGCCTCCTGCTTCCAACGCTGCGTGGGCATGGACGCCTTCAACGCCGTATACTCCACCACCTACGAGATCGACGAGAAGTGCGGCACGAGCTATCACGAGAACTTCAAGAAATTCCTTGTCTACGTGCAGGACAACGATCTGACCGTGGACGGTGCCATGACCGACCCCAAGGGCGACCGCTCCAAGGCACCCCATGAGCAGACCGACCCGGATATGTACGTCCACGTGGTGGAACGCCGCGACGACGGCATTGTGGTCTGCGGCGCGAAATGCCACCAGACCGGCTCCATCAACAGCCACTGGCATATCTTCATGCCCACCATCGCCATGGGCGAGGCGGATAAGGACTATGCCGCGTCCTTCGCCTGCCCCACCGACGCCGAGGGGCTGTACATGATCTACGGCCGCCAGTCCTGTGACACCCGCAAAATGGAGGACGGCTGCATCGACGTGGGCAACGCCAAATTCGGCGGGCAGGAGGCACTGGTGGTCCTCGACCACGTGTTTATCCCCAATGAGTACATCTTCCTCAACGGCGAGTACGAGTTCGCCGGTATGATGGTGGAGCGTTTCGCCGGCTATCACCGCCAGAGCTACGGCGGCTGCAAGGTGGGCGTGGGCGACGTGGTCATCGGTGCGGCGGCACTGGCTGCCGAGTACAACGGCGTGGAGAAGGCCAGCCACATCAAGGACAAGCTCATTGAGATGACCCATCTCAACGAGACGCTGTATTCCTGCGGCATCGCCTGCTCCTGCGAGGGCTGCCCCACTAAGGCGGGCAACTACCAGATCGACCTGCTGCTGGCGAACGTCTGTAAGCAGAACGTCACCCGGTTCCCCTATGAGATCGTGCGTCTGGCGGAGGACATCGCCGGCGGGCTGATGGTCACCATGCCCAGCGAGACGGACTTCAAGTCCGCCACGGTGGTGGGACGCGAGGGAGAGACCATCGGCGAGATCTGCAATAAGTATTTCGCCACCCACGAGGGCGTCAGCACGGAGGATCGCCAGCGGGTGATGCGGTTCCTGGAGAATATGTGTCTGGGCGCGGCCGCCGTGGGCTACCGCACGGAGTCCATGCACGGCGCAGGCTCGCCCCAGGCGCAGCGGGTGATGATCGCCCGCCAGGGCAACATTCAGGGCAAGAAGAAGCTGGCGAAGAATATCGCCGGGATACAGGAGTAAAGGCGTGTCATGGATAAAAAGCAAGCGTGGCTCCAGCTGGTGCAGGAGAAGTCGGAGCACTATCTGAACCTGCACGACGGCGGCTTTGACGAGAAAATGCGGGCGCGTCTGGTGTCCTGCGACTACGAAAACCAGACCGTCATTTACGCATTTCCCACCCAGACGTGGCAGATCAACGAAAAGGGCGGCATCCACGGCGGCGCCATCGCGGGGATGTTCGACACCGCCTTCGGCGTGGTGGCGAACTTCACCGCCGGGGACAACGAAGCCACCACCACGGATATGACGGTATCCTTCCACCGGGGCGTGGACTACGGCATGGAGGTATACCTCACCGTCTACATCGTCAAGGCGGGGCGCAGCCTCATCCGCCAGCGGGCGGAGCTGACCGATGCCGCCACCGGCAAGCTGCTGGCCACCGCCAGCGGCAGCTGGATGCCCCTGTGACCGAACACTTTAAGGAATAAAATAGGAGAACGACTATGGATTTCAATTTGAGCCGTGAGCATCAGCTGATCCGCAAGATGATGGCGGAGTTTACGGAAAAGGAAGTCAAGCCCATTGCGGCGGAGACCGACCGCACCTGCGAGTACCCCCGCGACAACATTGAGAAGCTGTTCAAGTTGGGCGTCATGGGTATGTGCGTGCCCAAGGAATACGGCGGCGCAGGTGCCGACCCGCTGGCAAGTGCCCTGTGCATCGAGGAGCTGAGCAAGCAGTGCGCCTCCACCGGTGACATCGTGGCGACCCACAATGGTCTGTGCTGCGACCCCATTATGACCTACGGCACCGCCGAGCAGAAGGCGAAGTACCTGCCCATGCTGACCACCGGGCACCATGTGGGCGCGTTCGCCCTGACGGAGCCCAACGCCGGCTCCGACGCCTCCAAGGGACAGACGGAGGCGAAGCTGGAGGGCGACCACTATGTGATGAACGGCAGCAAGATATTCATCACCAACGGCTATGTGGCCGACGTGTTCGTGGTGTTCGCCATGACCGACAAGAGCAAGGGCACCAAGGGGATCTCCGCCTTCATTGTGGAGAGCGGCTTCCCCGGCTTCTCCGTGGGCAAGCACGAGGAAAAGCTGGGACTCCACGGCAGCCCCACCGCCGAGATCGTGTTCCAGGACTGCATCGTTCCCAAGGAGAATCTGCTGGGCGTAGAGGGCAAGGGTTTCTCCATCGCCATGGCGACCTTGGACGGCGGCCGTATCGGCATCGCCGCCCAGTCCCTGGGCATCGCCGAGGGCGCGCTGGCCGAGGCCATCAACTACACCAAGGGGCGCGTCCAGTTCGGCAAGCCCATCAGCAAGTTCCAGAACACCCAGTTCACGCTGGCTGACATGGAGCTGGGCTGCGAGGCGGGGCGGCTGCTGACCTATCAGGCCGCTATCGCCAAGGGCGAGGGCAAGCGCTACACCAAGCAGGCGGCTATGGCCAAGCTGTTCACCTCCGAGCACGCCATGAAGACCACCACCAAGGTGGTGCAGCTCTTCGGCGGCTATGGCTACACCAAGGATTACCCGGTAGAGCGTATGATGCGTGATGCCAAGATCACCGAGATCTACGAGGGCACCAGCGAGGTCCAGC